>ERZ795058.5393-NODE-5393-length-11655-cov-4.887155_pt1 | contig 11655 bp, 8 predicted proteins | sample MGYA00375142_ERZ795058 | MGnify/ENA primary metagenome ERZ795058 (study PRJEB30187, sample SAMN05720210) | activated sludge metagenome | isolation source: anaerobic digester from wastewater treatment plant | place: Japan | collected 2015-04-20 ...
TTTTCAGCGGCGCCATCAAGCGGGTGGGCGAGGACTTCAGTTGGCTGGCAGAGACCCTGGCATCCCTGGCCAAGGAGATCCGCTGGGACCCACGGGCCATCGCCCGAATCGAGCATCTTTCACAGCGCCTGATCTACGGCGTCACGGAAAAGGGGCTTGCCCTATCGAAGATCCGCCTCCGGGGCCTGGGCCGGACCTACATCAACCGCCTGATCGCCGAAGGCTACGACACACCCGAGGCCGTGGCCGAACTGCCACTGACGGAACTGGAAAGGCTGCTTCCCAAGCACCTGGCGGGGCGACTGTACCGGCATTTCCACAAGGACTATCAGCAGCAAGAGGACGCGACAGATCATGCAGTGACAACCGAGATCCGTGAGGCAGTCGATACCGCAGTAGCTGAAGTAGGATCGGATAAAGGCAAAAGAGAAACAATCGACTCCCCGCCGACTGTACCGCCAGATGACGGCAACTTCCCCCGTCCTATTGCCGATATCCTTTCAGACAAAACCCTGCTGTCTATCCTCCGCACCCGTCTGGCCGACGCCAAGGACCTTCGCGATCTGATCACCGATCCACCCATGATCTTCATGGATGAACGGCAGCAGCTCTTTTTTTACCGTGGCTGTCCGATCAAACTGCAACCCGCCTGCTTCCAATACATGCTGATCCTGGCCGAAAAACCGAAGCAGGTCGTGGCGCGTGATGAAATCTACCGCCGCCTCTGGCCAGGTCCCATGAAGTATGACGGCTCCAACAAGCCCTATGAACGCCAGATCTCCGACCACAAGCGCCGCTGCATTGCCCAGATCAAGAAAGGCATTGCGGGTAAAATCGAAGCAGCACCTGGCGAGTTGGAGACACTGATCTTCACGAGGCCGAAGGTGGGGTACATGCTGAACGTGGCGCAAGAGAGTGTCCTGATTTTACTTTAGCTTTTACAATGAGAAGAAGAGGAGATTATTTATGGCATACAAGAATAAAACCTTTGTCTCGTTCGATGGCGATACGGATATGCAATACTATCGTCTCATGCTGGCATGGAAGCAAAATGACAATATGCCGTTCAACTTTTATAATGCCCATGATCTTAATACCGCCAGAGATTCAAGCATGGAGGCTTCCATCAAGGCGCAACTTGCTGAACGAATGCGCAATTCTAAAGTCTTCGTTATTTTGGTTGGAGAAAGTACCCGTTATCTCTATAAATTTGTTCGTTGGGAAATTGAGCAGGCAATATCCAGGAATATGCCAATTATTGTGGTAAATCTAAATGGTACCCGCTTCATGGACTCGGATCGTTGTCCTCCGATCTTGCGGGGAGCACTTGCTGTGCATGTCAGTTTTAATGCCAAGATCATGCAGCATGCTTTGGAAAATTGGCCAACGTCTCATGATGCGCTCCAACGGGAACGGAAGACAGGTCCATACTATTACAAAGAAGAGGTGTATCAAGGATACAAGTTATGAATTGGCAAAGGGAATGGTACTATTTAAAGATTTGGGGGAGAAATCTGCTCAGTTTTAAGGCATTATCGGCTGTGCTGAGCTCTTTTGGTGCGCTCTGGCTATCTGTTCAGATAACTACATTCTTCTTCCAACATACACCGATTCCTAACATTATTCGGAGTTACTGGCTTGTTTTTGCAATCCTCGGTCTATCTATCGCTGTATTTCTTTGCAGGCCACAGCTGACAATTGCATGTAAATTAAAGGAACGGGACGTGACCATTGAAATTGCAATTGGAGATTTGTTTTCGACTCCCGGTGCTCTTATTATTGGAACCAATACGACTTTCGATACGCTGATTTCACGGAACCTGATATCTGAGAAGAGTATTCAAGGTTTGTTTACCAGGCAATACTATGGAGATGCAATGCAGATGGATGCCGAGATTGCCACAGGACTGGAATCTATTGAATATGAGACACTTGAAGGCAAGAGAAATGGAAAGGCCAACAAATATCCGATGGGTACAGTTGTTCGGCTAAGCCCAAAGGAAAGAACTGCTTACTTAGTAGCCATTGCCGATCTTAATGAACATGGAGTAGCTTCAAGTTCTTTCGACAGCCTGAAAGAATCGCTGGCTAAATTATGGGTATTCATTGGTAACCGTGGTCTTAAAGAGCAGTTGGTCATGCCTGTCCTCGGGAGCGGTTTTAGTCGTCTCCCGCAACCACGAGAGGAAATTGTTCGCGAGATAATCAAGTCATTTGTGGCAGCATGTTCAGAAATATCTTTTTGCGACAAACTCACAATAGTGCTTTCTCCGTATGACGTTGCCGAGCATCAAATTATGATTCAGGATCTGGGTTCTTACCTAAATCATATTTGTCGATATACTACCTTCAGCATCAGAAATGGATCAACTGTGATAGGTACGCCTGTGATTTAAATGTCTTAAATTGCTTGTCTTACACACCCGTTGTGGAGTTTAGGAAAATCATACAATGAGTAAATTTGATAGGTTAGATTATTGGCAACGAAGCCGGAAAAAAAGCATTCATGACGACTCTACATTGACCACTGAAGTGGAAAAAAAGCTTGCAGAAGCAGCAAATAAGAAGGTGAAGGTGGAAATTATCTATTCTGGCGGCAGCGAACCGCCTTCGAGGAGAATTATCGAACCAAACAAATTGTATGAGCGACTTGGAAACAACTACGTTGAATCATATTGTCATTTACGGAATGAATATAGGACGTTCAAAATGGACAGGATAGAATCAATAAAAGTTCTAAATTCGCCCCAGGAAAAAGATTATTCTCCAACTCCGACACATTCGGCAACTTATCAATCTACCCCAAAAGCAGAGTCAAGCGGAATCCCCGGTTGGATTTGGATAGTCGGATTCTTTTTACTGTTGTATTTTTGTAGTAAATTTCATTAGTGTTGTACGGACAACTGACTATAATTGAAGTATAATTGACAATGATTACGAGCGATCCAACCACGGAAGGCCATGCCTTTTGAAGATTTCTTTGGTCTGGTATTCTGCCATGGGACGGTTGCTGCTCTTCCGTTCATACTCCTGGATCAATAAGCGGCCAATCTCGCGCAAGTAATTTTCGTATTCCTTAACCGCCTTAAAGGTTTCGATCATTGCTTCAGGTACCTGAATGCTCCGATGACCCCTTAACCAACAATACACGATATATTTCCCCTCGATGGGATTGCTCACCGGACAACAAAAGCCGAAATCAGATCTCACGACACAAGCTCCATCGATTTCAGTGCCGACATTTATTGCTTCCGCTGGGAGGTTAAATCGCTTCCCTTCCCCAGGAAGGGCCTTCACAAAATCCTCTGGGAATTTCCGAAATCCGTTGGGACATATTTGTGCAAGGGAAGACTGATGTACATTGTTGCCCGCTTCACAGATCTTCTCTAATCGCTTCCCCAATTCTGCCTTTGGCTTCGGAAACAATAGGGCCTGTGGTCCTTCCTCCTTTTCAAGGCGTTTTGCCTGGATGTGAAAAAAAGCAATAATATCTGTTAGCTTATCCCATGAAAACCGAATGCCCTTCTTTGTCGGACCCGTGTACTTCGGGGTTTGGACAAATTCACGAATATCGACGCTCGGCAAAGACATCGGATCATCCGGTTTTATAATGCTGATGATGATATTCGCACCTTCATATTTTCCGACCTTTGTGAATTCATAATCTTCTGATCTTGGCGTTTCCTGTTGCAGCCGCTGAAGAGCGGCCAATATATCAATAAGTTCATCTTCGTCCATTGAGAGCCCGGCCTTTGTCGGTCCTTCATATTTGTTGGAATGGATGAATTTGCGCACATGCGCATAAGATTTTCCTTTCCAATAGTTCAAACTGAAAACGAGCTTTGCTCGATCATGAAGTTGAATGACACCTATTTCTTCATCGGCCATCTGAATCTCTCCAGGCTGTATATTTCAATAAATCTTTGCGCATGTTATCTGTAGTAGTGATCAGATCTTCCATGTCTTGGAAATTCACATTGCGCAAGTGAGCAACGCGATTTCTCAGGCGGCTTACTTTTGATATGTTTTCCCGCCATCTGCTTTCAACAATATTTTTTGTGACCCCATCTGATGAAATTCCGGGGAATGCCTGATCAATCAAAGTGATCAATATATCCCCCAATTCTGTAAAGGTTAGGTATTCTACACAGCGCAAATATGAATTGGCCACAGGTTCCGTATTGGGACTGGCATCTTCAGTCATTAGGCTGTTCACCCGCGACCATACGGAATTTTCTTCCTTGAAGCGCATTCGATTCTCGAGTATCAGGGCCTTGAGGTCTTGGCTCATAGTCGCTGAACCTGTTTTGTCTGCCCATTTCAGGAGATCACGATTGAAGTACGCCGGCATGAATTCGCGATCGCTTTGTTTCTTCTGAAGGAGTTCCCGGACGGCCGTTTCTCCGAGGACTGAGAAAATGCGGGACGCAAGCAGGCGCAGCATATTTTCTATATCATTGATTATACTGGCTACGCGTTCATTTGTGGCTTTACGAAATAAAGAAGGGGCATCGCAGAAGGGGGCGCCGAGAAACCTTTCCTCGATGACGAGGCGGGTCGTAAGATTTCGCAACTGGTAATACCCAGGCAGTAGATTCTGAACCAAGAAGCCCTGAAGACATAAGGTTCTTAATGCATCGTCAATCTCCTCATGAAATTCCACTCTTGAACATGCTGGTTTTCCTCCCAGGTGGATCAGTTTCAGATATTGCTTACAATCTTCCGGGAGAAAACCGACTTTATCACGATAGAGATTCACGGCTTTATCCTTCGTGAGCCATTCCCCAATTCTATCCCATATCGATGCGTCGTATAGCTTATTAGTCCAATCTCCGTATAGATAATCTGTCATTCCTTCTACTAAGGAAAAATCGTTTCCGCAAAGGTCAAGCAGCAGATACTTTATGGCTTCACCCCAATTGCAGTCTTTTGCCTTTCCTATGTATCCGTACACGGTAAGCAATTCGTCGCGTGTGAGCAATGGAAAGGAAATGTGTGATTTTGCGACGGTATGCAGTTGACAATGGAAAGACTTATATATTGATCTTGAATCAAGAGGCCCTATCCAGAGGTATTGTAGGTAATCAGCCCGATGTTCCTTGAAGTTGCCGATGCATTCAGAGAAATCGGTCGGCAGAAGATCCGCTGAATGATCTATAGTGACAATCACCTTTCTGCCTTCGTCTGGGTCCGTAATATCTTTTATTCTACCGACGGCCTCGGATAATGCCATTGAGCGGAAATCGATTTCGACGTATCGCAGGCCCTGCTTTGCTAATTCCTGTTTGATTGCGGTGAGCAATGTCGACGTACCGCATCCTGGAGGAGCAATCAAAGCCGCATCATCTTGCCTGTTAAGATGAAAAATGAGGTTGGCAAATGTCGATTCTAATGAGGGCAGCATCATCATGGTCGTTAGGCCCATTATTCGATATTTGGCAGCTTGAGCTTTTCAAAGGCATTCTGGGTCAAACGAGCCGCTGTTTTGGTGTTAAGCGTCCGACGGTAATAGGCATCGTAAAGCTGCTTGCGGAGGTCGCGGAGGTATTTTTCGTAGTTCGCCACGGTGCGCGTCAGTTCCACCTGCTTTCCGGGTAGGTGGGCGACCGTGTGACCGGCTTGCTGGGCATAGATCAAGAATTTTCCCTCAGCGGCGTTTTTTACTTGATGGTGGAATGAACCATTGGGGACATAAACGCCAAAAAACATGGGCGTGTGGTCAAAGGTCAGGGTTTGATCCGGCAGCGTTATGGAAATCTTCGGCTGGGATGCTGCGGCTGCAGAGAGGAAATCATCGGGAAACCGTTTGTGCCCTTGCGGGAGGATTTCCTTAAGGACCTCGTCGGCAGTTTTTTTCTCTGCCTTGTCGCCTCTGGCTTTTGTCTTTCTTGCCGTGTGTCGCTTCTGTCCCAGTTCGATTCTTTCCCGAACCAGCTCGCATAACCCGTCGTATAGAGGCTTTAGGTATTTCTTTGGATCAAGTCCGATGGCCTCCAGGATAGCAGTATCCAGTGCTTGGCGATCAGGGTTCTTGATTTCGTCGAAAATGGCCCCGATTGGTCTCTTAAGCAACGGTTCAAGCAGTTTTACGATTTGCCCTGAGATATCCGGATCAAATGTCCGGATATCAGGCATGAGCAGATAATCGCGGGCGTCTTCCACTTTTGACTCTAAAACGCCATCACCCATAGTAACCCGCCCTGTAATTTCCGTCATGAGCGCACAAAGTGAAGAATTCAAACTGGCTGCCAGCACCTGGGAATCCGTATTCTCGGAAGGTTCAAGATAATATAGACGTGCATCAGGGACGATACTTTCTGGACAGAAATGGTGGAAATGTGATGTACCCAGCGCCTGGGTAATGAAAATCTGACCGATATTGGTTTCCGTCGGCGGCAACGACCACCAGCCAGGTTCCCGTTTCTGGACCCATGTGCCTTCCGGCCAGCGCAGACCTTTAAACTCCCCTTTTTTGTATGTCTGTTTTTCGCCCCATTCGATATACTTGAGTGCGCCGTGGTGGCCAAGTTCTTCCAATTCTTCTATGCTGCGTCGGCAGACAAATATACGCAGTTTCAGATCATCGGTGTTTACCGTAATTGTGTTGGTTTCCTTGGGACTCTTGATCAGCGGCAGTAGATACTCATCTTCGATGCCGAATCGGTTTGCCATTTCCGGATCGACATGGAAAAAATCATTGATCCTGGTTGTGCCACCACGTTTTGGTACGGCGATATCCTTCAGAAGGCAGAGTTTTCCGTTTTTGAGGATATCGAAATAGACCTGGGGCGCCCGCAGGTATTGGCCCCATTTGACGGTCTTTCCCTCTTTTTCTAACTCCTTTCTCATTTCTCCCTGGCGAAGAACCCGAATCCGAAAATCGTCGTCTTCCTCCGTGACCATACATAGAGGATGCTTCTGGAAATAGACATTGCCCGCTTGTTCTATTTTTGCAACCAAGTCAGATAGCTTACGCCAGCGGTTCATGGCCTCAAGAACGGGATCTCCGGGGATCAGATCGTCCAAAGGTTTTTTGACTTTCACAAAACGGACAAGATGGGCTTCTCTGAGCGCTTTATCATCGCAACGTTCAAGAATCGTGACGACCGTATTGACGGATGCCTCCGTAAACCAGGGCTCGCAGCGGCTTTCCAGGACCGCGACAATTTTGAATTTGCGGAAGAAAAACTTCTGAAGTTCATAACCGTAGTTCACATCCAGCCAGGCGTTGGAGGTGACAATCCCCATCCGCCCGCCTTTTTTGAGAAAACGCGCAGCGTGAAAGAAAAGAAAGACGTACAAATCGGCATAGGAGGAGAGACGATGCTGCAATTGCTCCTTTTGACGCCCCTTATAATCACCGGCCTTTATGTGCCTTTCAAATTCAGTCTGGAGGGGCTTGCTCTTGTAAAAGAAGAGTTCTGGGTAGGTATCAAACCAGTCATCGATTAATCGTTGCCGCAGATAATTCAGGTACCCGGCTTCGAATTTCTCAATCTGATCGGCGCTGACATATGGGAAATTGCCGACAATGGCATCAAACTCAGGGATTGTTTCTTCGATGGACGATGGATCTTCCAAGTTCATTTTGGGCGGGGGAAAGGGGAACCTGTCACCCGGTGACACCTTAAAGAAGTCCTGGCAGATAATCCTTGGGAAATTGCCGTGTTCCTCGATGCGTTGACGAAAAAGGTTGATAACGGCAAGTTCCGAAGGGAACGGTGCCACATCCACGCCCCATAGTTGGGAGAGGAGGGAGACATGATCATGCCGACCCAGCCAGCGAAGGCGGTCATATGATCGAATCATAAAGGTGCCTGTTCCGCATGTTGGATCAAGGGCGGCATCGCCTGCAGATCGGATACAAAAAGCGACAGTAAAATCGCAAAGATTTTCACCGGTGAAGTATTGGCCAAGGCTGTGACGTTCTTCGGGGGGAATGAGTCTTTCAAAAACCGTTCCGACCACATCTTGGGGAAGGCTGGCGAAATTGCGGGTATTGAAATCGTTGATCAGTCCGGCAAGTTCCCGTGACGCCTGAGCAGGCCACTGAATTCTATCCGGGACGGCCTCCTCAAATACGGCATGATAATCGATCTTCAATGCCTGTGCAAATGCGGCGCGCAACATCGGCAGGACCTTCGCCGAATCGACATTGGCCATATCCAGCTTCGGTAATTGACGAGCAGTGCGTCGAAGGCTTTGGTAAAAGAGGATCTTTCCTAAAAGACGGTAGATGATCTGCCTGGCGATGGAATCGCTGAACTGCGTATCCATGTGTGAGCCGGCAATCGCCTGCTTGACGGCCCACGCGCCCAGCTCATGACGAAAAGATGCCTCCGTCTCCATACGATGCTGAAGAGAGGCAGCCACAAGGGGCAACAATCGCTGAACGGCATCCAATAGACGCCCAACAAAATAGGTGGCGTCGATCTGGACCAGTTCCAGAGCTTCATCTTTTAGAAGTCGTTCAAGATCAAAAAGAATATCGTTGCCGTGCGCCAGAATCTTCAACTTGACGGGTTCTGTCACAATCTGCTGAGCGGATGATGAAATTTCATACAGATCTTCGTAGTCTTTCAATTTATCGATGGAATCGCGCGTTGCAGGGACACCGGGCTTGGGTGTCCGCCAGAGTTTTGCATTGCGGAGGTTCCAGGTGACGACATAGGGTGACTTATGCGCCCTTGCCCTTCGCACTGCGAATTCCAATAGGGCGGAATCATCCACTGATGACGAGGGTACGGTCATTAAGACAACGGCATGCGGTTGTGTCACCCCCTGATGAGTTCCCCAGATCAGTACGGTGAATGCAGGGGCATTGGAAATGGTCGCTGTCTGGATGGGATCAGTTCGGAGAATTTCGCTTTCCCTATTCGATAAGGAAGATACAAACCGTGCGCATATCTCTGCAACCAAGTCTTTCAAGCCGATTTCTCCGGATGCGATTTAAGAAACTTGACATGGGCCATAGTGCCCATCCGATCGACGGTAAAACGAATGAAATTCGGATCACGTTTCTGCCATTGTTTCAATAGTTCCGTCGTTCTTCCCAGTTCGAGCACCAGTCCCTTTTCCGTGAGGAGGCGGGTGCCGGCCAGCAGGCCTACATCCGTGATGGGCGTATATCCCAATGAGCTTTTCAGTGCCTCGCCCGCTTGAACTAAGGCGTCTAAGGCTTCAGTTTCTTCGGCTGGCCTCGCTTTGATACCTCTTATGGCAGCAAAGGTATCGAAATATTGTTCTTGTAGAAATTTCTCCGTATTCTGAATATTTACCCATCTCTCCATCATTAGATGCAATGACGGGGTTGTTTGATATTCGTAACGGTCTGCCTTTGGTTTTCTTAGCAAACCCAGATCACAAAACGGTTCGAGACGGACACGGACGGTCTCCTGGGGTGCACCCCCACCTGTATAGAGTTTTCCCTTCCACTCTTCGATTTTCGCAGCTGTCTTTTTTAAAAGGCCCAGCCTCTTTCTCTCTTCAGCGGTAATATTCTTATCTTGGTAGTTCTTAACCAGTTGATAGAAAATCTGCGGCAGAAAAGCACTGGCAAATCTTTCATTGAAAATACTCTGTGATTCCTGCGTAAGCTTCATGAAAAACGGCTGAAGAACCTCCGCATCGTTATCGATAAGGCAATAGAGAAGCACCAGAGCTTGGGCGTCCCTAATACGCAAGGGGTTGTTGTTCTTATCGAAGACGATAAAGGCGTCGAGTTCCTCTTTGGGCGTAACATTCAAAAGCACAATGCTTCGCGTCAAGGCTGAATAGGTTCCTTTCTTGACGAGTTCAAGCGCTGTGCCCAAATAGGGATAGCGTCTCCAGTCCTCTCCGACCAATTTGCCGGCAGAAGACGGGAGGGTGGGATCGGCGAGGTACATATCCTGTATTTCCAATGCAATGTGTGTATCCGGTGTGTTCTTCGCAACGACTTGGCGGATTTCCTTATAGGTACCATCCTTGAGACGTTCTTTTACATAGTTTTGGATGCCTTCCTCAAATGGCGCTTTGATCTTAACACGTTTCGTTGCCTTTTCGATCAATCGTCTCCCCAATGAAACCAGATTGCTTGTTTCCGTTTCGTTCACCAATGCGCAAAGCGCTTTGAGATACCCGAGGCGTTGCATGGATTTACTCGTAGAATCAAGCACACGGATGCGAGTAGGCATCAAAAACCTCCATGAACACTGATGCGCGGACGTACATCCATGATGAAAGCCCGATCCGTCTCCGTGTTCGAGACAAGTGCTTGGCCAATATCAAGATTCCGAATGAGTTGATTAAAATCCAAAACAGAATTTGCATACTTGACCTCATCAGGCAGATTGGATTTAATATTTTTACGAATGTAGTCAATATCTCCCTGGACGGTCAGTTTATGAACGATGAGACTATCCACCTGCGCCAGAATTCTGGGATCAATAGCAGTCGGCTGCTGGGTGGCCACCATGAATGAGAGATCATAGTTCCTGCCTTCCCGAACATATTTTACCATGATATCCGTTGCTGAAGTTCTTCGCTCAGATGGTAAAATATTTTGTGCTTCGTCTATGCACACCCACGTGGGTGGAATAGCTTCTTCCAATAAGTTTTCAAGATTTCTCTTTTCCTGTTCTGATAAGGTATCAATTATTTTCAAGTGTTTTTCCACTTCTGATGCCTTTACGCGAGAGGCGATCAGGCGACGCATTAATGCCGATAATACGATCAATCTTAATTCATCGGACATTTTATTCATCACGATAACACTCATTTGCCCAGGTCTTAAAAAATCTTGTAGAGAAGTGCCCTGACTCTCGAACAGCGGGTTCCGCTTGTAGGTATATAGCTGCTGTAAAACAGCCCGCCGGGTTTCAGACTGGTAGGCTTCGTTCAACTCCTTGTCGCTCTTTACGCAAGCGATCAAATCCTCTATCTCATAGGTGTCTTTAGGCTGGTGATGACGGTCTTTCTCATTCCATCCCTCGAGTGTTACCTTGATATAGGCATCATTGAGAAGCTGTCCCATCCTGTCCTGATAAATATCCAACCCCAACAGATATCCCCAGTCTTCCGCTGCAAAGTCTGAACAATTAACTGAAAATTCTCGATGTCCTGGAGGTGTGGCAGCAGTTCTGGTTCCTTTGGGAATCCAAACGGTCACATCAAGGGGCTCAGGTTTGATTTCCCAACCACGCCGGAGCGCATATTGTTCTTTCAATATCTCTTGCTTGTTACCTTCTTCTAAGAGTAGATTCATCCATTGAAAAACGCCGAGCGTGTCGAAGAGTAAGAGTGCCTTCCTGCGTGAATTTCTTGCAATAGAACAGGCAATTTCTTTTGTACATAAGCCTTCCAGCAAGGTCCCCATTGTATAGGATTTGCCCGATCCTCTTTTTCCGAAAAGAGCCACCACATGAGCTAAATCAGTGTCGAAGCGAACATCAGTCAACGGGCCAGCTTCCGCCAAGCGCCCAAGATAAACCCAGTTCCTGCTTTCTTCGTGCGAAGTACCCACATAGCCGGGTGATGATCGAAACACTCTTGGTTTTGTCGTAAATTTCTTCATACGCAATCCATCTCTTTTTTATTCAAAAATAATGGGGGCGATATTGTTTACAATGCTATCATCAATAACTTCCTGGTCAGAATCCCATGCGGCGATCGCAC
>ERZ795058.5394-NODE-5394-length-11654-cov-7.433572_pt1 | contig 11654 bp, 10 predicted proteins | sample MGYA00375142_ERZ795058 | MGnify/ENA primary metagenome ERZ795058 (study PRJEB30187, sample SAMN05720210) | activated sludge metagenome | isolation source: anaerobic digester from wastewater treatment plant | place: Japan | collected 2015-04-20 ...
CGGAATCAGCCAAGTTCAATAAGGCTATCGCATCCGGGAATGAAAATCTCGCCCTCGCTCATTTCAAAAGCATAAAATTCCTTCACGACAAATTGCCTCCCACGCTTCATTTTTCAGAAAAGCTCTCACAAGTTATAGAAGCATCCTATAAGGGAACTTCTGAGAAACATGAATCAATCGTCGCTAAGCTAGCTGCTCAAAGAGCTGCTGATAAGAAGGAATACGGAGCTCTCCAGAATGAAACTGGAGAAACCTGGGCGAAGATCGAAGCAAAGATCATGGTTAAAGATTACAACGGCGCGAGGGAAATATTGAAAACGTCGCCGGTCCGGCAAGATCGAAGGCTCTATATGTTAATGGAGGATGAACTCGATAGAGTAATTGACTACAGCGAAGCGTTCGGCCGGTTCAATGCATTGGCGTCCGCGCGGGGCAAGGAAGCGGCCGCGATCGCAAATTTTGAAAGCCTCATGAGTTATTATAACGCCCTGCCTGATACGATTAGCTTCTCCCCGAAGTTCGTCAGCCTGTTAAACGGATCTATTGAGAGCGCTGAAAGGTACGTCAAAAAGGAATGTGGAGGCGATTACAAGAAGATCCGGGTTGGAATGACTCTTTCCAGGGTGCAGAAGTGCTATGGAGAGTTTTTCTTGACGGGCCAGGTTCAACGGAATGGATCAACCGTCTCGGAATATAGGCGGGGAAATGGCCACGTCGTCGGGAACGATTTTCTGTACGTTTCAAACGGCAAGATCATGGCCTGGGAAAAATTTTAGACAGTCAGGCGCGCGCGGGCCGATCCATCAAGATTGTTTTGATAGTGGGCCGTTTTTCCCCCTCGTAAACCTTCCGTAAAGCATCGTCAAGATCACCTTTAACGTTTTTAAGGGTTTCTTATCTTACCCCCGTAGTTTGACCGGGCCTCGTGATCCGGATGAAGCAATCCGTTCGTCACTTCTTAATGTAAAGCTTCTTTTTCAGACTGTCGCGCAATTCTCCCCTCAAATCGGGATGCGCGATATTAATCAGGGCCTCGGCCCTCTCCCGCACGGTTTTGAATCTCAGGTCGGCGATTCCGTATTCCGTCACGACATACTGCGTAAATGTCCTCGGAACGGTAACGGGCGTGAATGGAGGCAGTTCCGGGACGATCGAGGAAGCGAGCGTGCCGTCCTTCAATTTTCTAGCCGATGAAATCAGGGTAACCCCCTTTCCCCCTGGGGAATAATACGATCCGATCATGAAATCGAGCTGGCCGCCCGTTCCGCTGATCATCCTGTATCCCATCCCCTCGGAGGCGATGTTGCCGCTGAAATCGATCAGCAGAGCCATGTTGATCGCCACGATGTTCGGATGCTGGGCGATAAAGGCGGGATTATTGGTATACGAGGCCGGATGTAACTCACAATTGGGATTCTCGTTGATGAATTCATACAGCGCCTGATCGCCCATGCAGAACGTGGCGATAGTTTTACCCCTGTGGAAGGGCTTTCTTGCATTGGTTACGATCCCCTTCGGCACCAGGTCCTGCAGCCCGACCGGAAACATCTCGGTATGAACTCCGAGATCATGTTTTCCCTCAAGGCCCGCGATAACCGCCTCGGGAATACCGCCGATGCCCATCTGGATCGTATCCCCGTCATTGATCAGTTCCAGGACATATCTGGCGATCCTGGCCTCCATCTCTCCCGCCGGCTTTCTTGTGACTGCGGGAATCTTGGTGGAATTTTCCACAAACAAGTCAAATTCGGATACATGCATCCAGTTGTCGCCCAGCACCGTCGGCATCTGGTCGTTTACCTCACCGATGGCAAGGCGCAGCTTTCCCGATTTTCTCCCTCTTCGAATCGTATCGTGCGTATAAAAATGGCTCAGGCCAAGATTTACATAGCCCTGCTTATTGGGAGGCGTAACCATTGTCGCGTACACGTCCGATCGAGCGGCGAATTTATCGCCGATATCGGCGCTCATTACAATGAGGAAATCAGCGTTATTGGGCTGTCCCTGCGCGCGTGCCGCCGGCGAGAAGAAGGCGGACAGATAATTGACATGGCCGTCGATTGTCGCCATATATTTAGGATCGTAGAGTTTACAGGGGCGGACAGGCACCGCATCCAGGATGGTTACATTCCTCAATTCACCGGCGCGGTCCAGAATGGCGTTATACACGTCCGGCGAACACATACTGATGGCCATGGCGGTTCCTATGGTATCTCCTGATCTGATCTGTTTGGCCATCTCCTCCAATGAAACCAGCTTTCTCCGATATTCATCTTTCCAATCCATATTTTTCCCCTCATCATATTTGGTTTAAATGGATCTATATTTCCCGCTCCCGGACAACGGCTTCGTGAGGGCCTTTTTCACAGATTTCTCGCGATAACCATCCGTTGCACCTCCGAGGTCCCCTCCACGATCTGCAGAATCTTGCATGCTTTGTAATAGCGCGAAACGGCGTACTCGTTCATGAAGCCATAGCCGCCGTGAATCTGGAAAGCATCGCTCGCCGCCTTTTCCACCATCTCCGAGGCGAAAAGCTTGGCATAGGCGGCTTCGAGCGTGTGGGGAAGGCCTGCATCCTTCAGCCAGGCCGCCTTCAGGTACATGTTCCGGGAAAGCTCGATATGCATGGCCATATCGGAAAGCTTGAAAGAGACCGCCTGGAAACTGAAAATCGGTTTTCCGAACTGGACCCTCTCCCTGGCGTATTTCAGTGATTTTTCCAGGCATGCCCTCGCCAGTCCCACACAGATTGCCGCGATACTGATCCGCCCCGTCTCCAGCACGGCAAGGTGCTGGGCGAAGCCCTTTCCCTCCATCCCCAGAAAGTTGCCGGCCGGAATCCGGCAATCCTCGAATATGCACTCGTGAGTTGCCGAATGGTTCCAGGCCATTTTGTCGTATTTTTTCCCCAGGGTGAAGCCGGCGGCCCCCCTGGGAACGATGAATGTGTTGATGATGTCTTTCTCTCCCGGTTTGGAACCTTTTGTCCGCGCGGTAATGATCACGATCGAGGCGTTTTTCAGTCCGATATTTGTAATGAACTGCTTCGCGCCGTTGATCACCCACGAATCCCCTTCGCGGGCGGCGCTCGTTTTGGTTGCTCCGGCATCGGAACCGGCGCCCGGCTCCGTCAGGCCGAACGCCCCGATCTCTTTTCCTTTGGCGATGGGAACGAGCCATTTTTCCTTCTGCTCCGGAGCGCCGAAGACGAAAAGTTCCTGGCCGACGACGCTCGTGGTCACGTCGAGCAGTGCTCCCAGTGTAACGTCACCCCGGGAGATCTCCTCGATACAAAGGTGCATCCCGACCCAGTCGCCGCCGCTTCCGCCGCATTCCGGCGGAAAAGGAATGCCCATCATTCCCAGCTCGGCCATCTGATCCATGATGTCGTAGGGGTATTCGCCCCTGGCCTCCATTTCCTCGGCACGGGGTTCAATAACCTCGTCCACGAACTTCCGGGACATGTCCCGGATCATCTGCTGTTCTTCGGTTAAATGGAAATCCATCTTCTGAAATCCTTTCTTTTTATTTACCCTTGAAAACCGGTTTCCTCTTCTCCACGAAAGCGGACATCCCCTCTTTCTGATCCTCGGTGTCAAAGAGCATCTCGAAGCAGCGCGCCTCGTAAAGTATGGCCGATTTCAGGTCGAGGTTCATTCCGGTGTTCACCACGTCCTTTGTGACTCTCAACGCAATCGCGGGCAGGCGGGCTATCTTCTTCGCCAGGGCCTTCGCCTCATCCAGGACGGCTCCCACCGGAACCACCTTGGATACCAGTCCTGTCCGAAGCGCCTCCCCGGCATCCATCGAATCTCCAGTATAAAGGAGCTCCTTGGCCTTGGTCAGGCCGATCACGCGCGGAAGCCGCTGCGTTCCGCCCGCCCCGGGTATGACGCCGATCTTGATTTCCGGCTGGCCGAAAACGGCGTTCTCCGCGCAGATGCGCAGATCGCACGCCAGAAGGAGCTCGCATCCGCCTCCCAGGGCCAGTCCCGAAATGGCGGCAATTACCGGCTTCTCCAGGTTCTCGAGGCCGTTGAAGGCTGCATGCGCCGTTTTGAGGAAACGGTGTGCATCCGCCGCCGTCGCGATATTACCGATCTCGGTTATATCGGCCCCGGCGGCAAAGAATTTTTCGCTCCCGGTCAGGATCACGACCCTCACTTCGTCATCATCCGCAATCTCCGCCAGGACCGCCGCCATCTCACGCAGGAGTTCGCTGTTGAGGGAGTTCATGCTCCTGGGGCGGTTGAGAGTTATAATTCCGATCCCTTCGGCTTTTTCGTAATTTATCGTGTTGTATGTCACGGCCGCGCTCCTTTCAGACCCTTATAATAACCGCTTCGCCCTGGGCGAGACCTCCGCAGATGGAAGCTACGCCGTAGCCGCCCCCCCTGCGCCTCAGCTCGTAAGCCATGGTCATGGTAATCCGTCCGGCGCTCGCGCCTACGGGGTGGCCGATCGCTATTGCTCCGCCGTTCACATTGGTCTTCTCCTGGAGCTCTTTCCACTTCTTCTCGTCGTTGTCTGCAAGGATTTTAGTGGAAACCAGGGGCATGGCGGCGAAGGCCTCGTTGATCTCGATGATGTCCATCTGGTCCAGCTTAAGACCCGCTTTTGCAAGCGCCTTCCGGATCGAATAGGCGGGGATGACCGCAATCTCGCGGGGAGCTGTAGCAGAAGCAATTGCCGTTATAACAGTCGCCAGAGGTGTAAGGCCCCGTTCTTTCGCTTTTTTGCGCGTCATGACCAGGATGGCGGAAGCACCCGCGCTGATCGGCGGAGCATTGCCTGCCGTCACCGTGGGACTCCCGTAGACAGGTTTCAGTTTGGCCAGCGCCTCCATGCTGGTTTTCCGGGGAGATTCATCCTTATCTATCGTGATCGGATCGCCTTTTTTCCGGGGAATTACCACGGGCATAAGCTCCTCGCCCACCCGGATCTTCCCGGAGGCAAACGCCTTTGCGTATTTTTCCTGGCTCCCCAGAGCCCATGCATCCTGTATTTCCCGGGTTACGCCGTACTCAAGCGCTACTTCACCCGCATCAACGGCGACAGGCCTGAAACCTTTCGCGCCGTAGCCGAGCTCGAACAGGTTGTCAATCAGCTGGATAGGCCCTAAGCGCTTCCCCGTGCGCAGTCCGGGCGCCAGGTGCGGCGTGCGCGGCATGTTCTCGGAACCAACCGAGAGCGATATATCGGCTTCGCCGGCTCGGATCGCACGAATACTCAGGCGAAGCGTGGTGAGAGACGTGCAGCAGGCGCGGTCCAGCGATAGCGAGATGCTCTCCGCCGGAAAGCCTGCGAGCAGGGTTGCCTGCCGCCCCGGGATATCGGTCTCCAGGGCCGTCTCCGCCGGGATGCAGCTCCCGTAGTTCACATCATCCACCTCTTCGGGTTTCACGCCGGCCCGCGAAATCGCCTCTTTGATGACCATCACGCCCAGATCTATGGAAGGTATATCCGCCATCAGCGAATCGAACTTGCTGAACGGCGTTCGAACGGCGCTTACTATCACTATGTCGTTATCATTCTGGCTCATTGATATTCTTCTCCTTGTCAGTAAATTTATTTCAACCGATTCAACGATCCCGATTCTGAAATTCTATTTCGCTGCCATTCGGATTGCGCCGTCCAGACGGACCACTTCACCGTTGAGCATCGGGTTTTCAATCATATGGCGGGCGAGCTTCGCGTATTCAGCCGGATTGCCGAGCCTCTGGGGGAAAGGAACCATTTTCCCCAGGGCTTCCCGAGCGGACTCCGGCAATATGGCCAGCATTGGGGTATTGAAAAGCCCCGGCGCAATGGTCAGCACCCTTATTCCGTATTCGGCGCATTCGCGCGCAAGGGGCAGCGTCATTCCGGCCACCCCTGCCTTAGAGGCGGAATAGGCGGGCTGGCCTATCTGGCCGTCGAAGGCTGCGACGGAAGCCGTATTGATAATGACTCCCTTTTCTCCATCTTCGCGCGGGGTATTCTTCACCATATGCTCCAGCGCGAGGCGGATCACGTTGAAAGTGCCGACCAGGTTGATCTGCACCACCCTGTTAAAGAATGAAAGGGCCATCGGTCCTTTCTTGGTTAATGCCTTGCCGGGGTCGCCGACTCCGGCGCAGTTGATGACGACATTGAATGACCCGAAAGCCTCCAAGGCTTTGTCAATCGCTGCTTTCACACTCTCTTCCCTGGTAACGTCGGTGTTGCAGAATACTGTGCTCGCGCCCAGTTCCGTAGCGAGCTTCCCGCCTTTTTCCGCTGCAAAATCCAGAATAGCGGCCTTGCCTCCGGCGGCTACTATGCTCCGCACGCACGCCTCTCCCAGTCCTGATGCTCCGCCTGTAACCAGCGCGATCGAGTCTTTGAAATTCATGGAAACTGCTCCTTTCGTTTATAATGAGATCCTAACCGGGATTGCCGGCTGCTCTCTTGTCCTGACGCTGCCGACATCCCATGTTGATTTCCAGGTTCTCAGGATAAAACCTGAAAAGATGGATTTTGCAGCATCCAGATTGCAACATGCGTTCCTTATATCTGAAGACATCATTTCAATAACTTACGGATGGAGCGATCCGGCTGCCTGAAGCAGATGCTGCACCGGATGGAGGCAGCAAGGCTGGAATCTCTTCGGTTTCACCGTAAAAACAGTGGCATGACGGCGCTGCATCATATAGTGCAACGTTGAGGAAATGATGAATGATCTGCGGGATACTGTTTAATCGAAAAAATTATTGACAGTAATGGGCATATGCTTATAACTTCAGGATAACATGGTCCGGCCCAAGTATCCCCGACAAGTAAACTGCTGTCCGGAAGGCGCTTATTTCAAGCCGAGAGGAATACCTGTATCCCGGCTTGAGGAGGTTAACCTGACAGTTGACGAATTTGAGGCGATCCGGCTGGCGGATCTCGAAAAGCTCTATCATGAGCAGGCGGCTGAAAGAATGAACATCTCCCGGCAGACATTCGGCAGGATAATCGAATCCGCCCGGGCAAAAGTTGCGGATGTCCTTGTTAACGGCAAGGCCATGAAAATAGAGGGAGGTGTAATCCAGATGGCGGAAACCAGAAAATTCAAGTGTTACGACGGAGGCCACGAGTGGGAAGAGCCTTACGGAACGGGAAGGCCGTCACAGTGCCCCGTCTGCGGCAGCACAAATATACACAGGGCGGAAGAGGATCGGGGGCCCCGCCGGCATCGCCGGGGAGCCCCTGAATCCGACGAAGAATAAAGGAGGAAAAATGTTTCAGGAAGCAAAATGCGATTTTTGCGGTGAATGTCTCGAACGTTGTCATTATATCGATTTCGACCGGAAGCGCGGGGGCGAAGAGATTAGAAAGCTTGCCGCGGGAGAAAAGGTGGACTGGCTGCGCGAATGCGTAACCTGCATGGCGTGCGACGAGTACTGCCCTCAGGGAGCGCGGCCGTTCGATCTCATTCTGAAGAGGATGGAGGAGATGGGCGGCCTCTCCGACCCGGCAATTCTGGCCCAGATGGCGGAGCGCTTCAAGCCGGAAGGAGAACCGAGGCCCGTGCCGCCCAAAGATAGAGTGATGTCGATCTGCGTCATGCAGGGCAATATGCCCTGGGCGATCCAGGGGCAGATCTTTGAGAGCGTTCCCCTGCTCAAGGGAAAGCATTATTTCTGCAATGTCCTCTTCGCGCATATGGGCAACGAGTCCATCATGAGGGACAGGTTGCAGGCGATGGTGGACAACCTGGCCAAATCGGGAGCCAAAGAGATCGTCTTCGTCCACGACGACTGCTACGCGGTCCTGACGGGAGTCGCTCCCGAATACGGCATCAAGGTCCCGTTCCGGCCGGTGCATATTTTCGAGCATCTCCGTGATTACCTCAAGGCGAACAAGGATAAAGTACGGAAGCTGAACATGAAGGTTGCCTACCAGCGCCCCTGCGCGTCCCGCTACTCTCCGGAAAAGGATAAATTCCTGGATGAAGTATTCGATCTGATCGGCGTGACCAGGGTCAAGCGCGAATTCGACGGGATCAACGCCCTGTGCTGCGGCATCGAAACGGCGGGACCCAACCTGAAGCTGTTTTCGCGGGGGAAGAATTTCGAGCCGTTCCGGGTGAAGAACGTGGAAGACGCGAAGAAGTCCGGCGCCGAGGCCATGGTCTATCTCTGCGCGATGTGCTTTGCTTCTCTCAATAAGAAAGTGCGCGAAGCCGGCATGAAAAATCTGATGATCAGCGACATCTGCCGGCTTGCCCTTGGCGAATCGCTGCCGGAGGATAAGCCTGCCTGAACCACAGAAGTTGAGAGGGTGAGACAAGGCGAAGATAAGAAGTTGCGAAGATGCGAGGATAGGCGGCAGCTGAGAAAAAACGAAGATCCCGAACCTGGTAGTCGCAGGCTTCAGCCTGCGTGCGAGGCGCAAACTGAAGTTAGCGGCTACCCGGTTTGCAATGCTGAATGACAGAAGCTGAAACAAACGAAGCTGCGAAGTTGTGAGGATGCGAGGACAGGATAATTTATGCTGCCAGCAGGCGAATAAGCCTGAATTTCGAGGAAAATGTTTTTTTCGCTGCTTCCCATCCTCGCAGCTTCCCAACTTCTCTCATTTTACAGGCGGCTTGCAGACCTTGCACGGATTGTATCCAGCCTTGACCGCGTCCGCCGGCGTTTTGAATTTGACCAGGTAACCGGATTTTATGTGCCTGACCCTTTTGCAGTCCGGATAGTGGTATCTGCCCGTCTTCGCCGACGCCGGAAATTCCGCCGGCGCCGCGGCGTACGCTGCGACGGGGACTGCGAGCAGTAGCGGGAAAATTATACAAAGCGCAATACGCCTCTTCATCTGCCCTCTCCTCTAAGGGTTTTGTGATTTCGTTCTAAACCTGAGCTGTATTCCGAAATACTTATAAAACAGATTGAAAGATTTCTCGTCGCTTCGCTCCTCGAAATGACAATCATGCGTTTGCAGCTTGCTGTAATATTTCGGCAATCGTGTCTTTTACGGCCTCGTCCTCATTTCGACGGTTCTCAAACATAATTCTACCTTTTGCAAATGTCATTTTGACGGGTCTTAAACATAATCCGACCTTTTGCAAATGTCATTTTGACGGGTCTTAAACATAATCCGACCTTTTGCATATGTCATTTCGACCTCTCATATGTCATTTCGACCGAAGGGAGAAATCTTGCGCCCTGATTACTACGGTTATTCTCACACCAGGACGCAAAGAATCACGGAGAATATCTTATCTTTCTTTGCGACTTCGTGTCTTTGTGTGAGAATTCTATTCTATGTGCAATTCCTTTATGTTCAAGAAAAATGCCGCGGACGAAAGCAGCGCCAGAATCAGGAAGCCCCAGGTGAAAGAGCCGGTCGCGTCCTTCACCATTCCGAACGTCAGCGTGAACAGGATGGCTCCCAGATTGGCCAGAAAATTTATGAAGCCGAAAAGAGTGGCGTAGGAATCCGACAGGGTCGCTTTCGCCGCCAGGTGAAAGATCGCGCCGAAATTGATCGATGCAAACCAGGATGCCAGGAGGGCAAGGCAGATCGCCGGCAGGGGAGACCTGATAAGAAACAGGCCCAGGAAGAGAACAGAAAGGATCGCCAGAGATCCGGCTACGACACGGAACGAGGAAACCTTTAAAAGCACGAATCCGCCGGAGAGCCTCCCTATTCCGCTGGTGAGCATCACCAGCGCGCCGCCCCAGGCGAACCCCGCCGCAATTCCTTCCCGGGAAAGCTCCGCCAGGAGAGAGGGAATCCAGTTTCCCAGGTTGAGCATGGACCCGAAAGACAGGGCGTGGCACAGCCCGAGCAGCCATCCCTCGCGCAATCCCAGCGCCCGGCCCAGGCCGAGAGGCGAAAAAGGTTTCGGAGCTTCGGATTCCAGCCCGAGCGCCGGCAGCATGGCCAGCATGGGAAAAGAAATCGTCCCCGGGAGGACGTAGATCCATTGCCATCCCGATGCGGCCAGCTGCGGAATGACCAGAAAGGAAACGATGCTGCCCAGCGAGAAAAATCCCCCGAAGAAGGACTGGTACATGCCGATCCTTCCCCCGGGTGCGTGAACGGCCACCATTTTCATCGTGGAAGCGACACTGAGGCCCGTTCCGATCCCCGTCGCCACACGTCCGAATACGGCCAGCTCGAAGTCGGGCAGAAAAGCAGGGACCAGGTTCCCGAATCCCATCAGGATCAGGCTGGCGGCAAGAGTCCTTTTCGTCCCGAAATGGTCTGTCATCATGCCTGCCGGAATCTGCATCAGGGCATGCGACCAGAGAAGGGCGCTGAGGAGGACCGAGATGCGGGTGTAAGAGACCCCGTAAAGGAGCATCAGCTCGTCCATCGCAGGCGGGATATTCATGAATATCACGCCCAGGTTCAGCCCCATCAGGATGGAAAAGAACACCTTCAAGTTCATTCTCATGAATACCGTTTCGGTTTCGGTCCTTCCGCGGGCGGTCCGGCAAAGGCCTGCGCAATCAGCATCCATCGACGGGCAGAAGCTCCTGTAATCTCGAGAGCCGTATCATCCACATGACGGCGCTGGGTCACAACGAGACAGAACTCCTCGGCGTTTCCAACGATACGCTCATCCGCATCAGGCGGTCCCCACGTCCACCAGGCGCCGGATGGGCCGGAAAGCTTTACATGAACCGGTCCTGCAGGCGGTTCCATCCCCCTGTTCTGAAAGCTCCAGGAGTTAGTGCCGACCCCGATGTGGGCGATGTGGCGGAGTCGGTCCGTCGGCAGGCGGTTCCGGCCAAGGGCATCACAGATGTCCTGGCCATGGGCCCAGGTCTCCATTATGCGGGACGTAGCCAGGGAGCGCGCGCTCATTGCGGGACCATACCAGGACAGACGGGTCCTCGCCTCCAGCGTTGAAAAGACATCCAGGAGAGCGCTTCTCTCGCTGCGCCACCAAGCCAGCAATGCCGCCGGAGAGAGTGCCCGGCCTTTCGCCAGGGTGTCTTCAAAAAGGTCCTGCAGGGCCAGGATTTCCGCCTTGTGCCGGGAAAATTCTTCCGGAGCCGTGGCCGTCAACCGCGCCGCTCCGTCGAAAAAAGCCAGGTGGCTTATCTCATCTCGGATGGTCCAAGGTGAAAAAGGCGTTTCCCGGTCCCACACAGATTCGGAAAGCGGCGAGACGATGCCGTCCAGCGATTCATATTCCTCTGAAAGGTCTTTGATCAGATCCTTCATTTCAAAAATTTCGACCTCCTCATCACAAGCAGATATTATTTCACTCTCCAACAGCCGTTTCTATCCCTGAATACGCTCATTTGAGTCTCTTTTCCGTATTCATGGGGTTTTCCCGTTAATGAATCGATAAGCCGACATCTCTTTTTCAAGGACTTCGTTGCAGCTCTTCATAAAATTATCTTTAAACTTATAGCGCTCATATTTATCAGCAATAAATTCAATAAAGTCATATACCTCATACCAATTACATTCAAAAAAATACTTGCGCAGAAAACCTCGAACTTTTGACCAATCGTTATTAAGGGTATCCAAAGGTTTTTTGAAATACTCAAACCATAAATGGTCACAAAGTCTTTTCAATTCCGAATTGGCTGAGTCGCTTAGATGTAAAAGTTAAGATCCTTCCGTACGTTTCGTTGCAGAAAAAATGGCAGTCAGTCTTCTCTTCGGTTAAGGTGTTTGTACCA
>ERZ795058.5401-NODE-5401-length-11645-cov-4.085160_pt1 | contig 11645 bp, 9 predicted proteins | sample MGYA00375142_ERZ795058 | MGnify/ENA primary metagenome ERZ795058 (study PRJEB30187, sample SAMN05720210) | activated sludge metagenome | isolation source: anaerobic digester from wastewater treatment plant | place: Japan | collected 2015-04-20 ...
AAGATGTGGAGGCGTTTCTGTCTCACCTGGCGACTGCTGAAGGCGTGTCCACTTCCACCCAGCGTCAAGCGCTCAATGCCCTGACATTCCTGTACAAGCAGGTTCTGGGTATCGAACTCACGGATGATATCATCCCGAACGTCAAACCTGACACAGTCGCACCTGTCTAGGACGGCCTTTTAAAATAGTTAGCCCCCAGCACCCCGCCGATGACCAGAATGGAACCGATGACATGATAATAGTAAAATTCTTCCTTCAAAAACAAAACTCCCGCGATAATGGTCACCACCGTCCCCAGATTGACAAAGACTCCCATCCGGGAGGCCTCCATTTTCGACAGCACATAGTTGGTCATCAAAGATGTGACCAGGGAAGAAAGTACGCCCAGGTACACGATGGAGGCAAGAAAGCTCATATCGCCCAGAGGAGCGAAAAAGGCCCGCATATCTCCCGCCACCAGATTTTTGATCACAGCGATAACGTTGAAGACAACAAAACTGATGGTGATCATGATGACGCTCAGCTCTATGTTGGTGAAGGTCCGGATGAGTTTTCTGGCCAGCACGTTATAGCCTGCAATCGCCAGGCACGATAAAAGCAGAAAAGTGATGCCCAGCTTGTTTTGCGCATCCAGCGACGCGCCTTTCATCAGAGCTATATAGATGACACCCACAACCGAAAGGACAATGGACAACTTCTGCAGTGTGCCGCTTTTCTCCTTCAGAAAATACGCGGCCAGAATCAGTGTGAACACAGGCGACAGCGCCGAGATGATGCCCGCCTCCGAGGTGCTGGAATACTGGATTCCCGACGTTTGAAAACCAAAAAACAAAAGAGGATAAAAGATGGCCAGGGGGATGATTTTTTTTATCCGCGCGGCGTTGTAGCTGACCTTTACCCACCCGGCAAGCAGGGGAATCAGCATCCCGACAAAGGCGGCGGAAAAGCGATGCGCCAGAATCTCCAGCGGCCCGGCGGCCCTGAGCGCGATTTTGGTGAACAAAAACGAGTGGCCGATGATGACCACATACAAAATAACAGCCAGATAAAGATATTTTCTGTCGTCCATAAAATCTCTTCCCGCCCGACCGGACTTTTTTGTAGCGGCAGTTATAACAAATCCCGACCGGCAGTGTAAGGGAAAACTCATCTGCACTCAGCCCTCAATCGTCGCGTCAGGCGGCGCTGAAGCTTTGACAAGAAAGCGTGTCTGTGGTTAGCTGGCATTGATTGCCGGGAAAAAGTTTTCGCGATCATCAGCCATAGACGATTCCGCGGTAAAAGGCGGGATGTGAACAGATGAAAAGGTAAATCCCTGGGCGGTGTTTTTATCAACGGCGGGCCGGTGTGCCTGTTATTTGTATGGAGATACACGATGAGCTTAAAAAATGAATTTGTGCAGATGGTCGAACATTTGAACAAGATCTGCAATATTGCGCCGATTGAAAATGTTTTCCTTCCTCCGTTTTATGAAGACGGCCAGCCCAAAGACGAGCAGTTCATGGCGGTCTCCCTGGCCTCTGGCGCCACGGGCATCTGCTATCTTCTTTTACCCGATGAAGCTGCCCCGGACTATCAGGCGCTTGCTCCCGGCGACTTTGCCGGAAAATACCCGCAGGAATTCGCTCCTGCATTCGGAGGCGACAAACCCATAGAAGAAATGATCGCCATGGCATGCATCAATGCCATCTGCCAGCATGCGATGGTGGAGTTGTCTTTCCCCCTCGATCACGTGACGGATCCGCTGGGGCTGATTACAGCCGGACCGGAAGACGTAATCGGCATGGTAGGACTCTTTGGCGGATTGACCGCCCGCATCAAAAAAACCGGTGCGCAATTAATTGTCATTGAAAAAGATGATGAGCTGATCGGGCAGAGCCGGTCATTTCAGGTGACCGCGGATACGGCAGAGCTTGCCAAATGCAATAAAGTGCTGTGCACCGGCACGACTGTGCTGAACAATTCACTGGACAATATTTTGGCAAATCTGTCACCGGGCACGTTTGTTTCCGTGGTCGGGCCGACGGTCGGCTATTTTCCCGACCCGCTGTTCGCGCGCGGCGTCGATGTGGTCGGCGGCAGGGTGGTGACAAACAGCGGGGAGTTTCTGCAAAGGCTGGCTCAAAAAAAACGCTGGACGGATTCGACACAAAAGACCTGCTTTCAGAAAAAAACCTACCAAAGCATCATCACCTGATTACGCAGGTGGGAAAATACGGCGTTTTCTTCCGTAGCGCCGCAACGGGTGCAAGTTCCACGGCCCGGGGCGGGCCTTAAAAATCATTGACAGACACGCGGATCATTCCTATAGTCGGCACTGTCAAAGTATTTTGCGGTCCGCGCCCGCTCGCGAATATCACGGCCGGGCGCGGCGATTGAAGAACCGGACAACATCATCATCAACAATAATACGAGGAGGTTTTGATCATGGCCGACACAGACATATGGCTTACGACACTCGTCACAGACACGCCGCAGGCGGGCTTCGAGCTTGCTCTCACCTTGAGCCGCCGCGCCGTCAAGTACACGCAGCCGAGTGCGGAAATCCGCGAGAAACTCCGGCCCGTGTATTCCAATGACGCGGACTCGCTGATCGCCGCTTCGCAGGTTGTGGCCATCAATTTTCAAACCATCGCCGCGGCCAATAACTACTGGCGCAAATAAGGTCAATTGACGCCGGCGGAAAGTCCCTTGCCTCAGGGCGTCAAGGTTTATGGACAAACCGTGCAGGCAGGCGGACTTCGGCCAACAGCAAGGAAAAACACTACAACCAAAAGGTCACGGCAGATAACACCGTGGCGACGTTTTTTTGCGCAAAAAAGGGCCCCGCGCGAAAAACATTGAAAAATATACACTTTCTTTTTTTACCACGCGCAAAACTCCTCCGGCTGACCTGAAAGGCAAGTACGCACGGATCATCGGCTCCATCCCGAAGACACACCTGCGCCCCTATAGAAAAATCAAGGAGTGAACAATGGCAGCAACATCAAACCAAACACAGACACCATCCACTTTCAAAGGCAATATCATCATGATCGGCTGCGGCAGCATCGGTCAGGCGGTCCTGCCGGTTATCGGCCGACATCTGGAAGGCATCTACGGCAGAATGACCGTTCTGGCGGCAGACGAGTCCGGCCGGGGGATTGCCGGACGCTTCGGCGCGAAGTTCATCCACTGCAACCTGACGCCCGGCAATTACCGTACAATACTGAAAAACTATGTCCGTGCGGGCGATCTGATGCTGAATCTGTCGGTCGATATTTACAGCGTGGATCTGATCAGATTCTGTGCGGAGCGCGACGCTCTGTATGTGGACACTTCCATCGAACCCTGGCCGGGGGTTTTCGACAACCCCATGCTGGAGCTTCATCAGCGCACGAACTTCGCCATCCGCAACAAAGCGGTCGATCTGGCTAAAAAACTGGGCCCTGACTCGCCTACCGCCGTGGTCGATCATGGCGCCAACCCGGGCATTGTGTCACACTTTGTCAAGCGGGCCCTGGTGGATCTGAGCCGGATGCTGAACAACGGAGCGGTCAGGCCTTCCACTCGCCGGGAGTGGGCCGGACTTGCGCAGGCTTTGAATATCTCCACGATTCAGATATCCGAGCGCGACTCGCAGGCCAGCCAGAAACCCAAGCGCCAGAGGGAATTCGTCAACACCTGGTCCGTTGACGGTTTTGCCGACGAACTGATGCAGCCGGCCGAGCTGTCCTTCGGCACTTTCGAAAAGCGGCGTCCCAAAGGCGCGCGCGAGCACCGTCCCGGCTCCGGCACACTGTATCTGGAGCGCCCCGGCGCCAGCACCTTCGCGCGTAGCTGGACCCCCTCCATCGGCGGTTTCCAGGGGATGCTGGTCAGCCACGATGAAGCATTTTCCATTGCCGACTACCTCTGTGTCCGCGGCAACGGCAAGTTTATCTATAGGCCCAGTGTGATGTTTGTGTACCATCCCTGCGACGACGCCATGCTCTCGGCGCTCGAGCTGGAAGGAGGCGGGTGGATCATGCAGCCGACTCGTCGCCGCCTGGGGGCCGATATCGTGGAGGGAATGGATGAACTCGGGGTGCTTTTGGCCGGCCATGAGAAAAACGCCTATTGGTACGGCTCTCAACTGACCATCGCGCAGGCCCGCCGCCATGTGCCCTACGCGAACGCCACGACCATGCAGGTGACGGCAGGAGCAATCGCCGCCGTGATGTGGGCGATACGCAATCCCCGCCGGGGGCTGGTCGAGCCGGAGGAGCTCGATTATGAGGATTGCCTGGCCACGGCAGAACCTTATCTGGGCCGCCTGACCGGCGAGTTCACGGACTGGACGCCGCTGGACGGCCGCGGCAAATACTTTCCGGAAAAGCTCGATGTCCAGAGCCCCTGGCAGCTGCAAAATATCCGCAGCAGGCAATGGCACGGAGAATGACATTTACAGAGCTTCGTGATAAGCCCGGACATCGCACATCTGCAGACCCCCCCCAACTGAATACATGAATATCAGACAGCCGGCGACATCGACATTAGCCGTCCTGATCATGATGGCTATAATCTGGGCAGGCTGCGGGTCCTCGCCGAAAGACAAGGGCCCCCATGGTCAGTACGTGCGTCGGTGTAAAGAATTTTTTGAGAAAGCCTATGACACCGGTGCGCTTGCCGGGCAGGGCGCAATAGACGCTAAGGGCTTTTCTTGAAATAGTCAAAATTGAGTTGTGTAAAGGTTGCAAACCATGTAAAAAAGCATATCCGGCAATTCTTCAGGGAGCGTCACGGTATGCGTATTTTAAAGAAAATTCTGATCGTCATCATCTTTGTGGCCGTCTTTACCGGCATCGCCGGTTTTTTTGTTCTTCCGCATGTTCTCAAACCGGTACTCACGGACCGTCTTTCACAGGCTGTGCACCGGCAGGCAACCATTGAACAGATCAAATTCAATCCCTTCTCTCTTTCCGTCACGATCATCGGCTTTAAACTGGACGAACGTGACGAAGACAAATCTTTTGTCTCTTTCGAAGAGCTCTATGTCAACGTCGCCGCTCTTTCCTCGCTGGCCAGAAGGGCTTTGATCCTCGATGAGATACGCCTGCAAAAACCATATCTCAGCCTCACCCGCAGGGCGGATGGTTCATATAATTTTTCAGACCTGATTCCCGCAGAAAATTCAAAAAAAGAGGAGGAGACCCGCCCCTTTCTCTTTTCACTCAACAACATTCAGATTATCGACGGAAGTATTGATTTTCAGGACGTCCCGTATCAGACAGATCATACCGTGCGCGGGCTGAATGTCTGCGTCCCTTTTCTTTCCAACATCGACTACTACATGAAAAACTACGCGGAGCCCCGATTTTCCGCCGTCGTCAACGGCGACGCCGTGGCAATCGGCGGCAAAACAAAACCGTTTACCACCTCGCGGGAAACAACTTTTAATATTGACCTGAAGAATATTGACGTTCCCTACTATCTGCAATACGTGCCGATAAAGATGAACTTCAAACTCACGCAGGCGCGCCTCGACACCGACATCGAGCTTGGCTTCACCGCGCATGCCGACAGGCCGCCGTCTTTGAATCTGACGGGGCATGCCGCACTGAAAGATGTGGCCCTGGACGATCTGCACGGAAACAAGATTCTGCGTCTGCCGTCCCTGCGTGTGGATCTGGCCGGCGTCGAGCCTTTAATTCCCAAAATTCATCTGTCGCGCATCGCGCTTAATGAAACAGAGCTGGTCATCCGGCGCGACCGCCACGGTAATATCAATCTGCTGGGCCTTGTTGAAGCCGACAAAAAAGACGGGCGGGGCGGTTCTTCTTCCGCCATAGACAAAACTGCTCAAAACGATAAAAAAGAGTTGGATCTGCTGATTGACGAGCTGGAAGCAGTCAATGCTGATATTACCTTTATCGACTCCCAAACGGATCAGACGGTAAGAATTCACCTCCATCCATTGGACCTCAGTGTGTCAAAATTTTCCCTGAAAAAAGATGAGCAAGCCCAGCTGGATCTGGCGCTGGTCATGGATAAAAAGTGCAGTGTGACCGCCAGGGGTTCTTTCGGCGTCGAGCCTCTGGCCGCGAACCTTGAGCTGGAAGTGAAAAACATGGCTATCCGCCCGTTTCAACCTTATTTTACCGAGTCCGTCCAGATGGACGTCACACGCGGGTTCATTTCCACGGCGGGAAAGCTTGCCATAGAGCCCGACGCACAGGGAAAGCCCGGCCTCAGGTATCACGGCGAGCTCACCGTCAACGATCTGGCCACGGTGGACACGATTCACACACATGATTTCCTCAAATGGAAGCGCCTGCGTTTTCAGTCGCTCGACGCCGGCTATAACCCGCTGTTTGTGAACATAAAGGATGTCTCGTTGCAGGATTTCTTCGCCAAAATCGTTATCAACAAGGGCGGTACAACCAACATTGAAGAGATTTTCAGTGCCCGGGACGCTCGTGCGCCTGAGTCTGCACAGGAGACGGAGACAAAGCCGACGGAGGTGGATGGCGCCGGTCCCGCCGGCAAGCCGGATATTAAAATCGGTAAAGTCAGCTTCCGGGGCGGAACGGTTGATTTTGCCGATTACAACATCAGGCCCAATTACGCGGTCACCATGCTCAATCTCCGAGGCGGCGTGACGGACCTGTCGTCGCAGGAAATATCGCGCGCGCGGGTGGCCCTCAAAGGAAACATCGGTTATGGCTCCCCTCTGGAAATTTTCGGTACGATCAATCCCCTGAAGCAGGATCTCTTTGCCGACATCAAAATCAGATTTAAAGATCTGGAAATGGCTCAGCTCACCCCCTATACGATCAAATTTCTGGGCTATCCCGTCATCAAAGGCAAGCTCCATTTCGACGTCTCCTATCTGGTGGATCAAAAAAAACTAAATGCCGAAAATAAATTTTTCTTCGATCAGCTCACGTTCGGCGAGCAGGTGGAAAGCCCTGAGGCCATCAAGGCACCGGTAACGCTCGCCGCCTCTCTTTTAACCGATCGCGACGGCCGGATCAATCTCGACATTCCCATCTCGGGCAGCCTCGACGACCCGAAATTTAAAGTCTGGCCGCTGGTGTGGCAGGTCGTGACAAACATCATCACCAAAGCCGTGACCGCGCCTTTTTCGCTTCTGACCTCCGTGACCGGCGGCGGACAGGAGATGAGCTATGTTGAATTTGACTACGGCAGTGACGCGATTCCCGATGAAGGCGCCCAAAAAATCACCGCGCTGGAAAAGGCGCTGTATGACCGTCCACGGCTGAAGCTGGAAATAGAAGGCTATGCCGATGCCGCCCTGGATAAAGACGCACTGCAAAAAGCGGAATTGAGCCGCCTGATCAGAACCCGGAAACTAAGAGAAATGATTGACCGCGGACAGACTAACGCAAACCTGGATGACATTTCCATCACCGGGGATGAATATGAAAAATATCTGACCCTGGCCTACAAGGCGGCCAAATTTTCCAAGCCGGCCAATGCGCTGGGTATCGCCAAAACACTGCCCGCGCCTGAAATGGAAAAGCTGATGCTGGAAAATATTGACATACCGGAAGGTGATTTAAACCATCTGGCTGCGCGTCGTGCCCAAGCGGTGCGCGAAAAGTTGCTTGCCGACGGCAGGGTCGAACCGGAGCGGATTTTTCTGGTCAAGCCCGCGACGGTGACACCGCAACAAAAAGAAAAGGCGAAAGACAGCCGGGTGGATTTTAAACTGAAATAAACAATGCAAAGAAACTTTCCTGTTTGCAACAGATAAACAGCGGCCGACGTCTGTGACCGGCCTGATGCAAAACCAGCGTCCCCATCTGCGCGCCTTTGTGACAATGGTGTTTTCATGAAAAAAACAATATCCGCTTTTCTTGTACTGTGCCTGAGCATTGTATTTATTTCCTGCCAGGCATGGAGTCCGGCGGGAAAGCCGGCCCCGATTACGTCGCGGCAATGCCTGCCTTCTTTTCCCGACCAAAACGGCTGGTATGGCGGCGACGGGGCCTATTCCATCTGTCTGGACGAGAAACGCACGCTCTGGCTTTTCGGAGACACGTTCGCTTCACCTCAGGCGGGACGCAAAGACCGCATCGGGATGGATGTCATTTTGGGCACAACGCTTGCCGTGTCCGTCTGCCTTCTCGACGGAACCTTTTCCATCGAATATTTTCTGAAAAAGAAAGGTGAAAAATTCGTCTCATCGTTTGACGCGGATGAATGGCTCTGGCCGCAGGACCCTTTTATCGCCGGCGGCGTTTTATATATTCCGCTGCTTTCGGTGCAGGCGCTCACCGGTAATCCCGCACCGTTTAATTTCCGCGTTGCCGGACATAAGATCGCCCGCATCAGTGACTTCAGCGCCCGCGATCCGCACCTATGGCCGGTGGAGTATCTGGACTGGACGGACTTTATCGCACCGGAAATAGAAGCACTCGCGCCCGCGTCCATTGTCCACGGAGGGTATGCTTATTTTTTTTCGCTGCTGCGTCACGGCACCGACGGCGCGGGCGGACGCGGCAACATTCTGACGCGCATTTCCATAAACGCGATGAATCAACCGGACGGCCGGTTCGAGTATCTCGGCCGCGACGGGAGATGGAACAAGAAGCTGATTCCCGGTGACGCACGGATCATTTTCCCCGACGGCGTTTCCGAACTCAGCGTCCGCTATCACGCTGAAGACGGCTTGTGGCTGGCCGTTTATCTGTCGCCTGCCGGCAGAGGGGAAAAACTTTTATTTTCAACGTCGAAAACACTGGAGGGCCCGTGGAGCGCGCCTGTGCCTTTTGACAAAACCATCGGCGAGGTGGATCCGGGCAGTCCCCTGTACGATGCGGACACCTTCTGCTATGCGGGCAAGGAACACCAGCAGTTCTCTTCCGGCAGGGATCTCGTCGTCACATACGTGTGCAACTCCGTCGGCGCTCCCGACCATCCGCAGAGCTTTCTTCGCCAAAACCTCTTCCTCTACCGGCCGCAGGTGCTGATCATCAGACACTGATACGGCATGACCGACCGCGCACTGTCAGATACACAATTAAAATTATCGCATCAGGACGTGATGTCGCTCAGATAAAAATATCAAACGGCCTCGAGCAGCATGTAGGCCACGGAGAAGCGGCCACTTTCCGGAATATAGCACAATATCCTGTCTCCTTTTTGCAGCCTGCCTGAATGGAAAAGCTCTTCGAGCATGACGTAAATGGACGCTGAGCCGGTATTGCCTTTATCGGCCAGATTGGTAAACCACCTTTCATAGGGCACGGCAAACCCGATGCCCGCCATCGCATCGTGGACCTTGTCGCGGAAGAGTTCCGACGAATAGTGCGGCAAATACCAGTCGACGTCGGAAGGCCGGATGCCGCGGCGGGCCACAACTCTGGCCAGGCCTTCGGTCACGGTCAGACGGATGACATGCTCGCCTAAAATTTCGGTATCCTGCTTGAGGGCAAAATAATTTTTCTGCAGCGCCTCTTCCAGGGAATCGAGCTCACGCCAGCCCGTCACCGTCCCGTCTTCATTTTTATGTCCACCCGCATACATGCAGGTGGGCATCTGACCGGCGTAGGAAACATGCTCGATCCAGTCGAGTTTAAAAGACAGGCCCTCATCATTTTTACGGGCCGACAAAAACACAGCGCCGGCCGCGTCGGAAAGCATCCAGCGCAGAAAGTCGGACTCGAAGGTCAATATAGGGTGATTTTTAAAATCAGGATCCCCTTCCAGGTGCTCGAAAAAGTTAGACCGCAAAAGAGAAGAGGCCAGCTCCGAGGCGGTGGCCACGGCATTGTTCGAAATTTCCAAAGCGACATTGGCCCAGGCCGCCTTGAGCGAGGTGATGCCGGACAGGCATATCCCCGCTGTGCTGATAATTTCGCAGGGTCCGATGCCCAGCTCGCCTGCCACCATCATCCCGTGACCGGGTGCGATTACGTCCGCCATGGAGGTGCCGCAACACAAACACTCAATGTCGCCGATGGAAAAACCGGCGTAGGGTCTGAGGCGACGCACAGCTTCGGCAACCAGCCCGGCATTGGTGAAATTCAATTTCCCCGTCTTGCGGTCAATGGCGTAGTAGCGGGTCCGGATCCCGTTATTTTTCAAGACCCGTGATTTGACACGGGAACGAATATTGCGAACCTTCCCTAAAACATCCTCGATTTCATCGTTATCCACGGGCTCGTTGGGCAAAAAAACGGCAATGTCATTGATATAAACTTCCATACTGCTCCTTTTACTGTCGGGGTGTGTGCGGTTTTTCATGCAGCCTTTTGACAAGGCCGGCATATGTTTCATAAAACAAAGCTTCCGGCATCCTGGTTGCGGTCACCGCATTGGTGTAGGTATAGTAATCCAGATCCGTTATGACAATGTCCTTTTTCATTTTTTCGTAAAGCGGCGTTCCCGGCATCGGCGTGAGCACGGACACGACGGGGACTTCAATTTCACACTCGTCGATAAAGCGCTCCAGGTTTGTAAAATCTTTTTCCGTGTAGTCGGGGGTGGCGATAAAATCCCCCACAATGACAATGCCCAGTTCGTGCAGAATCTCTACGGCCCGTACAATGATGTCCGCCGCGTACTTCTTGTTATAGGCACGCAGGCGCTCGTCGGCCGTATCTTCGAAGCCGACCACCACAGCATAGAGGCCGGCATCTTTCCAGCGTCTGAGCAGATCCGGATGTCTGACAATCGTGTCGGCCCGGACATCGGCAAAATATTTTTTGCTGATACCGGCTTTCAGGATGCTGTCGCACAGTTGCGCTGCCTGATTCGCGTCACCAAAAGTATTGGCGTCCACCAGGCGGATGAAGGGGATATCGCCCAGAAGCAGAATATCACGCACCACCGCGTCAGCACTGTAAGACAGGTACCTTCCTCCGGCCAGCTGCGGAATCGTGCAAAACGAACATTGATGAGTGCAGCCGTAAGCCGTCATGACAAAACCCATTGCCAGTCCCAGCTGCTCCAGATGATACCGGCTGCGGTAGCCGGCAACCAGATCGTAGCGCGGCGCGACCTCTTCCATCAAATCCTCCCGATCAAACAGACGCGCCTTGTATGAAAGGGGACTACCCGGCCGGGTGCGTGCGACGCCCGGAATCGTATCGGTAGAAATTCCCGAAGCCAGGCCCTCGATAAGCCGGGCAAAACTTTTTTTGCCCGGGCCGATGACGATGTAGTCAAACTCGGCCCGATTGAAATAGCCGGGATTGCCGCTTGCGTGATTGCCGCCTGCGACAATGATCGGACGGCGATGCTGTTTGATTTCGGCGGCCAGGCGGATGACTGTATTGGCCTCGCAGGTCATGGCGGTAAAACCGACCACCTCCGGCTCAAACCCGGCAATTACTTCCCCAAGGGCGTCTTCTTCTTCACATTTCCCATCAAAGATCACAACATCATGATCCGACAAAGGACCGGCCAGCACTTCAAGGCTGAACGGTTCGCCCTTAAACAGCTGCCTCAGCGACGTGATACCGTATCTTTCCTCGGGGATGCTGCGGCCGCAGTTGGGTGGATTCACCAGCAGTATTTTCATGCTTTGCTTCTTCGACGTAACCGGAAAATGATTTATTTCACAGGCGCTACAAAAAAGCCCCCCTTTTCAGGGGGGCACTTTTAATGGTGGGTCAGGGCAGAATTGAACTGCCGACACTCGGATTTTCAGTCCG
>ERZ795058.5410-NODE-5410-length-11631-cov-3.885194_pt1 | contig 11631 bp, 10 predicted proteins | sample MGYA00375142_ERZ795058 | MGnify/ENA primary metagenome ERZ795058 (study PRJEB30187, sample SAMN05720210) | activated sludge metagenome | isolation source: anaerobic digester from wastewater treatment plant | place: Japan | collected 2015-04-20 ...
CTATATATACGCCACGCCCTTGACCGGCCGCCATGAGACGTGACGCCAAAACAAGCGCCGCTTCAGTTTTGCCGCTGCCGGTTAGTTCCTCAAGGATAAAAAGCTGAGGCCCATCGGCAAGAGGAATATTCTCCGCCCATGATTGCAGATGTGTTGGCTGGTCAATATAGTCGAAAAGAGCAGAGATGCCATGAAAGGTTGCTGGATGTGCGCCCTCTAACCCGCTTTCAGCAACAGCTTTTTCCGCTTGTGGCAAAGCATAATTCTGCCAGTAGCCTTCAAGTTTCATTTGCTTTGCAACAAAAGAAAACCAGCGAGCATTCGAGCCAAGCCAATCAGAAGCCACAGCCAAACCTGATACTAGCCAGGATACCTGTTTATACTTTTCAGTAAGTCCTTGCCCGTTTTGCGGTATAGGGCAATCATCCGGCAGTAACAAGGTTGCTGTTTCGGCAGCAAAGTTTCTAACATCTTCCAATACCGGTGCGGGGAAATTGTCACGAAGTAATAATGCGCTATTTGCATCGTTGCGCGGTGGACGGCCATGATGACCAGCCACTGCAGCAATCCATAATCTAACGCGTGAACCTCCCCGTTGCGCCAAATCATTGCGTTCCAGCCAGTCAGGTAAATGCGTCATCAATAGTTCATAACCAACGGTATCGTGCCGAACTGTTTGACTATCTGGCGTAGTCCTGTTTTGTAGTAGTTTTTGTAGTTCTGGTTGTTGACGTTGAAAACCTTCGCCAAATTTGCCGACATCATGAATTGCATACAAAAAGGTAAGCCAATTAATAAGCTGACTTTCAGAAAAACCGGAAAGGCGTGTTAACTTTTCTATCAAATCCGTCCGTTTCAAAAGCAGTGTTTTGGCACAAGCCGCCACATCAAGGCAGTGGTAAACTAAAGGATGATAACCAGTCCCATCCTTATCCGCTTTTCCCCAATACTTGTAATATGAAGGTGTTGTATCCGTCATTTCCTCTCCATCTCCATCCAGATGGCCGCAACCATGCGGGCGTCGGCAAGAGCACGGTGTTGCTGGCTTCCGGGGACACGTTCCGATCCTTTCAGGCTGCCGTAACATGTCCCCACGCCTCCGCTTCCTGCGGGCTTCCGCATCCCGTCCCCGTTCGGCCCGACAAGATAGCGGTAAATGGTTTCGAGTTTATAATTCGGCAGGCGCGGGTATTGTCTGCGGCACATTTCCAGCGTGCAAAAGGTTCGATTATTGAGGCTCAATTTCAATCGGTTAAACTCCGATCGCAAAAATCCCATATCAAATTTGGCGTTATGCGCAATCAGGATACTGTCTGCCAGGAATTCTTTTAGTTCAGGAAAAACATTTTCCGGCTTCGGCTGGTCAGTGAGCATTTCATTGGTGATGCCATGCACTTTAGAAACATACCTTGGTATCGCAACATCCACATGAATAAGGCTTTGGTATTCGGCTTCTATCTGATTATTTTTCATCGCCACCGCACCTATCTCAATAATCCTGTGCCCTTTTCTATGGTCAAGTCCCGTCGTCTCCACATCAATAAAAACAAATTTTCCCACACCGAAAGATTGTTGTACCATGCAGTCATCATCCATATGGTTGCTTCACCGATACTGGTGATAGCAGGATGACACGGAATAGCATCCTGCTATCATAAATTTTACGAACCTTCTTTTTAAGAAGGCAATGAAAATGCACATTCATTATTTTACCCGGTTCTGAATGATTCAATATTATCTGGCTGTATTTGTGCAATAGCGCGGCAAAACTTTATAAAGCTGCCTGTTTTGTCATTGCTATCTTGTGATCTTGGGATTGTAAAAAAAGATGCTGAAGTTATTAAGCACTTTCCAAACTCTTAGTCAAGATTGAAATGATGCTGTGTGATTAACCTATAACGAATCGACGTATTCAATATAGCGCTTGATGCTGAACTTTGCTTTGCAACCATTGTAACTCATGTAACGGATTTTGCCGAAGATGCTTCTTTCGTTCCAGGCCCGGTCATGGACGCCACCGATGCTCCAGGCAATGCCGGCATAGCCGTTGGGATCCCGGCCGTCGAGTTCGTATCTGTCATTGAGATAGATTGCCGTCGCCAGCGCCGCTTCCGGTGCCGGCGTCCATTCCAGAATTTTCTTGGCCCAGTACATGCGCAGATAGCCGTGCATCTTACCGCGCTTCACCATTTCTTTTTGCGCGGCATTCCAGAGATCATCGTGGGTTTCGGCCCTTTCCAGCTGCCCAGTCGAGTATAGATACTGCCGCGGATCATTCCGGTGTTGGTCAAGAGTTAATTTCGCCCAAACGGGAAATCCCGCAAAATTATCGTAGCCTGCATTGTAAAAGCAGAAATTATCCGCCAGCTCCCGGCGGATAATGAGCTCTTCCAGAAATGAACTTTTTGCTTCTTCCTGTATATCTGCCTTACGAACTTCCCGGGCAATACGCTGGGCGGAAAGCTGACCAAAATGGAGATACGGGGAAAGATTTGATTGACCGTCGCGCACCGGGTCGTTGCGCCCTTCAGCATAGAGAAATAATTTGTCCTCTATAAAGGATGCCAAAGCTTTGTTCGCCGCTCTTTCTCCCGGCCTGATCCAATCGACCGCGGTTACGGCATTGTCCGCTCTGATTTCCCGCGCCACGATATCCCAGTCTATAGCCGGAACATTTTTCCGCCAGGCAACGGGATGAGTTTTCAGCCGGGGCAGTTCCTCCAGATAATCTTCCAGCTCCCGTTGGATCTTCGGCCTGATGGTGTAAGCGCCGTATTCCTGCTTGGGCGAGGCAGTCCGGCAAGGAACGATATTATGCGCGTCGATTTCATAAAATGGGACGGCGATTCTTTCCGCCACTTTTTTAACCCATGTTCTTTTCACACGCAGGGGATCGAAATCGGTTATCAGCAGCTTGATATCGTTGCGGCGCAGCCATTCCGGAATAACATTTTCCGGCAGCCCGCAAAGAAGGTAAAAGGGGATATTTTTCCGCGCAAGATTTTTGTCCACTTCTTGCAGGCCATTGAGCAGGAATTTGTATTGCCTCCGTCCGGCACCAAGAAATTCCGGAACAAGGCAAAACAGAACAACCAAAGGCGCTCCCTGCTCCAGGGCCAAGGCCTGCGCTACGGAAAGCGCCCAGTTGTCGGCAGTCCGTTGGTCACGGCTCATCCAGCAGGCCACCGGGCCTTTTCCAATTATTCCTTCTCTAATTGCAGTCAGTCTGTTTTTGTTAAACGGAAACATAATTTATACTTTTCATAAACAGTGTTGCATCTCTTTAACACGCCGGCCGAAAATTTTCCAGCGGCCGGGACATGCGGCGGGATATTTCTCCGATCAATTTTTTAATATCTTGCAATTTCTCAGTTTTCAAAAATAGCGGGCCCGGAAGCATATCCAGAAAATATGAATTGCAATAGCCGCAGGCACGGCTTAAAATTGACCATATTTATGTTGACGGGAAGGCGAATTAAAAAATCTTTCATCACCGGCGGATGCGATTTCGTCGGCATAGCCTGGACGAAAGAACATGCCGCGAAGGACGGCGCGTTAACATTTCCGCCCGCAGAACGAAAAAAGGAGCAAAAAATGAATTTATCCGATTATTTTGAGAAGACCGAAGGGCTGGGCATTCTCGCTACAGCGGATGCCGCGGGAAAGGTCAATGCGGCGCTTTACGGCCGGCCGCATTTTTTCACCGAGGATACCGTCGCTTTTATCGCGGCGGAAAGGCTGACATATAAAAATCTGCAATCCAATCCGCACGCCGTTTATCTTTTCAAGGAAGCAGGCGGGTACAGGGGACGCCGTTTGTACCTTACAAAAATCAGCGAAGAGCAGGACAGCCCGCTGATCGAAGAAATTCGCCGCAAAAAATTCAACGATGTGGAAGGCAAGCACAAGAAAGGCCATAAATATCTGCTTTGCTTTCACGTGGATAATGTTCTGCCGTTGATCGGCGGAGGAGGGTAAAATTAATGCACCCAGATAAAATACCAATCGGCATAAGTACCTGTCTGTTGGGCGAAAACGTGCGTTACAACGGCGGCAATGCGCTCGACCGGTTCCTGCGGGACACGCTGGGCCGGTATGTCCATTATGTGCCGGTGTGTCCCGAAGTGGAGTGCGGCATGGGCGTGCCGCGGGAGACCCTGCGACTTACAGGCAATCCGCAAAAGCCGCGGCTGATGACAACGAAAACAAATATCGATCATACGCAGCGCATGGAAGCCTGGGCATACAGGCGTGTGGCCGCTCTGCAAGCCGAAGATATCTGCGGTTTTATTTTCAAGAGCGATTCCCCCTCCAGCGGGATGGAGCGCGTGAAGGTTTACGATGACAAGGGAATGCCGCGAAAAATCGGCGTTGGGATCTTTGCCCGGATTTTCATGGAATACTTCCCGTTGACACCCGTGGAAGAGGATGGCCGGCTGCATGACCCGCTGCTAAGGGAAAACTTTATCGAACGTATTTTCACTTACCGGCGCTACCGCGAAGCCATCAGAAAAAAACCCCTCATCCGCAGTCTTGTCGAATTTCACACTAAGAATAAACTGCTGCTTATGGCCCACAGCCCCAAATATCTGAAGCAGATGGGAGCCCTTGTTGCGCATGCCGGGGAGATGCCGGCCGCGGATATTGTCAAACAGTATGAACAGATTCTCATGGCGGCAATGGCACTCAAGCCTTCGCCGGCGAAACACACAAACGTCCTGCATCATATTACGGGATACTTCAAAAAGAATCTCTCCGCCGATGAGAAACAGGAATTGTTGGATGTAATCGATCAGTATCGCCGCGAGTTGATTCCGCTTATCGTGCCAGTAACCCTGCTCAAACATTATGTAAGGAAATATGACGAGCCCTATCTCAAAGAGCAGGTTTATCTCAATCCGCACCCCCGGGAACTGCAGCTCCGCAACCATGTGTAATTGATATTACCCAAAGAGACAACACGCCCGCCTGCCTTTCAGGGCAGACGGGCGTGTTTGCATTCATGACGGTTGATTGATGGCGGAAAGACGCCAGGAATTGGCGCCCACCGGACGGGTGAAAGTCCAGAATTCTTCGAATTTAACCGGTTCCGTTCTGCTGCCGCAGACTACGGCGCCGGTTGCTTCATCGGTGGTGTAATCCAGCAGATTGGCTGTAAAGCGGATCGTGATGAAATCATGGCCCGCCTCCTGCCAGGCTTCCGTTAACTCCACCGACCGTACGGCAATGTTCTCCAGCCGGTTTATTCTTTTTTCCCTGCGCAGATCATCGGCGTCACTCTGGAGAATGCGGTATATCTCATCGGTGAGCATTCCGCGGATACCGGACAGATCGCGGTTGGCCCAGGCCCCCTGCACCTTGAAGAAGGCATCGAGACATTTTTCCTTGAATTTTTGCTCGTCAAAGGAGCCGTCCATCTGCCGGATATGGCCGATTCCCATGTCGATTTCCGCCTCCGGCAGGGGCTGTCCCGCGGACGGCCCATATGCGGCCTGCTGCGTCCCCGCCATGGAAGCCATATTGTAAGCTCCCGCGTTCGCTTCGGCTTCTCTTCTTCTTTTCTTTAAATACCACCAGATGCCGTAGAGAATCCCGGCAATCAGGATGATTTCCACCAGGCCGATACCGCCGGCCGCGGCTCCGTTTTCACCGGCAAAACCCAGACTCCGGAAAAGCATCCCCCCGATAATTCCGCCCACAATACCACCGGCCAGACCTCGCATCAGGCCGCCGCTTTGCGACGGCGCCGGTGCGGCCGGCGAAGGGCCTACCTGCCGGGACGGACTGGAAGGTGTTGTCGCCGGGGAACCGGGCGCAGAATAGGAACGCGTGCCACGGCTGCCGAACGACCTCCCGCCGCCTACGCGCGCATAAGCATCCAGTTCCAGCACATAAGTTACAAAAAATAACAGGCCGAAAATTAGCAGCCCGTATTTAATCCATTTACCAGAAAACATTTTCTTCTCCTTGAGTTTGATTTTACGTTTGACACCTCTAATATTGCAGAGAAACGCCGTTGTCAACATGATTAAGTTTCGTCAACGCAAAACAATCCCCCTGCCGGGAAAATGCGCCAAACGCCCGGGCATTCCCGGGCGGATTAATTAACGATTATCGTGGAAGCGCCGGATTATCAGTCAGCCTGTCCTTTCCCGACAACAAACTTTTCCGTAAAATATTTTTTCCTTATTTTCCCCGCCTCTTCCTCGATCCAGCGGTCAATCCCGACTTTTTTGATCCGGCAGAGATTGTAAACTTTCATGTTATGGGGATACCTGGCCGCCTGATCGGCCGTCGGCGCCAAAAAAGCGCAGGGAAAATCATTGCAGTCGGAGCACAAAGACACTCCTTTAACCTTGACGCAATCAAGTGTGGCACAGCTCGGCTGCCCCAGATGGAAATGTTTCCCGTCCTGTTCGCGGCATCCCTTGCAGGCTATTTCTTCCTTGGGTATGCCCATTTTGGTGTGAATCGCTTCCGCTAATTTCTCCGACAAATTATCCGTATAGAGCTCGCAATTGAAACAATCCAGTCCACATGGCGCCGTCAAATCTTTCTTGCTTTTCATAATTCCTCCTTTAGTAACGGCCAAGCAAAGCTTTCCCTGCCGAAAAACCGCTGTCAGCCGCAGTATTTTCACGTATTTTCCCCGGCAAACAGTCCGCTGTATCAGCAAAGTCAACAGGCTTTTAATGCCGCTTGCATTGGATGACGCGGGAAAAAATATTTTTCGCTTTTTCTTCTTTTCCTTACACCGGCTTCGGGTGTCCGAGCTTTATTTTTCTTCGCTCCGGCTGTGGATGCTGCCGGTAAAAGATGGCAATATTGCCGATAATGCCGACGATTTCGCTTTTAGTCACAGCGGCGATTTCCTCGGAAATTTCTTTTTTTTCTTCCTTAAATTCGCCGAATTTCACTTTGATCAGTTCATGATCATTCAACGCCGCGTCAACGGATGCCATTACCTGCACGCTAATGCCGTTGCCGCCGATCAGCACTACCGGTTTTAAATGATGCGCCAGCGAGCGCAGATATCTTTTTGCCGACCCTTTGAGTTTCTCCATATTTCCTGCTTCCTGCCAAACTTAATATTTTTTATGTATAGCATATTTGAGCCCCATGCAGGGTAAAAATCTTATCTGCGTGCCGCTTTTACAGCAGAAGTCCTTGTTTCCGCTCATTTCCTGTTTTCGGCAGCAAGTCGGCTTTATGCACGATCTTATTTTACGGCGTCATATTTTACCGCCCGGCGGAACCGTTTTCGGCGACCGGCCGGCCAACTTATCCTGCCTTTATTCTTGACAAAAAGGCGACTATTTCTTAGGCTACGAAACAAAAAAATGTCGAGGATAAAACCCATGAAAAAACCTCCGGTGCAAAAATCATCGGTCGCGGAAAAGAAACGCCTCAATCTGGCTCTGCAGGGCGGCGGTGCTCACGGCGCCTTTACCTGGGGCGTACTGGACAGACTGCTCGACGATGAGCGTATTGAAATTGAAGGGATTGTCGGTACCAGCGCCGGAGCCGTCAATGCGGCAATCCTCGCCTACGGTTTGGAAACCGGCGGCAACAAGAACGCCCAGGAGTTACTGGGCAAGTTTTGGCAAATAAATTCCGAATTTGGCCGTTATACGCCCCTTCAGCCGACCGCCTGTGACAAAATTTTCGGCAGAAAAGGCTCCATGGAACATTCTCCTTATTGGCTGATGTTTGACTACCTTTCCCGCATGTTTTCCCCCTATCAGTGGAATCCCGGCCATTCCAATCTTTTCCAGGATATCATTGAACAGCTGATTGATTTTGAGCGTCTGCGCCAGTCGCGCAAAATCAAACTTTATATTTGCGCCACCAACGTTTTAACCGGGCGCCTGAAAGTTTTCGAAACTCACGAGATGAGACCGGAGATGATTCTGGCCTCGGCCTGCCTGCCTTCCCTCTTTCATGCCGCGGAAATCGACGGCCAGTATTACTGGGACGGCGGTTACATGGGCAATCCGCCGATCTTTCCGGTTATTTACAATACGAGCTGCCAGGATGTCTTGATCGTCCAGATCAACCCGATCAACATCCCCGAAGTGCCACAAAGCGCCAATGCCATTCTCGATCGGATCAATACACTGAGCTTCAATTCCAGCCTGATGCGTGAAATGCGGGCAATTCATTTCGTTACTGCGCTGATCGAGAAGGGAGAGCTTGATGCGACCAAGTACAAGCATACGCATATCCATACAATCGATGCGGAAGAGGAAATGTCGAAGCTGGATGCATCCAGCAAAATGAATCTGGATATGGATTTTCTGAAGGATTTGTTCGAAACCGGAAGAAAAAAAGCCGATGAATTTCTGAATGATCATTACGATGCCATCGGAAAGAAATCTTCCACCGACATTGCCGCAAAGTTCCTCTAAGGATTACGGCGATTTTTCATCTTTCCGGCTGCGGCAGCTGTGGAAATGACAATCGGGAGCAAGCCGCAGCCGATATCCTTCATCAGTCTAAGTGAACAATTTTAAAACATGGTTTTCTCTCATCTGCAAATTAACCAGCCCGGTTTTCAGCTGATATAATTTACCACACAGGATGCTTAACACTATGGAATGCCTGCTGGTGAAATTTTCAGAGGCGCGGGGAATATTAATCGATCAGGTCGCATAGAGCCGCTCCGGCCAAAGAATTGTGATCATGATCATTTCCCTATTGAATTTCTTCTGCAGCGCAGCTATCATAAAAGCCGAAAATAAAAATGTTGCCGGACTTATTGGAAAAAGGAGCAGCGCCATGAAACGTAAATCATTTTTTCTCGGGATGATCTTAATATTATTTTTCTCCTCCACCTGTTGTTATCCTGTGTTAGCAAAGGAGACGAGCACTAAAAAAGCCGCCACCGAGGCAAGAGGAGTAAAAGTAAATTCCACCGGCGGCCCCGATTTAAGCGAGCTGTACAATAAAAGCTATGCCGTCGTAATCGGCATCAACAATTATGAGAAGTGGCCCTCGCTGGAATATGCCGTCAATGACGCCAAATCCATGGAAAGAAAATTAAAGTCGCTGGGCTTTGAAACCGTTACGCTCATTAACCAGAATGCAACAAAAGACAATATTCTCAAAATTCTGGGTGATGAATTACCGCGCAAAGTAGGCAAAAACGATCGGGTTATCATTTTTTTTGCCGGACACGGCCAGACGGAGCAGCTTCCCGACGACAGCCAGATGGGCTACATCGTCCCGGTTGACGCCGACACCGGCAATATCTTCTCCACTGCCATTTCCATGGATCAGGTGCGGATATTTTCACGGCGGCTGAAAGCCAAGCATGTCCTTTATCTGATCGATTCCTGTTACGCCGGGCTGGGCCTGACGCGAGCCGGTTCCATTCCGGCCAGCGAAAAAGATTATCTGCGGAAAATAACCACCCGCAAAGCCCATCAAATGCTGGTTGCCGGGGGTAAAGGAGAGCTGGCGCATGAAGAAGGCAGTCACGGGGTTTTTACGAAATACGTTCTGGAAGCGCTCGACGGCGCAGCGGATAAAGATGAAAAGGGATATATAACATTCAGCGACATTTCAGCTTACGTCAAGCCCAAAGTATCCCGGCAGACGAGAAATTCCCAGATTCCGCAATACGGCAACATCGAAGGGGAAGGCGAGTTCGTGTTTTTTACCGCGTCCGGAACGGCGCAGGCTGCAGACCTCAAGCCCGCCCGCCAAACGGAAGAAGAAATGGTGAAGCTGGAGCAGGAAAAACAACGACTGGCCAAAGAAAAGGCGGAACTGGCCTACCAGCGCGAACAGCTTGAAGAACAAAAGCGGCTGGCCCAGGAGAGGGAAAAGCTGGAAGCCGAGCGCAAAGCGCTGGAAGCGGAACGGGAGAAGATCAATCAGAACCGTTCCACGTCATCCCAGGGGGCCGGTAGCGCGGAGATCGCTGATCGGGCAGGGCGCCTCCTGCAAAGAAGGGTAGCGTCGTTGCCGACGCATGTGCAAAAAACGGATGTCCAAAGCCTGAACGGCATCAGTATCCGCATTGTGCACGTCGCACGCCGGAAAGCTGATGCTGAATACGCATCACAGATACTAAAACAGCTGGGCGCCAACGTTCATTTATATGAAACCAACGATTCGGGCAACTCCAGATTCACCGAAAAGCTGATCACGAAAACCGGTTACGAGGCTTACAGCCGTTTGATCATCGAATCGCTGCGCAATGTGGAAAATCTGAGCATGGACAATTCCCAAATTTACCAGGGCTCTTTTAAGAACGGTCAGGATTTCAATCTCTGGATCGCCAAATAAAAAGCTGCTCTTCAGCGCCCCTGGAAGATTGCTGCTCTTCTTTCGATGAAGGATTTTACTCCTTCCGCCGCATCTTCACTCTTCATCAGCGGCATGAGATCAGGGTTCAATTTGGCAATCGCCAGCTTTTCCCCTTCGGACTGAACCGTTCGTGCCGACAGCAGCGATGCCTTCACGCCCAACGGCGCTTGTTTTGCAATTTTCTCCGCCAGCTCATAAGCCCGTTCCAGCTGCTTTCCCGCCGGAGTTACCTCCTGAACAAGGCCTAATCTTAAGGCTTCTTCCGCATGCATTTCATCGCCTGTCAGCAAATAGCGCATGGCATTGCCCCAGCCTATCTCCCGGTGCAGGCGGATCGTTGCGCCGCCCACCGGGTAGATGCCGCGCTTGATTTCCAGCATGGCCAGGCGGATATCATCCGCCGCAATCCGGATATCCATCGCCAGCAGCAGTTCCCACCCGATCGTGAAACAGATGCCCTGTGCCGCCATGACCATCGGCTTCTGCACACGCTTTCCATCGCCGGAAAGGGCAAGCGGGTCACAGGCGTTTTTCGGCAGCGGAAAAGGAAACAACCCCTTCTCAAAATACGGCACCCACTGCGGGAGGTCGAGACCGGCCGTAAAATGTTTGCCGTGGGCATAAAGCAGCCCGCAGCGCAATTCCGGATCGTCGCTCAATTCGCCCATCGCCACGGCCAGTTCCGTATACATATCCACGTCAAAGGCGTTCATTTTCTCCGGGCGGTTGAGGCCCATCAGCAGAACATGTCCTTTTTTCTCAACGGTTACTTTCATTTGCATCGTCTCCATTTTTTTATTTGCACTGATTGGCAATTTTTCCCGGATAAGGATAGGTTAAATCACTTATTCACAAACAGCGAGACATCTTTCCCCGCCGGAGAAGACGCCTCGCTGTTAAATCCAAAAGTTGCTTGTTATTTGTTGTAATTATAGAAGCCCCGGCCGGTTTTTCTTCCCAAATATCCGGCATCGACATATTTCCTCAAAAGCGGGCATGGTCTGTATTTGGAATCACCAAAGCCCTTATGTAGAACGTCCATGATCGCGCAGCAGGTGTCCAAGCCGATCAGATCGGCCAGCGCCAGCGGCCCCATGGGATGATTCATGCCGAGCATCATAATGTCATCGATGGCTTTCGGCGTTCCGACCCCTTCAAAAAGGGCATAAACTGCTTCATTAATCATCGGCATCAGGATGCGGTTGGAGACAAAACCAGGAAAATCGTTGCATTCCACGGGGATTTTGCCGAACTGCTTGCTGAGCGCTTCAGTCGTATTATATGTTTCCTGGGAAGTGGCCAGGCCGCGGATAATTT
>ERZ795058.5412-NODE-5412-length-11626-cov-4.793708_pt1 | contig 11626 bp, 10 predicted proteins | sample MGYA00375142_ERZ795058 | MGnify/ENA primary metagenome ERZ795058 (study PRJEB30187, sample SAMN05720210) | activated sludge metagenome | isolation source: anaerobic digester from wastewater treatment plant | place: Japan | collected 2015-04-20 ...
TCGCGCTGATTCTCCGCCGCCTGGTGCGCTGCCAGCCGTTTCATCCCGGCGGCTACGATCCGGTTCCCGGCGCGGATCCCGATGAGGACCGCCGCCGCGCGGCGCTCCGCCCCCGCGGCCGGCGCCGGCCGTTCGCGCACGACCACCCCGCTGCCCATCCCCATTCAGGATCCTGAAGTCAACCGGCCCCATGGATAAATCGCAGGTTCAACGTCTCCTTCTGTTCGTGGCCCTCAGCCTGATGATCATGCAACTGACCTCGTGGTGGACGCGGCGCAACGCGCCGCCGGCCCCCGCGCCGGCCGAACTGCGCGAGGGCGTCGCCCGCTCCGACCGCGCCGCCACAACGACTCTGACCCAGGCGCTCCAGCCCGCTCCCCAGGCCACCCCCGCGCCGGCCGAACCGCGCCCCGCCGCCGACGAACTCACCCTGACCACCCCTCAATTCGAAGTCGTCTTTTCGACCGCCGGCGCCGTCCCGGTCCGCTGGGACATCATCGACCCCGAGTATGTCACGCCGCGTTCGCCCGATGATCTCGCCGCCATCAATCGCGACGCCCCGCTCGTTCCCGAGGGGCATGAGCCCCTGATCGATCCCCGCCTGGCGCACCAGGGCGACTACCCGCTCCCTTTCGAGCTGGTCCTGCGCGAGATGGGCCAGAGCTACCTCAACGAGCTCAACAGCGACGTCTACACCCATGAACCGGTGCGCGAGGAGGGCTTCACCGGCTACCGGTTCACCTCGCCGCTGGTCGAGCCCGGCGTGCGCGTCGCCAAGACCTTCCTGCTGGCCGAGCAGGGGTTTGCCGGCCGCCTGCGCATCCAGGTCACCAATGAGTCGCAGTTCAGCCTGACGTTCGACAGCGGCACCGGCGGCCTGGGCGTCACGCTGGGCCCCGGTCTGGGGCTGCCCTTCGACGACGACAATCCGATTGCCCGCTTTGCTTCGGTCAGCGCCGTCGCCCAGACCGAGCAGGAGTTCTTTTATTACAAGATGAAGGAGCCGGGCGAGAGCCAGGCGCTCAACACGCCCAGCCTGCGCTGGGGCGGCGTCGCCTCGATGTATTACCTGATCTCGCTCATTCCCGACGGCCAGACCCCCGTCACCACGTTCAAAAGCATGATCCCCTCCGAACTGGCGCGCTTCATCCCCCCCCAGCGCCAGAAGGAGCACCTGCCGTACTACCCCGCCGCCGAGATCTACACGCCGCCGTTTGACCTGGGGCCCGGCCAGCAGTTCACCGCCGGGTTCGACCTGTTCGCCGGCCCGCGCCAGCACAAGGTCCTCGAGCAGGCCGGCCACGACCTGGACCGCGTCATGTTCTACGACTCGACCCGCGTCATGCGCGGCCTCTGCCTGATCCTGATGCGCCTGCTGGACTGGTTCCACGGGCTGGTGGCCAACTGGGGGATGGCGATCATCCTGCTGACGGTCTTTGTCAAGCTGGTTACCTTCCCGCTGGTCCACAAGGGGCTCAAGTCGCAGGCCAAAATGACGGCCGAAATGAACCGGATCAAGCCGCTGATCGACAAATTGAACGAAAAATACAAGGACAACCCCCAGAAAAAGCAGCAGGAGATGTTCAAGCTGTATCGCGAGCATGGGGTCAACCCGCTGGGGATGTTCAAGGGCTGCATCTGGATGGCGATCCAGATCCCGATCTTCTACGCCCTCTACCGGCTCCTGTATCAGTCGATCGACTTGCGCGGGGCCAGTTTCCTGTGGGTGGCCGACCTGTCGCGGCCCGACATGCTGTTCCGGCTGCCCGTCGCGTTGCCGTTCATCGGCGAGTGGTTCAACCTGCTGCCGCTGATCACCGCCGCCTCGCAGATGGCGATGAGCAAGTTCATGACGACCCCGCCGACCGACCCGCAGCAGGCTCAGATGCAGAAGACGATGATGTACTTCATGCCGGTCATCATCCTGTTCATAACCTATCGCTTTCCCTCGGGGCTGATGTTATATTGGCTGGTTTCCAACCTGTGGCAGGTTCTGCAGCAGGTGTGGGTCAACAAGCACATCCGCAAACCGCCGCAGGCGTCCGCCCATGCGCCGGCGCGGGCGTCGAGTTGAGGGGAACCCTCGCCGCCGCGCTGCCGGAGGGAGCTTCGCCAGGAAGGAATCGACATCGATGAGCGATATTGTCGTGGCCGGCAACGACGAGGCCCAGATGCTGGAGGAAGCGCTGCAACGGCTCGGGCTGCCGCGCGAGGCCGTCGACTACCACGTCACCCGCGAGAAAGAGGAGGATCTGCTGCCGGGCGCCACCCCGCTGATGCAGATGCACGTGTCGGTCAAGAGCGAGTATGTCGCCGACAAGGCGCTCGATCACCTCGAGGCGATTCTCTCGATCCTCGACATCGAGGCCGAACTCGAGGACGAGATCCGCAACGGCATCATCTTCATCCACATCACCTCCAAGCAGGCCGCGTCGCTGCTGATCGGCCGCGACGGCCAGAACCTGGATGCCCTCCAGCACCTGATCACCCGCATGGTGATGCGCGTCGGCCGCGACTCGCCGCTGGTCGTGATCGACATCGAGGGCTATCGCATGCGCCAGTTCGCCAAGCTGGAAAAGCTGGGCCAGCTCGCGATGAAGCGCGCGCGCGAAACCGGCAACGAGATCGAGCTGGATCCCATGCCCCCCCTCGAGCGCAAATACCTGCACCACTACCTGAAGAGCGAACCGGGCATCACCACCTTCAGCCGCGGCGAGGAACCCGAGCGCTACCTCGTGATCATCGCGGATTGAGCAATCGGCAATTCAACGTTCCAGATTCGCCATGGCTTGAATGATGAACCTCGAGCTTTGAACTTTGATTCCTGACTATTGAATCCCTGATGTTCCTCCCGATCCCCGCCATCGATCTGATGAACGGCCAGGTTGTGCGACTCAGCCGGGGCCGGGCGCAGGAAAAGACGGTTTACTCGGACGATCCGGTCGCCGTCGCCCGCCAGTTCGAAGCGCTCGGGGCGCGGCGGCTGCACGTCGTCGATCTCGACGGCGCCTTCACCGGCCAGCCGCGCAACCTGGAGATCCTCCGCCGCATCCGCGAGGCGACGGCGCTGCAGATCGAGATGGGCGGCGGCCTGCGCACGCGCGACCTCGTCGAGCGCGTCCTCGGTCTCGGGCTCGATTTCGCCATCCTCGGCACCAGCGCCCTGCGCGATCGCGCCCTCATCGCCGGGCTCGCCGCCGACTACGGCGATAAGCTGATCGTCGGCATCGACGCCAAGGATGGCCGCGTCGCCATCGAAGGCTGGGTGGAAACGTCCGAGCTGACCGCCATCGACTTCGCCCGCGAGCTCCAGGCGATGGGCGTCGGCACCGTCATTTATACCGACATCGCCACCGACGGCATGCTCAGCGGGCCGAACCTGTCGGCGCAGGCCGAGATGGCCGACGCCGTCGCCATGCGCGTCATCGCCTCTGGCGGCATCCGCGACGTGGCCGATCTGCGCGCCCTTCGCGATCTGAACCGGCCCAATCTGATCGGCGCCATCACCGGCCGGGCCGTCTACGAGCAGCGCCTCTCGATTGCCGAAGCCGTCCAGGCCATGGCCGAAGCCAACGGCGCCAGCCGCCCCTGATCAGCAGCAGTCCGATCGCAAACGTCAGCGGCTCCGTCGCGAAGCGGAACCGCATGTTCTCGCCGTTCTCGAACAGCGAGCCGATGATCGCCACGTAAACGCAGACCAGCACCATCCAACCCAGCAGCCACGGGCGCGGGTCGAACAACCCCCGCGCGCGCGCCCGCCGCCGCCAGTACCCGACCGTCGCGCAGCCGCCGAGCATCAGCGCCGGAAAGTAGAAGAACATCATCGACCCGATCGAAAAGGGCAGATGGACGCTGAATTCCGACTCCAGCCATTCTCCATAGATCGCTTCGCGATAGACCGGGAGCCAGGGGACCTGCTCCCAATTGACGCTCAGATGGACAAACGTCCCCGGCGTGCGGCAGAAGCTGCCGTAGCCGTCCAGCACCGCCAGCAGGTAGAGCGCCGGTCGCAGCCGGATCAGTTTGAGCGCCGCCGCGCCGTAGCCGGCTGAGATCTCCGGAACGTTGATGTTGTGCAGATTGTTGCGCGAGAGCAACGGAACTTCGCTCTCGCGGTCGAAGCCGTAGGCTTCATACTCCGCGATCGCGTGCTGGTAGGCGTATTTGTCCAGAACGTAGGGATAGTCCGGTCGGATCGCCGGTTCCACCGCCTCCCAGTCGGGCTGGAGGTAATACGTGCTGACGGTCTTGAACAGGCCCATGCCGAACCAGCTCGACGCGCCGAAAAAGCCGTATTGGCAATAGTTTTTGCCATACCACGCCACCGGCAACGCGAACGTCCCGGCCAGCAGCAGCACCCGGCCCCAGGGCCGCAGCCGCCGCAGCGCCGGCCAGGCCGGCGCGAGCGCCGCCGCCAGGAACACGAGGTGATACAGACTGCGGGTCAGGACCAGCAGATTGAGCAGTGCGCAGTAAAGCACCAGCCAGCGCGTGCGCCCCTCCCGCAGCGTTCGCCACAGCGCCACCCCCGCGCCGGTGACGAGCGCGATTACCAGCATCTCGTAGATCAGATACCCCTCATACAGAAAAAGCGACGGGTTGAGCGCTGTCAGCAGGCCGGCCAGCGTGGCCCACGCTCGGCTGCCGGTCAGCGCGTGCGCCAGTTTCCAGCTGAACGCCGTGACGAGGCCCCCCAGCAGCACATGGCCGATCTGCACGTTGGCGGGGAAGCGCTCGGGCCCGCCGAGCGCGAGCCAGAACAGCCCCCAGAGCTGATAGCCGGGGGGTTGCGCATGCAGGCGCCAGATGCTTTGCCAGGGGCGGGCGATCAGGTCGGCCTTGGGGATCGCCTGCCAGAAGAAATCCCACATCCCCTCGGGGGGATCGGCGAACCTCAGTCCCCGGGTCCAGCAGATCGTTGCGACGAGCACATGCAGCGCCGCCGGAGCCCAGCATGCGACCGCCTCCGCTCGGGCGATTCCGCCGATTGTCGGAGCGTTTGCGCTGTGATACGGTCGTGAGTCGGAATCGGATGCGGGAGACCGATGGATGGGAACCATGGAACGACGTCACCAGGAACGGGTCCGCATTCTGAAGCTGGCGATCGATAAGCGCCAGCGCCTCGAACCGGTCTATCTGTTCCGACCCAAGGACGAATACGCCGACCGCGCGGCCATCAGCGCATTGATCTATGATATCAGTCGCACCGGCATGCGCATCTGGTTTCACTCCGACGACCTGTTCGAGGATGAGCAGTTCACCGTCGTCGTCTACCCCTACCTGAGCCTCTCCTTGAACAAGTTCGAAGTGCCGGTGCGCCGCGTCTGGATCAACACCCGCGACCCGGCCTGCACCGAGCTGGGGGTTGAATACCACGAGCTGACCGCGCAGCAGGAAGCGCGCATCGAGAGCCTGATGCGCAACTTCCGCGGCCACAGCGAGGAAGTCTTCCTGCGCTGCCTGCTGCTGCCGTCGAGTCTTCCGCGCTGAGCGGCGGCGATCGGCTCAGAAATTTCGGTCGATGAACTGCTGGATGCCTGCGTAGCGGCGGCGGAACGATTCACGTTCCTTCGTCAGCCGGTCCTGCTGCGCCGCCTGCTGCCGCAGGTCGTCGCGATCCTGACGCTGAAGCGCTTCGAAACTCAATTTCTTCGGCCGCGGGTTCCGCGCCGCCTCGGCCAGCACCCCCTCCAGCCCGCGCGCGATCGCCTGCCGATCCATCGACAAATCGATCACCTTCCGGCCAAAGTGCCGCTCGCTGTAGGCATGATCGGCGTCATAGAACCGCGTCCCGACAAAGGCCACCTGGCACGGGTCGAGTTGATGCTCCAGCTTGAGCGTCTGGCCGAAGGCAACCCCATCGAGCCCGGGATTGCGTGGATTGTAGAGGATCACGTCCGGCTCCCAGTCGCCCAGGTTGGCCAGCGCGGGCCGCGGTTGGTCGCTCCAGATCAATTCATACGGGCCGCCGCTCACCAGCGGGGGCTGCCCATCGGAGCCCTGAATGAGCTGGCGCAGAAGCACCTGTTCCTCGCGGCTGGCGTCGATCGTCAGAATGCGCACGCTGGTCCCGCCGGTGGGCGCGGCGGCCCGGGCGGGGGCGCGCGTGGGCGCGGCCGGCGCTCCCGCCGCGGGCGCGGTGGGCTGTTCAATCGGCGGCGCGTCCTTGAATTTCTTGTAATTCCCTTCCCGCTCCAGCTCTGTCTCCTTGAGGAAAAAATCGATGAACTTGAGCAACTGTTGCGGATCGAGCGGCTTCTTTAAATAGAGATTCCCCCCGACGTCATACAGCTTGCGCGGCAGATCCTTGTCGGTCTCCGCCGTCAGGAAAAAGATCGGCACGTGACGCAGCCGCGGGTGTTTGCGGATGGCTTCGGCCGTCTCCGGCCCCTTCATCACCGGCATGTTCACGTCCATGATGATGAAGTCGGGCAGAAACCGGTCCAGCGCCGCGAGCCCCAGCTTGCCGTTCTCGGCCGTCTCGACCGTATGGTAGATTCCCAGCGCCGTGCTCAGGATCATGCGGATGTCGGGGTCGTCGTCGACGATCAGCACCCGGTAGCCCGCACGGTGATCGCCCAGCCCGCCGGCCTGGCTCGGCGATGCGGCCATCACGGGTTTCTTTGGTTCGGAGGGCGCCGACCTGGCGGGCATGGCCGGCGGCGTCGGCGCGGCGGCCGGCCGCGGTCGCGGCGCCGGTTCCGGCCGAATCGGCGCCGATCCCGTCTGGAACCGCGGCACAAGCCCCTTGACGCACTCCACGAGCTGGTCGCTGGTGAACGGCTTGTGCAGGTAGTTCTTGCGCGCCAGCGGCAACTCCCAGAAATCGTTCAGCACCTTGGCTCGTTCGCTGACGGCGCTGATCAGCAGGATGGAGACGTCGCGCAGATCGGGGATCTCCGTCAGCCGGCGGCAGAATTCCACCCCCGTCATCTCGGGCATCATCAGGTCGACCAGGATCAGATGCGGGCGGTATTCCCGGGCGATGGCGAGCCCTTCGCGCCCATTGCTGGCCTCCCGCACCATCCAGCCCTCGTATTGCAGCGCGATGCTGGTGATCTGGCGCACGTCGAATTCATCATCGATGATCAAAACGCGCGGGACTTCCGCGGAGGCGGGCGGGAGGGTGTCTACCATGGCGGGATGCGATGCTTCCAGGGGCCCATGCCGCGGGCGAGGGCAGCGGGCCGGATTCCTCTACGCCGGATGGCGTCTGTGCCTTCGATCATAGGTCGGCCGCGGGGCCGGTCAAGAACGGAAAAACCCCGCCCCTCGTCCCTCGTCCTCGCTCCCGAAGGCTCACCCAAAACTCGGCACTCGAGAATCGGCCCTACAGCCCGTCCCCGCCCATCACCTTGTAATTGGGCGCGTCCTTGGTCAGCGTGATGTCGTGGGGGTGCGATTCGCGCCGGCCGGCGTCGGAGACGCGCACCATCCGGGCCCGCTCCTGCAACTCCGGAATCGTCCGGCAGCCGTTATAGCCCAGCGCGTTGCGCAGCCCGCCGATGAACTGCGCCAGCACATCGTTCACCGAACCGGCGTAGGGCACCATCCCCTCGATCCCCTCGGCCACCAGTTTCTCCGGCGTCGTCTGCGCCTGGCCGTAGCGGTCGGCGCTGCCGTAGCGCTGCGCCATCGCCTCGATCGAGCCCATCCCCCGGTAAATCACATACTGGCGGCCGTGGTAGAGCACGCGCTCGCCCGGCCCCTCGTCGGTTCCCGCCAGCACGCTGCCCATCATCACGCTGGAGGCCCCCGCCGCCAGCGCCTTGGCCACATCGCCGCTGTAGCGGATTCCCCCGTCGGCGATGATCGGCACGCCGGTGCCGCGCGCCGCCCGGGCGCATTCATAGACCGCCGTCAATTGCGGCACGCCGACCCCCGCCACGACGCGCGTCGTGCAGATCGAACCGGGACCGACGCCGACCTTCACGCCGTCGGCCCCCGCGTCGATCAGCGCCCGCGCCCCCTCGGCCGTCGCCACATTGCCCCCGATCACGTCCACCCGCGGGTAATGCCGCTTGATCCAGCGGATCATTTCGATCACGCCCGCCGAATAGCCGTGCGCCGTATCCACGACCAGCACATCGACCGGCGATTCCATCAGGATCTCGACCCGTTCATATGTATTGGGGCCGACCGCTGCGCCGCAACGCAGCTTGTGCTGCTCGTCGCGATTGTAGAGTGGATGGCTCCCCGTCAGGATCTCCTTGACGTCCTTGAAGCAGTACATCCCGAGGAACGTCCCGTCTGGCTTGACGATCGGCAGGATCGAGATGCGATGGCGGCACAGCGTGGCGTAGGCCTCCTCGATCGTCGTCCCCTCCGGCCCGGTCACCGGCTGGCTGATCATCAGTTCGCGGATCGGCGTCTTCGGATCGTTGCAGTATTTCAGCTCGCGGCCGGTGATGATCCCCAGCAGGCGGCGGTTGTCGTCCAGAATCGGGAAGGAATGAAACGACCAGTTCTTCTCGGCCTTGATCCGCATCACGTCCGCGACCGTCTGGTCGGGTTCCATCGTGCGCGCCTTGGTTAGAAAACCATTAAGATAATATTTGACTCGCTTGATATTCGAACGCTGCGTCGTCGGCTTCAGGTTTTTGTGGATGATCCCGATCCCCCCTTGCAGCGCCATCGCGATCGCCATCTCCGCCTCGGTCACGGTGTCCATCGCCGCGCTGACGAACGGAACGTTCAGTTCGATGTTGCGCGTCAGGCGGGTCCGCAGATCGGTGTCGGCCGGCAGAAAATCGGCGTATTGCGTCAGCAGCGTCACGTCGTCGTACGTCAGCGCCGTATGCCGGAAATGCTCCATGAATTCATCCAGGTGGGCATTGGCCATCGAGAACAACCACCTCCCGCAACGCTCGCGCCGAACATCGGACCCGCCGCCCCACCCCTGGGTACAGCGGCTAATTTCCCTAGTGAAACAGGAACACGGAAGCTTGTCAACGAGCCCCCAGCCTGCACGTGAAAAGCGCCCGTTCAGCTCGCGCCGATTCGTGCGACTGGAACAGCATGCTGCAGGTTGGCTCGGCCGCGGGCGCCATCTTGCCGGCACAATTGCGGACGGCGGCAAGACGCTGCGCAACCTAATCCACAGTTCGCCGCGATCACATCGCTGATTGCGGGGTTTCGAGCTTGAGCGTCTGCAGGAACCCGCGCAGCAGGTCCTTGCCGACCGCTGTGAGGATCGATTCGGGATGGAACTGGACCCCCTGGACGGGATGCCGACGGTGGCGCAGCCCCATGATCAGCCGGTGGGGCTCCTCGGTCCAGGCGGTGACTTCCAGGCAGTCGGGCAGCGTCGCTTCCTCCACGATCAGCGAATGATAGCGCGTCGCCTCGAACGGGTTGGGCAGGCCGGCCATGACCCCCGCGCCGTTGTGGAAGATTTGCGAGGTCTTGCCGTGCATGATTTCCGGCGCGCGCACGACGCGGCCGCCGTAGGCCTGCCCGATCGCCTGATGCCCCAGGCAAACCCCGAGGATCGGGATTCGGGCGCCGAGGCGTTGGACGACTTCCAATGAAATGCCCGCCTCGTTGGGCGTGCACGGCCCCGGCGAGATGATGATCCCGGCCGGCGCCATCGCCTCGATACGCGCCACCGTCAACTGGTCGTTGCGGTGGACGGCCGGCTCGTGGCCCAGTTCGCCCAGGTACTGCGCCAGGTTGTAGGTGAAGGAATCGTAGTTATCAATCAGGAGGAGCATCGGCTGCGTTGCGGATGGAAATCAGGCCGCTCCCCCGCGCGCCGGGTGACGCCGCGCGGCGAGCCATCCCTGATCGTATCACATCACTGCATCGCGCGGACAAGGGTTTGTGCCCGCTGCCGGATCTCCAGCGAGTCGGAGTTGAGCCGTTGGTACAGTTGGCCGCGGAAGCGGGGATTGTCGATCTTTTTGGCCAGCCGGCCCAGGGCGATGAATTCCCGTCCCAGCCGGGTGTCGACCAGCCGGCAGATCGCGTCGCCCAGCCGCTTCTTTTGCGCCTCGCTCAGCGGATGGCGGCAAAGGATGCGGATGACGTCGGACTTGATGTTGCTCGAGCGATAGAACGAGGGATCTTCTTCGAGGAAACAGATTGCAATCTCAATCTCCTCGGGGTCGCCCTCGCGCAGGCGCCGTTTGCCCTCGTTCAGGCCGCCGGGCCAGGCAAGCTCATCGAACTTCGAGAAGAACCGATGCGAATCATAGTCATTGTAGTGCATCTTCTCGTGGATTTGATTGAGTTGCTCCGCGTTCTGACGGATCTGCGAGTGGATATCATGCGTGTTGGCAAACATGACGCACCCATCGGCCCATGGGATCGGGTGGCGGCGGCAAACCGCCTGGGCGGGGCCCAACGGCATCCGGCAAGGAACCGCCCGTGCAAGGCGTGCCTTCCTCGTCGCGACGACCGTCGACTCAGCCTTCCTGAAGTTGCTTATCGGCAACGGCCGGGAGGAGGTCAACCACCTGCAGATCAATTACCGTTTCGCCGAGCAGGCGGCGCGCGGCGCGGGCGAACCCGTCGGCGGCGTCGGTCACCAGCAGGCGATGTCCGGGGGCCGGCTCGGGCGGCGCCGCGTCGAGCCAGGGGGCCAGCGCCGCCGCCACGGCATCCGCCGAATCGATCAGCGTGATCCCCGGGCCGAGCAGTTCGCTCAGCAGCGGCTTGAAGACCGGGTAATGCGTGCAGCCCAGGACCAGCACATCGGGAGTTTCGGGATCGGACGCGGGGGCGGGAAGCCACCCCTCCAGATACCGTTCGAGCGTCGCCCGCGCCACCGCCGTCGTTTCCCAGCCTTCCTCGGCCAGCGGCACCAGCAGCGGGCAGGCGCGCGAGCTGACCCGCGCCGCGGGCGCGAGCCGGCGGATCGCCGCCTCATAGGCCCCGCTGGCGATCGTCGCCGCCGTGCCGATGACGCCGATCCGGCCGCTGCGGGTGGCGCCGACCGCCGCCGCCGCGCCCGGCTCGATCACCCCGACCACCGGCACCGGCAGGTCCCGCAGCGCCTCCAGCGCGAACGCCGATGCCGTGTTGCAGGCGATGACCAGCAGATCGACCGCCTCGGCCAGCAGCAGACGCGTGTTCTGCCGGGCATAGTGGATTACAGTCTGGCGCGATTTGATGCCGTACGGGACGCGGGCGGTGTCGCCCAGATACACGGTGGCATGGCCCGGCCAGCGCCGCCGGATGGCGCGCAGGACCGTCAGCCCCCCGATGCCGCTGTCGAAGACGCCCAGCCTCATGGGACCTCGGCGCCGTCGATCGCCTGGCCGGTGATTTTTTCGAAGATCTCGCGGTAGCGGGCCGCCGTGTTGGCCACCACCTGCGCCGGCAGCGGCGGCGGCGGCGGCTGTTTGTTCCAGTCCAGCGTCTCCAGGTAATCGCGGACGTACTGCTTGTCGAACGAGATCGGCTCGCCGCCCGCTTCGAACGAGCCCTTGACCCAGAACCGCGACGAATCGGGCGTCAGCAGCTCATCGATCAGAATGATCTCATCGTCGACCCAACCGAACTCGAACTTCGTATCGGCCAGGACGATGCCGCGCTCGGCCAGATACTCGTGCGCATAACGGTAGAGCCGCAGACTGTAGCCGCGGAGCTTCTCCGCGGTCTCGGCGCCGACGGTCTCGGCGCA
>ERZ795058.5418-NODE-5418-length-11606-cov-6.839148_pt1 | contig 11606 bp, 10 predicted proteins | sample MGYA00375142_ERZ795058 | MGnify/ENA primary metagenome ERZ795058 (study PRJEB30187, sample SAMN05720210) | activated sludge metagenome | isolation source: anaerobic digester from wastewater treatment plant | place: Japan | collected 2015-04-20 ...
GACGAATGCCCTTGTTCATGGCGTCATATAAGCCGCTGTCCGGCTCGCTGATCCAGCGGCTGATCTTATCCTGATAACTTCTAATGACCTTCAGCGTCCCATCCGTCGATCCGCCATCAATGATGATATGTTCCACGATTGGATAATCCTGGCCCAGCACACTTTCAATGCATGATGAAAGAGTGTCTCTACGATTCAATACAGCGGTGATAATGGAAATGGTTAAATTTGTCATTTCTTGCCTTATGATTCACCTAACAACTAATATATCCGTTACGCCGCATCCAAGTGATGGTACAATCAACACCTTGCTCAATTGTATAAGGTAACGTACCGGTCACCTTTTTTATGTTTTCAAGCGGAATGCCCGAAGTATCAGCGCGCATATTCTTCAATCGGAATGTTGATATTGGTGGTTCTCGATAACCTATTATTTTTGCAAAATCACCGAGTTTAGCAGCTAGATATATAAGCGGTTCAGGCAAATCATGAATGGGTTTCCGTTTTAGCTTGATTGATATTGTGTTTGCCCATTCTCTTATGTAATAAGTTTCATAGTCTGAAAGGTAAAACACTTTTCTGTCTATTGCAAAACACTCTGCTAACAATAGCTTCTTAAGTTGAAATACCGTATTACCAACAAAACCAAAGCTTTTGGGCGAATCAACATTACCAAGATGATAATACAACCCCTTTGATATAAGCTGGAAGAATCTTCCATAAGGGATATGCGGGGCCATCGACCACGGCCCCCATATAGATGTAGGCCGCACTATACACCAAGTGCACGTCAGGCCTTCAGCACTTTTTACAATCCGCTCACCCTGCACCTTACTTCTACCATAAAGCGTATCAGGACAGTAATCATCCTCAGTCTTTGGAGTATAATTGGTAGAACAGACCAATTTCGTAGATGAAAAAATGCAACGCTGTACCGACGGTTGTTGCTTTATCGCGCTTATAATGTTTTGCACACCTATAGTATTTGCCTGATATCCATTGATGCCCACTTTTTCATTTAAGTCAGTTCGGGCTGCGAGATGCACAATAATATCAGGTGCGAATTTTTGCACTGTTCTAATTAAATAATCACCGTCTAGAATATCACCGTGCTCATACAAAGCGACATGTGTCTTGTCTTGCGGTGGTTTTATATCAATACTCAGGACGACGTAGCCATCTGCCAATAGTGATGACACAACATTTGTACCAATAAATCCTGAACCACCTGTAACAAATACCTTCTTCATCCTAAACAGCCCTTAATCGTCTCTTGTAAGCATATTAGTAAGCCATTCATAACATGATGCCCAATTTTTCTCTGAAAACGTATTGTCAAAAGTTTGTTTTGCACCGATCGACAGATGAACAATGCCGTAACGCACTGCTTCCATAGCTGCTAGAATATTTTGGCTATTACATTGATCCGGCAGCACCCATCCGTTATATCCGTGCTTTACATACTGCGTGAAACCTGAGACATTTCTTGCAATTACCGGTGTTGAATTCATGAATGCAACTGGCACCACACCACTTTGAGTAATCATCGGTTGCAAACATAATACAGCATAGCTTTCGGACACGCACTCCGCAATCTCTTCGTCGGAAATGTTATTCTTATGATTAATGACAAGCCGTTGTTTACCTTCTGGAGTAAGATTTCTAAGATATTCTTTTATCGGCGATGAGGTAACGATTTTGAAATCAAAGTCAGCCTTATGTTTAGCAGCATAGTTGATTGTATCAACAAACAGATCCAATCGTTTTGCAAAATTAAATCTGCCAACCATCGAAAAATACCGACGGGGGCCACTCTTGACGGCAGGATTATCGGACAGCAGCAGAGGTGCATAATGAACCCTTCCATGGTAATTATTATAGCTCTCATTAAAGAGCTCGATAGCATATGGAGACGGAAGGATAATATCCGTTGTTTCTGCAACTGCAGCAGACTGAGTTAAATCGATTATATTAAACATTAACCGCCCTTTGAACCCGTAAGATTTTTTACCAGGCCGCGAAGGCTCATGTAGATATATAGCACGGATACAATTCGGCGCATAATGTCGCGCTTTTCGGAGAATCATCACATTAAGTGGGTGTGGATTGTATATGCAAACAAGTGAAGGTGGATATTTTCTGAATGTCGAAGCAAACCTACGCGCCATATAAAAGGGATAGCGTGCTGTATCGGTCAATATCTGCTTTGCATTTCTAGAACTTGAAACATAGAATACATTATCGTCTGTTTTCTCGTTCATCCACCTATATGACTCAGATACCATGTATATAACGCGGTGCCCTTGTCGGCATAACGCATTACCAATTAGGCGAAATTCTTTCCAGAGTCCAGGCGCGTATTTAAGACTGACCAGGTAACATGTTTTTTCACGCATAATTATGACTTTCTCGCCACAGCCATATAGCTTTCCCCTTTGTTCCAAGAAAACCACCCAAAAGTTGCTTGTGCCAATTGAAAAGGAAGTCCAAATGGGAATCGCCCAATAAGGGGGAGACCATTAAAAAGAGTAGTGCCTTCATCCAGAATTACAAATTTATTCTTTCTCAACATTGCATGCCACTCGCTAGGATATTTCATAGATATATGATCAGGGCGAATACCTTGCCAACCAGTGCCTAATATCTTAGCTGCGATTCCACCTGGGTTTGGCGTTGACAACAATAACAATCCATTCAATTTCAGAAGCCTTGCGGCTTCACAAAAAAATGCCTCTGGTTTTTGCAAGTGCTCAACTACCTGAAACACGGATATTACATCAACAGATTCGCTATGCATCGAAATGTTTTCTGCGCTGTTTAACAAATATCTTGCGCGCTTTGTTCTCTTCGATGCATAAGCTAATAGTTCTTCTGTTGGGTCGATCCCAAAGATCTCAGACTTGGGGAACCAGGCTTCCAAACAGCAAAGGTAATTTCCCGGGCCGCAACCAACATCTGCCATTCTTAGGTGACTATCATAATTTGCGCCATCGCCCAGGTGCCTCTTTATCATCCTTTTCCAGATGTTATATGTGATGCGAAAGCGACCACGTTCAAGCTTCTCTAGAAAAATATTACGTTCAGTGGGGAGATATGGCGAAGACACTAACGCTCACCAATAATATTAGAAATAGAAGCGTTGGCACAATGTATTACCGACATAATTTCCCGAATAAACTGTTGGGCAATTACGTCGGGTGAAAATTTTCTAACGGCTACTTCGCGAATTTGTGCAGAATCTTTCAGTCTCTTTTCTAAAACGGAAAATTGATTAAGGGCAGCTGCGATTAACTCATGTTTCTTTTCAACACAAATACCCACGTTGTCTTTATCTAGAAAGCACCAAACATCAACCTCTTTCGATACCAAAACGGGTAAACCGCATAGCATTGCCTCGACAACGACCATTCCAAAGTTCTCGTTTTCACTAACTAACGCAAACAAATCCGCAGAAGAATACGCTTGCAACAAGTCAGCATTGCTCAGAAACCCCGTCCAGACAACTCTGTTAGATACTTTGTATTGATTTGCAAGTGCTCGCCATTCGGCGGTTTTATTTTCCTTATCCGTTGGCCCCGCTATTATTAAATACCAAGATTTACTAATAGCTAATGCCTTGATCAGCAAATCGGTCCTTTTCTTCCAATCCGCTCTTCCTGCTGTAATTATTACGTGTGCATCTTTAGGTATATTGTGCCTCTGCCTGAACCCATCACGCCGACCCTCAAGCTTGAATTTATTTTTATCTACGGCATTTGGCACAACAATACAATTACAGACATCCAACCATCCAGTCGCCGCACTTTTTTCATTCGGTGTAGTAATATGCACTGCTGTGGAATGTTTTAGAATTCGATCTAAGAACAATTTTTTAAATATAATCTTTCTTAAATATGACTTCTGCCTGAGCGCATAAGCAAAACTGCCATGTGTACCGACGAGATAAGGTACATTCCGCATAATACAAATATTTGCAGCTTTGACACCTAACCATTGCCATACAGCAGAAATATACGCAAAGTCATACTGTCGGATGTTTTCAGCCATTTTTCTAATCAAAGCCTTGGAAGAATAATTACTTTTGCTTCCAAGTGAAGGCTTAAAATACCAGACTTTCACACCGCCAACATCTACGACCTTATTTGTGGGAACACTTAACGGCGTGTCAACACCACTCGCATTTGTCGTGTAAACAGTAACATCTTCACCTTCTGCAACCAGTGCACGACACAGCACGGACATGCAACTAACTACACCACCAAAATTCCAAGCTGGCTCATACGAAGGTAAAACGAAGAGAATTTTCATAAACACCCATTACTAATCATTGTTTCAATTTTGTCGCCTCGAGATAAATCGAATCACGTTTATATACCGTTCCATCTTCATTTGTGTCCAATAAGTAACGTTGCCAACCTTCAATTCGACTCCTGTTTGGTGATGCAATTGCGACATCAGAAAAACCTGATTCTTCTAGAACATTTTTAAGAGTAATCCTGTCATACATCCAACGATGAATATCGCCCGTCTTATCTGTCTTACCGCGTATCGCGCCCTCTACTATACTCAAAAAGTAATTATTCTTTGAAAGACCGGGTGCGTCTGAAACGACCATTTGACCTAATAATCTATGAATAGACTCCTTATGTTTTTCCAATGCTATCTTTGATATTCCAAGATCACAATTGTTAAGACTATCGATATAATTTTTACATCGAACCTCCAGATCCGGCACAACAATCCTTATTATCCCTGTAGCTTTCAATACCCGGTGACAATCTTTCAGGAATTTTGTTACCGAACTAGGATCAATGTGTTCCAAGAAGTGTGAATGATATACCACATCAAATGTGTTCGCTTCGAATGGTATTCCCTTTCTTAAATCCCATCGGATTATATCGTTATTGATATTTTGCAAACGATTATATCTTTTCATGGAAAGAAGCCCTATTCTGTTCATAAATCTGGCCGCATTTCTATGCTTTGCGAACAATATTAAAGGTGAATTATCGATATTGTTCCATTCATTATTCATTTTGCTACCACATGCAAGATTCAACATAACCCTACCATCGTGTTGGATCTTTAAATACTTTTGTTTGCAATATCGCATAGAAGTATTACTTTCCCTTATAATTTCTTTTTTGCAAAGCTGAAACAATGAGACGTTCAATATTATTAACTGACTCGGCGAGATTTCCTTCAGAATTAATCATATAATAGTAATCAAGATTTGATAGATATCTTTCAATCTCCTGTTGCTGATACCGAATCTGCGCCGGTGTTAATTCTGGCTTTCTCTGATGTATAGCATCTGCATCACAATTTAAATATAACAACATGTCAGGCTTAGGTATAATCCAGCCAACAGCAGAAAGAAGGAATCTTGGAATTTTCGCAAACAATGGTGAAACATAATAGTCATAATAATAGCGATCAAACACAATCATCTGGCCCTTTGCGCGACTTTGATTAACATGCCAGAACCCAAGAATATAATCTATTGCATAATAACCCAAATATGCTAACGCGCGAAAGACTCCGTGAGGCGTCATATCGTGTAACGCTGCTGTTCCAGCGCCGGCTTCAGGGAGCGGTCTATAACCAAACCACATTCTAAGTTTATTATATAGAGTACGCATATCGGGTAGTATTCCGAAACGCCCATGATAGCATTGTGTTGACGGAAAAATATCACGCATTGAATGAAGCAGCATATTGGCAATGGTGGTCTTTCCTGAACCGTCCGGTCCAATGAATGCGATAAATATACCCGATCTATGGCTGATGAGAGACCATATGTACCCGCCGAAGAAACATGCCATCCCGATAATTGGAGAAATGGGTTTTCGCCTCACGCATTCAATAAACACGCGCTTCCTGATTTCATCTTTACGGATTGCAATTTCAGACCATTTGCCTTCCTCAATCAGGTCACACAATTTTGTGGACAACGACTTCCCAAGCCCCCATCCTAGTGCTTTAATTAGGGACATTTTGTCCTGCCGCAACATACTCGTTATTAAATTTTTATATTTTTCCTTAATGTTGCCTAACTGAATCAGGTCCTTTATTAAAGAAATGCATGCCTCATCAGAAGCGCATGGAATATAAAACTGTTTCCTCCGAATTCTACGGCTAAGAATTTTAGCCTCATTCGCCCACCTCAACCCTTTCCATGCTATCTTTGTCCATGCATCAAAATGAACATATCTGCCAGAAGTTGTTGATTGAAACCAATATGATCGATAACCATAACGCACTGGCTTCATAAGCAACGACCAGCCAGTAGCTTTTGCGGAATCTAGTATGCATCTTTCAAACGCCAAGCGATCTTTCGGCAATACTAGCATATCAACATCGTTCTCGATCCCTTCAGGAATCATCTGATAGTTACGTAGCACACAATACTTAACATTGGCCTGTTCCAATCTGTGAAAGAGCTGAAGCAGAAATTCCTTCAAATGCTTCTTGCCAAATAAATCATTCGTGCTTTCAGCCATCCGTTTATGGTTCATTCGTTTTTAGCCATTACAGTAGCATACAGAACATAATATGGAAATATGCGCGCAAGACATCTGCCACCCCAGGTTCCCCAACTGCCCCGCATGGTTTTTCAATATTGCAAAACCATCCCGTACATTAAATGTTTCATTTTAGTATGTTCCCATGATCGTTGTCCTGAAAATATTGCCGATATTATTATCGACATAGTTCTTAGTATTGTTTTGTTTGTACAGTCTTTCTCTTTCTTCAGGTAGGTATTTTGCGGCATTTTCAATTAACTTCAATACAATATCAGGTCGCCACTTATCAGCTAAATTAAATATGCTTGTTCCATAGAGGTGGTGGATATCGCCAAGATTAGGTGAGATTATTGCACACAGATTTGCCATGCCCTCTAAAAGCAAAAGGGGTGTATCCACGGTACTGCTCAACTTTCTGTAGGGCAAAAGAAGGATATCTGTTTCTTGCAAAATCTTGTTTAGTTTTTCATCCACTTGTGGATTCCAGTGCTCATATTCAATAGGTTCATAACTGTCGGCAAGGTCTGTAAGTAGTCGATTGTGCAAAGCCATTGTTTCCGGCTTATGCCCCCAAGGGAATCCATATATTCGCGTTTTGATATTATTGTTTTCGAGCACTTTAAATAAATCTACAACTTCCAAAATCCCTTTTCCGGCATCCACACGACCACAATATGTGACTCGGATTTTATCAGAATTCGACTTCTGCGTTGGAGTTAAAAAATAGGATGCAGGTACTGGCGGCAACAACAATTTCGCGCTATGTGCCCAAACCGATACATATCGCTGAATTCTCGGCGAAATACAGAAAAGAGTGCCGTTGTAAGGGAATAATCGCGCCTCTGCAAACATTAATTGTCGTTTTAGGTGAGATTCATTCCAGCTGAGATATAAATGATGGAAGTGTATTTTATGGGAATTAATTTTTCTAAAGAAGACATAAGAAAGCCTGTCTTTTGGCAATAAATAAATCGATAGCACATGATCAAAACCATTAGAAAGCACTTTCAAAGAATCACTTACGTTTTTGCAATAAATAATCTTTATTCCATTCTCACCCATCTCGTTTTTATTGGTCTGACATCCATAATAAACGAAAGCAATATCATCACCCCGTGCTTTTAAACAAACGGACAAACGACGAATGATTGAGTTCGTGCCACCGATATGCTCATGATTAAAAGCAGGCCATAATCCAAAGAAAGCAATTTTTAGTTTTTTCATAAGTGATTATTACCGGCTAATTGCAGTAACGCGATCTCATGACTAAATAAAAACAAATCCTTAACATAACCAATTTTATGAAACGGCCACGCTATCATCGTAATCACCGAAACGGTTCCGATGGATATATAAACCCCATATAGCACCATAAATAAGCGCAGGCGTATGTGCTAAAACAGCAGACGTATTAAGCATACTGCCAAAAAGGTTAAACATGTCCATAAGTGCCACAGCCACGGCTAGTAATGCAATTTTCCCAGCATAATTAAAGTAATCTTTTTGTAACATGAAACGTGCGGCTTTTATTGTATATAGTGGCAGAAAAAGCAAATAAACCATTGCACCAACCAAGCCATAGTTCGCCAAGTAACTTGATAGAGCAACGTGCTTTAGGGCACCGGTTCGCCAAATATCATCCATATCTCCGCCCGACCTACGAGGTTCTGTAATTTCTGGTGGATATGCCGTGCCAACACCTAAGATAATTGTTGAATCAAGCCACAGTCTAACTTCGGTTTGTATGCCCATCCATCGGGTTAAGTACGAAGATTCAAATGCTTCTCTTTCATGCAAAAACTCAACCCGTTCTCCAATTATTTCAGACATATCCAAGTTTACAAAGGCGTAACTAGATACCATAATGACAGTTATAGCAACAAATGAAATTTTGATTAATGTGCTTTTAACATTTATGTGTCTCCGTAGCATGAAGAACATCGTTATGACGGTCAAAGTAAAAACAACATACAATTGTCGCGTTTGGTTCATTAAGGCGCTTATTGCCATCAGAACCACACCACAATAGTAGAATATGCTATGTCGTTTTTCATTCAACTTGGCAAAGATAGCTGTTGCTATGATAAATAAGCCCCCGTTAGTGATATAAGCTATTGTACGAAGCTTAGCACCTTCAGTTATCCCCAGACTATAGCTGTGGCTTAAATACACCATATGCTGAATTGTTGCAAAAACAGCACCAATAAACAATGCCCAATAAAAAAGACGTGCATCATCATTTGTTCGCACCATATTTACGCTAACAAGGAACATTATCGGAAATATCGCAACAGCCCAGATAGAACGAAGCACAAACACTTCACTACCATACTTTAACAGTGATTGAACTGATCCAAAAACCACTATTGCAATCAAGAACATTAATATCTTTGGTATTACAATTTTCACCGACTGCCTGCATACATCTATTACTAATGCGGCGACAGCAATCCACAAGCACAGATCATTCAGATTTAAATATTCACCAAAGAGTGCTGTCCGCGTAAAAACGGCAGCAAAAGCGTTTTTGCCTGTTAGGCAAACAACCGCAAAAAGAAAAGCCCATTTTGGTTTTATAACAATTAAACCTGCACCTATTACAGTTACAAGATAAAAAACAATGTCAGGGTATCCATCAAGCGGATATTGCTCAAAGATGTATGTCATAATTAATGCATTTAGGCTTTATTAGTCGTGATGATTAACATAGAAAATAGAGTTAAAGACACGTCTTAATCCAAGCGAACAAGCGTCGGCACATCGGATGCAAGGCTGCTACTACTATTATTACTGCGCAAGAAGAAATTGAAATCATGTGTATTAAAAATGGTGGACATAGCTTGCAATATCCCAAAATTGGTGCTTGCGTTATTACCAAGCAGGCAGCGACAATAATCAGAATATGTAGACTGCCTTTTGGAACATAGTCACGAATGCGAAGTCCATTATTTAGATGTACGGGAACAGAAATCACTAAATTCCCGAAACTTATTGCAATAAATGTACTCACTAGAACACCATTCCCACCGAAAAAACACCCTAACACGTAGCCACCTAGACCAGTCAATAAAGCAATTATTATGTGACCAGAAATGTTCCATTTGAGGGACCCTGCGCCAAGACTGAATACATACGCAGGTGTCGCAAGTGTACTTATGAGCCAAGCAAAAGCCAAAACTTTTGATATTAAGACAAAAGTATTTTCGACATAGCCTATCCATATTAACGACAATAAAGGGACACTAATAATAAGGATTGCAAATACAGGTATCGAAAGAAAAAAGATAAGCTCGTATGCTTTTCCATAAACCAATGACATTAGTTCGGGCTTTGTTTCTTTATATTCAGAAATTACAGGGACGAGAACCTGATATGCGGATACCAGGAGAGAGCGGAATTGCAGAATCATGCGGTTTGACATTTCGAAGTAAGTGAGCATGGATAAACTACCATATTTACCCAAAAGTGCTTTTGTAAGTGGCAAGAAAAAAATTATTGCAATGGATGTTACCTGAAACTTTAAGGCATAAGCAATAAGCGATCTACATAAATCGCGTTGCCAGACATAAGGGAATATCGGCAAAGATGGTTCAATTTTTTTTATCGCCAACCAGCTAGACACAAGAGCACAAGCATTACTAATCAGTGCAGAAAGGGCAATACCTAGCAAGCCGTATTTAGGCACCAATAGGACGCATAAAATAAGATTGGTTAAGTTAGAAGTAATAAGCAACAATCCACGAATATCTGTTCTCTTAAAGCCATCGAGACCTGATAGAAAGACACCTGCAACCAACATTAGCCAAAACGAAAAAAATGAATAGGGAAGTAGCAAGCGAGCAAATGACAGCGCATTACCGGAAACAAAATATTGTATTATCCACAGCACTAAAGGAAAGATTGCCAACATTACCAAACCTGATATCACTGCCATAGATATTACGGATGTTTGGATCACTAAGTCAGTTCTTTCGTGATCGTTGTTAGCCATATTAGCTGCTACAAATTTAACGGTTGTGTCCGCAAAACCAAGATTCGTTGCCGACGCAAAAGATGTGAATGCCATAACTAGCGCCCAAATACCGAATTGCTCAGCGCCAATCGTTTTTATAAAAAAGCGATATAGGAAGAAAAGAATCACACCGTTGACCACAATCTGCAACACGGCCACAATAGCATTTCTTCCGATTTGTCGTTTATCGATCATAGATTAACGGTTGACAGTATCCGGTTAACGGTTAACGGCCTTTCCTCCCCCTGACTTAAAACTGAACCCTGAAAACTTGAAACTGTTTATTCTTCGCCTGCCTCCTGACCCCTAACGCCTCACGCTTTAGACAGCTCCGCCCTCTGGATTACATACGAGGACACTTCCAGCCGACTAAAAACTTAACACTGAAAACTAAAAACGGATTCTTAAGCCTCGAACTCTTTACTCTTTATTCCTGATGCCGAACGCTTTTCTCCTCACGCCTGATATTCCCCACCCCAAAGGGCTTTGAGGAAATCGGCATAGGGTAGAACCGAGACCCCATCTGTTTCTCTGGGCCGCTTCTCCAGGCAGACACACAAATAACGTTTGAATTGTTTTTCTTCCCTCAAGGCCCGCAATGATTTCAAATCCTGCGCTGCAATGTTTGGCTTGGCTTTGACTTCAATTGCGGTATGGTCGCCGATGATGAAGTCCACTTCAAAGCCGCTGGCTGAACGCCAGAAGCTTAGAGGATCACCGGAGACATAGTCGCTAAAGCAGGTTAATTCGTGCATCAGAAAGGTTTCAAAGGCCTGGCCGAACTCGGGCGTTTGCGGCAGAAACGGACGGCCCTGAAGCGCCGACACTACACCGACATCAAAAAAATAATACTTCGAGGAGGCCAGGGGTTTTCTGATGACTGTTTTGCGCCAGGCGGGAAGTTCACGCAGAATCAGCGTATCTTTCAGGATTTCGTAATACTCATAAACGGTGGTGCGGGCAACCTGTGAATCGCTGGCAATGTTGGTGAAATTAACGATTGCACCATTGTTATGCGCGGCGATTTTCAGGAAGCGGCTGAATGATGGAATATTTCTTGTCGCTCC
>ERZ795058.5421-NODE-5421-length-11604-cov-4.619621_pt1 | contig 11604 bp, 7 predicted proteins | sample MGYA00375142_ERZ795058 | MGnify/ENA primary metagenome ERZ795058 (study PRJEB30187, sample SAMN05720210) | activated sludge metagenome | isolation source: anaerobic digester from wastewater treatment plant | place: Japan | collected 2015-04-20 ...
AAGTCCAAGCGAGAGTCTGCCCACATTTACAGGATGAAAACCGTCAACATCCTTGAGGGGATCTACTGCGGCTATGACTTTTTGCTCGTCAATAGAGCGCGGGAGAGGCATTTGGACGATGAAACCATCTACCGACTTATCTGCATTGAGTCGGGCGATAAGATTGAGAAGTTCCTCTTCTGTCGTCTGCTCCGATAAACGATGCACCGTAGAATCAAATCCCACTTGCGCACAAGCACGCTCTTTTGAAGCGATGTAGGTCTTGCTGGCACCATCCTCTCCAACGATAATTGCCGCAAGATGAGGTCTTCTACCTCCCGAAGCCACAATTTTATCTACCTGTGAAGCTATTTCTTTTTTTATGGCCTCCGATGTGGCCTTTCCGTCGAGTAATATCATTGCCTTGAAGTCTTATCTGCGTTTTTTTCTCATCACTCTCTGTGACATTGCATTGGATGAAAAGTTCTTCATCATCTTACGTGTACCCTCAAATTGCTTAAGCAAACGATTGACCTCCACCAATGAGGTACCGCTGCCCTCTGCAATCCTCTTGCGACGACTGCCGTTTAGCACGGAGGGATTCTCCCTTTCGTAAGGAGTCATGGAAAGGATGATGGCCTCCACTCCCTTAAAGGAACTGTTGTCGATATCTACATCCTTGATGGCTTTGCCGACGCCGGGAAGCATAGATGCCAGATCCTTGATGTTTCCCATCTTCTTTATCTGCTGAATCTGCTGGTAGAAATCATCAAGGTTGAACTGATTTCTGGCCATCTTCTTGTGGAGCCTGCGGGCCTCCTCTTCATCATACTGCTCCTGAGCCTTCTCCACAAGGGAAACCACGTCACCCATACCCAGGATACGGTCGGCTATGCGCTTGGGATGGAATACGTCCAGAGCCTCCATCTTCTCACCTGCACTTATAAACTTGATGGGCTTCTGCACTACTGCTTTGATGGAAAGGGCTGCACCTCCGCGGGTATCGCCATCCATCTTGGTAAGCACTACTCCGTCAAAATCGAGCACTTCATTGAAAGCCCTCGCCGTCTCCACTGCATCCTGACCGGTCATCGCATCAACTACGAAAAGAGTCTCGGTGGGATTCACCGCACTCTTTATGGAGGAAATCTCATCCATCATCTGCTTATCGATTGCAAGGCGGCCGGCAGTGTCTATGATTACTAGCGAATAACCCTCATTGCGTGCCTTCTTCACTGCATTCTTTGCAATCGAAACGGGCTCCTTGACTCCATCCTCCGTATATACTTCGACTCCGATTTGCTCCCCAAGCACCTTCAACTGATCGATTGCGGCAGGACGATAGACGTCACCTGCCACGAGAAGCGTACGCATGCCCCTCTTTGACTTGCAGTTGAGCGCCAATTTAGCTGAGAACGTGGTTTTACCCGATCCCTGAAGACCTGCCACCAGCACAATGCCCGGATTGCCCTTGACATTGATATCGGAAGCCTCGCTGCCCATGAGGAGAGCAAGTTCGTCGTGGACGATTTTGATCATCATCTGCTCAGGCCGAACTGCCTTTAAGACATCCTGACCAAGTGCTTTCTGCTTTACTTCATCACAGAATGTCTTTGCTATCTTATAACTTACGTCGGCATCAAGAAGTGCCTTGCGGATATCCTTGAGCGTCTCGGAGATATTTACCTCCGTTATTCTTCCTTGTCCCTTGATGAGTTTGAACGAACTCTCAAGTCTTTCTATCAGATTCTCAAACATATTCTCTATACTCTTACTCTATACTCTTACTCTATACTTTCAATACTCAAGACTTTCTCCCCTGTCTCGTCCTAAAAAAAGTTGACACATTTTGTTAAACATTATTGTATTCACTTTTTCTTTTATTTATGCCACTTTTGTCTGACTGTAAACTTGAGACGGAGTTTGCAGATCTAATGACCAGTGCGGGCGTTTCTCATTGTAATTTTTTATTCCTGAGCCTACGGCTGAAAGGGCTTGCTCAAAGCTGTTAAACGTATTATCTAAATAAAATTCATTCTTCAATATGCCGTTCACACGCTCTGCAACGGCATTTTCGTAACAATGGTTATCCTCGGTCATGCTAATATCAATCCCTGCTTCCTGAAGCGTTTTCACATAGTCTTTGCAACAATACTGTATGCCTCTGTCAGAGTGATGTATCAGCGATTCAGTCGTGCTGCCACGTGAAGAAAGAGCCATTTTTAGGGCCCGGATTCCACTCTCTATTCCCAAACTGCTACTTAGCGTCCAGCCTACTATTTTCCTGGAATACAAGTCAGTAGTTAAAAACAGATAGGCAAAGCCACTAAGCGTTCTGATGTAAGTTATATCGCTTACCCACACTTGGTTTACCCGTGTTATGGATAAATCCTTTATCAAGTTTTTCCACTTGTAAAAGTAGTGGAAAGAGTTGGTTGTCCTGGTGAAACTTTTCTTGGGTTTCACAAGCAAATCGTGTCGACCGAGTATATCAAAGAACTTATCCCTTCCGATCTTGCCTATTTTAGACAAATCATCCTTTAGCAAATAGTGGAGTTTTCTTCCACCCAAACGGGGTAAATCTCGTCTCTTCTCTTGAACTAACTCAACTGCCATATAGTCATTAAGTGCCTTATTTTCAACACGTTTCCTGCTCTTATAATAGGCTTGACGAGTCATTCCAAAGTAGGCACAAGTTGACGTTACTGTTTCTTCTTCTTGAAGTAAAGTGATAACTCTTGTTCGTACTTTTTTTTTAAGTCCATGTCAAAAAGCTCGTCAGCTACTTCTATCACCTTTTCTGAGCATTTATGGTGCAGAGCAAGCTCTGCATAGGCTTTTTTCAAGGCTTCATTTTCCGCTCGAAGGCGTTTCAATTCGTCTATTTCATCTCTTGTTTCCACGCGAACTATTTTATTTAATAGGTGTTGTTTACCATATTTTAGAAGCCATTTTTGAATGGTAGATCCGCCGCCAATGCCATATTTTAGACGACAATCTTTAATGCTTAAACCATTATTTTCAATTTCTTCTACTACTTGTAATTTAAAGCAATCGCTATACCGTGTTGTTGTTTTCTGAACTTTTGTCATAATTTTTCCTGATTTAAGTGTAAACCTATTTCAGGACATGACACCCGTAACCCGTAACTCGTAACCCGTAACTCGTAACCCGTAACTCGCACCCCGAACCCCGTACCCTGTAACCCGTACCCCGTAACCCGTACCCCGAACCACTAAAACAACTCATCACTATAAAACGCTTTTGCGATATCCCTTTGGTTATATTTCATCGCCATCACCTGCCCGTAGGCACCTGCAGAATGGAGAGCCACAAGATCGCCACGTTGTGTAGCGTTCAATAGGATGTTTTTGCCCCAACTGTCGCTGGACTCACAAACCGGCCCAACAACATCGTACCTGAGGAGGCGGCCTGTGGAGGTAAGATTATCTATTGCATGATGCGCCTGGTAAAGGGCAGGACGGATAAGGTCATTCATACCGGCATCGAGAATAGCAAATTTTTTACGCTGACCAATCTTTACATAGAGTACTCTGGAGATAAGATGACCACACTGACCAACAATGGCCCTGCCCGGTTCAAAATGGACATCCTGTCCGGGACGCACTATGAGGTTTTCATTTATAATCTTAAAATACTCCTTTAATGGTGCAATGGGATTTTCGTTGGGATTGTTATAATCGATGCCGAGGCCACCACCGAGGTTGATGTTTTTAATGAAAAAACCTCTGTCGATAAACCATTTCTGCAACTCCTCTACCCTCTTACAGGTAAGTTTGAAGACGGCCAGATCGGTTATCTGGGAGCCAACATGAAAATGAAGGCCGATGAAGTCGATATTCTTGCACTTTGCCATCATATCGGCAACATCCTGAAACATCCAGGGGCTGATACCGAATTTATCCTCTTTACGGCCGGTACTGATATATTTATGGGTGTGTGCATCTATATCGGGATTGACACGAAGTGAGACCCTCGCCTTTTTCCCCATCTTCGCCGCAAGTTCGTTGATTACACTAATTTCCGGAATTGACTCGCAATTGAATCCAAAAATATCGGCATCAAGTGCCGCTTTGATCTCCTTATCCGATTTACCCACACCTGCAAAAACTATTTTATCAGCAGGGAAACCTGCCTTAACTGCAAGTTTAACCTCATTTCCACTCACACAATCTGCACCGAGACCGTACCCTTTGATTATATCAAGAATGCGATCATTGGCATTGGCCTTCAGAGCATAATGAGCATGATAACCATATTTTTCGAGCTGGGATTTATAGATATCGAGAGTCCTTCTGAGAAGCTCTACATCATAATAATAGAAGGGAGTTTCAATCTTTTTAAAAACTTCAATTGCCTGTTTGGTAATCATCGTGGAGTACTTTGTTATTAATCTTGCAAAAGTACGAAAAAATGACATAATATCAAGAAATGATCTTTTTTGAAGGTGATTTGTATATTCTCACGATTTTTCTTATATTTGTATGATAATTTCGCGGAATTAGCTCAGTTGGCAGAGTGTTGGCTTCCCAAGCCGAAGGTCGCGGGTTCGAACCCCGTATTCCGCTCCGATGATCTAAAAAATCGTTGTTGGCAACCTAAGTAAGGCCTTTCGAATTATTAAAAACGATTTGTATTATTTAAAAATGCATACGAATTTTGTCAAATTATTTTTATACCTGAACAAGAAGAGAAAGTTTTAAATTAAATATCAGACATAAATTATGATTTATTCACACGAAGTAGAACACATGTGTGTTGTCAAGAAGGGACCTAACCACGGACCTTCACCTATTCCCGGAGAGGGCAAATGGGTGAAAGTAAAAGAGGTAAAAGATATATCGGGTTTCACGCACGGGATTGGCTGGTGTGCACCTCAGCAAGGTGCCTGTAAGCTTACCCTCAATGTCAAGAAGGGCATTATAGAAGAGGCTCTTATAGAGACAATAGGCTGCTCCGGAATGACACATTCCGCTGCCATGGCCGGTGAGATTCTCCCGGGCAAAACTCTTTTGGAGGCTCTCAACACCGACCTGGTGTGCGATGCAATAAACACAGCTATGCGTGAACTCTTCCTTCAGATTGTCTATGGACGTACCCAATCCGCTTTCTCGGAGGGCGGCCTCATAGTAGGTGCGTGTCTGGAAGATCTCGGAAAGGGACTACGCTCCACGGTCGGTACCATGTTCTCGACCAAAGCTAAAGGAGTTCGTTACCTCGAAACTGCCGAGGGTTATGTTAGTAAGATTGCACTTGATGAAGATGACGAGGTATGCGGTTATGAATTTGTACGGCTAGGTGAAATGATGGACCTTATTAAGAAAGATATGGACGCAAACGAGGCACTAAAAAAGGCTACTGCACACTATGGGAGATTTACTGCCGAGCAAGGCGCAGTTAAGGTTATTGATCCCAGAATCGATTAAAAAGAGGAGGTATATTAAACAATGATACGTAAAGTAAAATTTGAAAGCCAAAACCGTCGTATTGACAAGATCAACAAAGTGTTGAAATCTTATGGCATCGCCTCCATCGAAGAGGCAAACAAGATTTGTGATGAGTATGGAATTGACCCCTACCTGGAGTGCGAGCAGACACAAAAGATATGCTTTGAGAATGCAAAATGGGCCTATGTCGTAGGTGCAGCTATCGCAATCAAGAAAGGTTGCAAAAATGCAGCTGATGCCGCCGAAGCTATTGGCGAGGGTCTTCAGGCATTCTGCATAGCAGGTTCGGTAGCAGACGACCGTAAGGTTGGTCTGGGTCACGGCAATCTAGCTGCGCGCCTCCTCCGTGATGAAACTAAGTGCTTCGCTTTTCTAGCCGGTCATGAGTCATTCGCGGCTGCAGAAGGAGCCATTAAGATTGCTGAAATGGCCAACAAAGTACGTAAGCAGCCTCTTCGTGTAATTCTCAACGGACTAGGCAAAGATGCCGCCATGATCATTTCCAGAATTAACGGCTTTACCTATGTTCAGACTGAATTTGACTATTATACCGGAAAACTTAAGGAGGTGAAGAGAAAGTCCTACTCCAACGGACCACGTGCAAAAGTCAACTGCTATGGTGCGGATGATGTTCGAGAGGGAGTTGCCATCATGCACAAAGAAGGTGTTGATGTTTCAATAACAGGCAATTCCACCAATCCTACACGTTTTCAGCATCCTGTGGCCGGCACTTATAAGAAAGAGTGTGTCCAGCAGGGTAAGAACTATTTTTCTGTGGCATCAGGTGGTGGTACCGGACGTACGCTCCATCCCGATAACATGGCAGCCGGCCCCGCGTCCTACGGTATGACCGACACTATGGGCCGTATGCACTCCGATGCACAGTTTGCAGGTTCGTCCAGCGTTCCTGCACATGTGGAGATGATGGGATTCCTCGGCATGGGTAACAATCCGATGGTCGGCGCCACTGTGGCAGTTTCCGTATCTATAGAACAAGCAATGAAGAAATAGAGATCAACATCATTTAGATGAAAATCTTTAACCTAAATATACAAAAATTAATCAATCAAAAATTCTATTTATGTTCGTTTCCAGAAAACTACGCCATCTGATGATGGCCATGTTCGCATTGATTCTCTCAGTTGGAACAATGTGGGCGCAGAACATCAATGTCACCGGTACGGTGACTGACAAGAGCGGTGATCCGCTCGTCGGTGTCTATGTGGTAGTGCGTGGTACTCAAACCGGTACGGCCACTGACATTGATGGTTTCTACACAATTTCGGTTCCTGCAAATGGCACCTTGGAATTCACATCAATGGGCTACAAAACCGCTACTGTAGCAGTAGCCGGAAGAGCAAAGATTGATGTGGTACTAGAAGACGACGCATTATTGCTCGAGGACGCTGTGGTCACGGCATTGGGTATCAAGAAGGAGAGAAAATCTCTCGGATACGCAGTGGAAGATCTCAAGTCTGAAGAGCTGATGAAGATTAAGACTGCCAACCCGATCTCCTCCCTCTCCGGAAAGATCGCCGGTGTCAACATCACCCAGTCTTCAGGTGCCGCCGGTTCAGGCGCACAAATTATTCTACGTGGTGGTACTTCCGCATCAGAGGGCAAGGACAACCAGCCTCTCTTCGTTGTGGACGGTATCATCTATGACAACTCATCTACAGTTGTCGGCAACTCGGCATTCGACGGTTCCTACAGGAGCGCCACTACCACCTCCAACCGTGTAATGGACATCAACCCTGAGGATATCGAGTCGATGTCAGTCCTCAAAGGCCCTGCCGCTTCCGCACTTTACGGTTCGCGTGCTGCTAACGGTGTCGTGCTTATCACCACCAAACGCGGTCAAGAAGGTGTCGTTGAGGTTAACTTCAGTTCAAAACTTTCTACTTCCTGGGCAAAGGCACTTCCCAAGTTCCAAAACCAGTATACCATGGGATTCATGGAGGACCAGTATGATTCTTCCAAGAAATACATCGGTACTGTTTTCAACGACTACTCCTACAACTCATGGGGCAAGGAAGGCGGTGTCTTCTATGACAACATGGGCACATTCTTTGACAATGGTCTGATCCTCGACGAGAGCATTAGCATTTCCGGAGGTACCAAACAGGGCAGTTACTACCTCTCCGGTTCTCTATTTGACCAGAACGGTATCGTACCCACAACGGGCTACAGTAAGTACACTTTCCGTTTCAATGGTGACCAGAAGATAGGTATCTTCACATTCAGTGCAAGTGCAGCTTACTCAAAGGCTCATACGGACAAAACTCTTACCGGTGCAGGTCTCTATGGCTCGGCAGGTACAGGTGCTCTCTATTCTGTTTATACCTGGGCTCCCTCCGACAATATGAGCAGATATCTCAATGAAGATGGCACTCGTTTCCGTCACTTTGCTGATCGTCAGGATCCTTGGGACGACCGTGATAACCCCTACTGGATTATCAACAAGTTCAACATTTTTGACGATACAGACCGTTTCACAGGCAACCTCAATGTAAGAGCTGATATCACTCCATGGTGGAACATCTCCTACAAGATCGGTATCGACCGTTATACTCAGGTAGACTCCAAACGCATCGCTGCAGGCTCTGCAATCAAGCAAGTATTCCAGAAAGGTATGATGTCAGATAATACCAGGCAATATGAGTATATGACCAACAGTATAATTTCCGACATGAACAAGAAATTTGGAGATTTTGAAGTAGGTTTGATGCTCGGCGCAGCTACCGACCAGTACAAGACCAATTCAGACTATCTGATGGCTTATAACTTCTCGGTTCCCGACTTCTTCTCATATGCCAATACCACCACTGACAACAAAGCCTTCTCACACGGTTCATCTCTCAAGAGACTCATAGGTGTATTCGGTGAGGCACGTGCATCTTGGAGAAATATGGTTTATCTGACCGTTACCGGACGTAACGACTGGACATCCACGCTTCCTCTGGATAGCCGCTCTTACTTCTATCCTTCAGTAAGCGGATCATTTGTCTTTACACAACTTCTCCAAGATTTGAATGTGATTGACGACAGCATCTTATCATTCGGAAAGGTTCGCGTTTCATGGGCAAAGGTAGGTAAGGATACAGGCGTTTATGAGACAGCTACCGCTTTGTGGCCTGTAGGTACTTATCTTGGCGAATTAGTGGGTGTAGGTAACTCCTGGACCCGCGGTAACCCTTATTTGAAACCGGAGATGACAAAATCAACCGAAATTGGAGTTGAATTGAGCTTCTTCAAAAACAGACTTCACATTGACTACGCATACTACACCAACGACTCATTCAACCAGATTCTAAGCCCTCGCGGACCTCAGTCCACAGGTTATATATTCTGCTCTATCAACGCAGGTAACGTTTATAACAAGGGTATGGAGCTCTCAATCTCAGGTACCCCGATAGAGACAAGAAACTTCAGATGGGATGTGGGATTGAATATGGCCGGTAACCGCGGTACAATGGATGGTCTGCCCTCAGGTACTGATGTAATGTATGTAACTGACGTGCAGTATGGTCCCGCGAAAGCAGCATCCTATAACGGAGGAGACTTCATGGCCATTGCAGGTTACAAATGGTCACGCAATAAGGCAGGCAATGTAATTCTTGACAAGAACGGATTCCCCACTTATGCAGCAAACACCTATTATGCAGTTGGTAACCGTGAAGCAACCTTCGCCGGAGGTTTTAACAACACCATCCAATGGAAGGGTTTCACATTCAACATGCTTTGGGAATTCCGCGTAGGCGGTGACGTATTCAACGGTACACAATACGCAATGGATGTGGCCGGTACCAGCCAATTCTCAGCCGATATCAGGAACAAACCTCTGACAATTAATGGCGACTTCCAGGTTGGAACTGTCAAGAATGCAGATGGAGAAGATGAACCTGTTTATGAAGCCAGGAGCAACACCTGGGATCCTAAACAAGTATATGACTTCAATGGTGTTCCTACAAGTGGTCAGAACATCATTAAGAACTACTATACCAACTACTACACTCAAGAGGCAGCTAACTATATTACTAAAGTTAACCTCCTGAGACTTCGTGCGCTCTCTGTAGCATACGAGTTTCCCAAGAAATGGATGGAAAAAACAGGCTTTATCAAACGTGCTTCCCTCTCACTCTCAGCAAACAACCTCCTTCTCTTTACCAACTACAAGGGAGATCCTGAGGTTGCTGTAGCCGGTGCAGGTGTAGGTGGTTCCTCCTCAGTAGGTTTTGCCTACTGTGATGTTCCTGCTACATCAGGTATGACATTCGGTCTAAACTTGACATTCTAACAAATGGACAATGATAAATAACAGTAAGATTATGAAATATTTGAAATCAATAATAATGTCACTCCTCTTAGTGATGCTCCTCGCATCCTGCAATGAGTGGCTTAATGTGAACACCGACCCTGATAATCCCTCATCAGAGAGTGCTTTGTTCCAGAATCGTCTTGCGCATATTGAGTTCTATACCAATCATGCTCAGCAATTTGCTGCATGGCGTACAAGCATGTCAATGGGTGACTGGACAAGATACAATGGCGGTGGTACCTACTTCAACATGTCTATCTGGTATCCTGTAGGAGGTATCTGCACTACTCCCTATCAATGGTGGTTTGTAGGTGCAGCCTGCAACCTCAACGACATGTACAAAAGAGCTGAAGAGGCTGAAGCATGGCACTACATGGGTGCTTTCAAGATTATTCGTGCATACGGTTTTATGATGATGACCGACCTCTACGGTGAAATGCCATATACGGATGCGTTAGGTGAGAATGCCACACCCGAATATGATGACGGCAAAACCATCTATCTCGGATGTCTGGAAGAGCTCGATGAAGGTCTGGCACTTATGGCCAAAACTCAAGCCCCCACTACTCCTGCTCTCGCACTTGGCGACTACTGGGGTAACGGTGATACTCAGAAATGGATCAAATGGGGTAATCTGCTCAAAGCACGCTTCATAAACAAACTCATAAAGAAGGGTGCAGGGAGCTACAAAGAGGGCAAATTTGATTCTCAGGCTATCCTCGACGCACTTGCTAAGGGTCCCCAGAGCATAAATGACAATATGGTAATCTATCACACCGATAATAATAGCACAACTCACGACGTACTCGGATGGAATGAGCCGGTGGACTACTCACCTCTCTACTCTGTCAGTGGTATGAACGCCGGTTATATGCCTACCAAGATGTTGTTTGACAATCTCACCAATTTTGCCGGCTACGGTGTAGAAGACCCTCGTGCAGACAGGATTCTACCCTGGGCTTATGATGCAAACCCCAGAGCAGGTGCTCCTGCTGATGTTAAATGGTCAGGCAACTGGCGCCGTTCACGTGGTGTTGACATGACCTCAGGCGACTGCCCTATCTTCCAGGGTGGCCCTCTACGTGCCAACTTCAGCACTACTAACGGATGGTTTATCCAGAGTGACAACCCCGCTCGTGCAAACGATATCTATTATGTAGAGGCAACTTCTTCATCGAAGGGCTATGCAGCCAACCCCGACCTTCTCTATCGAAGGGCAGGAAAGACTGTTGACGGTTCTCGTGAATCAGGTACTTTCTACACCAGAGTATCATCTCCAACCTATATGGGATCCTATGCAGAGGCCTGCTTTATCAAAGCTGAGGTGCTCTTCAACAAGGGAGACAAGAGCGGAGCATTCACTGCTTACAAAGAGGGTGTTAAGGCATCTATGGATCAGATGAATATCAAACTGAACCAGTGGGTTGCAGAAGATCCCGGTCTGCTTGAATGTCCTTCATTCGTACCTATGACTACTGCCGAGATTAACAATTTCCTCAATAACGGTATCGGTACTGCAGGTGACCTTTCACTTGGTAAGATTCTAACCCAGAAACGTATTGCATTACACTTCTCGGTTGAAATCTGGAATGATATGCGCCGCTATGACTTTGACACAAAACTCTTCTTCAATTGGAAGATTCCTGCTTACCATGATGTAAGCGCCGGTGCTCTCAAGGCTATTCCCATGGGCAAGCATTTCCGTCGCTGGATGCAGTGTTCACATGAGTATAACTACAACAAGACCAACCTCCAGGCAATTGGAGAGAAGGTTCCCGGTGCAGATATGACCAAACCTATGTGGAACACGGTAGACGATGTTTGGACCATTCCCGTATG
>ERZ795058.5422-NODE-5422-length-11603-cov-45.111708_pt1 | contig 11603 bp, 8 predicted proteins | sample MGYA00375142_ERZ795058 | MGnify/ENA primary metagenome ERZ795058 (study PRJEB30187, sample SAMN05720210) | activated sludge metagenome | isolation source: anaerobic digester from wastewater treatment plant | place: Japan | collected 2015-04-20 ...
GCTTGATTCCATCCCTCTCCCATGCCTCCCGCCTAATCCCCGCATCAAATGCGGGTATTGTTCGGGAGGCGCGTCTTGGACACAGGAAAGGGCCTTAACGGCCAGCCTATGTAGCTCCGCTCTTCTGGAGAATCCCCTGCCTGAAAAAGGCAGTAGTAAGCAGCGAAAAAAGCCCTTGACAAGATAAGGGCATAGAATTTTCTGGTATTTACTTGACGCGAGGTGGAGCAGCTGGTAGCTCGTCGGGCTCATAACCCGAAGGTCGAAGGTTCGAATCCTTCCCTCGCTACCATTTTGTACATGCCGGCGCTTGACGCCGGATTTTACGTTAAGACTTGTGGCGGTGTAGCTCAGTTGGTTAGAGCGTCGGAATCATAATCCGCAGGTCCGGGGTTCAAATCCCTGCGCCGCTACCAGATTTCACACAGGCGCCAGTAGCTCAGTAGGATAGAGCAGCAGCCTTCTAAGCTGCGGGTCAGGGGTTCGAATCCCTTCTGGCGTGCCAGCTTATAAGCGCATAAATACATCGATCCTTTCCGTGGTGGGTGTAGTTCAATGGCAGAGCACCGGATTGTGGTTCCGGGCGTTGTGGGTTCGACTCCCATCACCCACCCCACCTTTTTTTGATATGTTGACAAGCGATAAAGCGACACTCGGACTGGATATCGGCGGCTCCAGCGTTAAATACGGCTGGGGCGACTGTAAAGTTGGTTTACAGTATTTCGGCAAACTTGAGCTGCGGCAAAAAAGCCTTCCTCACCTGCGGGAAACCGTGCGCCAAATACTGGATATCTGTGCCCGGGAACTTGGTCTGTCCAGCCTCGGCGCTATCGGCATCGGCACTCCCGGCACCATCGACCGGAATTCCGGCAAAATCGTGGGCGTCAATCCCAACCTGCCTTTCTGGGTTGACACCGACCCCCGTGAACTCATCCCCAAAGAACTTGGCCTGCCCGTTTTCTGCGATAACGACGCCAACCTGATGTGTCTGGCGGAAGCCTGGCTGCGGGGCGGCCAGGGCAGCGTAGCCGGGATAACTGTCGGCAGCGGAATAGGTTGCGGCTTTGTGGTGGATGGCATGATCTGGCACGGGGCGCACGGATATGCCCTCGAGCTTGGCCACATCACCAGCATTTCTCAGGGAGAGCTTTGTTCCTGCGGCAGAAATGGTTGCCTGGAAGCCTACGCGTCGGTTGAGGGGCTGCGGCACAGGCTGTTGGAGCTGCCTGGGGCGGATGATTTCATCACGGAGAGTTCCAACCTGTCCAGCCTGCTCGCTTTCAGCCAGGCCAGTCCCGCGGCGGCCAATATTATAGTAGAAGGCAGAGATGTCCTGGCCTGCGGCATTTCCGACCTCATCGTGATCCTGGACCCCGACGCCGTGGTGATCGGAGGAGGCGCGATGGATGGCGGGCTCTATCCCTGGAATGAACTGAAGCGGCTCGTAAAGGAAAATCTTCCCCCAGTGAACGAAGAGCGCACCTCCCTGGAACAGGCTCGCGAAGGCAACCGGGCGGGAGTTTTGGGCGCTGTGATATTGGCATCCCAAAGTTAATTCAGAGATTGGGAACAAAAGTTGCTTAAATAATCGGCATCATCTTTTAGGAGAAACAACAAATGAAAAAGGCAGCCTTGATCCTTGCGTTGCTCAGCATTGTAATGCTGACCGCCCTTTCCGCCAGAAACAAAAGCGCCATGGTTTCCATCCAGATAGATCCCAACCCCATGACCAAGGCCACGAACGTCACTCTGCTGTTCAACCAGGCAATCCCGATCAGCGTTACCATCGAAACAGACACCGGCATGCTGGTGAAGACGCTCTACACAGGCCAGTCTAATGAACTGATGGTCTTGCCTTGGGACCGCTACGGCAATGACGGCAGCTACACTCCTGAAGGGAAATACACCGTGACGGTGACTGAGGGTCGCTACACATCCACCAAGAAGACTCTTATCCTCAAATGACATAAACCATTCAGTGATTCACACGAAGACAAAAAAGTCCGGTGAAGGGCTTTTTTGTCTTTTTTCTTTGGCAAAGGGGTTGTCTGTAGCTGAAAACCCCGTCGCAAAAGGGATCGGAGAGGTGTCATAGCCTTTGTGGAGGGCTTGGTTTTGCAGGGGCCGCAAGCAAAAGCTTGACAGATTTTGAGAGTTGTAAAATCATCACATCAGTTTGGGAAAGTATGGTTTATCGTGACGCAAGACCATATCCCCCAGGCAGATACCGCGCGGCTCCAGGATGCGTAACGCTTTGCGTGTTAGCCATCATCTGTGGCCGTGCCCCATAATTGGAACTATATGAAGCTATTCACAAATGCCGCCTTACCCACATCCTCGGTCGCCCTGAAAAGGGTGAATGTGCTCTTTGACGAGACCATCATCAAGATCAGCGCGGACGAGATCATATCCGATGAAATCACCCAAGTCATCGACCTGAAGGGAAATATCCTCCTGCCCGGCGCGGTGGACCCCCACAGCCACATCATCACGGAGCAGGACCCCAAGAAGAGTATCGCCCGGATCAGCAAAGCCGCCCTCTCCGGCGGCTGGACCACCCTGGCCGAGCTGAGTTTCCTGAATCCCAGGCCAATCTTCAGCCTGTCCGATTTGAAGCGCCTGCGAGACCAGATCGACCAGTCCTCTTTCGTGGACATGGCGGTCTGGGGCAACGTGGACATCACTGATTATCCCTATCACGCAGAAGCTGCGCAGGAACTCTGGGCCAACGGCGTGGTGGGCATCGCGCTCGCCAATCCTTCTCCCAATCCCGAGATTCAGGCCCTCAGCTTCACCGAGATCATGGACCTCTTCATGGATATCTACGAATCGGACACCGCCTTCGCCTTTCAGGGATACGACACCGATACCGCAAAGAAATTTAGCTTCGACGCGCAAAGCGACGCCATCAAAAAACTGCTGCGCCGGATGCAGGAAAACCCCATCCACATCACGCGCGTAAACGCCTTTCCCACAGTTGAGTTCATCAACAGCGTGCACAAGCGCTCCGACATATCCTTTGCCATGTGCGTGGCCGACATGATGCTGCTGTTCAGCCAAATCGACAGCGGACAGCGGATGGACCTAGCCGACTACCAACAGGAGCTTTTTGACCTGCTGCGCACCAACAAGATCTACCTGCTTTCCAACAACGTGGAATCCGCTTCCGTCCCAAAAGACCTGGACGAGGCTTTCCACGGCACTTCGGAACAGCTTCTGCCCTGGAGCTACCTCTGGGTGCTTTCAGAACTCTGGAAAAAGCGCAGGGTCCCCCTGGCCACAGTGATAAAGATGACCAGCGAAAACGCGGCCAAGCGTCTGGGGATTTACCCCGCCAAGGGCTGCATCGAAGCGGGTTCGGACGCGGATTTCGTGATCTACGACCCAAATAAAGACACCGATTTCGTCGCCCCCGACGGCAGTTCCCACACCTTGAAGGGCAGCATCGATTCTGTCTGGCTGCGCGGCAAAAAAGTGGTGAACAAAGGCAAGGTCGCTTCCGCGGCGGGCAGAGCCCTCTCCCGCAGCACCAATCCCAAACGCCGCCACAACAGCACCACCTGGATCTAAACTCATTCCGAGGAGGATAAATGGACCAGCTTGAATATTTGAAAAGCGTCCTGGACCAGCATCCCGAGCTGCAATACAGCATCACCCAGAGCAATTGGTCCACCGATTTTCTGCGCTTTTACCACAGCGAGACCAACTATAACATCAGCAAAGACAACACCACCATCGGGGCGGAAATCTACAAAGGCAAGAAATCCTTCAACTTCGCTATCGAAAACCCCGAGCGCGGCAAGATCGACGCCGCCCTGCGTGACGCTCTGGAGGTGATAGACAAACTTCCCGAAGACCCGGATTTCGTGGATTTGGAAAGCGACATGACTCTGGCCGAACCCCGCGTGGTGAAAAACAACATCGAGGCCATTCCGCTGGACCTGAAAACAAAAATACTGTCCAATATCTCCGCCGCGGCCTCCATGTACGATTTCGATATCTTCGGCACCTTCATCTGCAATTATCAGTCCTTCCGCCTCATCAACAGCAACGGCCTGGACAAAAGCAGCCAGAGCTCGCCTATCTATCTGGAGGTGAAAGCCGTGCACAACAAATCCCAGGTGACTGTGCTGGAAACGTTCGGCGGCGAGGATTTCGGCTATTTTAACGAACGCGCCTTCACTGAGAGCCTGATGCAGAAAATCAAATACTGCTCCTCCGAAATCGTGGACGTTGAGCCAGGATATTATGACGTGATCCTGGCCCCGCGCTGCCTGGCGGAATTCATCCAATACCTGTCCCATGGCATGAGCGCCAGAGTCCTGGACCAGCACAGCAGTTGGTTTGAGGGCAAGCTGAACAAACAGGTTTTTCCCGCACACATCAGCATTGTTGACGATCCCGCCGACCCGCGCATGATCCGCGCTGATTACGGTTCCGACGGCCACATCTACCGCCGCCTGCCGCTGGTGGAGAAGGGCGTTTTCCGGGCTTTCCTCTGCAACAACTACTACGCCCACAAGACCGGCCTGCCCAAAAACGGCAACACCGCTTCCTGCCTCAAGATCGAGCCCGGCGACAAAACCCTCGAGGAGATGATCGGCGGCATCAAACGCGGCCTTTACATCTCCAGCCTCCACTACATGAACTTCATCAACCCCCGCGAAACCTCACTCACCGGGCTTACCCGCGACGGCACTTTCCTGATTGAGAACGGACGCATCACCAAGGTCGTGAACAACCTCCGTTTCACCGAGCGCATCGAACGCATCCTCAACAATGTGGTGGGCCTTGAAGACCACTGTGCCACGATCCCGTTTTCGGGAAACTATGAGAGCTTCGACATCGAAACCGTGAAAGCGCCTCACGCCCACGTGCGGGATTTCAACGTAACCTCATCAACCAAAACGATTTAGGGGAGCGCAACATGGAACAACTGATAAAACAAACCCTCAATAAACTCGCCCAGCCTGACATCAGCTTCGCCGATGTCAGGATCACCCGCACCGACAATGAATGGCTGTATTTTATGAACGGATTCATGCGCAGTTACGGCAGCAGCATGGATTCCACCGCCATCGGCATCAGGGTGCTCATCAACGGCTGCTGGGGTTTCGCCGGGTCGCGCGACCTGAGCGCCGCCGCGATCGACCGCCTTGTCAGGACAGCGGTAAGAAATGCACGCCAGGGCGGCAGTTTTATCCGCAACAGGGTGGAGTTCCCCGCTTTGCCTGCAACCAGGGCAGAATATCACCACCAGCCCGAGATCGACCCCTTCAAAATGCCCAAGGAAGAAAAGACTGCCTGCCTGCGCGGCCTGGCCGAGGCGATCAAACCCCAGGGCAAAATCGTCCACTCCATGGTGATGGGGCAATTCATGCGCCAGGAAAAGTATTACGCGAACAGCGAGGGAACTTATTCCCACACATCATATTACAACACCCTACCGGTGATGGAGGTGGTCGCCTCCGACGGAGGCCAGATCCAGTCCCGCACCTGGCCTGGCCACATGAGCGCGGGCCGAGGCGGCTTCGAGCTCTTCAAGCAACAAAAATTCGCCGAAAACACCGACCGCATTATGAAAGAGGCCATCGATCTGCTAAACGCTCCTACCATAGAGGACGACCGTGCCGACATCATCATCGGAAACGGGCATCTCGCGCTGCAACTGCATGAATCGGTAGGACATGCCACAGAGGCGGACCGCATCTTCGGCATGGAAATCTCCTACGCCGGCAAAACCTTCATCAAGCCCGAAATGCTGGGCTCCTTCCAATACGGCTCGCCGCTGGTGAACATCTACAGCGACAGCACCGACCCCAAAGGCCTGGGTTACCATCCTGTGGACGATGAAGGCGTTCCCGGCCAGAAAGTGGACATCATCAAAGACGGCATCCTGGTCAATCAGCAAACCTCGCGCCAAATCGCCAAGTTGCTGGGATTGCGGCCTTCATCGAACATGAAAGCCTCTTTCGCCGACGATTTTCCCCTCGTGCGCATGACCAATTTCTGCCTCGCGCCGGGTTCCGGCAGCCTCGAAGAGCTGATCGCCAGCACCGAACACGGCTACCTGCTCGATTTCACCAAAACCTGGAGCATCGACGACAACCGCAACAACTTCCAGTTCACCACCGAAATAGGCTACCGCATTGACGGCGGCAAGATCACCGGAATCGTGAAGGAACCAACCTATTTTGGCATCACCAAGGATTTCTGGAACTCCTGTGACGCCGTTTGCGGACCGGAGGAATGGTCCTACCACAGCACCTTCCATTGCGGAAAAGGCGAACCGGGGCAGGTCATGCAGCTTTCCCACGGCGTGGCCCCCGCCCGCTTCAAAAACATCAACGTTAGCGTGAAAATCTGATCAGAACCGCCAAACAAACATAAGCTAAAACCTGCCCCTTGTAGGCGACAGAAATCAAGCCTGCTGTTCTGTCGCCTCTGTGAGGTTCTGAAAGGGTTCGGAATCCGTTGTCGGGGGGTTCCGTTCGCTGCGCTCACTGCACACCCTCGCCATGTTCTGTCGCCCTTCGGGCTACCCACACGGTTTAAAAGAGAGGCAAAAGAAAGACCTAACTTGCCTACCCACCGCCATGTCCTGTCAGTCAGGCCCTGAGCGCTCGCTTCTATCGCTCTCCCACGCCTCCAGCACGATACTCGCATCAAATGCGGGCATCATGCGGGAGGCGTATCCGGAGCATCAGGCAGGGCCTTAACGGCCTGACGGCGTCCCTTCTTCCAATCCACTTCACAATCCCGCTATCATGTACCCTCCCAGGGAGTTACCCACCCGGTTTAAAAGAGAACCGTTTCTTTGCCCTTGCAGCCATTTCGGTCTCTTTTGGTGTTTCTGCTTCTCTAATACAAGTTGACCATACCTCCATAAGAATGCTTCAATCGGATGACCAGACCCAACATCAATCCATACAAAGACCTGTTGGCGTAAAAACCATCGCTGATATCCTATTAAAAACGGACTATGTGAAGAAAATTATCTTGGCAAAATTGCAAATAAAAGTATTGTATCTTTGAGGTGCCATTATGAAGAAGCTTGCATTCCTATGTGTTCTGCTTGCCGCGGTTGGAATGCTGTCGGCGGAGCTGGCCTGGCCGGAACCGGTCACGGTGGTGAATTATGAAAACGTGAGGTACTCTGGTCATTCCCTGCAGACCTCCGATGGCTGCCATTTGCTGGTGTGGTGGCAGAATGACAACGCCGTCCCGGGCTACAAGCTGGGCTTCTATGACCAACAGTACCAGCCGCTTTGGGACACGCCTCTGGCGATCCCAACTCCAATTGGCAGTTATGGATTGGTGGAGACATCCGACCAGGCCTTCGTGATTCTCTGTGCACGTAGCGGTCTCCGGTTGCTGAAGATCTCCCGCACGGGTGAATTTCTGTGGGGTCCGCAGGGAACCTTAGTTTCGAGCCTTTGGATGGATACCATTGCCAGCCTGGTAGCTGATCACAATGGCGGTGTGTATGTATCATGGTCTGGAGACGGATACGAAGGAGAACGCTGTGCCATCCAGCATCTGGACGCCTCCGGAGCCCCAACCATGTCGCCCAACTACGTGATCATTGAAGATTCGAACAGTTGGTACTCCGATTTGATGATCCTGCCGGATGACAGCGTGCTCGTCTGTTGGAGTGTCCGCTACATGGTGAGAGTGCAGCGGATGAACTATTCAGGGCAGTTTATGTGGCCCCAGCCGCTTAGCGTTGCATCCACAAACAACATTCCCATAGGGAAGTTCTGCGCCCTGGCGGATAGTTCTTTCGCGCTGTGCGTGGACCATGACTCCAGCGTGGACGTTCAGCGCTATGACTTTTCCGGCGCCGCTTTGTGGCCCCAACCGATTACCGCCATAAGCGCAAACTGGATCAATGGTTTAAAACTGAGGGCTGTTCCGGGGCCTGACAATAGCATCTTCGTCACAGCGGAAACCAATAATACAGAATATTTGCAAAAGATCGACGCCGCTGGAGTGGCGCAATATGGCGCCGGAATCGACCTCACCACGGGAATCGGATATCTGGATGGGATCTCCCAGGCTATTCCGGATGCCGCTGGGGGCTGCGTTGTGGTAGCCTGCGTTTACGACAATCCGCGTGATGTAATTGCAATCCAGGTGAGCGCCGCAGGTGATATGGTAGTTTATGAAATAACAAACACATCCAATGACAAAAGAATCCCTACCGCCCACGGATATGGAAATTCCATAGGTATTGAATGGTACGAACATGAAACCTGGCGCAGAGGGATCAAGGTGCAGGTCCTGGACCAGCAATTCCAGCCTCAGCTTGCTGCCAACGGAATGGAACTGGTGTATGGAGGCTCCGGCAAAGTGAAGGATGTGATGACCTCTGCCCGCGGCGACGGCAGCGCGGTGATCTGGGATCAGGCAACGCTATCCTCCTCGAATTGGGACCTTTACCTGCAAATCCACACATCCGACGGACAGCCTTTGTTCGCTGACGGCGGGTTTAAAGTCAACCGTCCGGAGAGTTTCCGGAACGGTCAAAGCCTGGTATGCTGCAATGACTACCTCACCATGGTGGTGTGGGGTGAACAGCTGGGCGAAGTGATCAGCAGGCGTTACCAGATATTTGACGCGGCAGGGAACATCCTGCTTCCGGAAGGCGGCCTGCAGATCGGTACGGGCGGGCAAAATGTTGGCTGGGTGAATGTCAGCACCCCCCTAGGCTACTGGTATATAATCTGGTCGAGTTCACACACCACCATCTGGGGTCAAAAAATCGGCGGCACTGTACCGCTTTGGGGAGATGGAATCCAAATCACCCAGCCCCATCCCACAATTACAGGCTACATGAGAAATATCAAGCTGGAATGGCCCTGGCTTACATGGTCTTTGGACATAACACCGATGCTGGCTTGCATAGATTTAGATGGCGCGGTTGTGAGCGGATTTCCCCAATGGGGGTTGAACATGCCGATACAATATGGATCAGCGTCGCTCTTCGGACATGTTTTCACGGTTTACGAAGATAAACTGCATGTGGTACTTGGATTTTATGATGATATCGGTCCAGATTGGACTTCTTACTACTACACACATACCATGATCAACAGACATGGCGATTTTGTGTTACCTTTTGAAAGACTGTCGCTGAATCACAATTACCATATATATATCCGCGACGGGATGCTTTGTATCGGGGACTATTATCATCAATACAGGGTGCGCAGGTATTACCACGAACAGCTGTTTGACATCCAAACCATGACCATTCCAGGGTTCAATAACGTCAATTGGGGTGTTTTGGGTGTCAATTGCCTCTCCAATGGCGACTTGCTGATGATCGTAAGAGGATATATAAACAATTCACCCGCTTCATGGCACATGTTCATCACTCCGCAGTGGGAAATTGTCCTGCCGGATGAGCATATGGTCTTCACGGGAGGGACTGTTCCTCCATCTGTTTCTCTGTTGGGAGACCGGGCCTGGATTGCCCAGTCTGGAGGACGGGATAACGGCTTTAATTATGCCGCAGCGGTCTTATTGCAGGGTGTAACGTTGGCAGGCACTTCCAATCCGGACCCGGATCCTCATACACCGGCAATGCCCTGCCTGGAAAGCTGCTTCCCCAATCCTTTCAAACCCAGCACCAGCATAACATTCAGCCTTCCCGAAGCCGGACCGGCCACCATCAGCGTATTTGACCTGCGGGGCAGAAAGATCGCCACGCTCCTTGACAGCGATTTGTGGGCCGGAAAGCACAGCATCATCTGGGCTGGTAAAAATGCCGCTGGCGACGACGTGGCCTCCGGGGTGTATATCCTTCTTTTGGAATCGGGAGGAAAGCAACATACCCGCAAAGTGACACTGCTGAAATAGCCTCATTGGAGGAAAGAAGATGCGATCTTTAACTGCCAGTGAGCTTGAAACTTGTTGCATATTGATAAACTTTTTGCATGAGAGAGCAAAGGAGTTGGAAAGATGAGCAAAAGATTAATTTTCGCGCTGGTCTGCTTGTGGCAGGCGGATATTTGCTTGGCGGCTGTGATCAATCTTGGCGATGAGTGCATCAACCCCAACGGGCCAGGGAACTGGAGAAAGCGATTGGAGCATAGATACCAGACTCCTTATGGCTCTGAATCATCCTCTTACTATACTTGGTACTATTACAACCAGGCCATCCCCACCCGGCTGGATTCGGTCAAAACAGGAGGCAGTACCGGACCTTACAACTCGGGTGCGGTGGATAGATATTTCTACAATTCCTACCCCGCTTACGAAGAGGAGGTGATAGAGATCTGGTCCTATTTTTGCGACAGTGGTCTGGTGCTGGAGAGAATTTTTACCACCCGCTATGACTTGGAAGGGAAAAAGTTCGAATACCTCGTGTCTAACGACCAAGGCTTCGTTATTAACAGGATTGCCTATAGTTACGATGCCCATGGCAATCTGAGCTCTGAAACTGAGTACCGGAGCAACTATGACCCGGTACAGCCTTACCAGATCATCATCCACACTTACGATTCACAAAACAGGCTGATCTACACAAACTGGAACAGGGAGGGGCAGAGCATCTCGAATCGCTGGCAAAGCTGGAGCAGCCATACCCTGCCGGACAGCATTTACATCGACCAATCCACCTCTCCGGTGGTCGTGATCTGGAAGAACCAATTTGACTATCGAGGCGAACTCGTCCTCCAAAGCAAGATAACAAAGGACCATTCATACAGCAGCTGGTATCGGAAGGATTCCAGCTTTTCATATCTGATCTGGAACGAGATGCTGTTTCCTGAGCAGACTGTGATAGAAAGCGGTTACATCGCTGCTCCGGACGCCCCCTTCACTCCCACTAATACATCCACAATATCCTATAACTATTCAAATAATTACCATAGCGTCAACTTCTATTGGGGTGGGCATTACGGGTACACCTATGACGACAACTGGCTGCTGACGGCACACACCGAAAACAATGACTATGGCTATTTGAGCGAAACCATCACTTGGGAAAGCTATGATCCTGTTCCTGTCCATGATGGGTGCGCTCCCGCCCTCCGGCTTGACATTTGGCCCAATCCCGCCCAAGACCTGCTGATCATTAAAATGGATCGCCAGGATGCCCCTACAGTGTCCGGCGCACGGGTTTTCAACCTAAAAGGCCAGCTTGTCCGTGGCCTTGATTCGCCGGAACGGGCTGGAAACCAAATGCGTTACAGCTGGGATTGCCGCGATGAGAGTGGCCGCGACGTGCCCAACGGCATCTATCTGATCAAGATCGAAACGCCTGGAGGAACCTTCACCCGCCGGATTTCGGTGCTGAAATAGCTCCCCTGTCATTACGGTATAGATACTGAATTAATAAGGATATCATTTATACCACTCCACTTCCTTGGCGCTGTTGACACTTAGACGGGGAAGGTCGTTGGCTTCGATCTGTCCGATTCAGAGACGGAGTTCTCAAGATTTCTTAGCCCTTTGCCCTTTCCCATACACATCCTGACCGCCTCCCGCTTAGTTCCCGCCGCCCGAACGGGAAGTCAGCGGGAAGTGAATGGGATGTTAGTAAAGACCGTTGAATAATACACCCGCATTTGAATTGAGATGAATTCATCCTATTC
>ERZ795058.5425-NODE-5425-length-11594-cov-5.703007_pt1 | contig 11594 bp, 12 predicted proteins | sample MGYA00375142_ERZ795058 | MGnify/ENA primary metagenome ERZ795058 (study PRJEB30187, sample SAMN05720210) | activated sludge metagenome | isolation source: anaerobic digester from wastewater treatment plant | place: Japan | collected 2015-04-20 ...
TGTCAGTTATAATATTGTTAACCAACACCCTTAAATAAATTTAAAAATGCTGGGTAAGGAAGGTTTTATAATAGCAATACTTAAAGACATTATAAATGAGGAATATCAACGTCTTATAGAGATGGAAAAAGCATATATGAATATAATTCAAAGCCTTCCTAAAGGCACTATTATAACTAAGCGGATAAAAGGACAACTATATCCTTATTTATGCTATAGAGATGGATTAAAGGTAAGAACTGTATATTTGAAGCAGGAGGGTGCCAAGCTTGAGATTTTAAAGGAACAAATAACCCAACGCAGGCAATATGAAAGGATCCTCAAGGAAATCAGAAAAGATCTGAAAATAACAAGAAAGATAATCAAATGATGAATAAGCAGGAGTAACTTTTTATGGAAACAATAAAGGCTTTTAGTGATATTGGCATATTAGAGCATGTTGTTGTCATAGACAGTTGGGCAGAATATATTTATGAATCAACATACTTTCAGGATTTTGAATCAAATTTTGGTGCGCCCGGCGGGATTCGAACCCACGGCCTTCTGATTCGTAGTCAGGCACTCTATCCAGCTGAGCTACGGGCGCATTCTTAAATTTGAAGTTCATTTTTCATTATAGTATGCAATTAATTTTTAGTCAATGTTATTATACAGGCCTTTTAGTAATTAATACTTACTCCATCTACCGCCAAATCCTTGATCCAAAGGAATTTTCTAAGAAATATGTGAAGTTTTTCATTTCTGACTTTAATACCCTTTCTAATGTATGCACTGGTCCCATTAATGTTATAAAAGTCATAGCCTTCGACTTTTTCCGGCTTCCCCAATTGAACCATCGGGCTTTGCACGGAGCATCAGCCTCCGCTTGCCGAGTGTACATAAAGCGCTATCGAATTGTCTTTGGAATGCTTGTTAATATATTCCGCAGCATCCTTATCAATTATTATATCCAAATATTTCACCCTTTCCAGCTGTTGCAAAAAGCTCATAAGATATTTAATTTATGAGCTTTGTTATATAGTATATCATTTTCCCGAGAATGCAACTATATGTTTCGTGCCAGACAAATTACATTGAATTCAAATGGCACGAAACATTTTCCGCCATTCATATGTCGTGAAAAATACATATTTGATAGTACAAAATTAGACGCATCAACTAATTTTGTAATGATAAATCTTTTTCACGACATATATAGGCGGCTATTCTGCTTTGATTTCACCGTTTTCAATGTTTTTCTCTTCTTTTTCATTTTTCTTGGATTTTATCAATATATAAATACCGATCATAACCAAAACTATTGATATAACGCTTCTCTTAATTGAACTGTATAGCTGGCCTCCTAAGATAAATTGTATGGGAGAGTATTCAAAGGCATTAATGATTCCAAGAACACCCAGTACCATCATTACCATACCGACTATTCCTTTATTTTCTATGATTATACCATAATCAAATATCTCATTGTCTTCCACAGCTTCTCCCTTTTTAATCCTTCTTCTTATGGCATAGCTGTCAAAGAAGCTGAAAAACCATGTAGGTATTACGATAAGGGGTATCATACTTTCCGTATTTATATAACTGAAAAGCACAATAGCTGCTATAAAGCCGAACATCAGCTGAAAACCTCTCTTGAAAAGGTTCATGTACATTTGTGCTGCTCCGGGGATTACAGCAAAGCAGAAAAACACAAACTTCTCAAAAAAACTTCCCTTATGATACTGGCCATTATCTGATAACAGTGATTTCTGAATGCAGCTGCTGCATACCTTATTTCCATTCACATCTACGGTGCATTCCTCACATATTGGCTGTTTGCATTTATCACAAATAAATTTAGCTTCTGATTCCTTATGATATTTACAGTTCATTTTAATTCCTTCCTTCTTTTTCTTTTTCTAGTCTCCCGGTAATCCCGTCCAATTGGACAATTCCTTTTGTAAGCTTTTCCAATCCTCCGTTTATTGAACTGAAGGGCTGGTTTATTCTCTGAATGATGCTTCCCGATCTATTGTCCCATTCATTCTGAACACGTGCTATATTGTCTGCCGGGGTTATGTTTATGAACAACAATATTAATCCTGCCGCGACGAGGCTCATCCCCCAGCTGGCCATTTCCCCAAGATTGTTTCTGTACGCCTTTTTATACTTTTTAAGGTTTATTGAAGCCATTATATCGGATTTCAAACCTGTCGGGGGTGAAATTATATTTTGATAACAATAACTCAAAAATGCTTTCAGTTCTTTTATTTCTTCTACTTCTCTCCTGCATCTGTCACATGACCTAAGGTGTTTTGCTACTGCATGACTTTCCAGCTCGTTCAACTTCCCGCTTACATATTGATGGTAACTATTCCTGTACTCATTGCAGTGCATTTTTTTCACCTCCATAAACATACTCCTCCAACTTGAGTTTCAATAGGCTCTTGCCCCTGTACAGCCTGGTCTCTATAGTGCGCTTGGGAATATCCATTATCTCCGATATTTCCTGGGGGCTGAAATCTTCAAAGTAATATAAAATAATAACGGTCTTATAAATCTCCGGTAAATCCTCTATGACTTTTCTTATATAAATATCGTTCTCTTGTTTGATGAGAGCCTCCTCGGGTCCCCCGCCCCCGTCCTCTATAATTTCGTATATATCTATCTCTTCATCGCTGCTGTCGTATATGGCGGATATTGTCTGCATCTTCTTTTTTCTTGCCCAATCGATGCACCGGTTCACTGCGATTCTATACAGCCACGTGGAGAAGGAAGCTTTACTCTTATAGCCCTGCAGGTTGTTATAAAGTTTTATGAATATTTCCTGTGTCAGGTCCCGGGCTTCCTCATTATCGTGGGTATAGCGGAAGGCAGTAGAAAATACTTTTGACTGGTATCGGTCGATTATTACAGAAAACAATTCTGCCTTGCCTTTTATTATGCAGGAAACCAGTTCCTCGTCTCTCAATATCCATCACCTTCTTCTGCACTCTCCTGTTCATTAAGACGCTGCCTGTATGGTCTACACTTCAAAAACATAATAATACAACAGATGTGCATACTAATGCAAGCAGCCGTGTAATAGCCAAAGTATAGTAATACTGTGCCATACGCGACTGCTCTATTATCACTGCTTTACCACCGGTCTCACAATAATTTTATTTGAAATATCCCATGACTTCACTAAAACTGTGAATATAACCTTCCGCCATTTCCATCAATTTTTCCTTTGATTCCTCGGAAAAATCGTCTGCCATTGCAAATACCTTCATGCCGGCTGACTTGGCGGCCATTACTCCGGAAACTGTATCTTCAAATACAAGGCAACGGCATGGCTCGATGCCCATATCCCCGGCTACCTTCAGGTATACATCTGGGTGGGGCTTTCCCTTGTCAACCTCGCAGGAGGTTCTTACAATAGAAAAGTATTTTTTGATATCATGGTTGGTCAGCATATAGTCTATAAGCTCCCGGGAATTGCTTGAAGCTATGCCGATATTTATGCCTTTTGCATGGAGCAGCCTCAAAAAATCCTTTGCCCCGCTTTTTAGCTTTATATGGCATTTATAATGATCTTCAGCCATAAGGCGCCATTCTTCTTTTATCTCCTCCAGGGAATCAGGCAGATTAAACTTATCTTTAAAATATATAGCAGTTTCCGAATAGCTCATCCCTTCTATCTCAAGCTGCAGCCTTTCCGGAAGAGAAAGCCCCCTTTTGCCCAGGAACTCTATATCCACTTGCTTCCATATCCACATGGAATCTATAAGTGTACCGTCAACGTCAAATATCACAGCCTTTATATCTTTGTACATATATCCTCCAAATTTTAGTTTTATGCCTCATTACAAATAATCTATCATATACAATAAAAAGAATAAAGGCTCAATTTCTGAGCCTTTATTCTATGATGATATCCCCGTTATTTGTTATAAGCTCTATTTTATTTTCCCCTGCTCCGAACTTACCCTGTGCTATAATGCTGCTCCCTTCTTTATTCAGACTCAAAGGCTTTTCGCAGTTAATACTCCCGAAATTTGTCTTTGCATATATATCTCCATTGTTAACGCTTTCAGATCTGAAAAATATATCTCCGAAAGAATTCTTTATTTCGGCATTTCCTCCTATGTGCTCCGCTTCTATCCTTCCGTTTTTACTCTCAACGATGATGCTTCCATTTATTCTGCTTATATTTATGTCCCCGAAAGAATTGTACAAATCAGCTTTTCCCTTTACATCTCCGACAGTTATCCTTCCATTGTTGTTTACTATTTTTAGACTCCCTTCAACTGCTTTTGTTTCAATGTCCCCAAAGTGGCCCTCAATAACTGCGGAACCGGAAATTTTCTCCGCCGAGATTTCTCCGTTTCTATTATTTATATCAGCGCTGCCTTTTATATCGTTTGCTTCAACATCACCGAAGGAATTTTCAATTTCCACATCTCCGCCTATGTTTATTGCTTTTATTGTTCCATTTTTATTATCAATTGTGCATTTCCCATCTATACCCTCTGCCTTTATATCTCCAAAACTTCCCTCAGCATGCACATTAACCCGGCTTGGTACATATATAATTAAATCAATCTGTGCCTTTGAATAATCGCTTTCATTCCAATTGACCGGGTTCTTCGGGGAAATTTTCGTGACTTCTCCCTCTTCTATTTCTATTGCATCTTTGGCGTATTCTCTTGCCTTTTTCTCGTCGTTGCATTTAACGATAACCTCTGCTTCGACCCTTATGCTTTTCGAATCTGCAGGAAGCAACTTTATGTCCCCGAAGCTATTGGTTACTCTTAGCTCCTTCAAATCAAAGCTATCCGAAATATTAGCCCTGTTATAAGTTTCTCTGATCTGTGTCCCGTATCTGACACCATCAAATATAGAGATCCCGCGATGCCCAAAGTATATATGCCCGGGAACATTGATATTCATAAACCTGACACCGTTTGAAATGAGCCCTATAACTATTATGAAAACTATACACAAGCCATCCACACTAAGCTTTACTTCAGTATTGCTTCTGCCATAAAGCAGTATATAGGACACCATTTCCAAGCCAAGTCCTATAAGCAGTACCGGCCAGTATTTATATATGTCCTTTACAGGTATTTCCGTGAAATTTTGTGCGAACAGCAGCATACCGGCAGAAATAAGCCCTACGGATAGGGTTATGCTGCCCACTTTCTTCTTTATCATTTTGGTCCCCCCAATTCTTTTCTATAATATACTACGGATATCATAAAAAAAAGTCTTAATTATTTAGACTCTTGCCGGATAATTTTTTCTTCAAAAACCATTGATGTCTTAAACCATTATGTACATAAGTCTCTAAATACTGTATTCTAAAAGTATAACTGCAGGTTTAAATAATAAACTGATATACCATTGAAAATGAGGTGTTTTTATGGATTATGCCATAGAAAGTCTGAAACAATATTATGATTTGTCTCAAAAGGTAGCTGAAGCTATTAAAGCCGTTCTCAGAACCGATGTAACCATAATGAACAAAAACATGGAGCGCATTTCCGGAACGGGCAGATATAAACCACTGATAGGAGAGAAAATTGAAGTAGGAACAGCTTTTGATTACTGCTTAAGGACCGGAAGTTCCAAAATTATTGTTGACCATGAAGATGATAATTCTATTTGCCAGAAATGTCCCCGGTTCTCAATCTGTGAAGAAAAAGCAGAGATATGCGTTCCTATCAGGCAAGGGGATATTACTATAGGAGTCATCGGAGTTATCGCTTTTGATGAAGAACAGAAAAATCGAATTATAAGCAATAAGTTGATTTTTTTAAATTTTCTTGAGAAAATGTCCGATCTGCTGGAAGCTAAATATTCAGAACATAAGATAAGTATGGAGAAAAAGCTGCTGAATGACAGGCTTATTTCCGTACTGGATATCATCAATGAAGGTATTGTGCTTTATGACAAAAATGGGGATGTTTTCTATAAGAACAAAGCTTTGATCAAGATTTTAGGAGAAATCGGAATAACACATCATGATGAATTTGTAGAGGAAATATGGAGCAATCCCATATTGCAGGAGATACTGGCGGGCAATGAATACCCTGACCCATGCGAAATAACTGTTAAACATAAGGAAGAGAAATATGCACTTTTAGCCTCCATCTCATACCTAAGGGTCGATGATGAATCAAATGAAATCATTTTGACTCTGCAAAATATAAATAAGCTCAGGAAGCAAATAATACAATCCATAGCCAAAAGCCAGGTCAAGCTTCAATTTGAGAATATTTTGGGTATTTCAGAAAACTTTCTTGAGGCAAAAATGTTAGCCGAAAAAGCAGCTCTGACAGAATCCAATATGCTGATATTGGGAGAAAGCGGGACAGGCAAGGAATTATTTGCCCGTGCAATTCACAACCACAGCGCAAGATCGGAACATGCGTTTGTGCCTATAAACTGCGGAGCCATACCCGATGAACTTTTGGAAAGTGAATTGTTTGGATATGAAAAGGGAGCCTTTACAGGTGCTTATGCCAATAAAATAGGCAAGTTCGAGGTGGCTGACAATGGAACGGTTTTTTTGGATGAAATAAGTGAAATGCCATTCCGGCTTCAGGTAAAGCTGCTTCGCGCCATCCAGGAGAAAGAAATATGCCGTCTGGGAAGCAATAAAATACAGAGAATCAATATAAAAATTGTTGCAGCAACAAATACCGATCTTCTGCAGCGTATCAAAGACGGCTTATTCAGAAAGGACCTGTATTATAGGCTAAACGTGATACCAATCCATATTCCCCCTTTAAGAGAACGCAAAAATGACATAGTTTATCTTGCAAGGCATTTTATCCGTCACTACGCCGGTATGCTTAATAAAGATATTACAGATATGTCAGAGGATGTCATAAACCTTTTCATGCTATACCAATGGCCCGGCAACGTACGGGAGCTGCAGAGCGTGCTGGAATATGCGGTTAGCTTTGAATCAGGCAAGGTCATAGGAAAGGAATCCATAGAAAAACGACTGAAGCTCCATAACGGAAAGAACGGTTTAACACCATACCAGAGTATTAAAAGCTTCAGCACTGCAATGAAAGATTACGAAAAGCAAGTGTTGGAAAGCAGTATAAACAGATATGTATTCATGAATAGCAAGGAAGATATAGTCAAGTATGTTTGCAGAGACCTGGATATTAGCAGAGCTACTTTATACAGAAAAATCAAGAGTTTTAAGTTAAGTCTCAATCATGAGAATAATCTCAATATTGAGAATAGATAGCATAAGCCTAAAACGCCTGCAATCAGGCGTTTTTTTAAATCTCACATTTCTCAAATGTGAGATTTATTGCACCAAATACCTGCAGATTCCTGCATTTTCTATTGGCATAATAGTTGCTACATAATAATTGGAAATAGACTTGAGGAGGGATACAAATTTGGCAAAAGATTATTCCGTATTATCAGATATATTAAAAAGAGAAATCATACCGGCTACAGGCTGTACTGAACCGGTAGCGGTCGCTTATTCAACAGCAACGGCAAGGAAGAAAGTTTCCGGCGAAGTAATAAAAGCAGAAGTATACGTTGACCCGGGGCTTTATAAAAACGGTATGCGTGTCGGTATCCCGGGAATAAAGGAAAGAGGACTGGAGATGGCAGGAGCCTTAGGCCTTGTAGCAGGTAATCCCGAAAAGGCCTTGCAGGTTATTGAGGATATTACTCCGGAGCAGCATAGAAAGGCCAAAGAGCTTGTCACCGCGGGAAAGATAAAGGTATTTGTCAAAGAGGATTGTTCCAGGCTGTATGTAGAGACCCTGCTCCAAACAGAAGGGGGCACGGCCAGGGTTATTACTATCGACAGGCATTTAAATGTTCTGGTTGTGGATAACGGAAAGAATCCCCTTTCTTGCAGCCCGCAAAATGCAAGTCCGGGTAAGAGCAATAGCGTTATACAGAATTATAGTCTGGAGGATTTTATCGATTTCAGCAATACAGTTCCTATTGAAGATATTTCTTATCTTGAACAAGGCATAGCAATGAATCTTGCACTATCAAAGGAAGGGCTTGATTTGCCCAAGGGGATTGGCAAGGGCATGCAGCAGCTCCTCGATGATGGTTTGATGTCGGATAATATGATTTATTATGCGAAGCTGCTTTGTTCATCGGCTTCGGAAGCCCGTATGTCAGGAAGCAGGCTGTCTGCAATGAGCAGCGCGGGCAGCGGCAACCATGGTATTACCGTTTTTCTGACAGTTTTTGCGGCAGCAGAGAAAATAAATGCACCGCGGGAAAAGCTTATAAGGGCTTTGGTCCTTAGCAACCTCATTACTTTCTATATTAAATCCTACACAGGAACCCTGTCTGCAATGTGCGGCTGCGGAGTTGCCGCAGGAATTGGGGCATGTGCGGGGGTAACCTATTTGTTGGATGGCAGTTCTCAGGATATTCTTAACGCAATGATCAATATGGTGGGATCCATATCAGGTATGATATGCGACGGGGGGAAAGAAGGCTGTGCTTACAAGCTCTCTTTATCCGCCGGCTGGGCAGTAGAGACTTCGCTGCTTGCTATGCGCGGAGCCACTATTAACACTACTGACGGAATCCTCGCTTCCAGCTTCAGAGATGTCATCAGAAACATGGGACATGTATGCAATCCGGGAATGATTGAGACCAACAAGGCTATCATTGATGCAATGTCAAACAGTCTCGATATGGTACAATAGTGGAAAAATGCGCACTAACGTGCGCAGGTTCCGAGGCCACTGGGTTTCGAGGTTACGGGGGGAACGGGTAACACTGAAGGCACTGAAATCCACCGAAAACACGGCGGGGATATAACTATGCCAACCGTGCAATTCCGTGGCAAATCCGTGTGTTTCGTGTTATTCGCACTTTACCCTTAAGGAATACCCAGGCTTTCTCGCGTCTCGTGTCTCGTGTCTGAAAAATGTGACATTGTCACATTTTTCTTACTTTGTGCTGCTAAGGTACTTATCGAACAGATCACCGAATTCCTTACCGCTTACATTCTCGCAAACTCTGAGAAAATCTCCGGTAGTTGCATTCTTAAAGGAAAATTCCTCATAGTAAGTCTGCAATATTTCAAAGAACACCTGATCTCCTACTTGCCTGCGAATTTCATTTAGAAGCATAGCCCCGCCGGTGTACACAGCCGGACCGTAATCGCTCCAGTCGTTAAACCTGTTCAACGGCTTAAGTATTACTCCGTCGTATGCCCTTGATTTGATATCCTCCTTTGCACTCTCCTCCAGGTATTCATAATAAAGATTGCCGTTACTGATACCGTACTCCTTCTCAGTGAAAACCCCTTCGGAATATGTTGCAAAACCTTCGTCCAGCCACGCCTCGTCTATCTGATCGTTGCCTACAACCCCATACCACCATTGATGCGCTGTCTCGTGCACCGTAGTATACAAAAGGGTATCGCTGCTATAAGCGTCATTATAATACTTGGTGCTTATATATACCAACCCGGGGTATTCCATGCCGCTGGGAAATTCAGTCTCCACTATCGAATATACCGGATAAGGATACTTGCCGTAACTGTCATTAAAGATTTCTATAGATCTTTTCCCGTACCTCAGTGCTTCCTTTCCCTTCTTCTCGTGTCCTTCGTAGTAATATGATTTAACTATAGTGTTTCCGGCTTTGTCTTCTTCTACTTTAAACCTATCACTGGCTACAAATGCAAAATCCCTCATATTTTTTGCATCAAATCTCCAGCTTTTATACTCATCTTCAATCCCTTCCCCTGTTAAAGAGCCTGAGGCTGCTATAATGTATTCTTTCGGTGCCTTTATATTTACAACATAATTTGATGCGTCGCTATAAAATGGATCTCCTACGGAATAATATTTATCCAGGTTCCAGCCGTCATCATCATATACGGCAGCCACCGGATACCAGTTTCCCATATTTATGTTGATTTCCCCATAACCGAACCTCTCTCCGGCAGGAGGAATAACAATCTTATATTCAAGCCCGAGGGTTATCTTTTCCTTGGGCTGCAGAGGCTCTGGCAGCTTAACTCTGAGTATGGTCTCTCCTTCGCCCTGCAGACTGTACTCAAGGGTCTCCCTGTTCTGCCCGTTATAAACCTCAACCGAAATAATATCCGAATACCCCGGATTAAAACCTCTCGCATAGGCTTTGGAAAAGTCGTCAAATAGAAAAGGAGCTGTTTCTTTCTTTTTAAATGCATTCGGATATATATGGAAATACAATTCGGGAAGCTCCGCATCATCATTGTTAACATACGTCACCTGCTGCTCCGCCGTCAGTACATTGTTATCCGTGTCGAGTACCGCATATATTATATATTCGTTTACCTCCGTCTCTGTCTCTATTTCCGTTTTCTTCTCTGTACCTGCGGGAATATCAGAAGGTACCGGTGTTCTTACGCCCTCCTGATGTCCCAAGGAACATCCCTCAACAAATGATAAAAGCATTGCAATTATCAGAATAAAAATACCTGTTATCCTCACTCTTCGAATCAATAATATCAACCTTTCCTATCTTATTTATGTGATATGGTTTTCTGGCCTTCTATAGATATTCCCTTTATCAACAATAAATAATATGTGTGTACTTATTTATTCATGATATCTATATTCTGTTAATCAAGGCCATATATACCGGTATGAACAGCACGCTCAAAATCGTAGTAACAGTCACCATAAGGGTGGCATAATGATGGTCAATGTCGTAAGCTTTAGCGATTATTGCAGACTGTGCGATAACCGGCATAGCCGATTGTATGATAAATACCTTGACCATCAAGCTTGGAACAGGAATAAGAAGTGACAGTATATAAACCATTAGGGGCGACAATACAAACCTTCCTAAAAGCAAAGCTGCCATATCTTTGTCGAGCCTGATATCTTTAAAGTCGATAACACTGAATGTGATTCCTAAAAAAAGCAACGACAGAGGAGTTGTCAGGTTTCCTAAATATCTGCAGCTGTCCATAATAAAGATGGGCAGCCGCATTCCAAGTATTATCAGCAACAGCCCTGTTAAAAACCCCAAAAGCGGAGGAGAGAAGATCCTTTTCACTGTATTCATGCTGAATATTTTCTCTCTATACCCTTCTTTATCCCTGCTTATTCCATAGACTCCTATGGTCCAGAAAAGCACTGTATTTGCAGCATAGTAAAATAATACGTAAGGTACGCTTTCCTCTCCAAAAAGTGCCAGGTTCACAGGCATTCCCATAAATATCGTATTGGATGCGAAAAACATTGCCCGGAAAATGCCTTCCCTTTCCGGCTTAACCTTTATCAGCTTTGCCACAAACACTGCAATTACATAGCATATAATCATCGAAGCAAAAGGTATTATTATTCCTTTACCTGCACTATAGAGGCTTTTCCTGTCAAAAGTAGCAGTTAAATTCGAAACCATCATTGCCGGCAGCGATACGGAGATTACCAATTTGCTGAAAAGATCTGAAACATCCTCGTTAAATAAGCCCTTGCGCGTAAGATAGTATCCCAGAGCAACCATTGCAACTATTCCTAATATACTCTGTAATGCGCTAAAAATAACTTCCATAATAAACCCTTTCAAACTTTTTTAATAATTAAACCGATTTACAACGGTTCAGCAATCGCAGCTTT
>ERZ795058.5434-NODE-5434-length-11576-cov-14.374707_pt1 | contig 11576 bp, 10 predicted proteins | sample MGYA00375142_ERZ795058 | MGnify/ENA primary metagenome ERZ795058 (study PRJEB30187, sample SAMN05720210) | activated sludge metagenome | isolation source: anaerobic digester from wastewater treatment plant | place: Japan | collected 2015-04-20 ...
GCCAGCGCCACCCAGGCACCCTGTGCGGCGAGATCAGTCGCGATTTCCAGACCGAAGCCCTGTGCGGCGCCGGTGACCACCGCGATCTTACCTGCGGCGCGTCCTTTGGCAGCGGTGGACGCGGCTGCGTAGGTGCCGAGTGATTCGATCGTGACGCGTCGCGCGTTGGCAGGAAGGCGGTCGCGCAACACGGCCAGCACGTCATTGCAGTCTGACGGGATCGAAACGGCGGGCTCTGTGCCGTCGGGTTCAACACGTTCGAGACGGGGCAGGTTGCGGTCTTGGGCCATGAATCCGCGTAGGGCGGGCAAAACTTTCTTTGTCATCATTGTGAATGCTCCTTTCGTCGCGGGGGTTCAAATCAAAAAGCGGAACAAAAAACCATCACCCGCGAGACCTTTAAACCATACCCTTCCGAGCAGGGCAATGCAATGGAAACTTGGAGAGATGGCTTGCGTGAAGGGCGTAAAAGTGGCAAACTGTCGCCCGTTTTTTTAGACCTGTTGCGAGGTGAGGAGACGGAATGTCTAACACTGAAAATGAAAAAACCGGACCGGCGTTGCCGCGTCCTTTGATCACGGCTGATGAGTGCAAGAGCTGCGGACGCTGTGTGGAAGCTTGTCCCAAAAAATGTCTGCGGCTGGCCGACCGGATGAATAGCCGGGGCGTCAAACCGGCGGAGTATGTGGGCGAGGGCTGCACGGGATGCGCGATCTGTTTCTACAACTGCCCTGAGCCGTATGCGATCACGATCCAGAAACCGTAGCGCGGATGCGCGTGGACACGCGGGGTGTCCAGAGAGAAAGAACACGGAACGATGACAAAGTTTGTTAAAGGTAATGAAGCGGTCGTGATCGGCGCACTCTACGCCGGTTGCGATGCGTATTTCGGGTATCCCATTACACCGGCCAGCGAAATCGCGCATGCGGCGGCGCGCTGGTTCCCTTTGCTGGGGCGCGAGTTTCTGCAGGCCGAGTGCGAGACGGCGTCGATCTATATGGTCTACGGCGCGGCGGCGGCAGGACGCCTCTCGATGACGGCGACCTCGGGCCCGGGCATGAGCCTGATGCAGGAGGGCGTCTCGTACATGGCGGGTGCCAATCTGCCGGGTGTGATCGTCAACATCATGCGCGCCGGACCGGGACTCGGTAACGTGTACCCCGAACAGGGCGACTATAATCAGGCGGTCAAGGGCGGTGGCCACGGGAATTACCGGTGTGTGGTGCTGGCTCCTGCCAGCGTGCAGGAGATGTGCGATCTGACGATGCGCGCTTTTGAGCTTTCTTTCAAGCACATGACGCCGGCGATTGTGCTGGCCGACGGACTGCTCGGTCAGATGATGGAGACGCTGGTGCTGCCGGAACGCGAGATGCTGCGGCCCGATACGTCGGGGTGGGCAGTGCACGGTACTCCCGAGACACGCAAGAATCTGATCACGTCGATCTATCTGGACGCACCGGCACAGGAGGCGCACAACCTGCGTTTGCAAGCCAAGTACGCCGCGCTGAAGGCTGACGCGCGCCACGAGGCGTATCTGTGCGACGATGCGGAGATCGTGCTGGTGGCCTACGGGATTTGCAGCCGCATTGCGCGCACGGCTGCCGAGGCGCTGCGTGCCGAGGGCGTGAAAGCCGGTGTGTTCCGGCCTCTGACGCTCAGTCCGTTCCCGGACGAAGCGTTGAGCGCGACGCTGCTCGGCCGCCAGGCGATGGTGGTCGAGCTGAGTGCCGGACAGTTTTGCAACGATGTGATCCTCGCGCTCGCTACGGTCGGCGGGCGGCACCAGGAGGTGAGCCTCTGCAACCGGATGGGCGGCATGGTGATGACCGTGGCTGATGTGGTCGAAGCGGCCCGCGCGGCGATGAAGAAAGTGGTGATTTCATGACAGAGAAAAAAACAGAGGGCATGTACGAGGTCTTCTGCCGCAGCGGCAAGCAGACGCGCGCGACGCACTATTGCGCGGGCTGCGGCCACGGCATCATCCACAAGCTGATCACGGAAGCAATGGTGGATCTGGGCATCCAAGACCGTATGGTCATCGTGAACCCTATCGGGTGCGCGGTGTTCGGCTATTACTATTGGGATTGCGGCAACGTGGGGGCCGCGCACGGACGCGCACCTGCGATAGGCACGGCGATCAATCGTGTGCGGCGCGATGCGGTGGTTGTCTCCTATCAGGGCGACGGCGATCTGGGCGCGATCGGCTTCAACAACACTTTTCAGGCCGCTAGCCGTGGCGAGCACATGGCGGTCTTTTTCGTGAACAATGCGATCTACGGCATGACCGGCGGCCAAATGGCGCCGACCACGCTGGAGGGCATGAAGACCGCCACTTCGCCGTTTGGGCGTGATCCGCTGACCGCCGGTTATCCGCTGCACGTCTGCGAAGTCTTAAATCAGCTCAAGGCACCGGTCTACATCGAGCGGGTTTCGGTGGCGGACACCCGGCGGATCATGCAGGCGAAACGCGCGATCCGCAAGGCTTTGGAGATTCAGCGTGACGGCAAGGGATATGCCTTCGTGGAGGTGATCTCACCCTGTCCGACCAACATGGGGGTGAATTCGGTCAAGGCGGCGCTCTTCTGCATGGAGCAGATGGAGAAGGAGTTCCCGCTCGGCTGCCTGCGTGATGAGATCGCGGCCGCGTGTGCGCGACCGGCGTTGCCTGAAGCGCCTGCGGTGGACGATTTCTTCCGCGACATGGATCAGCATCAGGCGCCGAAGGCCGAGATGGACGACAGCTTTCAGGAGCTGCGCCTGAAGTTCACCGGTTTCGGAGGTCAGGGCATCCTGAGCCTCGGCATCTGCGTGGCCGAGGCCGCGCGCCTTGAGAAGCGGTTCACCACGTGGTTCCCCACCTACGGGCCAGAGCAGCGCGGCGGTTCGGCGGCGTGTTCGGTGGTCATCTCAGGTAGCCCGATCGGCTCACCCTCCGTGGACCGGCCGAACGTGTTGGTCTGTATGAACCAGCCTTCGTATGAGCGGTTTGTCAAGGACGTCAAGCCCGGCGGCACGGTGATCGTGGATGCCACGGTGCCCTTGACGGTCGCCGCGCCCGAAGGCGTGCGGGTGATCTCGATGTCGGCCATTGATCTGTCGATCAAGATGGGCGTGCCCAAAGCGGCCAACACGATGATGCTGGCGGCGTTGGCGAAGTTGGGTGTGACCGGATTGAAGAACGAGAGTCTGCAAACGGCGCTGGACGCCAGTTTCAAGGGTAAGCCCGCGCTGGTTGAGAAGAATCGCCTGCTGCTGCGCGAGGCGGAGGCGTGGATGGAAGAAAATCTAAAGCTGTGATCGTGAGCGGTGGAGGTCGGAATGAAAGAGGAAGCGATGGCCAACAACCAACGGCAGTTGATCGCGGAGCGGATCAAGGGGTTGCGCGATGCGTCTGATCTGACACCGGAGGCGGTCGCCTCCGAAACCGGCGTGTCCGTCGATACGTACCTGCGCTATGAAGCCGGCGAGGCCGATGTGTCGGTGAGCTATCTGTCGGTACTGGCGGCTTTTTATCAGGTAGATGTAACAGTGCTGCTGACCGGGAGCGACGCGCACGCCAAGACTTTCCATGTGACGCGCAAGGGGACGGGGCCGATCATCGCGCGCCGTCACGTCTATCACTACGAGGCGCTGGGCGCGCGCTTTGCCGGCAAGGTGATGGAACCCTTCATCGTGACGGTGGAGCCGTCCCTCAAAGAGACCCATCTCAATACGCATCCCGGCCAAGAATTCAACTATGTGCTGTCGGGGCGGCTGCGGTTGACCATCGGGGAGAACACGCTGCTGCTGGAGTCGGGCGACAGCATCTATTTTAACGCGACGGTACCGCACGGCATGCGCGCCGACGGCAATGAGCCCGTCACTTTTCTGGCGATAATCACCGTCTAATGACAAAGGAGCACATGATGAAGTGCCGGTGGCTCGACAAGGACACCTTCGCGTCTCAAGAGGAGTTTTACAGCACGTTCAAGGTGGATGTGCCTGAGTATTTCAATTTTGCGTTCGATGTGGTCGACGAGATCGCGGCTGCGGATTCTGGCCGCCGTGCGCTGGTCTGGTGCAACGATCAGGGTGACGAGCGCGTTTTCACGATGGCCGACATCGCGCGCGAAAGTAAACGCGCCGCTAATGCCTTCAAGGCGTTGGGCATTGGCAGGGGCGACGCCGTGATGCTGATACTGCGGCGGCGCTATGAGTATTGGTTCGCGTTGCTGGGGCTCTGCCGATTGGGCGCGATCGCTATCCCCGCCACGACACAGCTCATGAAGAAAGACGTGGTGTACCGGGTCAAGGCTGCCAGCGTAAAGGCACTTGTCGCGGTGGACGAACCTTCGCTGCGCGAGGCGGTGGATCAGGCTGCCGCCGAGGTCGAGATCGGTCTGCGGGCGTTGGTGCAACCGCGCGGTGAGTGCGGGGAGTGGGTGGATTTCGATGCCTGCATGGCGGCGGCCTCCGACACGCTGGATGAGGCGGACTGCGCGCGCCAGACCGGTGCCGGCGATATCATGCTGCTTTACTTCACCTCCGGCACCACCGGTATGCCCAAGATGGTACGGCACAATTTCTTCTATCCGTTTGGTCATCTGGTCACCGCGAAGTACTGGCAGGGATGTATCGAGGGCGGCCTGCATCTGACCGTTGCGGAAACCGGTTGGGCCAAAGCGGCATGGGGCAAGATCTATGGCCAGTGGATGGTCGGGTGCGCGGTGATGGCCTATGACATGGAGCGCTTCCACGCGCGCACCGTGCTGGACGTGATCGTCAAGTACGGGGTTACGACCTTCTGTGCTCCGCCCACGATGTACCGTTATTTCATCAAAGAGGATCTCGCCAGTTACGACTTCTCCAAACTGCGTCACTGCGTGGTCGCCGGTGAGCCGCTCAACCCTGAGGTCTACCAGAAGTTCCTGGAAGGGACAGGACTTAAACTACACGAAGCCTACGGGCAGACAGAATTGACGGTGGTGGCTGCCACCTTCCCCTGGATGGAACCGAAGCCAGGTTCGATGGGGATGGCGTCGCCCGGCTATGATCTGGATCTGCTGGATGCGGATGGGCGCTCGTGCGAGTGCGGTGAAGAGGGGCAGTTGGTGGTGCGCACCGACATCATGCGTCCGCTGGGCATGTTTGACGGCTACTACCGCGATGCGGAGTTGGCGCGCACGGTTTGGCATGACGATGTGTATTACACCGGCGACATGGCCTGGCGCGATGCGGATGGGTACTACTGGTTTGTCGGACGCGCCGACGATGTGATCAAGAGTTCCGGTTATCGCATCGGTCCGTTCGAAGTGGAAAGTGCCCTGCTGGAACATCCGGCGGTACTGGAATGCGCCATCACCGGCGTGCCTGATCCTGACCGCGGCCAGATTGTCAAGGCGACCGTCGTGCTGGCGAAGGGCTTCACGCCTTCGGACGAGTTGGCGCGGGCGTTGCAAAATCATGTCAAGCATGTGACGGCGCCCTACAAGTATCCGCGCGTTGTGGAGTTTGTGAAGGAGTTGCCCAAGACCATTAGCGGCAAAATCCGTCGCGTCGAAATCCGCGAAGGCGACGAGGCGCGGGGGTAGGGTGCCACGATGACCGCAGACCGTCAGCAAGCCCGCGTTTCGGCGGCCGCTGTGTTCTGCGGCTCTTGTCTGTTGTTTTTGATTCAACCGCTGCTGGGCCGTACCCTGTTGCCGCTGTTCGGCGGAAGTGCCGCTGTCTGGACGATTTGCTTGGCGGCCTATCAGCTCTTGTTGTTGGCAGGATATGCCTATGCGCACGGCATTGCGCATCGCCGCCGCTCGGCACAACGCACGGTGCATCTTTCGCTATTATGCATGGCATCGGCATGGGCGGTTGCGTTTGCCGCGTTGCGTCCTGCGCTGCGCACGGTGGCGGGGAACACGGAGCAACCAGCGCTTGAGGTGTTGTTGTGTGTGTTGGCGTGCGCGGGGCTTCCCTATGTGGCGCTCGCCGCCGGTTCGACGGTGGTGCAAGGGTGGCTGGCCGCACGCGCTCCCGGTGGGGGCGGTGATGAAGGGGCGAATGCGTCGACAGGTTCGACCGCCTCTGTGTATCGGTTGTATGCGGTATCAAACTTGGGGTCATTCGCGGGATTGTTGGTTTATCCGTTCGTGCTGGAGCCGTTCGTGTCTCTTTCAGTCCAATGGTGGGCGGTGGCGCTCGGCCTGTGCGGGTATACCGGGCTGATGGCGTGCCTCGGTCGCTTTGTGCGGGATGGGGACAGCGGCGGCACGGTGGCGGCGGAGGAAGTCGGTGCAGACGATCTGGCGGTGCGGCGGTCGGTGCGGGTCTGGACCTGGTACGTGTTGCCGGGCGCGACATCGTTTCTGCTGAATGCCATCGTTGCGCATCTGTTCACCGATGTGACGCCGTTGCCGATGGTGTGGGTCGCGATGCTTTCGGCGTTTCTGCTGAGCTATGTCGTCGGTTTCTCTTCGTGGCGCTGGCTAACGTCGTCGGTTGGGATCATCCTTGCGGCTGTGTCGCTGTGCGCGGCGGCGGTCGTCCAAAGCCGGTGGGGGGACGGTAGTTTCCTGCCGAACGCGACTGCGGGTCTGGGCGTCCTCTTCTTCGGCGGGAGTGTGCTGCACGGCTGGCTGTATGAGGAGCGCCCTGAGACGGTGCGCCTGAGCCGCTACTATCTGGCGATTGCGGCAGGCGGTGCGGCGGGGGGGCTGCTGGCATCGCTCGTAGCGCCGCGCGTGTTCACGTGCGTGACCGAATATCCGTTGGCGCTGACTCTGTGCGCGTTGCTGTTGGCCCTGCGGCTGCCTTGGCCGCAGCGGTTGAGGCGTCTGAACACGGTGCGTCCTGTGTTTGCGGTGTGTTGTGCCGCACTGTGGCTGGCCCTGTTCGGTGTCATGTCGCGGCGTACGGCATCGAACACGCTCTTTCAGGCACGCAACTTCTACGGGACCGTGCGGGTGACGCAGACGCTGGAGTTGTTCGGTCAGGCCGGTGCGCTGCCTGTGCATTACCTGTGGTGCGGACAAACCACACACGGCCTGCAAGTCAGGTCGCCGCTTTTCGCCGGACGCGGCACTTCATACTATGGCGCGACCGGAGGCGGTATCGCGTTCTCGTCGCATCCCGTTTATCGGGAGGGACGCGGTGTGAAGGTGGGGGTCGTGGGGCTTGGCGCGGGCTGTCTGGCCAGTTACGGGAGACCCCAAGACCTATTCCGCTTTTATGAGATCAACCCGCTGATGATTCAGGTGGCCGGTGCGCCGCGATACTTCTCTTTTCTGAATGACGCGCCGATGCGCATTGATCTGGTGCCCGGCGATGCGCGTAAAATGCTGGAACGCGAGCAGGCGGCCGGTGATCCGCGTTACGACATTCTGATGATCGATGCATACAGTGGGGACGCGGTGCCTTACCATTTGGCGACGCTGGAGGCGTTCCAACTCTATTTTGAACGGCTTGAAGAGGATGGCATTTTGGCGATGCATGTCAGCAACTGGCATGTGGACCTGTTGCCATTGTGCAAGGCTGTGGCCCAAGCGCTCGGCGTCCATCCCTACGGTGTGGTGGGTGTGGCGGAAAACAGCGTCACGACCGATGCCATGTGGGTGTTCATGACACGCCACCCGCACCGTTATCTCTTTCCGGGCCAAGCGTCGGCGCGTGAAGTCGCGTGGGAGCGTGTCCGCGACATCTCTGTCCCCGCCGACGAAAAGGGGAGTCTGCTGCCGTTGCTGCGCTACTGAGAAATTGGCTCAACTCCTGCTTGTCTCGTATGACCATTTTTGTTACCCTCTTTTCCACTTCTGAAAGGAAGGAAACAAATCTGTGCTAATTCGGCACGGTTGAAAGGAGTTCACATGAAGAGCCTGTTGATGGTTACGATCATGGCCGTCGCGACGTTCGCGTTTGTCGGCTGCAAGAAAGAAGAGACGTTGGGCGACAAGGTTGACAAGGCCGTCAAGTCCGCTGAGAAGGCGGCTGATTCTGCTGCCAAGGATGCCGAGAAGGCCACCAGCGATGCGCAGAAGAAGCTGGAAGGTGCGCTGAAGAAGTAATTCGGCCCCTCTCGTTTTGCGACCGGCAGCCATGCGCCGCCGGTCGCTTTTTTTGTTTTCCGCTTGGAAGCGACGCTTTCTTGTACTACTCTTCCGTCATGCAAACGACCTCTTCCATCCGCTTGAAACTTGGTGTGCTGGGTTCCGGCTCGGGTTCGAACATGCAGTCGATCTTGGACGCGATTGCCGACGGTACCCTAAACGCCGAGGTGCGCCTCGTCCTTGCCGATGTGCCGGACGCCCGCATTCTTGAACGTGCCCGCAAGCATGGGATTCCTTGCGATTGGCTGGATTGCGCCCCCTTCAAAACCAAACTGGATGGCGCGGCTGAGCAGCGTTGTATCCAGGTGTTGCGGGACGCCGACGTTGATACGGTGGTCCTCGCTGGTTTCATGCGGATCGTGAAGCCGGGACTTCTCGCGGCCTTCCCGAACCGAGTGCTCAATATCCATCCCGCGTTGTTGCCGGCCTTCCCCGGCTTGCAGGCGTGGGCGCAGGCGCTGGCGTACGGGGCCAAGGTGGCCGGTTGCACGGTACACTTTGTGGATGCCGGCACGGATACCGGACCGATCATCATTCAGCGCAGTGTGCCGGTGTTAGAGGATGACACTCCCGAGTCGCTGCATGCGCGCATCCAAGTCGAAGAGCACCGCGCATATCCTGAAGCGTTGCGACTGCTTTCCGAAAACCGACTGACCGTGACGGGGCGGCGTGTGGTGATTGAACCTAAAAAGAGCAGTTGAATCTTCAACTCTCCTTGGTTTCAGGGTTTCTGGTTTCAAGGTTTCTGGTTTCAAGGTTTCTGGTTTCAAGGTTTCATGGTTTCATCCAAATCGGGATCGATTGTTTAACCACGGAACGCAGGACACGGAAAGGCATGGCTCCGTTTTCGTTTGTTTAGTGCCGTTCGTGGTATCAATCAGAAGTTGCGTCTTGCACCAAATAGGTGCAGCGCGGATCTCAGCGAAAGCCAATGTTTAAAGGCCTTGCTCAAAATCCGCACGCCCAACTCTTTTTAGGTTGAAAGTTGAGCGTTTCTCACTTCTGCGTTCGGCGTTCACAGAAGAGGGAAGGCGGCGTTCATGCCGCCGGTCAAGCAGGCGCTTGACCGGCGCTTCGCGAGCCCAGGCCGCAGGGCGGGGGCGAGCATTCCTGCATTCGGATCGGGCTTACGTCGCCGACGCATCCGCCTTCGGATCGGCCTCCGCAGGTTCAGGCTCTGGTGCGGCCTCGGCCTCCAGTGCACTCTCCGGTGCCGCCTCAACTTTCGGTTCAGTCTCTTGCGCGACTTTCGGTGCGGCTTCCACGTTAACCTCTGGCGCGGCCTTCGCTTCCGGTTCATCGGCCTTGGCCTTCGGCTCGCTGCTCTCTTGCTCCGTCACGGCCTCCGCTTCTTCCGGCGCAGCCTCTGCGGCTGGCGCGGTCTCAACCTCCGGTTGCTCAGCTTCTTGCGCAACCTCCGGCGCAGCCTCTTGCGTGGCGTCAGACTCCGGTTTAGCTTTTTCCGGCTTGGCCTCCGGTGCGGGCGTTTGATCCGCCGTCGTTCGTTGCGGGCGTCCTCCTCCCTGTTGTCCGCCGGCTTGTTTCTCGCCGGGCAGTAAACGGAAAACAGGATAATCGAGCGGACCGCTCAGGACGTCGTTATAGAACTCGACGACGTGGCCGCGTTCGACCAGCCACATGAGTTGAACGAGCGTTTCCTTGATCTTCTCTTCATCATTGTCCGCAATCGCAGCGACCATTTCCGCCTTGGTGCAACCGGGGTGTTCGTTGACATAGGTCAACACATCGCGCAATGTCTGCACGGCGTGCGATGGGTCCAGCGCTGTCGGTGCCTTAAGCATCACGAAGTCCGGCCCCTTGGAGTCATTCACACGGAACAGGTGCAGCTTACGATGGCGGAAGGCTCCGCGCAGAGCAAAGAACAACGATGCAGGGAAACGACGTTCGCGCTGCAGCATGTCTCTCAATGCAAAGTACAACGGACGGCTCGGCGTCTGCATGCCGATCGCCGCCGTGCAGATCAGATGGCGCACGCTCGCGATCTGTTCCGGCAGAATCTCGCGCAGGAAGACCAACTCGGCAATATCTCGCTCCATAGCCGGGGCCTTGGGCGCGGGCTCGGCATTCGCTTCGGCGTCTGCGTCTGTTTCGGCGGCATCCGCTGCATCAACCGGCTCAGCCACCGTAGGTGCGGCCCCTTTGCGGCGGTAGATCTTTTTCTTGGTACACTGCTGACGCCACGCTTCGATAACCTCGGCGTCGCGCACAGTCTCGATGCGCGAACGATATGCCTCCTCGCTCATCGTTGCGTAGCGCGTCCGCAGCATCTCCTGCACTTTGCTGTTGAAACTGTGGTGGTTCGGCGGTCCCAGCAATTCGCCGCTCATGCCGCAGCGCGCAACACACACAAACGCGCCGGTGGGCGGTTCGCACTCCACCTCTTCCACATCAAAAAAGTCATCCATGTGACGGCTGACCAGATGCGTGCGAATCTCCTCCTCCGAAAGAGCGGGCATGCCGCACACCTTGCATTGGAAGAGCGGTACCTGTTGATCCTTCAACGGCTCGATGCGGATCAGACACGAAGCGGGGTTGTCTAAGAAAAGCGAAGCGATGTCGCGCAGCGGATACGCGCGGTGGGATGTCTGGATGCGGCGGATGACCGCTCCCAGCGCCTTCTGCTCGGGCAACACACGGATCTCAAGCGGCAGCGCAGGTGTCTCGGGGCGACGATCCTGACGCGGTCGGCGGGAATCGCGGCGCGGTGGATAGTCGCCTCCGCGCTCCTGTCTGAAGCCCTCTCCGCCTCCGGCGCGTGGTCCACGCGGATCGGCGGCAGCCATGCGCGGCTCAGGTCGCGGCATTCCGCCGTCGTCAGACCGTGGCCTGCGGTCACGGTCATCTTCGCGGCGCGGAGGGCGACGGCTCGGTTTGCGGCGGTCGCGCTCGCGACTGTCGTACTCGCGCGGCGCGCGACGGTCGCGACCGTAATCGCGCCCACCTCGACGGTCATCGCCGTCATCCGAAAACCGCTCGTTTTGATAACGTTGGATAGTCTCCTCTGGAGACGTACGCGCCCAACTCGGAGCAAAGTTCAAATCCAGCGTGATCTCGCCGTTGTCCTGACCTTCAGGCTTCGCCTCTTCCTTCTCGCTCATGGTGGTTCTATGGTACCTTTTGTTTGACCACGCGGTCAATGTGATTTATGACACGAGCCCCGACGCGACGGCAGCCAAGAGGCCGCCATTCAGTACAATGCGTTTTTGGCGGTCACTCAGCGCCGCAGTTGCCGTGAACGTGTTCCCGCGCGTCACGTTCTTCAGCGTGACCTTCCCGTCGTCCGCCAACGCTGCGCGGAAACCGTCGCACGTCAACTCATCGCCCTGCGTAATGGTCCCGTAATCTTCCGGCCGGTCAAAGATCAGCGGCACAATACCGAAGTTGATCAGGTTGGCGCAGTGGATACGCTCGATGCTCCGCGCCAGCACGGCCTTGACACCGAGATACATGGGACACATGGCCGCATGCTCTCGGCTTGAT
>ERZ795058.5435-NODE-5435-length-11570-cov-4.254972_pt1 | contig 11570 bp, 9 predicted proteins | sample MGYA00375142_ERZ795058 | MGnify/ENA primary metagenome ERZ795058 (study PRJEB30187, sample SAMN05720210) | activated sludge metagenome | isolation source: anaerobic digester from wastewater treatment plant | place: Japan | collected 2015-04-20 ...
AGCCACATTTCTAATAAAAACACACATGAATCTGCTTAAAAACAACATCGCTACTTTCTTTAAAGGTTTTGCTATGGGTACTGCTAATGTTATACCAGGGGTATCAGGAGGCACAATAGCTCTTATATTGGGTATTTTTGAACGAATTATTGATAGCTTAAAATGTTTCGATGGCGAGGCTATTAAATTATTGATAAAGGGTAAATTTAAAGCATTTGCTACACATACAGACTTGGGTTTTTTATCAGTAGTACTGTTAGGAGTAATTGTCAGTATCTTTACAGTTGCAAAACTGTTAAGCTTTCTTTTTCTTAATTACCCCATTTTTATTTGGTCGTATTTTTTTGGTTTAATCATTGCTTCAATTTGGCTGGTGGGTAAAACTATTTCTAGCTACAATACCTCTGTAATTTTATTTCTTATTCTTGGCACAGCTATTGCCGCCTCAATAACAATATTAAATCCAGCAAGTGAAAATGATTCCTTTTTTTATCTTGTTATTTGTGGTATCGTAGCAGTATGTAGTATGATTTTACCGGGCATATCAGGTAGTTTTGTCTTGGTACTGATGGGAAATTACGAACTTGTTTTACGCTCGATCAATGAATTCAATATTACCAACTTGGTCGCTGTGGCTATTGGTTGTGCAATAGGACTTCCTGCTTTTTCGCATTTGCTTTCTTGGCTATACAAAACCTATAAGAACCAAACCATTGCAATGCTTACTGGCTTCATATTAGGTTCTTTAGCCGTTATTTGGCCATGGAAATACTCTTATGATACCGTTGGAAATCTAGTTGAAGCCAATAAATTTGGAGCATTGGTGAATACAGATGTAAAAATAATAAGCTATGAACGTATTTTACCTCACATAGATGGATTGTTTTTCATCGCTATTATTATCGCTATTCTTGGTTTCCTATCTATCTACTTATTGGAAAAAAAGGCTATACATATGAAAGAGGAATAGTATTTTCATATTCTTGTATTGTATCTTTTTAACCTATCATCCACCATTAATTAATACATTTTGAGTATTTTTGCAGACATTTACAATACACCAATGGCTTCTTTGTCTGTACATGATATTGAAATAATGGCTCCCGCAGGTTCGTGGGAAAGCTTGTATGCAGCTCTACATGCAGGAGCTGATTCTGTATATTTTGGTATAGAAAACCTTAATATGCGTAGCCATTCGTCAAATAATTTTACCATTAACGATTTACGAGAGATTGTTCGCTTGTGCCACGAGCACAAGGTAAAATCGTACCTTACCATCAATACAATACTCTACGACGAAGATATCGAATTGATGCACCAAATAGTAGATACTGCACAAGAAGAAGGTATTTCAGCTATCATAGCTGCTGATGTAGCCGTGTTAACGTATGCACGTAGCAAAGGAGTGGAAGTACATCTTTCGACTCAACTCAACATCTCAAATGTGGATGCATTGATATTTTATGCTCAATTTGCAGATGTAGTCGTACTTGCACGGGAGCTCACGATGAATCAGGTAGCACATATTTTTAAAACCATTAACGACAGAAATATATGTGGACCAAGTGGGAACCGAATACGTATCGAAATGTTTTGTCATGGAGCTTTGTGTATGGCTGTTTCGGGCAAATGTTACTTGAGTTTACACGAGATGAACAAATCTGCAAATCGTGGATCATGCATGCAAATATGCCGAAGGAGCTACGAAGTTAAAGATAAAGAGCTCGGCATTGAATTAGAAGTTGACAACGAATATATAATGTCGCCCAAAGACCTCAAAACAATTCATTTTGTAAATAAAATGATTGATGCTGGTGTGCGTGTATTCAAAATTGAGGGCAGAGCTCGTAGTGCAGAATATGTAAAAGCTACCGTAAGTAGCTACAAGGAAGCCATACGTGCGTATATAGACAACACGTTTACAGATGATAAAATTGCTGATTGGGACAAACGTTTAAGCAAAGTATTTAATCGGGGATTTTGGGATGGATATTACTTAGGTCAACGACTAGGCGAATGGAGTGCCAACTATGGTTCGCAAGCTACACACCGAAAAGTATATATTGGCAAAGTTACCAATTATTTTAAAAATATTGGAGTTGCCGAAATCTTAGTAGAAACACAATCTATCGAAACAGGGAACGAAATTCTAATAACAGGCGAAACAACAGGAGCCTACGAAAGCATTGCTGATGATATCCGTGTCAATTTAATATCCGTAAATCAAGCAAAAAAAGGAGACCTCTTTTCTATCAAAACAACTGATATCGTACGTAGAAACGATAAAGTTTTTAAAATCGTTCCTGCAAAAAATGTTTCTATAACTCAATAATGTCTTCAGGAGCAAATGTCAATTTTTCCATCCCTTTATCAGTTACCACATAGGTATTTTCTGTGCCTACAGCTCCTACTCCTTTGATAATAAACTTAGGTTCAAGAGCAATCGTCATGTTAGTCTCTAAAAGTTCTTTGTTCCGATCACATAACACAGGCAACTCATTGATAACCAACCCTACACCATGCCCAACAAATTTGGCTTGTTGTTCTATCCCCATATAACAATCTTCTAAATTGTATTTTTTGACAATTTGTAAGGATCTTTGATACAGCTCTTCGCACACAGTACCTGGTTTGCCTGCTTCTGCCAACACTTGTTGTATCTCAAGAGACACTTTGTGAGCATAGTAAGCTTCTTCGCTTAGTTCTCCAATAGAAAACGTACGTGTTTGGTCAGCGATATACCCGTTAAAATTGCCATTGATATCTACCATTATACTCTTCCCTTTTTCGAGTAATAGACCACTATGACCAAAAGGCAATGAACTGTGCATACCTTTACCTCCAAGGGCAAAATCGTATGGTGAGGTTGCTGCTGCATTTTCACCTACAAGCACACTTCCCATAAAGGCTTCCATGGAAGAACCAAAAATACGAAACAACCCTAAATTTCCTCTCAAACGGAACAACCGTTCTACCTCAACGGTAAATTCATGGTCTGTCATGCCTGGGCGATACAACAAAGGAATATCTTTATAGGCTATGGATTGCAAACGAGCAGACTCTCTTAATTCTGCAACCTCATAGTCTGTTTTTATGCTTCGTACTTGACGTAAAGCATGTGTTCCATTTATGCATCTTTCGGTATTAAATACAGCTTTATACCGCATCCATTCAGCATAGGAAATTTCATCCCCTTCAAGCAAAATAGATTGAGGGAGTTCCATTTGTAAATCAGCAAAGATATCCGGTATTTGCTCTATTTTTCGTATTGGATACACATTGTTGCCAGTAATATCAGAAGGTCGCCTTACAAAAACCAAAGGTTCGCCTTCTTGACGAAGATACACATACCCAATAATGATTTGTCCAACTGCATACCAACTATTGACATTGGTAGAAATAAGACAAGCTTCTACATCAAGCTCTTTTAATTTACGTTGGATTTTTGACCAGCGTAGGAGTAATTCTTTTTTAAACGAATCTGTATACAGTAACATAATAGTGTTATTTTCCCGTTATTATTTTTTTTATCTCATTCAATTTATTCAATGCTTGCAAGGGCGTTAAATTATTTACATCAACGTTTTTAATCTCATCCCTGATTTGTATCAATACGGGGTCGTCTAACTGGAAAAAACTCATCTGCAAGCCTTCACGTTGATGAGCCACTGTATCAATATGCTTTTGTGGTTGTCCTGTTTTGCGATTATCTTTTTCTAATTGAGCTAAAATTTCGTTAGAGCGTTTTACCACACTCTTTGGCATACCAGCCATTTTTGCTACATGAATACCAAAACTATGTTCTGTGCCTCCTGGCACTAATTTACGCATAAAAATAATCTTGTTATCCATTTCTTTTACAGAAACGTTGAAGTTTTTTATTCGCGAAAAAGTCTTTTCCATCTCATTTAATTCGTGATAATGGGTAGCAAATAATGTTTTGGCTTTTGCTTGAGGATACTCGTGCAAGTATTCCACTATAGCCCAAGCAATAGAAATACCATCGTAGGTACTGGTTCCCCTTCCCAGCTCATCGAATAAAATTAAACTTTTGGGCGATACGTTATTTAGAATACTGGATGCTTCGCTCATTTCGACCATAAACGTAGATTCGCCCATTGAGATATTATCGCTAGCACCAACTCTAGTAAAAATTTTATCTACAATACCAATTTCGGCACTCTCGGCAGGGATAAAACAACCTATTTGTGCCATTAATACAATAAGAGCTGTTTGTCTTAATAAAGCTGATTTACCAGCCATATTGGGTCCAGTAATCATCATTATCTGTTGGGTATTGGTATCTAAATACACATCATTGGCAATATAGGACTCCCCAATAGGAAGTTGTTTTTCGATAACGGGATGACGACCCTGTTTGATTGACAACACGTCCGTTTCAGTAATAACTGGAGGAATATAGGAGTTATTAGCTGACACATTCGCAAAAGACAACAAGCAATCTAATTCTGCAATTAAGGAAGCATTCAGTTGCAAGGCACTAATATAATCGCACAACGATACAACTAACTCATTGAAAAGTTGTCCTTCTATCTGGGCAATTTTTTCTTCTGCCCCCACAATCTTTTCTTCGTATTCTTTCAACTCTTCAGTTATATAGCGTTCTGCACTGACTAAGGTTTGCTTACGAATCCAGTTTGAGGGAACTTTATCTTTATGCGTATTACGTACTTCAATATAGTAGCCAAATACATTGTTATAACTTATTTTTAGGCTAGGTATATTGGTTGCTTCACTTTCTCTCTGTTGAATTTGTAATAAATAATCTTTACCCGAATAAGCTAAACGTCTATATTCATCCAATTCAGGGTGAATTCCTTGTTTAATTACACCCCCTTTATGTAGTAACATAGGAGCATCCGAAGCAATTGTTTGTTCAATTTTATCTCGCATTCGTGTACACGACTGCAAACGTTCGGCTATAGATACTAATGCCTCATTATCAACAAGTGTACTTGAATTTTTAATTGTTTCAACAGCTGTTAACGCAATTTTAAGCTGCACCAATTCACGAGGATTGATGCGTCCAACGGCTATTTTAGACACCAAACGTTCTAAATCTCCAATTAACGAAAGTTGTTGATACAATACCTGTTGAATATCTTTGTCTTTAAAAAAATAACTGACAATACTCAATCGATGCTCTATGGCTGCTTTATTTTTTAGCGGAAAAGCTAACCATCTTTTCAACATACGAGCACCCATAGGAGTTAAGGTTTTATCTAGCACATCCAATAATGATTTTCCACCATCGTGCATGGCTTGATACAATTCGAGGTTACGAATTGTAAATCTATCTAACCAAACAAAACGTTCTTCCTCTATTCTACGCAAATGAGTAATGTGAGCCGTTTGTAAATGATTGGTAAACTCCAAATAGTGTAAAATAGCTCCCGAAGCAATAATCCCTAAAGGTAAATCAACTACTCCAAAACCTTTTAGATTTTTCGTTTGAAATTGTTTTTGTAATCGTTCGTTTGCTGTGTCTGATACAAATACCCAGTCTTCTAATGTAAATGAAAGAAAATGGGTACCAAAAGATTGTTCAAAAAGACTTGTTTTTCCACGTTCGTACAAAACTTCTTTTGGAGAAAAACTCGTTAGAAGCTTATCTACATATTCCGAGGATCCTTCTGCCGTTAAAAACTCTCCCGTAGAGATGTCTAAAAAGGCAACGCCAACACGTGATTTCTCAAAATGAACAGCAGCTACAAATGTATTTTCTTTAAAATTGAGCGTCGTCTCGTTATACGAAACTCCTGGCGTTACCAATTCAGTAATGCCTCTTTTGACAATCCCTTTGGCAGTTTTTGGATCTTCTAACTGCTCACAAATAGCAACGCGCAAACCAGCTCGTACTAATTTTGGTAAATACGTATCTAAGGCATGGTGCGGAAACCCTGCTAATTCTACATAACTAGCAGCTCCGTTAGCACGACGTGTAAGCGTAATACCTAAAATTTCAGAAGCACGTATAGCGTCATCAGAAAATGTTTCGTAAAAATCGCCAACACGAAACAACAACACAGCATCAGGATGTTTCGCTTTCACCTGATTATATTGTTTCATTAAAGGGGTTTCTACAACTTTTGCCACAAAATCTTACATTTGAAATACAAAACACAAAGATAAAAAATATCAAGAAAGAAACGTTATTTTAGTAACACAAATTTAATTAAGAACGTATAATGATACTGATAAATCCATTACACTTAGTCCAATCACCAAATATTAACGGTCTTATTATCATTTTCAGTCAAGTTGAATTCCTCAAAAAACAGAGAACAACGCATAAAAAAAGTCCGAATCTTCATTCGGACTTTTTTTTGTTAAAAGGACATCAATTACTTTCTGATACCTAATTCTTTGATAATGGCACGATAACGTTCAATATCTTTTGCTTTTAAATAGTCAAGCAAACGACGACGTTTTCCTACCAACATTACTAAAGCACGTTCTGTGCTATAATCTTTGTGATTTGACTTCATGTGTTCAGTCAAATGAGCTATACGGGCTGAAAATAATGCTATCTGGCCTTCTGATGAACCAGTATCAGTATTCGACTTTCCGTATTTCTCAAAGATTTCTTGTTTTTGTTCTTTTGTTAATTGCATACAATTTATTCTAAGAGATTATTAAAAAATGTCCGCAAAGATACATAATAGTTTTTTAGTTTTCAACAATATTTCTTAAAAACTTTCAGAATCATTCATTTCCTACTTGTATTTGGGTAAAATTTAGTACTTTTGTGAGGCTTTTTTTAAGGGAAATCAGAACTAATCAGGAAAAAAATGAAATCATTTAAAACCATGAACACCCTATTTGGGTGGATAAGTTTCTTAATTGCATGGGTGGTGTATGCCCTTACTATTGAACCTACAGCTAGCTTTTGGGACTGTGGTGAATTTATAACCTCCGCCTTTAAACTGCAAGTGGGACACCCACCTGGGGCTCCTTTCTTTAATTTAACAGGTAATTTTTTCACGCTATTTGCAAAAGATCCTTCTCAAGTAGCCATCATGGTAAACCTAATGTCAGCAACATTAAGTGCGTTTACTATTTTATTTTTGTTTTGGACAATTACGCATATTGCAAAAAAAATCATTGTTCAAAATGGGTCAGAAATAACACTAAGTCAATCTATTACAATAATCGGAAGCGGATTAATCGGATCTCTAGTCTATGCTTTCTCGGACACATTTTGGTTCTCAGCCACTGAAGCCGAAGTATATGCTTATTCTTCCTTTTTTACAGCTATTGTTTTTTGGCTTATATTAAAATGGGAAGACCAACACGATAAAGCAGGTTCAGATAAATACCTAATTCTTATCGCTTACTTAATGGGCTTATCTATTGGTGTTCACTTACTTAACTTATTAACTATACCAGCTTTAGTTTTGGTATATTATTTCAGAAAAACAGAAAAAGTATCGTTGAAAGGTGGAACATGGGCACTACTTATTTCATTTGCTATACTTGGGTTCATCATGTATGGTTTTATCCCTCAATTTATAGCAAACGCAGGCATTGCCGAATTATTCTTTGTCAATACCTTAGGTTTTAGCTTTAATACAGGAGCTTTTTTCTATTATTTTACTACAATTGCCGTTTTAGTGTGGGCTATCATTGAATTATATAGCAAAAAACCATCTGCCACTCGCATTAAAGTTTCATTCATCGGATCTCTCATTTTATTAGGTATCCCTTTTCTATTAGGCAGTTTGTTACTAGGGCTTGTATTACTCAGTATACTCATTTTTTATTTTATAAAATTGAAAGAAAAAATTAGTATTCGCCTATTGAGCACCATCATTATTTCGTTAACAATGATGCTAATTGGCTATTCAAGTTATGCACTAATTGTTATTCGTTCAGCCGCCAATCCTCCCATGGACCAAAACTCACCCGACAATATTTTTGCGTTACAAAGCTATCTAAATCGCGAACAATATGGTGATCGACCATTATTTTACGGAGCATATTACTCTGCCGAACCTAAGTTAATCGAAGAAGATGGCTACTGTAAACCATCTGTAAAAGAAGGTGCAAAAACATGGGGTCAAGCAGAAAAAACATCCCCTAATGAAAAGGACAGGTATATCGTTACAGGAACCAAATTTGAATTGGAATACGATAGTCAATTTAAAACAATTTTTCCTCGTCTACACAGCTCTAATGAAAGTCATATAAAAGCATATAATAGTTGGATTACTATACAGGGGAAAACCGTAAAATATGATAAATGTGGCAGAATCATTGATGTAGTAGTGCCTACATTTGGTGAAAACCTTCGTTTCTTTTTCTCTTACCAACTCAATTATATGTATTGGCGTTATTTCTTATGGAATTTTTCTGGACGTCAAAATGATTTACAAGGCAGTGGAGAGGTTACTCGAGGCAATTGGATAACTGGATTTAATTTTATTGATAACTATCTGGTGGGAGACCAAACAAATCTACCACCAGATTTGGCAGAAAATAAAGCTCATAACGCCTATTTCATGCTTCCTTTACTACTAGGAATAATTGGGATAATATATCAACTAATGTGGTCAAACAAAAAAGGGAATCAAGCCTTTTGGGTTATTGGTTGGTTATTCTTTATGACAGGGATTGCCATTGTCATGTACCTCAATCAAGGACCTTCAGAACCAAGAGAACGCGACTATGCCTATGCTGGATCGTTTTATGCATTCTCAATTTGGATAGGTTTTGGTGTTGCTGGTATAGCCAAATGGCTTGAATCAAAAAAGATAAACCCTACATTAGCAGCCATTATAGCCCTTTTATTAGCTGCTCCTGCTCCTATTATTATGGCTCAACAAAATTGGGATGACCATGACCGTTCAAATAGATATGTAGTACGCGATTTTGCTCAAAACTATTTTAATTCGCTAGCTCCCAATGCTATCATTTTTACGAATGGAGATAACGACACATTCCCTTTATGGTACACTCAAGAAGTAGAAGGAACAGCCGTTTCTCTTGATAAACGGGTATGTAATTTAAGCTATTTAAACACAGATTGGTATATTGACCAAATGAAACGTCCTGCGTATGCATCAGCTCCATTACCTATTTCTTGGGGAAGAGAAACATATGGAGAAGGAAAACGCAACTATGCATATGCGTATAATCTGATGACTGGAACTGTCGACTTAAAAGACGCTCTACATTTCTTAGCTAGCGACGACCCTCGCACCAAGCAAGACCCAAGAACAGGGGACACACGCGACTTTATACCTGCTACAACTCTATCATTAGCTGTAAATGCAGATAATTTAGTGAAACAAGGAGCCATTAGTGCAGACGAGAAAGGTAGCGTATTGCCTGCCATTGAATTTAAATTGCGAGATAGACAATTACTAACAAAAAGTGAATTAATGATTCTAGAAATGCTAGCACAAAACAATTGGGAACGACCAATTTATTATGCTGTAACAGTTGGGTCAGAAATGCATCTTGGTCTGCGTAAATATTTCCAGTTAGAAGGTTTGGCTTATCGTATAGTACCTCGTACCGACTCTATACCAACAGGTACAGTTCATACAGACATGATGTATGATAATATGATGAATAAGTTTAAATTTGGCAATATTGCCGACCCTTCTGTATATTTAGACGAAAATATTCTGCGTATGTCAAAAGTACAACGTCAAATGTTTTCTTCATTAGTAGGAGCTTTACTAGAAGAAGGAGATTCTATTAGGGCTTTAAAAGCATTGGACTATTGTATGAAAGTAGTTCCAGGTACTACAGTGCCTCACGACTTTTCTTCTACCTCATTAGCTGAATATTATTATATGCTTGGAGAAAAAGAGAAAGCAACTGATTTAATTAATACTATTGGTAATCGATCCATTGCCTATTTAGAGTGGATAAGTAAATTGAGTCCACAGAAAAAAGCTTCTGCAGCATATGATGCTCATATTCAACTATCTTCGCTCAGAAATATTGCTTATATCACACAAAATTACGACGAAAAAACGTTTGAAAAATACTATGCAAGCTTAATGCAATATGCAAGTATATTTGATCATTTATTGAGGTAATAGTCATTATGCTAATAGAACAAGTTCCTCAATGTATAAGGCGTTTCTTCCAACCAGTAATATGGAGAGGAAACGCCAAAGAAAAAAAGATTTTTCTTACATTTGATGATGGACCTACTCCGGAAATAACACCTTGGATTTTAGATTTGCTTGATACGTATAATGTAAAAGCTACATTTTTTTGTATTGGCAATAATGTTGAAAAATATCCCGACTTGTTTCTAGAAATTCAACAACGAGGGCATCAAGTAGGCAATCATGCATACACCCACAAACGAGGGATGTTTACCGACACAAAAATATTCTTTGAAGATATTGCACGTGCTCAAAAACTTATCAATAGTGATTTATTTAGACCACCACATGGACACATAACCCCTCGACAGATAAAAAAACTCAAGCACACATTTAAAATTGTTCTTTGGGATGTTATTACACGCGATTACGATGCTTCGTTGCCTCCAGAAATAATATTGCAAAATGTAAAAAAATATTCTAGAAACGGTTCTATAATTGTATTTCACGACTCATTGAAGGCTGAAAAAAACTTACGCTATGCACTACCAAAATCATTAGCATTTTGGAAAGAAAAAGGGTATGAATGCTCTCTCATTCATCCTACAATCACTACAAGTAGTGATAAAAATAGATAAATATCACTACATATAGTTTTTTTATGGTACAATACTCCCATTCTTCCGTTGTATTTTTGCACCATAAAAATATGAAACGCAAGCAATCAACCTATATACACGGATTCCTAGCATTCCTATTTATTGCTTACTGGGTAAGTTCTACCTTGCTTTCGCATACGCATATTGTTAATAATACCATTATTACACACTCGCATCCATTCTCTTCCAAGTCCCACTCGCATACTCAAGCTGATTGGATATGGAATATTCACAACCAAATAGGGCAAATAATTGTGCTCTCCATTAGTTCTCTCGTATGTTTTAGTATACTTACGTTTCTACTACTTTACAGAAATTACTCAATACACATACATTCTCATAAGTTAGAACATAGGCACCGAAGACCTCCTCCTCTTTTTTTATAATGATATTGACCTAGATATCCCAAACACATAATTACAATATCAATGTGTCAATGAAACGGCTAGATCAAATACATACCGTACAACCTAATTTAAGCTCAACACACAAACAGTAAACAGTGAATACCTGTTGTTTTATAATCAAAACAGGTAACAAGATTTTTTGTATAAATATTCATAGATATGAAAAAAATAATTCTATTTAGCTTTTTTATCTTTTCTTTTTGTGTTATTTTATCAGCATAAATTCCAGCATCCAAAGTAACCGATGCACATATTGTAGGGGACGTTACAGATGCTCACTCTGGCGATCATTTACCCTATGTTAACGTAGTAATTAAAGGAACTACCATTGGTATAATGACTGACGCTTCGGGTCATTATTTTCTAAAAAATCTACCTATCGGAACCTTTACCATCATATATTCCATGGTTGGATA
>ERZ795058.5444-NODE-5444-length-11553-cov-5.263785_pt1 | contig 11553 bp, 15 predicted proteins | sample MGYA00375142_ERZ795058 | MGnify/ENA primary metagenome ERZ795058 (study PRJEB30187, sample SAMN05720210) | activated sludge metagenome | isolation source: anaerobic digester from wastewater treatment plant | place: Japan | collected 2015-04-20 ...
AGTAGCCCTGTCAAAATCATAACCCGTGTGCATCGATATACTATGTAATTCTCCCACAAGGGAATCAACAAACTTGAGGGCTGTTGCGTCGCATTTTTCTCCTATTGCGGCGGATTATCTTGTTCTATTGCCCTTTCTGCTTCCAGGTATTTCACTATACCCGCAAATATGCTCCAGGCCACCTTTTCCTGATAGTGCTCTTCCTCCAGCAGCCGCTCCTCCTCATGATTTGAAAGAAAGCCGCATTCTACAAGAGCCCCCGGCATATTGTTGTTTTTGAGTATATATATGGAGTCTGTGGCCTTTGCTTTTCTTTCATTACCTCTGTTGAGCACCCTTATAGCCTCATTCTGGATACTTTCGGCCAGCCTTCTGGATTTATCGTCATCCTGCATATAGAAGGTCTGGGCTCCGTAATACTTGGATTGAGGAAAACTGTTTGCATGTATGCTTATAAAAATGTCTGCCCCGCAGCTGTTGACTAAAATATGCCTGTTCTTAAGATCCTCACTTTTTTTCGTCCCCTTTGCATTTTCCCCTTCCGTATAAAGCCCTGAATCATCCTCCCTTATCATTATAGCTGTGCCTCCCCCCTGCTCAATAAGCCTTCGAAGCTTCAGCGCTATCTCCAGGTTGACCTCGTCTTCTTTAACCCCTCTGTTACCGGAGGCGCCTGGGTCTATGCCTCCATGTCCCGCATCTATTACCACCACAGTACTTCTAATGGGAAAGGAAAATACAGCAATGGTATTTTTTCTTATCAGGCCTATGCTTATTAACAATATAAGAATCCATGTAAGCCTGAACATATATCCGGCCACCTTATTCCCTTCAATAATATAAAGCCGCAACCCCCGAACACCTCCGCATATACCGGCTAAGCCATATTCAATAAGCTTATACACCCGCTCACCAAAAAGCAGACGTCAAAGCGCCTTCCTTTCGCGTTTTATGTGCATCAAGGCGCTTGCATCTTAAAATCATCGTATGTTTTATGATATTCATCAGTACTTGTATAGAGAACAAAAATTTAGAGTGGGAGACATTTTCATGTCTCGTTATTGGCTTGTAATTATTCTGATTTGGCTATGGAGATAGTATAAATCCGAAATGTATCCCTGTGCTTATCCTACTTAAATACATTCCCAAAAAGCTCTTTCCTTTTCATCTTCAACCGCTCTTTGAATGTAAACATGGATATTGCTTTGATGTTTTCCAGGCTAATATCAATAAACTCACAACCCATCTCGAACTTTTTCTCATCAGGCACTTCATTGACTCTCTTTACTCTGGCCATACAATCAATAAAATAATTTGTTTTGAGCTTGAAGCTGAAAACTGAGTCTACAGGGAGGCAAAGGTTTGCCTCTGCCAATATGCCTCCTGCGCTGATATTCTTGATTGTTCCCGGAAATGTTTTATTTGATTTCGCCATGGAAATATTATTTATTGATATAAGCTTGGCAACAAAACCGATTTCACAATCTACTCTGCTGAATCTTCTTTTCTCTATTACACATAATCCATCGTATGTTGGTCTTGTTATTACCGCATTATTGCCTTCCATGAAATTTACTCTGCTATAAAACTCATACACATCATTATTATCAAGAACTATACACAATATATCCCAGCCTTCCTTCAAAAGCCCGGCTATATTTACATTTAAAGTCAGTGACTCGTCAGTAAAAGACTTTATGTTTCCGTATGCTTCTACATCGGTAAATGGAGACAACATAACAACAAGTTGTCCCTCCTTAAACTCCATCATATGCTCTCCCCCTGTAGTATTTTTCTAAATTTGATTAACTTTATTATTATTATAGCAAATTTTTTTGTGATTCGACATCATATTTTATCAATTATCATTATAGCAGTATTTCAGTTAAGGTTTCCCTGGGCAATGTCAACCGTAAGTTTTATGGATTTACCGGGTTTGTTTACTTGTAAATAAACTTTCCCCCAAATAATTTATGAAGCTTACCAGCTGTTCTGAATCGATGCGGTTGCTTTGGTAATGGTTTAAGCTGAAGGCTACAAATTTCTCCACATAAGGCCTTTGGATAAGCAGTTGGGACGAAATCCTTTCTTTGGAAGCGGGAATATTGCCTTGAAGTGTGGAATCAAAGGTTTCTACATTGCCGTAAAGCTTTACCCCTAATTTGTCTGTGCTGTATTTTGTATAGGCAAATAAGCTGTCCAGCTGCTTTATGGTATTGTTTTTGGCACCAACGCCGTCTTGCAAGGCGAGGATGTCTATATCCGTATTCTTAAGGGCGTTTTCCACCAATTTGGACCAGCCCTTAAGGGGCATTACCCAAGAATAGTTCGAATTGTAAAAAGGCGAAATCATTATATCTTTTTTGCTCTTCGATTTAATCTCCGAAGCTATTTCCTTAAGGAAAGAATTCAGGTTTGACTGATATATTCGATTAATAGCGGTAAATTGATAAAATTCATAAGGAATGTACCATCCGCCAAGGGAAGGATAGAATCCATATTTCTCTGCAACTTCGTTAAATATTTCCTTATTATCGTTTGCTTCCTGTGTGAGCCAGCTTTTATCCATCGCATTTTTAAACCACCAGTCATCACTGAAGCCCAACCCAAGCCTGACTTTAATTCCAACTTTTTCCGCAGCCTTTAATGCATTCCCGACCATATCCACGCCGTTACAGGTATATCCTTTTATTTTAGTAGGATATACAGCATATCTTTTCTTCGTATCAGCTATATTTTGGACTATCAATTCCTCTATCCCTGCCGCCTTAAGAGCTGAGAGCTCCTCAGTCCATCCTGCCTCGTCCCAATCCTTGGCATACCAATATTGGATAAAGGAGCCGCAAAAGACTGCGCCTGTATCCTGCATTGGTTTTGGCATCCAGGTTGAAGCAGCAAAAAGCGCCAAGGATATAATAACTAATATGGAAACCTTGCAGATAATCCTTCTTATCATATTCATTACTCCAATTGAATTTGCAGCACAATTCATACCAAATAAGTATTGTATAGCTTGTCCCACTATTCAAGTGCGCCTCCGGCGTACTTGTGCGCCGATTTCGTATCCAATGCTTTTTAACACATCATATATCATATTATTCATGTGTTAGAAAGCACTTCATCTATTTATTGCCTCGCTTGCCCTGGAAGTGATATGCTTTACGAGGCACTATCGTAGTGAGATAAATTTCCTTGCGAAATTGTGTGCATCCGCCGGAGGCTATATCATCAGTGGGGATTGACAGCGGGGGTCATCTCCACTGATGATGTATGCGTGAATGTAAATAATATGAATTCTCTAACAATTATATCATATGCCCCTGACAGTTTAATATATGAAATTTTTTCCTGACTAAGGCGGCTTCGCCGCATTTGCCGCCCATGCGCCTTTTTCGAGTATGCGAGAAAAATATGGCGCGGGCACTTAATCAATGGTTTTTATTGTATAGGAAAGTTATACTTTCCTATACAATAAATAACCGCCAAGGAGTGTTTCCCCCCTGGCGGTTGTGTGTTTCCACAAGCAAACTTTGTAATTTTGAACATACTTGTGTATGTTGGTATAACTCTAACGTTTTGAGAATTGAGGAGCCCTTCTTGCTTTTTTGAGCCCGTACTTCTTTCTTTCCTTCATTCTTGGATCCCTTGTAAGGAACCCTGCTTTCTTAAGCATAGGCCTCAGATCTTTGTCTGCTTCCAACAATGCCCTGGAAATACCATGCCTTATGGCGCCTGCCTGGCCCGTAAAACCGCCGCCAACAACATTTGCCAGCACATTAAACTTCGCAAGCGTTTCTGTAAGCACCAGAGGCTGCCTGACAATAAGCTTCAATGTCTCTAATCCAAAATAGTCATCTATCTCTCTATTATTAATAACAATTCTGCCTTCTCCAGGAATAAGCCTAACCCTTGCAACGGATTTCTTTCTTCTTCCCGTCCCAAAATACTGAACCTTCTTAGCCACAGTCATTTCCTCCTTTCAAACCTATATGTCAAGCTCAAGAGTTTCAGGCATCTGAGCAGAATTGTCATGTTCAGCGCCCTTATATACTCTTAACTTTTTAAGCATTTTTCTGCCCAATGTGTTTTTAGGAAGCATGCCCTTAATTGCTTCATATACGGCCTTATCAGATTGTTCAGCCATGAACTTTCTATATGGGGTCTCTTTCATACTGCCGGGGCGGGTTGTTACTGTCCTGTGCATTTTCTGGTCAAGTTTCTTGCCTGTGAGTACAACCTTATCGCAATTAATAATTATTACATAATCGCCTGTATCTATATGAGGCGTATATATTGGCTTGTTCTTGCCGGTCAGAATTTTTGCAGCCTCGCTTGCAAGCCTTCCGAGAACCTTATCGGTTCCGTCAACTACATACCATTTCCTCTGTATCTCGTCGGCCTTTGGTATATAAGACTTCATTCTATTCACTCCTTGCCTGGTATTAACGATAAAATACTCCTTGCTGTACCCTCCTAAAACACCATCTATGGCAAGCATCTGTGTCCCACATCCACAAATGCAAGCCATTTCCCCGGCCCAAAGGAGCATACTGTATATAATTTAACGTGACTTGTGCTGTCTATCTTGTTCATATTAACGTGACGCAAATGATTCGGGGCTATGAATCACATTTTGCAACACATAATATTGTAATACATTGAACCACGTGTGTCAAGGAAAATCATAGTACACCTCTTCCAGGTACAAACCGCATGCCGGAGCAGTAATTCCTGCCCTTTCCCTATCCTTAGACAGTATTATGTCTTTAATATCCTCAGGACAGATTTTGTCTATTCCTGTATAAAGAAGTGTGCCCGTAATAATACGAACCATATTATATAAGAATCCATTTGCCTTATAGCTAATGCAAATCAAATTTTTTTCATTTTCTACGGAAATATCATATATTGTTCTTACCGCATCGGTAATCTTGCTGCCGGCAGCCATAAATCCCGAGAAATCATGGGTCCCTATAAATGCTTCTGCAGCTTTTTTAATCTTTTCTATATCTAATCTTTCACAATAGTTTATATGATATGCATAATTCCTAAGAAGTGCCGTTGGGAATCTGCTATTTAAAACTAAGTAACTATATTTTTTCCCAACCGCACAGAACCTTGCATGGAAATCAGGGGATACTTCCGTTGAATCTTTTATTACTATGTCTCTTGGGAGCAAATTGTTCAGGGCATATGAAAATTTATCCCCCGGTATGGTACTGTCTGTCATGAAATTTGCCACCTGTCCTCTGGCATGAACACCCGCATCGGTTCTGCCTGAGCCGTGTATTCTGACTGCCTCCCCGGTTAATTTCTCCAATGATTTTTCTATCTCTGCCTGTATTGAAGGTCCGTTTTTCTGAGTCTGCCAGCCGCAATAATTGGTCCCATCGTATTCTATTATCAGCTTTATATTTCGCATACCCATTCCCCCGCAACCTCGCAACCTAAGGCTATCTGTTCCATATTACCAAAAAGCAGAATGCTGCCGTAATGAACATTGCGCTGTAATCCCTGAATCTTAGCTTGAGCTGTTTCATTCTGGTCCTTTTCTCGCCGCCCCTGTAGCATCTTGCTTCCATTGCCAGCGCCAGTTCATCGGCCCTTCTGAAAGCGCTGATGAACAAAGGAACCAAAAGCGGCACCATTGCCTTAGCCCGGTTTATCAGATTTCCTGTTTCAAAATCCGCACCCCTTGCCATTTGTGCTTTCATTATCTTATCCGTTTCCTCAAGGAGGGTGGGAATAAATCTTAAAGCTATAGTCATCATCATAGCTAATTCATGGGCCGGCACTCCTATTTTCCTGAGGGGATTCAGAAGCTTTTCTATACCATCCGTCAAAGATATCGGGGATGTTGTCAGGGTTAAAAGGGAAGCACCGGTTATAAGAAATATTAGCCTCAGCCCCATAAACCCCGCTTGGTATAATCCTTCCCTGGTTATGGTAAATCCCCATATTCTATACAGCACCTGGCCCTGCGTCATAAAAACGTTCAGTATTACCGTCAGGACAATAATGATAATCAATGGCTTCAGGCCTTTAATTATCAGCTTCAGGGATATCTTTGAAAGCGCAATTACTATGCCCATAAACGCAATAACATAAAGGTATGAAAAATAGTTTCCCACTAAAAATAATAATGTAATAAATACAAAGGTTATAACTATTTTAATTCTGGGATCCATATTATGTATCGGGGTATCCCCCGGAATATACTGTCCTATAGTAATATCTTTAATCATATTTATTTCCTCTTAAACAATTTTAGCAGCTCGTTTTTTGCTTCATCTATATTTATACAGTCAGATACTTCAAATCCTTTTTCCCTTAGTTCCCTTACAAGGTAAGTAACCTGAGGCACACCCAGTCCCATCTTCTCAAGGGTTTCTACATCTCTGAAAACCTCTCTTGGGGCGTCAAAGAAAGCAATTCTCCCTTTATTCATTACTAATACCTTGTCCACCAGGTTAGCTATATCTTCCATACTGTGTGAAACCAGCACCACCGTTATTTTCTGCTTTTCATGGAGTGCTTTGATTCCATTAAGGATTTCATCCCTTCCTCTGGGGTCCAGCCCCGAAGCAGGTTCATCCAATATCAGCACTTTAGGCTCCATTGCCACAACCCCGGCAATAGCCACCCTCCTTTTTTGACCGCCGCTAAGTTCAAAGGGTGATACGCTGCTTATGCCGTCAAAATCCAGTCCTACAAGTTCAATTGCTTTACGTACCCTTTCATCAACTTCTTTTTCATCCAACTTAAGGTTCCGGGGACCGAAAGCAACATCCTTATATACTGTTTCCTCGAAAAGCTGATATTCAGGATATTGAAAAACCAAACCTACTTTTTGCCTGATTTTCTTCATTTGCACTTCTTTACTATTCAGTTCTTCTCCGTCAATAAACACCTTTCCGCTGCTGGGCTTCAAAAGTCCGTTTAAATGCTGTATAAGGGTTGATTTGCCTGAACCTGTATGGCCAATGAGACCAATAAACTCCCCATCCTGTATCTCAAAGCTTATATCCTTGATTGCTACACGTTCAAATACGGAATCCTCCGAATACACATGAGTCAGGTTTTCTACTTTAATCGGCATAGCTCCACCACCATTTCATCAACAGTAAGAATATCCGTAGGAAGATTTAAACCCTCCCTGTTCAGCCTATGACTCAATTCTGTAACCTGGGGAACATCAAGTCCCGCTCCCTTTACAATTTCTACTTCCTTGAATACATCCTTTGGTTTTCCTTCCATAATAATCTTGCTGTTCTTCATGACAAATACCCTGTCTGCCTTTATGGCTTCGTCCATGTAATGAGTAATAAGAACTATGGTTATACCTTCCTCTTTATTCAGCTTGATTATTGTATTCAATACTTCTTTTCGTCCTGACGGATCAAGGAGTGCAGTAGGTTCATCAAGGATAATGCATTCCGGTCTCATTGCAATTATTCCTGCTATAGCAACTCTTTGCTTCTGTCCGCCTGATAGAAGGTGAGGACTATGCTTTGCAAATTCGGTCATATCCACTGTTTTTATTGATTCATCCACTCTTTTCCGTATTTCCGAAGGCTCGATACCAAGGTTCTCAGGTCCAAAAGCGACATCTTCCTCAACTATGGTGGCTACTATCTGATTGTCGGGATTTTGAAATACCATACCCGCAGTTTGCCTGATACTCCATAAAAGCTTTTCATCCTTTGTGTCCATTTCCTTTACATATACAGTGCCCCCATTAGGCAGCAGCAGCGCATTAAAATGCTTCGCCAGTGTAGACTTGCCGGACCCGTTATGGCCAAGTATAGCGACAAACTCACCCTTTTTTATAGAGATATCTATATCGTCCAAGGCTACGTTAGTTCCACCGCCCTGTGTGCTGTACTTAAATTTTACGTTTTCTGCAGTAATCATATTTGCCATTCAAATTCCCTCTTTATAAAAACTTTCGGGATTCAGACCAACGATATACCTCGAACCTCTTGCCCCGTATCCCGAGCCTGGCGTTTTAACAAAACGCCAATAGTAAAATGGGACTAAGCAGAAACTTAATCCCTGATAATTCTTCACGATGTATGCCTTCTACACTAACTCCAATACAACTAATTCTGCTGCATCTCCGCGTCTGGGAGCTACTCTTGCAATTCTTGTACAGCCCCCGTTCCTTTCCTTGTATTTCGGTGCTATATCATCAAATAATTTTTTAACTACATCTTCTTTTGTTATATATTCTAAGGCCTGACGTTTTGCATGCAGGTCACCGCGTTTGCCGAGAGTAATCATTTTTTCGGCAATGCTCTGGGTTTCTTTCGCCCTGGTTTCAGTAGTCATTATCTTTCCATGCTCAAGAAAAGAAGTAACCAAACTCCTAAGCATGGCTTTCCTATGGTCTGCAGGACGTCCCAGTTTTCTATATCCAGCCATTGCGATACCTCCTTTTTTATAATGTTAATCTATATCTGCATCACTGCCGCAGCATCCGTGTGTATGAAGCCTAATCGTCATTTGTCCTCAGGCTTAAACCGAGGGCTTCAAGCTTCTGCTGCACTTCTTCAAGAGATTTCTTGCCCAGATTCCTTACCTTCATCATGTCTTCTTCTGTTCTCTGGGTAAGTTCTTCAACTGTATTAATACTGGCTCTTTTCAGGCAGTTAAAGGATCTGACGGAAAGATCCAATTCTTCGATAGTCATTTCAAGAACCTTTTCCTTCTTATCCTCTTCTTTTTCAACCATTATTTCAACACTGCCGACATGTTCAGTCAAGGTTATGAACAATTTTAAATGTTCGCTCAGTATCTTTGCACCAAAGCTTATTGATTCATCCGGCTTTATAGTACCATCTGTCCAAACTTCAAAAATCAGCTTGTCAAAATCAGTAACTTGTCCTACTCTGGTATTCTCCACCAGGTAATTGACCTTTTTTACCGGAGTAAATATTGAATCAATTGGGATTATCCCAATCGGTTGTCCCGGTTGCTTATTCTTTTCCGATGTCTGATAACCTCTTCCCATTTCTACAGTCATTTCCATATATAGTCTGTGACCTTCACCCAAAGTGGCTATATGAAGGTCCTTGTTAAGAACTTCTATATCAGCATCACAAATGATGTCGGAAGCCAGTATTTCCTTTTCACCCTGAACATCAATTTTAATAATCTTTGTATTATCCCCATACATTTTCAGTGAAAGGCTCTTAAGGTTCAGTATTATTTCGGTAACATCCTCCGACACACCGGGAATCGTTGAAAACTCATGGAGTACACCGTCAATTTTAATAGAAGTGACAGCAACACCGGGGAGTGAAGAAAGCAATATTCTTCTTAGAGAATTCCCAAGTGTGGTGCCATAACCCCTTTCCAAAGGCTCCACTGTAAATTTTCCATAAGTATAATCCTCGGACATCTCAATACACTCTATTTTGGGCTTTTCTATTTCAATCATCCGACATAACCCTCCTTTTATCTATAGCACGAAAAATGCATCTCACATTGCATTTTTTTCGCTAGGGAACATGGTTCCCCTAGACGGATGCAAGCATCCTGAGCACCCTCCTTCATCGGCAGGGGGCTTCTCCCCCTTGCATCCCCCATTGTGTATGAAAGCATATTTTCCTACACAATTATAACATTCTGAGGGCAACTAATTCTTCAAACTTTATCAAAAATATCTGCCTGTTAAACTGCTATTTATGCAACTGTCCACCCGTCCAGCTTTCCAACTGTCCAACAATAAACATTATCTTGAATACAACTCAACAATAAGATGCTCTTCTATTGGAAGATCTATGTCCTCTCTGACAGGAAGAGCAATTACCCTTGCTTCCATCATTTCAGAATTTATTGATAACCATTGCGGTGCTGTCTTCCCTGCCGAGTTTTCCGCAAGGTCCTTAAACTTATCTGTATTTTTGCTGCTCGGCTTAACAGCAACAAGGTCGTTAAGACCAACCTGACAGGACGGTATATTAACCTTCTTTCCATTGATCGTGAAATGTCCGTGTCTGACAAGCTGCCTTGCTTCAGCCCTTGATTCTCCGAAACCCATCCTGTATACTACATTATCAAGTCTAAGTTCTAAAAGCCTCAGAAGATTTTCACCCGTTACACCCTTTTGCCTTTCGGCTTCAACAAAGTAATCCCTGAATTGCTTTTCAAGTATTCCATATATCCTTCTGACCTTTTGCTTTTCTCTAAGCTGTATCCCGTATTCAGATATTTTTTTTCTGCCTTGCCCATGCTGACCCGGAGCGTATGCTCTTCTTCCGACAGCACATTTATCTGTATAGCAACGGTCACCTTTCAGATAAAGCTTTGACCCTTCTCTCCTGCAAAGCCTGCATTTTGAGTCTGTATATCTTGCCATCTATTACACCTCCTCAATAACTATACTCTTCTGCGTTTTGGCGGTCTGCAACCGTTGTGAGGTATAGGGGTAACATCTTTTATTAAACTGACTTCCAGCCCTGCAGCCTGAAGTGACCTTATTGCCGCTTCCCTTCCTGCGCCGGGTCCTTTAACAAATACCTCTATTGTCTTAAGACCATGTTCCATTGCACCTTTTGCAGCGACTTCTGCTGCCATCTGTGCAGCAAAAGGCGTGCTCTTTTTTGATCCTCTAAAGCCAAGGGAACCGGCACTGGACCAAGACAGTCCGTTTCCTACGCTATCTGTTAAGGTAACTATGGTATTATTAAAAGTGGACTGTATATGTGCAGCTCCTCTTTCAACATTTTTTCTTTCCCGTCTTTTTCTGGTTTTCTTAGCCTTTGGCTTTGCTACCATTAAAGCAAACCTCCTTTATCTACTTTCTTTTCACACCGACAGTCCTCTTCGGACCCTTCCTTGTCCTTGCGTTTGTTTTTGTTCTTTGCCCCCTTACCGGAAGGCCTCTTCTATGCCTGTATCCTCTATAACATCCAATTTCCATTAATCTTTTAATATTTAAGGCTGTATCTCTCTTAAGATCACCCTCAACCTTGATGTTTCTATCAATTACTTCTCTTAGTCTTCCTACTTCGGCTTCAGTAAGGTCCTTTACCCTTGTATCGGGATTTACACCGGCCTCTGCCAAAATTTTGTTTGATGTTGCTCTTCCAATGCCAAATATATATGTGAGCCCTATTTCTGCTCTTTTGTCTCGCGGTAAGTCAACACCGGCAATTCTCGCCATTAGTACTTGCACCTCCTAATTGGTTACTATTTTATACTAAAATCAATCGGGAGCACCCAAACTAATATGGGCCAGCCGCGCTCCCTAAATTGGTTTTAACCCTGCTTCTGCTTGTGTTTAGGGTTTTCGCAGATAATCATTACTTTCCCTTTTCTCCTGATAATCTTGCATTTTTCACATATAGGTTTTACTGATGGTCTGACTTTCATTTTCTAACCCTCCCTGTATCATTTGCCTCGCCATGTGATCCTGCCCCTGGTAAGATCATAAGGAGACAGTTCAATTGTTACTTTATCTCCAGGCAAAATCTTAATAAAATTCATTCTGAGTTTACCGGATATGTGTGCCAGGACCCTATGTCCATTCGGCAATTCTACCCGGAA
>ERZ795058.5446-NODE-5446-length-11549-cov-4.959544_pt1 | contig 11549 bp, 6 predicted proteins | sample MGYA00375142_ERZ795058 | MGnify/ENA primary metagenome ERZ795058 (study PRJEB30187, sample SAMN05720210) | activated sludge metagenome | isolation source: anaerobic digester from wastewater treatment plant | place: Japan | collected 2015-04-20 ...
CCAGCAGAGCCAGCAGCCCACCGAGCAGCGGCCAAAGTAACAGGTAATCCATGTGTGGGGTCTCCCGACGGCCGGACAGGTCCGCAGGTCAGTGCCTCGGCGCCGGCCGGATATGGCGTGACGTGGGACGAGTCCCGTGATCTCGGCCCACGAAGCGGCCCGACGGGAAGGGACTCACGTCGGGCGTCTGCCGGTCCAAGGGGACACGGCTAGACAAAGCCAAAACCCTAACATCGCGCTTGGGAATCGCAAGAGAAAAGAGCAAACAGGGTCCGATGCAGGCTCCTTGATTGCGAACGAACGGGGGCGGCATCGCCGCAAGCGGCATTTTGCGATTTTTCAGGATTCAGCAGAAAATCGCGTACATTGAGTGCAGGTTTTTCGGAAGTTGTTCATGATTTTGACTTCGCGGAGATCGAGAAATAGAATCTGAAAGGACATAAAGGACGTAAAGGACAATAGGACGTTAGGGGGGTAGTATGATGAAATGACCGGTTTTCGAGAGCCGAGGACGAAACGGGAGACGGGATTCAGGGTTAGGGGGCGAGAGTTGGTCAATATCAAGAATGTAGCTGACCGGGCGGGCGTCTCGATCGCCACCGTCTCCCATGTGCTCAATCAGACTCGCCGGGTGCGGCCCGAGACGGCCGCGCGCGTCCGGACGGCGATCGAGGAGCTGGGCTACTCCCAGAACCTTGCCGCGCGCAACCTGGCCACCGGCCGCAGCAACATCCTGGGCCTGATCGTCTCCGACATCCAGAACCCGCATTTCCCCGAGCTGACCCGCAACTTCCAGGATCAGGCGCTGCTGCACAACATGGAAGTGCTGGTGATGAACACCGGCTACGACCCGCAGCGGACGTCGGACTGCGTCCGGCGGCTGATCGGCCTGCGCGTGCCGGGTCTGGCGATCATGACGACGGAATATGACACGGGGCTGGTCGAGCTGGTGGCGCGCCAGAACATCCGCGCGGTGTACTATTTCAATCCGGGGCCGCTCAGCCCGCTGATCAGTTGCATTCTGGTGAACTATGGCGAGGGGATCCGCGAGGCGGTCAATCATTTGGAGGAGTTGGGGCATCGGCAGATCGCGTTCATCGGCGGCGCGCCGCACCTGCAGTCGGCGATGTATCGGCGGCAGGCATTCATCGAACAGATGCAGGCGCGCGGCGAGGGGGCGATGCGCATCGTCGATGCCGACTTCAGCGCCGAGGGAGGCTACTACGGTTGCTCGCGGCTGCTGAGTTCCGCGCCGCCGACCGCAATCGTCTGCGCCAATGACCTGATGGCGTTCGGCGCGATGCACTGCTGCCGCGACAAGGGATTGCGGATACCGCAGGACATCTCGATCGTCGGCTTCGACAACATCAGCTTCTCGCAGTACAGCCATCCGCCGCTGACAACCGTCGCCATCCCGCGCGACAAGCTGGGGCAGTTGGCCTTCAAGGCGTTGTGGGAGATGATCAACCGCCAGACAAGCGAGGGGCGCGTGATCCAACTGGGGACGCGGTTGCTGGTGCGGGAATCAACGGCGCCGCCGCGCAAGAATTAGGCGGCGGACATCCCGGGGGTGTTCGCCAATCCGGTCTATCGCACCTCACACGATGCGGGGTCCTGGAAGCCGTGCAATGTCGTTCCGGACTGCGGGGTCCGGCTCCGGGTTTTTGCTTGAAGCGCCGGCGCGGCTGGGGTAGATATACATGAGTTGTTTGTCAGTTAAGCGCACTCGCCGCGACACGCCGCCCGATTTCCCCACAGATGCGGAACCGCTTGGAGTCATGGCCCGATTGAAGGAAGGACAGGACTACTACCGCGACCAGAACGGGTTACTGGTGTTCACGGCGGACTACCTGCGGCGGCGCGGCTTCTGCTGCCATTGCGGCTGTCGCAACTGCCCCTACCCGGAAACCGAGGCGCTGCCGACGTCGGCGACGGCCGTCGCCGCCGAGTCGCCCGTCTCCGTCAAGTGATCGATCCGTCTTCCCTCGGCATCCATTCAGATTAATCGGCGCTTACCGGGGCGATCGCGTCAATCCAGCTTGAACTGGCGGCGGTATTCTTCGGCGCCTTCCATGGGCGGCTGCTCGTGCTTCAGCAGCACCCAGTGGCCCAGCACCAGGGCGTCCATGTCGGTCAGCATAAAGCAGCGATAGGCCTCCTCGGGCCGGCAGACGATCGGTTCGCCGCGGATGTTGAACGAGGTGTTGATGATCACCGGGCAGCCGGTGCGCCGCTCGAACGCCTTCATCACGTCGTAGAGCACGCCGTGGCGTTCGGCGTCCACCGTCTGGATCCGCGCGGAATAATCGACGTGCGTGATCGCGGGCACGGTGGAGCGCCGGGCTTTCAACCGGTCCAGTCCCCTCAGCCCGCCGCTGGCGTCCGGCGCCAGGCGGTGCTTTTCCAGTACGGGCGCCACCAGCAGCATGTAGGGCGATTCGCGATCGAGCTCGAACCAGTCGCTGACGCGCTCGGCCAGCACGCAGGGGGCGAACGGCCGGAACGACTCGCGGAACTTGATCTTCAGATTCATCACCGATTGCATGCGCGGGCTGCGGGCATCGCCGAGGATCGAGCGGCTGCCGAGCGCGCGAGGGCCGAATTCCATCCGCCCCTGAAACCAGCCGATCACGTTTTCCCGCTCGATCAGCTCCGCGACGCGGTCGGGCAGCTCCTCCGGGGCGGTCCAGTGCATCACCGCGCCGCGGGGCCGGAGCCGCTCCGCGATCTCCTCATCGCGCCACCGGGGGCCCAGCCGGCTGCCGCGCATGGCGTCGCCGGCGCGGGGCGTGCGGGGTTTGAGGTAGAAGTTGTGCCAGACGTCGAGCGCCGCGCCGAGTGCGCCGCCGGCATCGCCCGCGGCGGGCTGGATCCACAGGTCGTCGACGACGCCGGCGCGCAGGATCCTGCCGTTGCCGACGCAGTTGAGTCCGACGCCGCCGGCGAGGCACAGCTTGCGGCAACCGGTTTCCCTGACGGCCGTGGCGGCCAGCTTGACCATGATTTCCTCGGTGACCTGCTGGACCGAGGCGGCCAGGTCCATTTCGCGCTGGGTGATCGGCGTCTCGGGCCGGCGGGGGGGGCCGCCGAACAGCCGGATGAAGCCCTCGCCGGTCATCGTGTCGCCCCGCGTGTAGCGGAAGTTCTTCAGGTTGAGGCGAAACGCGCCGTCCTCGCCGACCGTGATCAGGTGCTCGTGGATCAGGTCGACGTATCTGGGCTCGCCGTAGGGCGCCAGGCCCATCAGCTTGTATTCGCCGCTGTTGACGCGGAAGCCGCAAAAGTAGGTGAAGGCGGAGTACAGCAGCCCCAGCGAATGGGGAAAGTGGATCTCCTTGAGGATCTTGAGTTCGCGCCCCTTGCCGTGGGCGATCGTCGTCGTCGCCCATTCTCCCACGCCGTCGATCGTCAGAATCGCCGCCTCCTCGAACGGCGAGGGATAGAACGCGCTGGCGGCGTGGGACTGATGATGCTCGGTGAAGAGCAGCTTGCCGCGCCACTCCTCACCGATCCGGCGTTGGATTTCCGCGGCGATGTGGAGCCGCTGCGTTGACCAGAGCTGCAGGCCGCGCATGAACATCTTCAGGCCGCGCGGCGCCTCGGCAAGGAAGGTCTCCAGGATCCGGTCAAACTTGATCAATGGCTTTTCATAGAACACGACGGCGTCGAGCGCCTCCGGCCGCAAACCCGCTTCCTTCAGGCAGTAGGCGATGGCCTGTGCCGGCCAGCGCTCGTCGTGCTTGACGCGGGAGAATCGCTCCTCCTGGGCGGCGGCGATGATCTCGCCGTCGATCACCAGGCAGGCCGCGCTGTCGTGGTAATAAGCCGAAATGCCGAGAATGGAAGTCATCGCCGCGCCGTCACGTGCCTGCCCTCACCGTCGGTTCGAGCTGTTCTGCCGTCCCTATGGGACTCTTTCGTTCTGGCTTCCCGATTCCCGCCACGGAAGTGGCGGGCTGAAATCTGCCGTCCCTGGCGTGACCGGCGTGCCGATTGGTCCGGGAAATCCTTCGGCCGTTCGAATCGGCCGTTCCTTGTTCCATCCTTCCTTGGGGACCGTCGGTTCTTGAGCAACTCATGATCGATCCGCGGACCGTCATGCGCGCTGGGGACGCGCTCCATGGTCCTGTCCATCATAGCGTCCGGCCGTGCGCGTGCGATATTCCAAATCGATCGGCGTTTGATTGGGAAATCGGGCCGGGGACGGCGGGGTCAGCGACCGGTGTGACCGAAACCGCCGGGGCCGCGCGTCGTGTCAGGGAGTGTTTCGACTTCCTTCCATTCGCAGCGTTCGACGCGCTGGATCACAAGCTGCGCGATGCGGTCGCCGCGCCGGATCAGGAAGTCGCGGTCCGAAAAATTGAACAGGATGATGCCGATCTCGCCGCGGTAATCCGAATCAATCGTGCCCGGTCCGTTGAGGATGCCGATGCCGTCGCGCAGGGCCAGGCCCGAGCGGGGGCGAACCTGCCCTTCGTATCCGGGAGGAATCGCCACGCGCAGGCCGGTGGGGACGATGCCCCAGGCGCCGGCGGCGAGCGCAAACGGCTGGTCGGCGGGGACGGCGGCGCGCAGGTCGAGCCCCGCCGCGCCCTCGGTTGCGTATTGCGGCAGCGGCAGATCGGCCGCCGCGGGCGAACGCGCGATCTGGATCTGGACGGTCGACATGGTGGCGGGCATCGGTTCTCTCTTTCATTTCCGGTCCGGAACGGGTCCCGCTATACTCTAGCCGCGCGGAAGCGTGGTTGAAACCGTCAATTTTCAGGAGAGACAACTGGGGGGCTGATCGCGAGTTAGTCATGAATCGGCGGATTTCAGAGAGGGGAGAAACAGCAAGATTTCTAGAGCCGAGGACGAGAGACGAGGGACGGATTATGAGCGAGGGACAGTGCGTATGAGCAACTCCCGATTATCCGTGGAAGAGGCCGCCATCCGGATCGAATCGTTGCGCGAGCAGATCCGGCATCACGATGAGCTGTATTACCGGCACGCCGCGCCGGAGATCACCGACCGCGAATACGACGCGCTGGTGGACGAGCTGCGCGAGCTGGAGAAACGCTTCCCGCAGTTCAGCAGCGAGGCATCACCGACGGAGACGGTCGGCAGCGACCGCGCCGAGGGGTTCGAGACGGTCGTCCATCCGGTGCCGATGCTCTCGATCAGCAACACCTACACGCCGGGCGAGGTGCGCGAGTTCGATGAGCGGATCCGGCGGCTGCTGGGCCGCGGCGAGAAGGAGGCGATCCCCTACGTCGTGGAGCTGAAGATCGACGGCGTCGCCGTGACGATCATGTACCAGGACGGGCGGCTGGAATATGCGGCGACGCGCGGCGACGGCGTGCGCGGCGACCTGATTACGGCCAATATCCGGACGATTCACAAGATCCCGGCGCGACTTCCGGAAGGGGCCGGGCTGGCGCCGCGGGGGCGATTCGAGGTGCGCGGGGAAGTCTTCATGCGCCACGGCGAATTCCAGAAACTGAATCAGCAGCGGATCGAACTGGGCCTGGAGCCGTTCGCCAACCCGCGCAACACGACGGCCGGGACGCTCAAGCTGCTCGATGCGCGGCTGGTGGCCGAGCGGCCGCTGGACATCTTTCTGTATGCGGTGGGGGCGCACGACGCGCCGCTGCCCGCGCGGCACTGGGAAGTGCTCGAGTTGCTGGACCGGCTGGGGCTGCCGACCAACCCCGAACGGCGGCGCTGCGAAAACCTGGACGAGGTGTTGGCCGCGATCGAAAGCTGGGAGACGGCGCGCAAGGAGCTCGATTACGATACGGACGGGCTGGTGATCAAGGTGGACGAGCTGGCCTTGCGCGAGGAGTTGGGGGCGCGGTCCAAAAGCCCGCGCTGGATGATCGCCTACAAGTTTTCCGCCGAGCAGGCTCAGACGCGGCTCCATGGGATCGAGCTGCAGGTGGGCCGGACGGGGGCGGTCACGCCGGTGGCGCACCTGGAGCCGGTGTTTGTCGCCGGTTCGACGATCAGCCGGGCGACGCTGCACAATGCCGACGAGATCGAGCGCAAGGACATCCGCGTCGGCGATACGGTGATCATCGAGAAGGGGGGCGACGTCATTCCGAAGGTCGTGCGCGTGATCGAATCGCTGCGCACCGGCCAGGAGGCGCCCTTCGTCTACCCGACGGAGTGCCCGGTGTGCGGCGGCGGCCTGCATCGTCCGGAGGGTGAGGCGGTGCATCGCTGCATCAACGCCTCCTGTCCGGCGCAGGTCAAGGGGCGCATCCTGCACTACGCCTCGCGCAACGCGATGGATATCGACGGACTGGGCGACAAAATCGTCGACCAGCTCGTGGACGGCGGCCATGTCGAGGATATCGCGGGGTTGTACGAACTGACGCGGGAGCAGCTCGCGGGGCTGGAGCGGATGGCGGAGAAATCGGCCGACAACCTGCTGCGCGGCATCGATGAAAGCCGGCGCCGGCCGCTGGCGAACCTGATTTATGCGCTCGGCATCCGGTTTGTCGGTTCGGCGGGGGCGCGGCTGCTGGTCCGCCGCTATGCGTCGATCGACGCGCTGATCGCCGCCGGCGAGGAGGAACTGACGGCGATTGACGGGGTGGGGGAAGTGGTGGCGCGGAGCGTGCGGGAGTTCTTCGCCGAGGAGAAGAATCGGCGGCTGATCGAGCGGCTTCGCATGCACGGCGTCAATCTGGAGCGTCTGCCCGAGGAGGCGCCCCCCTCGGCCGAGGCGCTCGCCGGATCGCCGTTCGCGGGCAAGACCTGCGTGCTGACGGGCAAGCTGGAGACGATGAGCCGCGAGGAAGGGGAGGAGCGGATCGCGGCGCTGGGCGGCAAGGCGGCGGGGAGCGTCAGCAAAAAGACCGATCTGGTGATCGCGGGGCCCGGCGCGGGTTCCAAGCTGGAAAAAGCACGCCAGTTGGGGATTGAGATCATCGACGAGGCGGAGTTCATCCGTCGGTTGGAAGCCGCCGCGGGCGGCTGAGGCGCTACGGGAACTTGCGAAGGCTCAATCGGCGGCGGAGAGGCCGGCGACGGGACGCCGATTGCGCGCGTAAACTCGCGTGACGTCGCCGCCGGCGACATGGAGCGCGGCGGCGGGGTCAAGCCGTTGAGCCGCAACAGGCTGACCGACGCGCACCTCAAACCCGGCCTTGGAGAGCACGTTGAGGACTTTGCGCAGGCGGTTGCCCGACTCGCCCGGCGCCAGGCGCAATTCCACGATCACCGCCCGCACCAGGCCCAGCCGGCGGCGGGCGTCGCGCAGCAGATCGGCCTCGCCCGCCGGAACACGCAGCCGGAGCAGGTGGACCGGTCCGCGCAAGTAATGCGAGAGCCGGCGATGATCGGGCGCTCGGTCGCGCTTGCGGGCGCCGGTCCGGCCGCCGGTCGGCAGAAACGGATGAATCTCGACGTCGCGCCACAGCAGGCGGCGGGCGTTCTCAACCGCGAGCGCGTGGCGCCGGGGGTCCGGTTCGAACGCGATGATGCGCGCGTTGGGGAACCGCGATTTGTCATGATAGATTGCCAGGCCATGGCCCGCCCCCACGTCGAGCACCACGGGGGCGTCGGTGTCGGCGTCGAAATCCCAGGCGCGGGCGATCAGCGTGGCGACCAGCGGCGGCCATGGATCCTCGTCATCGGGAATGGCCAGGTCGCCCTGGCGAAGCCGCAATACGCCGTCGGCGCGGATGACCTCCAGGAGGGCGCGGGCGGGGTCGTCGCCCGGGCGCAGACGGGAACGCGCCTCGGCCAGGCGCTCGTCGGTGACGCGGTCGGCGCGGGCATGGGGCCGGAGCAATTCCCAGAGGCGATCAAACTCAAGCTGGACGGCGATCGGGCTGGAAGGATCGGCGAGGAGGCGGAGTTGGTCCGCGCGCGGCTGCGGCGCGTCGGCGCCGGGCCGGTGCGACAGCAGGCGTGGATCGTCGGCCATGCGTTCCTGAACGCGGCGGTCGGCCAGGATGCGCTCGACGACCGAATCGCGAGCGAGGAGCTTCTGAAGCAGCCGTTCATCGATCGGCAGGCGGTCGAGCAGCCGGTCGTCGAGCACGAGGCGTTCCATGATGATCAGCGTGCAGAGCCGGTCGTCGCGCAGGATGCGCTCGAGGAAGCGCGGGTCGCCGAGCAGGCGGCGGGCCAGGATTTCGTCGTCGGCCGCCAGATCCGCCAGCAGGGGGCTGCCGCCGTGGGCTTGCAGGGCGCTGGCCAGCACGGGCAGCGTGTCGCGCGCGGAAAGCAGACGCGCGACGACGAACTCGCTTTGAAGCAGCCGGCCCACGAGGCGCGGGTCGCCGGTGATGAATTGCAGGACATCGTCATGGCGCAGCAGGCGACCGAGCAGGATCGGGTTTTCGCGGATGCTCTCGAGCGTGGCGGGGTGGGCGAGGATGGCGCCGAGCGCGACGGGATGGGCGAGGAGGCGGGCGATCAGCCGCTCCTCGCCGAGCAGCCGGTCGAGGGCGGCGTCGCGCTGGAGGACGCGCTGCAGCAGACCGTCGTCGCCGGCGAGCCGGTCCAGCAGCTCGCCGTGGGCGAGCAGACGTGAAACGGTACGTTCATGCGCGAGCAAGGCTTCGAGCACGTCGGGCAGGTGAACGATTCGCTCCTGGGTCCGGGGGTCGCGCAATAGGCGCTCGAGGCGCGCGGGATGCGAGAGCAGGAACTCGTGAACGCGCGGATCATCGAGGAGGTTGTCCAGCGCGGCGGGCAGGTCGGCGATGGCGTCGACCGTTTCGGCCGATGCGATGACGCTGTGAAGGAACGGCTTGAGCTCCAGAGCGCGGCGCAGGACAGCGGGCCGCGCCAACAGCCGATCGAGCATGAACGAATGCTTGACGAGGCGGTCGAGCGCGAGGTCCTCGGCGAGCAACCGGTCCAGAATCTCGAAATTGGCGAGGACCCGCTCGTGGGCACGCGGCGCGGCGACGATCCGGTCGAGCAGCGCGCCATCGGCGAGGATGAGCGGGAGCATGCGGGGATCGCGCAGCAGGCCGCGCAGCCACTCGTGGCGCTGGAAGATCCGGTCGCGGGCGGTGGGATCGTCCAGCATGGCCTGAAGCAGGTCGTCGCGTGCGGCGAGCCGCCGGAGGAGGGCGGGTTCGCTCAGCGCGATGTCCAGCCATTGAGGATCCGAGCGAAGGTGCGCGAGCGCCTCGGACCGGCGCAGCAGCGCGCCGAGGAACGGCCGTTCAGGGCGGAGGAGCGATTGAAGGAACGTTTCGTCTCCGGCCAGCCGCTCGACGACCGGCGGGTGAAGCAGCAGTTCGGCCACGAGGGCGTCGTCATCCAGGATCAGCCGGCGGGCGGCGGGATGCGCGAGCAGTCGCCGGAGGAGGCCCGTTTTGCCGGCGAGCGCCTGGAAGGCGGTTTCGGTGGCAAGCAGCCGGTCGATCAGTTCGGGCCGGCGCAGCAGGGCCGACCAGCCCGCCTCGTGCCCGAACAACCGGTCGAGCAGCGCGGGTTTCACGGCGAGGCGCGGGAACGCCGCCGGCGAATCCAGAACGGCCTCGAGCAGCGCGGGTGACGCGAGCACCCGCGCGAGCGCATCCTCGTCGCGCAGCAGCCGGCGCCGCAGTTCCGCATCGGCCTGGAGCAGGGCGAACGCCGGCTCCGATTCAAGCAGCAGCGGGAGAAGATCGCGCGCGGCGCGCGCCAGCGGTTCGCGGGCGGCGGGGCGCCGCAGCAACGTGACGAACGTCTGTTCATCGCGCAGGATGGCCCGCTGCAGGCGCTCGTCGCGCGAGAGACGGCTGAGAAGGTCGTCGCGCGCGTGCAAACGCGCCAGCAGGGGAGGGGAGTCGAGCAGGGCATCGAGCAGCTCAGCCCGATCGCCGAGGCGGTTCACGCCCTGCCCGCGCTGAAGCATCAATTCGAGCAGGCCGCCCGGACGGAAAATGAAATCAAGCGCCGGATCGGAGGAGACCAGCCGCTCGACGAACGCGGGCGTGGCCAGCGCGCGGGCCAGCAGCCGCGGATCGGAGAGGAGCCGGCCGAGGAACGCCTCCCGGTCAAGGATGACATTCAGGAGCGGGCCGTGCCGGAGGAGACGTTCGAGGCGGTCGGGCTGCTCGGCCAGGCAGGCAATGAAGTCGTCGTGCGCGATGAGGCGATCGAGCAGGTCGGGATGCTGGGCAAAGCGGGATAGAACGGCGTCGTGCGTCAGCAGGCGGTCCAGTGCGCCGGGCAATTGAAGCAGGCGATCCAGAACGGCGGGGTGCTCGAGGAACCGGTCGATCCAATCGGACTGGCCGAGCAGGCGGTCGAACGTCTCTTCCCGCGCGAGCAGGCGGTCGAGCAGTTCCGGTTGGCCGACGAGGGCGCGCAGCGATTTCTCATCGGCGAGGATGAGGTGCAGGAGCGCCTCGTGGGCGAAGATCCGCGCCTGGCCCTGGGGCGAAGTGATGATGCGGCTGAGGAGTTCCTCGTTTTCGAGCAGCAGCGGGAGCGCGCGGCGGTCGCGGAGGAGCAGGTGAAGCAGCCGGGTATCGTCGGCGATGAGCGCGGCGAGGCGGTCATCGGCGAGCAGCCGGCGCAGCAGGTCCTCGTGTTCGAGGAGGGCGGCCAGCGTGCGGTCGTCGCCGAGCAGGCGGTGCAGCAGCAGGGGGTCGGCGAGCAGCTTTTCGGCGCTGCGCGGGTGGTGCAGGATCAGGCTGAGTTGGGCGTCGTTCTCGATCAGCCGGTGGAACGCCTCCTCGGTGGGGAGGATGCGGTCGAGCAGGACCCGGTCGCGAAGGATTTGATCGATGGCCGGTTCTGAGTGCAGAATGTCGCGCAGCAGGTCGGGGTCGGCGAGGCACAGGTCGATGACCTGTTCGCGGATGGTCGGGTCGCGCAGCGCGCCCGCCAGCAGGCCCTGCTCGTCGCGGAGCCGCTCGCGCAGGCGCTTGTCGCGCCGGTCCTTGATGCCGCGGATCACCAGGTTGCCTGCCCTCGTTCGTCAATGGAATGTTCAGTCCGCCGGAGCGACAAGCCCGTGCAAGAATCGCGAGCAAAACAGGATACGACCGTCCGTGCCGGAGCGCCACTGTCGTATTTCCTTTGCCAGAGCGGTTCCGAAGAACAGGTCCGGGGGAGGATCGCCGCCGGGCGTCCGTCAAATCGTTGTTGTTTGCGAGGGCGTCGAGTAGGATAATTTGCACGCCGGAATTGCATCACACGAAAGCAGGAGCGAACAATCGTGTCAAGCCGTGGATTTACAGTATACTGCGCCATCCAGCCCTTTCTGTTGGCGACGCTGGTCTGCTCGCTGAGCGGATGTACTTCGGAGAAGCCGTCTTCGGAGTCGGGATCATCCAAGCCGGACCTCCTGGTGATGGAAACGCCTGTTCTGCCGGAGGTGGAACCACCCGAGGTAATTGCCGAGCCGGAGGAGGCCGAGAGCACACCCACGGACTCCCTGACGACCGGCGCGACGGGAGATGAGGCTGAAGCGCCAGTCGGTTTTGAGCGGAACATCCAGGATTTTCCCGCGAATCTGCTGCAGAATCCCTCATTCGAGGCGTGGGAAGATTCACTGGTCGGATGGCAGGTGACGGGCGCCGAGGTGGACGCCGTCGAAGATCACCTGG
>ERZ795058.5448-NODE-5448-length-11545-cov-4.667189_pt1 | contig 11545 bp, 10 predicted proteins | sample MGYA00375142_ERZ795058 | MGnify/ENA primary metagenome ERZ795058 (study PRJEB30187, sample SAMN05720210) | activated sludge metagenome | isolation source: anaerobic digester from wastewater treatment plant | place: Japan | collected 2015-04-20 ...
TGAGCATGGGCGCCGACGGATTTCAGCGCTATCCGGGGGCGGACGGGTCGCTGCTGGGCAAGGGCAGCCTGAAGGATTCGTTTATTCTGGGCAATCTGCTGACGACGATCCCGCCGGGGACGCTGCTGATCGCGGCGCATCATTCGCCGACGCTGAACCAGGTCTTTCTGCATGCGTTCGCGCTGGCCCGCAACACAAGCCCGCAACTGGGGGGACTGCATCTGATCCGGCTGGGCGAGGCGGTGCCGCCGCTCGCGGAGCTGCCCAATCCGGGGATCTGCCGGGACCTGGATGGACCCGTGGAGTTGGTGCTGCCGTTGCTGCTGGGGGCGGTGTTCAGTCTGATTGAGTGAAGGGGGAAAGGGGAAGCGAAGGGCAAAAGGGACGTAAGGGACAGGAAGGACGCAAGGGACATAGGGGACAGGGAGGATTTGGTTGCGGACGGTCAGAGGGGCGAGGCCGGATCCGGCCGCACCTTTCAGGGGCTGGGCTCGTCGGGGGCGGCGACGCAGGGTTCCGGCCTGCGGCCGCGGACCCTGCGCTTTATTCCGGTCGTCCGCTCCGCGGACTGATGGGGTGAACAAGTCGGGCCCGCCACGCACGAGGTTCTCGCTTTAATCAACTCTCGGGTGATGTCCTGGATTAGCGAAAGCTTGACCCTTTTCGTTAGTCTAGAACCCTTCACGGCTATCGGGCGTTATCCTGAACGGAGGATAACAGGTGGCTGGCCCTATTTGCTGATTATTCGCCCCCTGCGGGGACGGGGATGTTGCGCATCGGCATCCCCAGGTTCCGCTGCGCTCCACTTGGGGCTATTCAAAATGCCGCCCCGCTGGGGCGCTGTCGCGGACGGCATCTCATGAATGTGAGGCAGCGCTCAACGGAAAGAGAACGAAATTTTCGTACGGGAGTGGATGTTTAGCATGGCGGCGGCTTGTGCCGGCAAGGATGCCGGCGGTCCCAGGCGGTGGTTAAGGAGACGATGGGCCGATTTCGAGAGCCGTGGACGAAGGACGAGAGCCGAGAGCCGAATTTCAGGGTTGCCCTGGGAGGGATCACGAGGACGGGGGACGAGGGACGATTACAGGGCGAGGTTCAGGAGGTCTTCGGGGCGGGTGACGATGATCTGGGCGCCGGCGGCGCGGAGGCGGGAGGGATCGTGCCAGCCCCAGGCGACGCCGACGGGGATCGCGCCGGCCTCGCGACCCTCCAGCATGTCGCCGGCGGTATCGCCGATGTAGCAGGCCGTGAGCGCCGGTTCCTGCGCGCGCGCGAGGCGGATCTTCGCGACCTTGCTCGGCTCGACATCGACCCCCAGGACCGGCGGGATGGCGGCGAGCCCCTGCGATTGCAGATACTCCGTGACGAGCGCCGTCAGGTTGGAGGTGAGGATGCGCGTCGGGTGGCGACGCGCGGCCTCGGCGAGCAGGTCGAGCATGCCATCGAAGCAGCGGACCGACGGCATGCGGGGGGTGAGTTCGCGCTTCAGCGTGTCGATGAAGCGGGCGAGCGCCGGGCCTTCGATGCCGAGTCGCTTGAGGCCGGTGAGCATGTTGCTGTCGAACACGCCGAGAAAGGTCTGTTCATCGGCGAGGCCGGGGCGCGCGATGGCGCGGCAGGCGGCGGTGTAGGCGTCGAAGAACGCGCGATACGAATCGACGACAACGCCGTCGAAGTCGAACAGCAGCAGGCGGGATTCAGGCGCCATGGCCTGAGCGCCCCTACTCGGCCTCGGCTTCGCGCCGCTGGGCGTACTCGGCGACGATCTTCTCCTGGACGTCGTTCGGGACGCGTTCGTAATGGTCGAACTCCATCTCGTAGACGCCGCGGCCGCGGGTGAGGGAATTGAGCTGGCGGCCGTAGGTGTAAAGCTCGGCGAGGGGGACGTGGGCCTCGATAATCTGGCGGCGCCCTTCCTGGTTCATGCCGAGGATGCGGCCGCGGCGGCTGTTCAGGTCGCCCATCACGTCGCCCATGTACTCCTCGGGGACGGAGATGGTGGCCTTATAAATCGGCTCCAGAATGATCGGGGCGCATTTGGGGATGATGTTCTTGAAGGCCAGCGAGGCGGCGACTTTGAACGACATGTCGGAGGAGTCGACCGCGTGGTATGAGCCGTCGTAGCAGGTGGCCTTGATGTCGACGGTCGGGCAACCGGAGAGGACGCCCTTTTCGAGCGATTCAAGGAGCCCTTTCTCGACGGCGGACTTGAAGTTGGTGGGGATCACACCGCCGACGATGGCCCACTCGAACTCGAAGCCGCTTCCCTCGGGCAGCGGCTCGAAGCGGATCCAGCAGTCGCCATACTGACCGTGGCCGCCGGTCTGCTTCTTATACTTGCCCTGGCCTTCGTTCTTGCGGGTGATCGTTTCGCGGTAGGGGACGCGCGGGATTTCCATGTCGACCTCGACCTTGACCAGGTCCTTCAGGCGGGCGACGGCGACCTGCAGATGGGTTTCGCCCATGCCCGAGAGGATGGTCTGACTGATCGTGGGGTCGCGGTAGAGACTGAGCGTGGGGTCCTGCTCCATCAGGCGATGGAAGCCGATGCCGACCTTGTCCTCGTCGGCGCGGGATTTGGCGGTGATCGCCGCGAAGGCCGTCGGCTTGGGAATGGTCACGGCCGTGACCTGGAGGTCGGGGGTTCCCGGCTCGACGAGGGTGTCGCCGGTCCGCGTGGCGTCGAGCTTGGCGACGGCGCCGAGGTCGCCGGCGGCGACTTCGTCGACTTCCTCGCTTTTCTTCCCCTTGCAGATGAGGGGATGGGCGAATTTCTCGTTCGAGTTGTGATTGACGTTGTGATAGGTGCCGTCCTTGCGGGCGCTGCCGCGGAGGACCTTGAAGTAACTCATGCGGCCGATGAACGGGTCGGCGACGGTCTTGAAGACCCAGAGGAGGGCCGAGCCGTCAGGGGACGGCGTGATCGTCTTGATCTCTTCGGATTTTCCCTCGGTGTATTCGTAGGCGGTGTGGGTGGGATCGGGGGCGCAGTGGGCGAGGAAGTCGAGCAGCGGGCGGATGCCCTTGAGGGCGGTGGCCGAGCCGCAGAGGACGGGGACGATGCCGCCCTCGGCGAAGTTTTCGCTCAGGCCCTTGAGGATTTCCTCGGGGCTGAGCGTCTCCTCGCCGAGGAATTTTTCGAGCAATTCCTCGTCGCCCTCGGCCGCGATCTCGATCAGTTCGGCATGCGCGGTCTGCGCCTCCGGCAGGAGGTCGGCGGGAATCTCTTCATAGCTGACCTTCTGACCATCCTCCTTGACGAACTTCATGCGCATCAGATCGATAACGCCCTTGAACTCAAGACCTTCGCCGACGGGGAGGGTCAGGCGGACCATGCGGGGTTCGAAGGCGGCGCGGAGGGCGTCGAAGGCTTTGGCGTAGGAGGCGTGCTCCTTGTCGAGCATGTTGATGAAGTAGGCGCGGGGGCGGTTCATGTCGACGGCGTAGGCATGGACCGTTTCGGCGCCGGTCTCGACGCCGCCGTTGGCGTCGAAGACGAGGAGCATGCTGTCGGCGGCGCGCAGGCCGCTCTTGATTTCGCCGACGAAGTCGCGGAAGCCGGGCAGGTCGAGCAGATTGATTTTGGCGCCATCGTGTTCGACGGGGAGGAGCGAAACCTGGATGGAATGGTGGCGGCGGATTTCCTCGGCGTCGTAGTCGGAGACGGTGTTGCCGTCGTCGGTCTTGCCGAGGCGGTCGGTCTGCTTGAGGGTGTAGAGCATGGCCTCGCCGAGGCTGGTCTTGCCCGCGCCGGTGTGACCGGCGAGGGCGACGTTGCGAATCCGGGAGGTTTCATAAACTTTCAAGGCGCCATCTCCTTCGACCGAGAGTGAGTGGGTCGGTTGCGGGGGCATGCCGTGCCGCCCGTCCGCGGATCAGCGGCAGGGCATGAAGTGGTCGAGTATAGCGGCGAAGGGCGCGGGTGGCAACGGGATTGTCATGTCCGAAATGACGGCGGGAGGGGGAATCCGGGAGGGGGGATGGGGGATCGCGAAAGGCGGGACAGGGGATCGGGGGATCACGAAAGGCACGAAAGGACGCGAAAGGAAGGATAATTGGATCACCCCCGCCGCGGAGGTCAGGGAGATCGCAGAGGAGCAGCGAGGGATGATTTCCAGGTTCGGGAAGACGGGCCGTCGGATCCAAAGCGGCGCCGGCGCGTTGCGTTCCAACGCTCTGGTGGACCACACTTCTCAAACCGGTGAATCCCGCGACGTATGAACAAAAGAAGATTGCAATTTGGCGGGCGTTGACTGGTAATCAGTCCGTTGGGGAGAGTTGTCCGAGGGTCGTACCAGATGGTTGTCAGCACTTCGTATCCGGGTTCGGAAGTCGCGGCCAGGGGGGCTTCGGCAATCGAACTGTCGGTGGTGATCCCGGTCTATAATGAAGCTGAAAACCTGCGCGAGCTGCACCGGCGGCTGACGGCGGCGCTCGAGCCGCTGGCGCTTGAGTATGAAATCCTGCTCGTGGACGACCACAGCCGCGATGAGACGCCGAGGATCATTCTGGAGCTGGCAACGGCCGACCGGCGGGTGCGATCGCTGCGCTTTTCGCGCAATTTCGGGCATCAGATGGCGCTGAGCGCCGGCTTGCGCTACGCGCGGGGGGAAATCGTCGTGATGATGGACGGCGACCTGCAGGACCCGCCGGAAGTACTGCCCGACCTGCTGCGCAAGATCCGCGACGAGGACTGGGACGTGGTCTACGCCATCCGGCGGCGGCGCAAAGAGAGCCTGGTCTACCGGACGCTCTACAAGGGATTCTATCGGATCCTCAGCCGAATGTCGTACATCGACATTCCGGTGGACGCGGGGGATTTCTGTGCGATGCGCCGCTGCGTCGCCGACGCGCTGAACGCGCTGCCCGAATGCAACCGCTTTCTGCGCGGCCTGCGCGCGTGGGTCGGATTTCGCCAGACGGGGTTGGAGTATGAGCGGCAGGCGCGCCACGCGGGCGAGGCGAAATACACGCTGGCGGCGCTCCTCCGGCTCGCCTTCGACGGGATCTTCACGTTTTCCTATGTCCCGCTGCGCGTGGCGATGTGGTTCGGTTTCGTGATCTCGTCGCTGGGATTGCTCTACGCGGTCTATCTGGTGTGGGCGCGGCTGGTGCATCACAGCTTCACGGGGGTGTTGACGGGCTGGACGACGCTCGTCGTCGCGGTAATGGTGCTGGGGGGGCTGCAGATGATGCTGATCGGGATCGTGGGGGAGTACATCGGCCGGATCTTCGAGGAAACCAAGCGCCGGCCGCCTTACATCGTCCACCGGTTTGTGAATTTTGAGGATGAGGCGCGGTGAGGGGTAGAGGCCGTTCGCGGCGGAGGCCTCAATCGCACGGGGTGGCGCGGCAGATCGGTCGGGTCGTGCCGGTCGCGCCGCCGATGCGGAGCCATCCAGAGGGCTTGGCGCACGTGGCGGGGCGTTCGAGCTGGTTGGATGGATTGTAACCCCCGGTGAACTGAAGGCCAAAGTCATCCTGGAGAGCTCGCGGGGTAATGGGCTTTGTCGTTCCGGTCGCACCACCCGTGCGGATCCAGCCAATCGGCTGATCAGATCCGGCCGCCGAGGCGGGCGCCGCCATGGTCAGGAACAGGGCCAATGCGGCCGTCCATGTGATCTGTCCGAGCATTTTCATCTCCAGTTTCCTTCCGTTGATGAGGTATTCCGCCGAAGGCGTTCGGGTCATACGGGATGCACGGATCAAGCCATTTCGGTGGGGTGGGTCCGGTTTTTGGGGAAGGGTTGAGTTTATTCGGTTTCCTATCGATTTTGTATGGCGTCCTAAGTATGTCGGCGGGCATCGGAGCTGGTTTAGCAACGGCGGGCTGTGGCAAATGCAACAGATTTGGGGATGGAATGCGGAGGAAACCCCGGCGGGGGCGCCTCTCCCACACCGGCACTGGCCCCCACACCGGCTCCGGATGTTCAGGGGGAATTGGTATCGAGGAGCGAGCGGCAGGCGGCTTCATCGGCCTGGAGCTGGGCGAAGAGGGCTTCAGGGGAGTCGAAGGGCTTTTCATCGCGCACGCGCGCGACAAAGGTGACGCCGACGACGTGGCCATAGAGATCGCCGGAGAAATCGAATAGATGGGCTTCGATCGTGCGCCCCTGGCCGCTGAAGGTCGGCCGGACGCCGATGTTCAGCATGGCGGGGTGATGCGTGGCGGCGCCGGTGATGGATTCGGCGTCGGAAGGGGCGACGGCAACGCGCACGGCATAGACGCCGTCGCCGGGGATCAGCTTTTCCTCCGGCGGCTGGATGTTGGCGGTGGGGTAGCCGATCTGGCGTCCGCGGCGGTCGCCCTCGACGACGCGGCCGGAAAGGCGATAGGGGCGGCCGAGGAGGCGCATGGCGTCCTCCAGCCGGCCCTCGCCGAGCAACTGGCGGATGCGGGTCGAGCGGACGGGGAGGCGGCCGTCGAGGAGCGCGTCGATCACCTCGACCTGGAAGCCGCGCTGGGCGCCGAATTCCTTCAGGCGGTCGATGGTGCCGGCGCCGCGATGGCCAAAGCGGAAATCGGGCCCGCAGGTGACGTGACGCGCGCGGCAGAGGCGATGGACGATCCGCTCCATGAAATCCTCGGCCGAGATGCGCGAGAACTCCGGCGTGAAGGGCTGCATCAGGCAGAGGTCGACGCCGGTCTGCGCCAGCAGTTCGGCCTTCTCGAGCGGCGTCGTCAGCATCCGGGGGGCGTAGGGGGGGGCGAGCAGGCGCAGTGGATGCTGCTCGAAGGTGAAGGCGAGCGAGCGCAGCCCGCGGCGGCGCGCATGCTGGACGGCATGATGGATCAGCGACTGGTGGCCGCGGTGGACGCCGTCGAAGACGCCGATGCACAGACTGGTGCCGTCGCGGCAGAGGTTCTGCAGGTCGTCAAGCTGGCGGATCAGTTCCATGGGTGGCGCTCCTTTGCGCGGCGCGGCTGACCGGCCTCAGCCCGAAGCATCCGACCGGCCGGGCTGAAGCGCCGCGTGCTCCGGGGCCGGGGGATTCGGCGCGAGGTCCGCGCGCGTGCCGGGCATCGCGCCGCGGCGGCCGGCGATTTCCAGCATGATGATCACTGCGAAGAGCAACCCGAGGGCCAGCAGATGAAGGAGCGCCGGACCGGGGGCAAGGCGGCGCAGAGGGAGCGCCAGCAGTCCGGTGGCGGCGGTCAGCAGCGCGATCGCGACGGCGGCCTGCCGGACGGAGAAACCCATGGCGAGCAACCGATGCGAGAAATGATTGCGGTCGCCCTGCATGATCGGGCGCCGCGTGCGCCAGCGGATGAAGATCACGGAGAGCGTATCGAACAGCGGTACGCCCATGATCGCCAGCGGCATCAGGATCGGGAGCCCTGTCGGGATTGCAGGGCTCGGCTCATAGTAGGTCACCAAAATGGAGAAGACGCCCATCAGGTAGCCCAGCACGAGACTGCCGGCATCGCCCATGAAGATCGTCGCGGGATGAAAATTGTAGCAAAGAAAGCCGGCGAGCGCGCCCGCGAGACACAAAAACAGGGCCGGCAGCCAGCGTTCGCCGCCCTGGAGCGCGGCGACGGAGAGCACGGCGCAGATCACCAGCGCGATGGTGGCGCTGAGGCCGTCCATGTTGTCGAGCAAGTTGAAGGAGTTGGTCAGCAGGACGATCCAGAAAAGGCTGAGGAGCCAGCCCAGCGGCAGGGGAAGGAAGCCCCGGACCGTGATGCCGGCCAGCAGGAGGGGGAGGACGGCCAGGACCTGAACGGTGAGCTTGAGGCGGGGGCCGAGCGGGCGTACGTCGTCGATTGCGCCGAGGGCGAACAGCAGGGTCGCGCCAGCCAGGACGGCGAGGATTTCCGTCCGCACGCCGGCGATATTGGCCATGTAGCGGCGGACTTCATCCCAGCCGGGAGGGAGGAGTCCGGCCATCGGCCCCGCGAGGAGGGAGCCGGCCAGCACGAGGAGCAGAAAGGTGGAGAAGAAACCCCAGCCGCCGGTGACGGCGACCGGTTGGGCATGGGCTTTGCGGCCCGAGGGGCGATCCATGAGGCCGATGCGCAAGCCGACGCGTCGGGCGAGGGCGCAGAGCGCCGCCGACAGGCCGAAGGCGAGCAGGAAAATTACGGCATAGAGGATCGGCCAGGTCATCTCGCGTCGGGGTCTCGCGCGGGAGTCTGTCGATGTTCGACTTGGCTGAAGCTTCGCAGATGCCGGCGCGATTCGCAAGCAGGGGCCGCCGGGGATTGAGGATGAGGGACGAGAGCCGGGAGCCGTATTCTGGACTGGGCCGCTGGGGGCGAACACGCGGACGAGGACGAGGGACGAGGACGAGGGACGAGAGACGGGGGGGCGAATGGGGTTGTTGGCTTTGGATGGGAGGGGTATAAGTGGCGGGGGGCTGCCCGGTCGGCAGGGATGGAATGGGACCGGCGCCGACGCGGAACGCGACCCGATCCGGATGATCCGCCCCGAGGAGTGGATGATGCTGAAATGGTTTCGTCGCAAGAAGCAGGAGGAGCCGGTGGAGTCGGCGCAGGCGCCTGAAGCGCCGGCGGCCGCCGAGCCCGCCTCCACGGACGAAGGCCCGTCGGATCAGCTTCTGCACGACCAGCCGATTCCGGACGACCTGCAACGGGATGAACCGGCGACGCTGGGGGAATTCAGTCCGGCCGACGCCGAGCAAATGGAGTGGATCGCGCCGACGGAATCGACGCCGGTGGAACTGGACGCGGCCGCGCTGAGCGTGGAGATGGAACGCGACGCCTTCCGGAGCGACGCGGAAGCGACCGAGACCGAAGCGTCAGGAGTCAGTCCGTTTGAACGGGAAGCGGACGAGACGGATTCGGTCGAGGCGGTGGCGGCAGAGGAACCGGCGCCCGAGCCAGCCCCGGAAAAAAAGCGCGGGTTCTTCCTGCGCCTGCGCGACCGGCTGGGCAAGACGCGCAGCTCGCTGGTGGAGGCGGTCCGCGGGGCGGTGCGCCTGCGGGGCAAGGTGGACGAGACCCTGCTGGAGGAGATCGAGGAGATCCTGATCCAGAGCGACGTGGGGGTGCAGACCACGACGCGGATCGTCGACCAGATGCGCAAGGCGGCGCGGCGCCAGGGGGCGCTGTCGCCTGATGAGTTGCTCGCGCTGTTCAAGGCGGAAATCGAGCGGATACTGACCGAAAACAACCGGCCGCTGGAATTCGACCGCGCGCGCCCGATGATCGTCCTGGTCGTCGGGGTGAACGGGACGGGGAAAACGACGACGATCGGCAAGATCGGCAAGGTGCTGGCGGACCAGGGCAAGCGGGTGATGATGGTGGCGGCCGATACGTTCCGCGCGGCGGCGGCCGACCAGTTGCAGGTCTGGGCCGAGCGGACCGGCTCGTGCATCGTGCGTCAGAGCGAGGGGGCGGACCCGGCGTCGGTCGTCTACGAGGCGCTGGAGGGGGCGCGGCGCGACACGCCCGACGTGATCCTGATCGACACGGCGGGGCGGTTGCACACCAAGACGCACCTGATGGAGGAGCTGAGCAAGATCGGGCGGGTGATCCGGAAGCATTATCCGGAGGCGCCGCACGAAACCGTGCTGGTGCTTGACGCGACGACGGGGCAGAATGCCCTCAATCAGCTTCGCCTGTTCAACGACGCGTGCCAGCTTACGGGGCTGATCATGACGAAGCTGGACGGGACGGCCAAGGGCGGGATCCTGATCGCCTGCAAGGACGCGTTGAATCTGCCGATCTTCAAGATCGGGATCGGCGAGAGCGCGGAGGATCTGCGCGACTTTGATGCGCACGATTTCGCCGAGGCGCTCTTCGGCGGCGGGAACGGCGCAGACGGCGCCTGACGGGCGGCGGGCGGAGTCCGGCCCGCGCGGTGGGGAGAAGCGATGGATAAGTTGACACGCCAATATGTCGAGCTGACCGAGGTCGACCGCGCGCTGGCGCAGACGCGCGAGCAACTGGAGCGCTACCCGGCGTTGCTGGCGCGGCTCGAAAAACAGGTGGAGCAGGCCGGCGCGGCGATTGCGGAGGCCGAGGCGGAGCTGGAGCGGGCGCGGCGCGACCGGCGCCAGGCCGAGAAGGAAGTGGAAACGCTGCGTGAGCGCATTTCCAAGTACCTGCTGCAGCAGACCCAGGTCAAGACGAACAAGGAATACGAGGCGATCACGCACGAGATCGAGGCAACGCGCACGCGGATCGATGAGTGGGAAACGCGCGGGCTTGAGTACCTTGAACTGGAGGATCAGGCGGCCGAACGGAAGCGCGGAAGCGAGGCGGAGGTCGTCCGGCTGCGCGAGGAACTGGGCCGCGAACGGGAACGAATCGAGGGCCTGATGGCCGAGAAGCGGGAGGCCGTGGCACGGCTGGAGGAGGAGAAGCGCCAGCGGCTGGCGGCGCTCGCGCCGGATGAGGCGGAGGATTACGAGCTGCTCAACAACCGCAATCCCGGCTCGGCGGCCGTGGCCGTGCAGCAGGGGCACTGCGGCGGGTGCAACTGGGCGCTCGTGCCGCACACGCAGCAGCAGGTGCGCCAGGGCACCGAGCCGGTCCGCTGTGAACATTGTCGGCGGTTTCTATACGAGCCGGCGTGAGGGGTTTCGGCGGGGATACGCGGCGGTCACTGGCTGAGGCCCGGCACCAATAACAGGACCCCAAAGGGGCCAGAAGAATGCCCGCTGGCGCAGGCTCCCAAGGCGCGGAAACATGGAGGGCAAGGCCACTGTGGAGAGTGGCGTTCGGCTTTCGAACACCTTGGAAAAGTCCCCGGACCGCGGAGGACCGCATGCCATGTTCGTTCAACTCCATCTGAAGCACGAGAGCGAATACCAGGAAGGGGAGCTGGTCGCGCTGGCCGAATCGATCGGCAAGCTGCTGCACACGCTGGAGATCTCGCGCGTCCGCTCGCTGCTGCTCGATGAGCAGGCGCTGCTGCAGCTCCAGGCGAACCGGTATCCGGCGGCGGCGGTCGAGGAACCGGCCGGCGAGGAGGCCGAACCGGAACCCGCCGTGGTGCGGTTGCAGGTGTGGTGCAACCGGGCGCAGATTGAACCGCACATCGTGCGCGGGCTGCCCGCGCATCTGATGCGCGAGGTCAAATACACCTACGTCTGACGGGCGGGGGGCCGTGGACGATTGCGAGGGCGATACCGAAACCGATTGTTGGGGGCGGGGCAAGGGCGCGATGGAAGTCATTCATGATCCGGCGGAATATCAGCAACGGACGCTGGCGTGGCGGCGCGACGGGCTGCGCCACGCCCTGGTGCCGACGATGGGCGCGCTGCACGCCGGGCATTACCGGCTGATCGAGGAGGCGCGCGCGCACGCCGACCGGGTCAGCGTGAGCCTGTTCGTCAACCCGAAGCAGTTCGGGCCGAACGAAGACCTGGCAAAGTATCCGCGGACGTTTGAGGCTGACCGCGCGGCATGTGCGGTGCGCGGGGTGGACCTGTTGTTCGCGCCGGATGCCGAGGCGATGTATCCGGCGGGGTTTCAGACGCACGTGGAGGTGGCGGGGCTGAGCGAGCCGCTGTGCGGAGCGGCGCGGCCGGGGCATTTCCGCGGGGTGACGACGGTGGTGCTCAAGCTGCTGCT
>ERZ795058.5457-NODE-5457-length-11535-cov-9.993728_pt1 | contig 11535 bp, 8 predicted proteins | sample MGYA00375142_ERZ795058 | MGnify/ENA primary metagenome ERZ795058 (study PRJEB30187, sample SAMN05720210) | activated sludge metagenome | isolation source: anaerobic digester from wastewater treatment plant | place: Japan | collected 2015-04-20 ...
TTGTTTTTGTCGGCTTGCCTGGGGGCGGCCTGTTTTGCTCAAACCACTTACGATACTATTCGAAGTTGGAATCTGGCTGTATATAGTGCGCAGACTCTGGCCGATCTGGCGGCCGATACGGAGCGCTGGAATCCGATGTATAAAGACGGGGTGCTGCAGCGCTATTCCAATAAGTTGCCTACGGACGGCTTGCCGCTGCAGGCCAATGGGCAGGTGATTGCCGAAGTCGAGGGCCTGCTGGTGGGCAGAGGCATCGAGGCGGGCAGTTTGTTGTTGAGGCATAATATGGGAAGCAGCCACAACGGGATGCAGATGCAACGGATAGCTCCGGTGAGTATTTCGGGGCTGCGGGCCGGCCAGCGGGTGACGGTGACCATACGTTCTTCGTCGAGTGCGCCTCAGGGCATAGCTGAGGTGAGCAACCTCAGCGGTAGTTGCGGGCCGGGCACCTATCCCACCACCTATTTCAAAACCTACGCCTTCGATGTGGTGGCCGACGGAGAGGCGAGCTGGACCAACAGCGGGGGCGTGGTGGTGCAGAGCGTGGCGGTGATGGAGGTGAGCGAAGATATACGCGAACAGGTGGCTACCCCCCTGATCGAAGTGGATGGAAAGCAGGTCAGCCTGAGCTGTGAAACGCCGGATGCCGTGCTTTGGTATTCGCTGGTCGATCATGCCGATGTGCTCGATTATGCTCGTCTTTATACGGGGCCTTTTGAATTGACCCGTCCCTGCCGGTTCAGGGCGATTGCTCAAAAAGAAGGGATGCGCAATTCACTGGTGGCCGATACTAACCTGGTGGTGGCTGTGACCTTTCCTTTTGCCGGGCGTCCCCGGGTGCTCGATCCCGAAGCCCTCGACAGGGCAGCGGTGGCTACTTATATGGGCAGCGGCAGCCGTTACCTGATCAACTGGCGTTGGCTTATCGACGACCCCATGCAGATGAGTTTCAATGTGTATCGCGACGGGGTCAGGCTGAACGATTCACCCATCAGCGACCGGACAAATTACATGGACTACGCCGGTACTGCCACCAGTGAATATACGGTAGAGGCTGTGGTGGCGGGCGAGGTGGTCGAAACGGCTCCTGTGCGGGTGTTGCCCAAAGGCTATCTCGATATTCCGCTCAACCGCCCCGCGGGAGGTACCACCGAGAGCGGCGATTTTTATTACATCCCCGGCGATTGTATGGTGGCCGATGTGGACGGCGACAAGGCCTACGAAGTGATTATGAAATGGGATCCTTCCAACGGCAAGGACAATTCGCAGTCAGGTTATACCGGCAATGTGCTGATCGATGCTTATCGCATGGACGGCACTCAGCTCTGGCGTATCGACCTGGGCAAAAACATCAGGGCGGGCGCGCATTATACCCAGTTGATGGTGTACGATCTGGACGGCGACGGCCGGGCGGAGCTGGCCTGCAAAACGGCTCCGGGTACCATAGACGGCTTGGGCAATTATGTGCTGATGGGCGACGACGATCCCCGGGCTGATTACCGTACTACGGTGGGGAGCAAAAGCGGAATGATCATCAGTGGCCCCGAATACCTAACGGTGTTTAGCGGGCTAACGGGCGAAGCTCTGGCTACAACGGCTTACCGGCCTCCGAGAGACACCATTAGCAACTGGGGCGACAACTACGGCAATCGCAGCGAACGTTACCTGGCTTGCGTGGCCTATCTGGATGGAGAGCGTCCCAGCCTGGTGATGGTAAGAGGTTATTACACGGCGGCCTTTTTGTGGGCAGTCGATTTTGACGGCGAAAAACTCAGCACTCGTTGGCTGCATAGCTCTATTCCCGGCGGAATAGGGGCTTACGGCGAAGGGGCTCACAGCATGGCCACGGCCGATGTGGACGGAGACGGGCGGGACGAAATTATTTTTGGGGCCTGTGCGCTCGACGACGACGGAAGCATTATTTACCGTACGGGCCTGGGACATGGCGACGCCCTGCATGTGGGCGATTTTATACCCGATCGCCCCGGCCTCGAGGTGATGATGGTACACGAAGAAGTGTCGGCTCAATACGGGGTGGAAATGCACGATGCCCTTACCGGCGAAATTATTTCGGGCCGGTTTGCCGGCAGCGATGTGGGACGCGGCCTTTGCGCCGATGTGGATCCCACGTCGAGAGGTCACGAATATTGGAGCACGGCCAGTTACGATGTGTACGACGGCGCGGGTACGGTGCTTTCGACCAAACGTCCTACGGTGAATTTCCGCACCTACTGGGACGGCGATTTGCAATGCGAAACCACCGAGCGCGGAGTGATTACCAAATGGCAGGGCCGTACGCAAAACGCTGCCACCCTGGTGGATATGCCCAATAAATACGGGGCCGGTACCAATGTGATTAAGTACACACCCTGCCTGCAAGCCGATATTTTTGGCGACTGGCGCGAAGAGCAGATTTATTACGACAACGCCACGATGAGTCATCTCTGGATTTTTGCCACGCCCTACGTTAGCAACTACCGGATACCCACCCTGATGCACGACCATCACTACCGCATGGCCACTGTTACACAGACCGCCGCCTACAACCAGCCCCCGCACCTGAGTTTTTACCTGCCCGATTACGTTGAGTACCTCACCGCATTGCCGGGTTCGGAGGCACCGTACGATCTCTATTCCGAAGGCGATGCCTCGCAGGGTGCCAAACAGGTGCTGAGTACTGTCTATTACGACCTCTTGGGCCGGCCCATCGCCGAACCTGAGCGTGGCTTCTACATCCGCGAAAACCTCTATTCCGACGGCAGTTTGAGTCGCGTAAAATGCTATAAGCCTTAATGTACCGGGTTTAAACTGCCCTAAGCATTAAGTGCGGTCTTTCAAGATCGCTCCCGGCCTTTCCTGTGAAGAAAGTTTAAACTGCCTTAAACATTGAGTATGGTACTTGAAATAAAAATATATACCTTCGGTCTTTCTTCTTAAATTTTATTACTGTGAAAACAAAATGGATTTGCTGTTGTCTTTTTGCAGCCCTGCTTTGGCCGTTCAGCGTTATTACACAGGCTCAGAGGGCAGAAACAGTTCCTGCCTCCCGTAATGTTCCTGTCTCCGGCATGGCTTCGGCTTCCCACATAGTTCCTGCTTCCCGCATCGCTCCGGCTTCTCTGTCTGCCCGGGCTGTGCAAGCCGTGGTTGAACCCGGGCAGGGCATTCAGGCCGCTATTGAGGCCGCGCCCGAACAATCTTCGGTACCTTATGTGATTTTGATAAAGAAGGGCACTTACAACGAAAAAGTGATCGTCGACCGCCCCAACATAGTGTTGCTGGGCGAGCACCGCGACAGCACCCGTTTGATTTTTGCCGAGCTGTCGAGCAAACGGACTATTCGCGAGTACAAGGGCAAGCCGGTGGGCAACGGAGTGATAGTGCTGCAGGAGGGGGCCGACGACTGCATTATAGGCACCATGACGGTTTACAACAACTACGGTAGCACGGTGGAGCCTACCACGGCTCACCAAATGGCTATTTTCGGACGGGCTACCCGCACCATAGTGATCGACTGTTGCGTCTGGGCCGACGGCAACGATGCCCTGGCGCTTTGGGCTCCCGAAGGGAATGGGATGTATTACCACGCCGATTTGGATTTGCGTTGCCCGGGAGTGGATTTTCTCTGTCCGAGGGGCTGGTGCTACGCCACGCGTTGCAGTTTCTACGGCGATGGACGGGCCTTGATCTGGCACGACGGCCGTGGCGATTACGACAAAAAATTGGTGATCACCGATTCGCATTTCGACTCTAAAAGCCCCGTCACGCTGGGGCGTTACCATCACGACGCTCAGTTTTTTCTGCTCAATTGCACCATGAGCGACAAAATCATCGATCATCCCATCGGCTACGCTTATACCGACCAGGTGCTGGATCCCTGTCCCTGGGGACAAAGGCTGTATATGCACAACGTCAGACGCGAAGGCGGTAATTTTGCCTGGATGGCCGACAACCTGGATCAGGCCAAAGGCTCGCCCCGCCCCGAAGACATCACGGCCCTCTGGACCTTCGGCGGCGCCTGGGATCCCGAACAAAAGATAGCGGAGCTGAAGGAACTGCTGAAGACAAACAGATAGAAAATTCCTACATTTGCACCCATGATTCACAAGCTTGCCGATCGTCTGCGGGGCAGGAATAAACCGGCCAAGGAGGGTTACCGTACGGCCTTCAAGGCTACGAGCCTGTTTGGAGGGGTGCAGGTAGTGACTGTTTTGACAGGTCTGCTTAAGTCCAAGCTGGTGGCTGTCTGGATGGGCACTACGGGTTTTGGCATACTTAGCTTGTATAACGCGGCGGTCAACCTGATCTTTTCGATCAGTAATCTGGGCTTGCAGAGTTCTGCAGTGCGCGATATCGCGGCTGCTTCGGCCGACAAGGGAAAAACCCTCGCCATCATCAAAGCCGTCAATCGCTGGGTATTGGCCAGCGGCCTGCTGGGTGCCTTTCTTACCGTTGCCCTTTCGCCCCGGCTCAGTCGTTGGTTGTTTGAGTCCGACCAATACGTGGGGGCTTTTGTTTTGCTCTCGGCAGCCGTGTTGCTGATGGGCCTGTTCAATCAGAATTACGCGGTATTGCAGGGTCTGAGGAAGCTCAGGCTGATGGCGCGGGCTAATATTTTCGGCGCCCTGGCGGGCTTTGTCTGCTCGGTGCCGGTTTTTTATTTTTTCCGCGAACAGGGTTTGGCCTGGACGGTGGTGATTTCGGCCCTGGCCTCTGCGGTGGTGAGTTTGTTCTACGTTCGTAAGCTGGGCCTGGTTTTACCCAAACAAGATTGGCATACCTCGATGGTGTTGGGCAGCGATACCGTTAAACTAGGTATCGTGATGGCCATCAGCAGTATAGCTGTATTTATGGTGCAATTTGTAGTTAAGACCTATATTTCGCACCGGGGCGGCCTGGGCGATGTGGGCCTTTATCAGGCTGGTTGGGGCTTGAACGAGCAATATTTGGGCCTGGTGTTTACGGCCATGGCCAAGGATTATTTTCCCCGGCTGTCGCAGGTGGCCGGCGACCACCGGAAAGTTCGTAAAAGCATCAATGAGCAGGCCGAGATTGCTATTCTGATTTTGGCGCCCATGATAATAGCGATGCTGGTGTTTCTGCCTTTTGTTGTGCGTCTGCTCTATTCGGGCGATTTCGACGGCATAGTACCTATGACCCGCTGGCTCTTGCTGGGCTCTTTGCTCAAGGCCGGTTCCTGGGCTATTTCCTTTGTCTTTCTGGCCAAAGGACACGGCAAAACCTATTTATTCAATGAATTGGGCATCAAATTCTTCACTTTGCCCACTTACATGCTGGGGTATAGATTGTTCGGACTCCTGGGCGTAGGCTATGCCTATGTGCTTTGTTACGGCATTTATTTCCTTTGGGTGGGCATAGTGGCATACCGGAAATATCGTTTGATGTATTCCGGGGTATTTTGGAGAATGCTGGCATTTACCACCACGGTGCTGGCAGCTTATCTGCTGATGGAACCCCTGATGATTTCCGGAGGCTTGCATTATTGGCTGGGTATTCCGCTGATTGTTTTACTGAGCATCTATTCGCTGCGGGAATTGAAAAAACGATTGTTTTAGTCGAATGGATTATAACATGCAGAGAACATTTTGATCTACAGAGGACATTTTGATTCAGGTGATTATTCCAAAGGACTCGGCGGAAAGTTTTTTTGTAGAACCGGTGGAAACAATACTTTTGCAAGAAGAAAGAATGAGAAACCATAAGAACGATTAGGATATGAGTAAAAAAATACTGATTATCGGCGGCGAAGGCAACGGCGGTGTGGTTGCTGCCTGTATAGAAGATATGCGTCTGCGCCATCGCATCCTCGAATGGGAGGTGGCCGGTTTTATCAACGACTACGAACAAAGCGTCAGCGGCTATCCGGTGTTGGGAGGCACCGGCGACGTGCAGGATATTCTGCGAAGACACCCCGATTATTATCTGATGTGGGCTATTCACACCATAGGACGTAATTACTTGATCGAGAAGGTGTTTAACAAGGCGAATATCCCCGCGGAACGCCTGGCGACCATAGTGCATCCTTCGGCTTTTGTGGCTCCTACTGCCCATTTGGAGCCGGGGGTGTTTGTTATGTCCAATTGCTACGTCGGCCCGTCCGCTCATATCGGCCTCTGCTGTATGTTGATGGCCAACTCCCTGGTGGCTCACGATACCCGGGTGGGGCCCTTATGTCATTTTTCGGCCGGTTCCATTACCGGCTCCTACAACACCATAGGTAAGTGTTCCTCCATAGCCTATGGTACGGTGGTGCTCGAAAAGAAAAACATAGGCAATTTTGCGGTAGCCGGGGCTTCCAGCCTGGTAACCAAAGATATTCCAGACGGCGAGATCCATATCGGAATTCCGGCCCGTTTTATGAAAAAAGTGATGGAAGCCTAATCGGCCGTAATTTTTAAGGGTTCGGCCTTTTTGTTGTGATTTTTTACCGAAATAGAAGGCCCGAAAGTTTTTGTCGAGAACGGAGAATGCCCTATATTTGGGTTCTGAATGCTCTTTTGAGCAAAAAGATTTAACATAGTTATGGATGAACGCATAGAAAAACTGACCCTTATGGCGTCGCAGTTGCGCCGTGACGTGGTCAATGCGGTATATTACGCTAAAGACGGCCATCCCGGGCCCTGTATGTCGGCTGCCGATTTGATGGCCGTTTTGTATTTTGATTTATTGCGGCTTAATCCCGAAGATCCTTCCTGGATAGATCGCGACCGTTTTATCTTGTCCAAGGGGCATGCCTGTCCTTTGTGGTATGCCGCTTTGGCTCGCAGAGGCTATTTCCCTCCCGTGGAGCTCAAAACCCTCAGGGTGCTGGGTTCCAGGTTGCAAGGTCATCCGGATTTGAAAAAGACTCCGGGGGTAGACGCCAATTCCGGTTCGCTGGGACACGGCCTGTCGCAAGCTTGCGGCCTGGCGATTGCAGCCCGTAAACGGGGTTCGGATAGCCTGAATGTGGTGATTACCGGCGACGGAGAACTCAACGAAGGCATAGTATGGGAAGCGGCTATGGCCATTGCCCATCTAAAGCTGACCAACGTCATTGCCCTAGTCGACAACAACGGCATGCAAAGCGGCGGCAAGGTAGAAAAGGTGAGTGGCCTGTATCCCCTGCGCGAAAAATGGGAAGCCTTTGGCTGGTATGTGGTTGAAGAAGACGGACACGATATCGGCCGGCTTTTGCCCGTGCTCGAAAGAGCCTTTCAGCGGGGCAGAGCAACGCGTGAAGAACGTCAGGGAATGAGCCTGCTGCCCGATCACCTCAGGCGGGGACGGGCTTCGGCGGGCGTGCCGCATCCCGATCAGCCCGTGGTGCTGATTGCACATACTCTGAAGGGAAAGGGTGTTCCCTATATGGAAGGCGATAATTCCTGGCATAAGCGTGTGCCTACCGACGAAGAACATCAATTGGCTTTATCAATTTTGGGAGGACAAGATCTTGAATAATACATCGAGTACCCGTGTGGGTTTTATGCAGGGCCTGGAGGCTCTGGCAGAAGAAGACGACAGAATAATGCTGGTTTGTGCCGACAGCCTCAAGGCTATGCGTGCAGACCCTTTTCTGGAGAAATTTCCCGACAGGGTGGTGGAGCTGGGCATAGCGGAGCAAAATGCGGCCGGTGTATCGGCCGGTCTGGCCTTGGGCGGGTTGATTCCCTATTTTGCCACTTATGCGGGCTTTATCACCATGCGGGCCTGTGAGCAGATCCGTACTTTTATTGCCTATCCCAACCTGGATGTGAAGATGGTGGGGATCAACGGCGGTCTGGCGGCCGGCGAACGCGAAGGGGTGAGCCATCAGTTTTTTGAAGATTTGGCCATTATGCGCAGCATTCCCAATATAACCGTTCTGGTGCCGGCCGATGCCGGTCAGGCCCGTCAGGCGGCAAAGGCGGCAGTCGAAATTCCCGGGCCGGTGTACATCCGTCTGGGCAGCGGTCGCGATCCGGTGATTTTTGACGATAAACAGCCCTTTGTGCCGGGCAAGATCCACATCCTGGAACAAAGAGGCAACGATTTGGTCTTTTTTTGCAACGGCCTGATGATTCCCCGGGTGCTGGTAGCTTCGGCTTTATTGGAAGCCAAAGGCATAGCTTGTACTGTGGTCGAAGTGCATACACTCAAACCCCTGGATACGGAGGCTATAGTTGAACTTTTGAAAGATTGCCGGGCAGCGGTGACGGCCGAAGATCACAACATAATAGGCGGTCTGGGTTCGGCCATCATGGAATGTGCTGCCGAGCATTGCCCGGTGCCTGTGGCCCGCATCGGTTTGCGCGACGTCTTTCCGGGTTCGGGTCATCCCGAGGCCCTGCTCGATTTTTACGGCATGAGTGTGAACGATATAGTGGAGGCCGCCATCAGCACCATCAACAGAAAACCCAATCCTTTACCAAACGAAGAATAATATGCAAACAGGTTATTTTAAGAAAATAAAAGAACAAACAGCTACCCGGCTGTGGATCAATAATCCGACCATCGGGGATGTGCGCCATGGGCTGGAAGCCGGAGCCATCAATTGCACCACCAATCCCACTTATGCTGCTCGTATGCTGCGCGAAGCCGAAAGCCGGGATTTTGCCCTGGGGGTGATAGACACCGTGTTGGCCGCTTGTCCCGACGACGATAAAGCCGCTGCGATTATCCAACGCCGCCTGGTCGCGGAGATGGCCAAAGGCTTTATGCCGCATTTCGAAGCCACCAAAGGCAAAGAAGGTTTGGTGTCCATACAAATGGATCCCCGTTTCGAAGAAGATGCTGCGGCTATTGTGGCCGAAGCCCTTGCCGATTTTGCTCTTATTCCCAACGCTATAGCCAAAATTCCCGTGATTCCTTCGGGTCTTGTGGCCATCGATTGCCTGGTCAGGCTGAACAAACCGGTGATCGCCACCGAAATTATGGGCATAGCTCAGGCACTGGCTGCCTGCGAGGTATATAAACGGGCTTCCGAAGAATCGGGTTTTTCTCCCGCCTTTTTTGTGACCCATATTTCGGGCATCCTCGACGAGGAGCTCAAAGCCGAGGCCGAAGCCCTAGGCGTGGAAGTCAGTAGCGAAGCGATGTACATTGCCGGCTGTGCCGTAGCCAAAAAACAATACCGCCTGATGAAGGAGCGAAACTTACCGGGTATTTTACTCGGCGGAGGTGCTCGTGGCACCCGGCACTTTACCGAATTTGTAGGCGGAGATTTGCATATAACGCTCAACTGGGCCGGAACAGCTCTGGAGTTGGAGCAGAACCCTCCGGCTTTGGAATCGCGCATCGATGCGCCGGTTCCACAGAAACTTATTGATGAACTCAAAGCTAAGTTGCCGACCTTTGCGCGTGCCTACGACGAAAAGGGATTAAAGCCCGAAGAATTTCATCATTTCGCGCCGGTGGTTCGGTTTCGCAATCAGTTCCTGAAGGGCTGGGATGCATTGCTGGCGACCATTCGCGAACGCCGGGCTCTCAGGGTTAACGTGCAACGCTCCTATTGTAAACTGGGTGAACACAAGCCCGTAGAGATACGTCCGGGCATTTTTCGTTCTACCTTGGTTTACAACGCCGAAAACATGCTTTGTCACTTTTTCGAAAAAGAAGGCGCTCGTGTAGACCTGCATACGCACCACGCCATTCAGAGCGGCTATGTGCTGCGGGGTAAGTTGCTGTTTTTTGATGCCGAGGGCAATGAACATATTCTGTTGCCCGGGCATGGCTATTTGTTCGGTTCCAACGAACCCCACGGTTCGGTGGCACTGGAGGAATCGGAAATCATCGAGATCTTTACGCCGGGAAGGCCGGAATATTTGGATAAAGAATAATTCGATACATCAATTCACTAAAAAATAAAACACATATGACCAGAGTTTTTGCCGTTCATACGGCCACTGCATTAATTGAGCCTATTACGGCTTTGTTTAAAGAACACCTGCCACAGGTGAAGTTGAACCACATTGCCGACGACAGCCTGATTCAGGAAGTCATTGCCGAAGGTAGGGTGACACCTGCCGTTAAGCGCCGTATGCTGGCCTGCTATTACGCAGCCGTGGATGCCGGTGCCGACTATATTTTCAATACCTGCTCTTCGGTGGGTGATGTGGCCGATACGGCCCGGTTTTTTATGCCGGTGCCCCTGATTCGCATCGACGAGCAAATGGCCCTCAAAGCCATAAGCCTCTCTGCCCGCATTGGCGTACTGGCAACTCTGCCCACCACTTTGCAGCCCACGGCCGACTTGCTCGAACGTTTGGCAGCCCAACAGGGCAAAAAGATTGAGTTGGTAGACGGCCTGGCCAAAGGGGCTTTTCAGGCTGCCATGGGCGGCAATCCCCAAAAGCACGACGAACTTATTTTGGAAGCTTCCAAAACGGTGGCCCCCAAGGTAGATGTAATCGTGTTGGCTCAGGGATCTATGGCCCGCATGGAAGCCAAATTGGCTGCCGAAACCGGCAAAACTGTTTTATCCAGTCCTCTCCTTGGGGTGTTGGGTCTTAAAAAACTTATCGGATAAGAAGCCATGAAAAAAAGGAATATTCTGCTGATTTTTCTGGTCTTTATAGGAGTAATTACTTTCCTCGACCGCATCAATATTTCGGTGGCGGGCACCAGTATTATGGCCGACCTGGGACTGACTCACAAGCAATGGGGTTGGGTGCTGAGTGCCTTTATCATATCCTACGGACTTTTACAGCTCCCTCTGGGTCTGTTGGGCGACCGTAAAGGTCAGCGCAAGGTGTTGGCCGTTATTGTGCTTTGGTGGTCGGTGTTTACCGGTTTGACGGGGATGGCCGGCGGCTTTATTTCGCTGTTGTTTATCCGTTTTGCCTTTGGTATCGGGGAGGCCGGAGCCTATCCTTGTATGACCGGAGCCATAGGGCGTTGGTTTCCTAAATCCGAAAACGCCAGAGCTCAGGGCTATATCTGGGCGGCCAGCCGGGTGGGAGGGGCCTTGACTCCCTTTATTGTGATTCCTGTCATTGTGCACCTGGGCTGGCGCGAGGCCTTCTATATTTTGGGTGCTTTGGGCGTGGTCTGGGTGATTGCCTGGTACTGGTGGTTTCGCGATAATCCCGCCGATAAAAAGGGCATCACTCCTGCCGAACTGGCCGAGCTCGACGATAAACCCAAAGTGGAAGTAGCTAAACAAAAAGTGCCTTGGGGGGCTATACTGCACAGTAAACAATTCTGGCTGATCCTCGCCATGTATTTCTTTTACGCCTGGGGCAGCTGGTTTTTCTTTTCGTGGTTCCCCACTTTTATGGAAGAAGGCCGGGGCTTTTCAAAGGCTGCTCTCACCTACGCCGTAGCCGTGCCCTTTTTGATGAGTGTGGCCGGGAATATTACCGGCGGCTACCTGAGCGATCGTTTTTCGAAAAAGTACGGGCTCAAAAAAGGCCGTCGCCTGCTGGGAGTAGGCGGTTTGGCGGCTTCGGCGGTGTTTATGTTTTTGGCTGCCTTTATTCCGGGCAAGATGCAGGTGTTTATTTTCCTTTCGCTCTGTTTCGGGGTGATCGACCTGATGTTGCCCAGTGCCTGGGC
>ERZ795058.5464-NODE-5464-length-11525-cov-12.923017_pt1 | contig 11525 bp, 7 predicted proteins | sample MGYA00375142_ERZ795058 | MGnify/ENA primary metagenome ERZ795058 (study PRJEB30187, sample SAMN05720210) | activated sludge metagenome | isolation source: anaerobic digester from wastewater treatment plant | place: Japan | collected 2015-04-20 ...
TCCGCGATATCGTCAGCTACCTGAAGGTGATCGCCAACCAGAGCGACGACATCAACCTCCTCAGGATCATCAACACGCCGCGGCGCGGAATCGGGCGCACGACGCTCGAGCGGCTGCGCAAGATCGCCGACGATCACAACGCCTCGCTCTTCACCGCGGCCCAGATCATGGGACGCAGCACAGACGGCCAAGTGCGCGAAGGCCTCCGCCTCGCGGTGGCCCGCTTCGCTTCCCTGATCGACGACATGCACCACAATCTCTTTGAGAGGGGCAGATCCAAGGCCCAAACGCTGCGGACCCTCGTCGAGCAGATCGACTACAAGGGGCACATCGAGGGAGAACACCCGGATAATGAGGCGGTCGTCGCTTTCAAAATGAAGGGGGTGAGCCTGCTCTGTGACATGCTCTCCCGCTTTGAGCGGGAGAATCCCGCCTCCTCGATCTTCGACTTCATCAACCGCCTCAGCCTCGCCGGCAAGGAGAGCGGGGCGGAGGAGGATGCGGGCAAGGTCGCTCTGATGACCATCCACAGCGCCAAGGGCCTTGAGTTCGACACCGTCTTCGTCGCCGGCGTCGAGGACCGCTTCATCCCCCACGCCCGGGCCATCGAGGACGATCCCGCCAACATCGCCGAGGAGCGCCGTCTCTTCTACGTGGCCATCACCCGGGCCAAGCGCGCCCTGATCCTCTCAGCGTGCGAGAATCGGCGCAGGAACCACACAGATATCCCCTCCCTCCCCTCCCGCTTCCTCGAGGAGATCCCCAAGGAGCTCTTCGACGAGGAGGATCCTGCCAAAGAGCTCAGCGGTGACGAGATGGTTGATAAGCTGAGATTATTGCGTGAGCGGCTGGCTCAGAAGACTGGTTAGAGAGGAGATACAATATTGACGTAGATCGTGTCGCTATATGATCCACTGAGACGCTGGTCTACTTCGTTTTTCTTGATTCCACCAATCCAGAGACCTCTTTCATTGATCAACGGAAATGGGACAAGGTCACTCCAAGAAATACGTTCCCCGTAGTTAACTTTTTTGTTCGCTGTCTCAAAATAGAGGTCATAGCTAATCGTGCTCGCACCCTCAGAAGATTTCAACTTAAAAGAGTTCGTGGTGCCCGAGTCAGTGAAGATTATATCTCGTGCGTACGTCTGCCCCTCCACTCCATCAAGAACCTTAATCTTGGCGGTGTTGATTCTTACCTTCCCAGTGTATGCATCGCTGATAGTAAAATCCGCTTGTGATGCTTCGAAAAACACTTCGTAGGTAGGAGTGGTTGGCTGGGTGGGAGGATCACCATATATCAAACCAGGAGAGTTGGGATTATTAGGATCGGACGTATATGCCCCTGGTCCTATTACCGGTGTGGTAGTGCCCGTCCCCCCAGGTGCCTCAGTCGTAACATATGCACCGAGGTTTGGATCCGTTATCGTACCAGCTCCTGCATACCAGCCAACACTAACACCAGACCTAGCAGCAGCGGCGACAACGAATGTTGGATTGAAATTTGAAGGAAGTGTATATGGAGAATTTTCCTTGAAATAACTAGCTGGTCGATACCCTACTGCCGCATGTCGATCAACAATATTCATATTTACCAAGAATATGTCGACATAAAATGGCAAAGTGGTGATAGCACACGAATCGTTCTGAATAATTGGCCATACATTACCATACAATACCTGCAAGACTGGCTCAGCCCCTAATCCATTTGGATACGCGACACTGTAGGTGTAGAAATCTTGGCTTCCTGGAACAAAATCCCCACCTGCATAACCTTTCATCAGCCCACTTACAGATACGGCTCCGCTGGCTGAGCTGATCTGTACAAATGATGGGGTATAAATTACCCCTGTTGTTGAAGTCATTGTAATCCTTCCAAGCTTAGCCGCCAATACGGTGTTGCTGGTAAAGGGATAAGGAGCGATCTCAAAGGCTATTTGGGGTTCAGGTGTATAGACCGCAGTCACAGTCCCCCACACACCAAACGGCAGGGCAACAAGGATGAGGATGATCAGAAGAAAAGACGGTATGGGTCGCTTCATATAACTTCTATCCAGCTTCGGTGCAATACGAATCTCTACTTCACAGGTGCACTTATTCTCCGCCTCAATGATTCTGTTTCTTGAGGCAGACAGTTCACCTTCAGATAAAAATTGTATGTCAATCTTATGATCACGTCTAGGCTGAGCACCCAATAAAAACAGAAAGATTCCGTATCAAAATACAACATTTCCTGCAGATTCTTTCGTATTTGAGTGGGTTTCTAAACATATGTCTAGCAAGTGATTCGTAAATTCCCCAGCACTCCCCTCGGTCAATCATTTTTCTAGTAGTGGAGGCAATAGATCAGACCCAACCGTTGTGCAACTTCCAGAATTTCCACCAGTGGTATGGCAGAATCAAGGGAGAGACACGAAGATACGGAGCGCTCCACCCAGATCAATGGAACAACGTTCATTCTTCAGGTCTTTTTGATCTCCAAGCAATCCGGATGGTCAACAATGGAACATGCGCTGGAAGACCTGTTGTACCATCAAAGCAGAGAACCAGCACGACACCCATGAGATGAGCAGCTAAATCACCGTCATCCATTGTCACCTCTTTGCTCTCAACACCAAATAAGAATTCCGAAGCCTACCTTCAGCCCCATAGTACACTTTCCTGATAAGGGGCTCTCCTTCTCACAGAGCCTGACAGATGAGACTGTGCCAAGAGTGAACAGAATACACATAAATGGAGTAGAATTGATTTTACATGTTTGCTCTGACAAAAATTATTAAGAACTCTTCTTATTACATCTTGTCTCTCGTTGTGTTTTTTTCTATCTTGTAATCGATGAAGAAATTGTGCACCTGGTTGATCTTATTTTTGATATTATTCGCCTTCCCCGTATGGGCTACTATCACGGCTACGTATGAACCAAACCCATACTTTCACTTCGAGAAGGGCTTCTCCCCCCTGAATACAAACAGACTCGTCGCCCATGTGGGGACGTTGACCTTCAACACGGGTGGGGAGGACTTCTTTGATCCCAACATCATCCACGTCAATCTTTCCACGCAGTTTGGCTTCACCGGCCCGATGGTGTGGCCTAACAGCGGCCCCGAAATCAGAGAGTCGTTTTTTACCCTCTACGCGGTCTCCACGATAAAAAACAAGACCCAGGTCACCCCGATCTGGGAGGGTGACGGCTCAAGCCCCATCCGTACCGACGGTGGAAACCTCAACGTCAACGTCCTGGTCGTGCAACTCTACCTCGTCAGCGATCAACCGTGGTCGGTCTACGTCCTCAATGCCGCCTACGCCCTGACGACGGGGACGTTGGGAAACTTCTCCGTGGCTGTAGCAAACAAGGGTGGGGGATATTATCCAGGAGGAGGAGGATTTGATATCAGCTTGAACGGCACCCCTCCCGGCACCTCCGCCCCAATCCTGCCGCCAAGGACCAGCCCGACCAATCCGATCATCGTCTATGGAGACCCCCCCGAGCAGGCAAACTACGATTTCCTCATCACCAACAAGCAGGCCATCACCCTCGCCGATGCGGTGGGCAACCGCAAGGCAAAGGTTGCCGAAGCCCAGATCACCATCACCAACGGCCAGGCGAACAAGGATTACGGCGTCAATGTCATCTTCACCAACCAAGCAAACACCAACCCCTTCCGCCTGACCATGCAGAACGTGAACAATCCTCCCACCATCCCCTACTCCCTCTACTTCAACAATAAAACAGTCATCCCCCGGAGGGGACAACGAATGGACCGGCCTCAAGAACGGAATCACCAAGAGCCTTGACATCCAAGTCACCGGGGTCTCGACCAATGACGCCGCCATGGCCCTGGCCGGCTCCTACCAGGATGTCATCATCGTGAACATCTCCCCCTTGGATACCTGACCCCTTCTTGCTTTTTCATCCTAATACCGTGTATTGTCTTATAACCTCACCAATAGGATGAAAGCCATGTTCGACATCGATTACACCAAGACCCCGGTCACCGATTTCTACGGTATCAACTGTTTTACCGAAGTAGAGATGGGCAAGTACCTCAGCGACTACGTCATTCGAGAGCTGAAAGAGGTGCAACGGGGCCAGCGTGAACTGTCGAGCGAGCTCGCCGACCATGTGGCGAGCGCCATGCGTCAGTGGGCGCTCGCCAAGGGGGCGACCCACTTCTGCCACTGGTTCCAGCCGCTCACCGGCCTGACAGCGGAGAAGCACGACTCCTTCATCACCCCCACCAAAGGGGGCAAGGTCCTCCTCGAGTTCAGCGGCAAGGAGCTCATCAAGGGCGAGGGCGATGCCTCCGCCTTCCCCAACGGCGGGCTCAGGGCCACCTTCGAGGCACGCGGCTACACCGCCTGGGACACCTCCTCTCCGGCCTTCCTCAAGGAAGTGAGCGGCGTCAAGACGCTCTACATCCCCACCGCCTTCTTCTCCTACAATGGACAGGCGCTGGACAAGAAGGTCCCGCTCCTCCGCTCCACCCTCGCCCTCGAGAAGCAGACGTTGCGCGTCCTCAAGGCGCTCGGCAAGACGAAGGCGAGGCGGATCATCGTCAACATCGGGCCGGAGCAGGAGTACTTCCTCGTCGACAAGAAGTTCTACGACCAGCGGGCCGACCTGCGCCTCACCGGGCGCACCGTCATGGGCAACCTCGCCGCCAAGGGGCAGGAGCTCAACGACCACTACTACGGCACCATCGGCGACCGGGTCTCCGTCTTTATGAGCGAGCTCAACTACGAGCTGTGGAAGCTCGGTATCTCCAGCAAGACGCAGCACAAGGAAGCGGCTCCCAATCAATTCGAGATCGCCGTCGTCTATGACGCGGCCAACCTCTCCACCGACCACAACCAGCTCTTGATGGACGTGCTCCAGATGGTGGCCCTGCGCCACGGCATGGTGGCCCTGCTCCACGAGAAGCCGTTTGCCGGCGTCAACGGAAGCGGCAAGCACGACAACTGGTCGCTCGCCACCGAAGATGGCACGAACCTGTACGCCCCGGGCAACAACCTTGAGGAGAACCTCCAGTTCCTCCTCTTCCTCACCGCCTTCATCAAGGCGATGGACGTGTATGCACCCCTTATCAGGGCGGGGGCGGCCACCGCGGGCAACGACCACCGTCTCGGATCCTCGGAGGCCCCGCCGGCCATCATCAGCATCTACCTCGGCGAGCAGCTCTCCTCGATCCTCGATGCCATCACAGAGGAGGGCAACTGCGCCAAAGGCAAGAGCCAGTATGTAAAGATGGGCATCACCGCCCTCCCTGAGCTGCCCAAGGACCTCACCGACCGCAACCGCACCAGCCCCATCGCCTTCACCGGCAATAAATTCGAGTACCGCATGGTCGGCTCCTCCCAGTCGGTGGCGGGGCCGAACATCTACATCAATGGCGCGGTCGCCCAGGTACTGCAGGAAGCCGCCGACCGCCTTGAGGCGGCAGACGACGTTGAGCTTGAGTGCCACAACATCATCCGTGACTTCTACCAGGGACACAAACGCATCATCTTCAACGGCAACGGATACAGCCAAGAGTGGAAAGCCGAGGCGAAGCGTCGTGGCCTGCCTGAATTCCCCGATACCGTCTCCGCGCTGCCCCAGATGGCACACGAATCCTCCATCGCCCTCTTCGAGGCGCAGCAGATCCTCACCCGTTCTGAGGTGGAGAGCCGGTTGGAAATCTACCTGCAGACCTACAGCAAGCAGATCAACATCGAGGCGTCGGTCATGGTGGAGATGTGCCGCAAACAGATCATCCCGGCGGTGAGCCGCTATCTCGGCGCGCTCTCCACCTCCATCATCAACCAAGAGGCCATCGGCCTGGCAGCCCTTGAACAGAAGAAACTCGCGTCACGGCTCCAGCAATCGTTGGAAGAGGCCATCACGCTCACCGAATCGTTGCACATCGCCGTCGCCGAGGCCCTCTCCCACAGCGATGATGCGCGAGCTCAGGCTGAGTTCTACCGCGACGAGGTGGGCACTCGCATGCACGGCCTCAGAAGCCATATCGACCTCTTGGAGACCTACACCGACCGTTCGTTCTGGCCCCTGCCCTCCTACGACGACTTGCTCTTCCGCCTCTGATCGATCAGGTCATAGACGCTGCCCTGATGAGGGGCCAGCTCCAGATCGCCGTCACCGCTCTCCTCGACCCGCCCCACCTTGTGGGTCGAGAAGAGGCGCAGAGCGATGACATCCTCACTGGCAAGGAAGGCGTTCAAACAGCACGTCTGGGAGTGGGAGCCCATATTGAGGACCACCAGGCGCCGCCGCTTCCCCAAGGTGCGGGTATAGATGAGGATATTGGCGTTGCTGCACTCCAAGAAGGCGCAGTGTCCCATCTGCATCACCTCGTCATCTTTGCGCAGGGCGATGATCCGGCGATAGAAGTTCAGCATTGAGTCCGATTCCAGACTCTGGTTCTCCACCGAGTAGTAGTTGGCGCCCTTGGCAGCATCGAGCCAGCTCTCGCCGGTGGTGAACCCATATCCGGCTCCGGTGTTCCAGATCATCGGACCACGGGCAAGGTCGCGCCCCGGATGAAGCGGCCAGTACCGCTTGCCCAACGGGTCCTGCATCTCCTTTCTCTTGATCCGGGAGTTTGGAAGCCCCAACTCCTCCCCATAGTAGATGAAGATCGTTCCCCGCTGGGTCATCAAGAAGAGGGCGGCGAGCTTCAGCTTCTCCTCATTCCCCTTCACCTTGCCCGCAAACCGAGGAAGATCGTGGTTGTTCAACACCCAGCACGGATCACGATGACGCCCGGTGGCCTCATACCAGCGCTTCGCCACCCGTTTCCAGCTCTGTGCAGAGAAGCGCACAGAGGCCAGCGAAAAGTCAAAAGACAGATTGAGCTCATCACCTGAGCCCAAATACGAGGCGGCGAGCTCAGGTTCCCCCGGCAGTTCCGCCATGATCTCACCGACCAGCATCCGCTCTTCATACTGGTCCAACACCTTACGAAGCTGTCGGATCCGCACATGTGATTCAGGACGGTTCCGGTCAAAGATATGGCGCTGCATATCATACGGACGGGGACGTGCCCCGAAGATCTTCGGATTACTGCGCAGCGTCTCATCTTTCACGATCAAGTTGATGACATCGAGGCGAAATCCATCGACACCTCGATCGAGCCAATATTTCACCATCGAGAACAACTGATCAACCATCTTTTGGTTTCGCCAGTTCAAATCCGGCTGTTCAGTCAAAAAGGAGTGCAGATAGTACTGTCCCCGCTCTTCATCCAGACTCCAGGCCTTCCCCCCGAACGCTCCCATCCAGTTGTTCGGGATTTCATCACTCCAGATATAATAGTCGGCGTACTCGCCATCGGTTGTAGCCTTACTCTCAATGAACCAAGGATGTTCATTCGACGTATGGTTCAACACCAAATCGAAGATGACCCTGATGCCCCGCTCATGCGCCTCCGTGATGAGCAGATCGACATCTTCAAGGGTCCCGTACTCTTTTTGGATGGAAAGATAATCAGAGACATCGTATCCGAAATCAGCATTGGGCGAGCTGAAGATTGGACTCAACCAGATGGCATCGACGCCCAAATCCTGCAAATAGCCCAGACGACTGATGAGACCGAGCAGATCACCCACTCCATCACCATCACTATCTTGAAAGCTTCTCACATAGATATGATATATTACTCCTCCTTGCCACCACGCCTGATCCATGCCTCACCTCCCTCTCATCATGCTACCGCAAAAGAGAGAATTTACAATGTATTTACACGCAATACAGTGCATCTTGCTGTAACAACCAAATATAAATATTGGCATCCTTCGATGCAAGCAGACATATTTGCACCACCGCTCATCGTAATATGTCAACCGATTCAAAGGGAAACTGAAGCATTCTTAACCGTATGGAAACAACATCTTGCTGGATGACCCCAATGCATATACTGATACCCTCTCAAACCGTAAATTAAAATCTATATTATTATATTTATATCTGTTATTTATGATATGTAAACAATTTGTATCTATATTGTTTTATTTCTTTTATATATTGTTTTAATATCTTTTTATAATCATTATAATGTTGTACTTATGTCGTTTATAAGGATATCTTTTAAGATTAGATAGTATTTTTAGATTATATTTCAGCTATTTTATAGTAAATTCGATGTTCTTTGGTCACGTCAAGTCTTGTTTGCAATTTCAGATTTAAAGGTCATTGAACACTTCCCATTCTGATCATGCTGCATTATTCAGCTGCCGCTGTTCTTCTATCGACTTTGCACTTATGTAAGACCTTCCTGTTTCAGTGTCATCCTGGTACTCCATAAGATAAGAAACCAATAACCTCATGTAAGAGCCGGTGCAAGGGAAAACCCCCACTACACGGCTTCTTCTCCTGATCTCGACATTGAGGCGTTCAATGCCGTTGTTGGAGGCAATCTTCCTCGAGTCCAATTCGGGGAAATTGTAGAACTGGAGAGAGTCCTCCAGACCTTCCATCAAGCATTCTATAGCCTTGGGAAATCTCTGCCCATATTCCTCCTCAAGGCCCCTGGCACAAGCCTCCGCATGCTTGGCATCCTTCTGGTTCCAGATCAGCTTCAGCTGGCTGGCAAACCCTTTCTTTTCCTTGGGCGACACATGGGCCAGGATGTTGCGCATGAAGTGCACCTTGCAGCGTTGCCAGGAAGCACCAAGAAAACACTTGTCGATGGCGGCCCGGAGCCCCTTGTGGGCATCAGAGACCACCAGCCAGACCTCCTCCAGGCCACGCCCCTTGAGCTTCTCGAACAGTTCGGTATAGGTGGCCTCAGATTCGTCGTACATGGGCTCTACGGCCAGGATACGCACTTTTCCGTCCAAATCCACCGCCCTCACCACCATGATGGCGACACTGATGACCTTCCTATTGTCCCTGATCTTCTCGTAGAGGGCATCCACCCAGATGACAGGGTACTCCTTCTCCAGGGGGCTGTTGCGAAACTCCTCGACCTGGAGGTCCAATTCTGAGGTGAAGTTGCTCACCTGAGAAGCGGTTATCCTCTCGATTCCCAGCTCCTTGGCAAGCTTGTCAATCTTCCTCGTGGAAACACCCTTTATCCATGCCTGCTTGATGACCTCTATCAGGGCCTGTTCGCTACGTTTCCTCTCCGTCACAAAGAAGGGGACATACCCGCCTTTCCTAAGCTTGGGCACCAGCATGTACAGGGTCCCCAGCCTGGTGTCGAACCTGCGGGTGCGGTAGCCGCTGCGATATGCCTTCCTGGCTTCCTCATGGGCACCCTTCGGGGCATTGCACTTCTCTTCGATCTCAAGCTCCATAAGCTGGCTTGTCATCCATTCTAGCATAGCTAGTAACGGGTCCTCAGCGGTCTGGAACTCCAGTAGTTTCATTGCAAAAAACGTGGTATCCTTAGTTTCGGTCATTGGTCAACTCCTCCTGTTGTTGTGGTAACTAACAGTATGGGGTATCCAATGACCTTTATCAAATCGGAATCCAAATTGCGAACTTAACTATACACTACCTGTTCTTTTCTCATCTTCCAATAGTAATGGTATAAATTTTAATATTTAATAGACAGTACTATATTTATTTTATATTAGTATTATTTTATTTTAATATTGTTTTAATTTTTATTTATATTTTTACTAATTACTTTTATAAATTATATTATAATAATACTGTATGTTTTATATATTTTTTATAATAACATACAGTATTATTTATATCTTTAGTTTTATTTATATATCTAAATTATATCAAATATAATTTCATACTATATTTATATAATTAGTTTTGATCATACTTTCTTTGGAATTCTTTCAGTGAGAACCGTATTCCTGCAGCCCATCCCAAACCCATTGATGAGAAAAGTTCCTCGAGTTCTCTTTTGAAGGAAGGTTCTATGGAAAACGTAGTCAAAACTTTCTTTTCCTTTTTCGGCGTTCGTTTTTCTTGTGAAAACAATTCTTTTGCTTTCTGTGAACTTATACTTGGATCAACTACTTGCTCAGAGTCTGTTTCTGGGTTTTTTTTCAGTGCCATATCCTATCTCCATACCTCTTTATTAAGTTCCATCAATGCCTCGATTGTCACTGGCTTCAATCCCTTCCCTCTCACTTTGAATTGCTGTGGTGCTTTTCCTGCTTCCTGTGCCTTTCTGAACAGAGGATCAACCGGGATCTTAAATACGGTAAATTTGCCTTGCATCGCCGCTTCATAAATATCGCGATGTTGCCGAATTCTATTATCGAAAGAATTGATGATAATCTTCGTATGCTTTACCGACGAACGTAAGTTCTTCTTGAGACGATCCAATTCATCTATGAAGATTTCCAATCCATCAAGGCTAAAGACCTCAGGAGTCATCGGGGTGATGACTTCATCTGAAGAGATCAATGCTGCTCGTTCCAAGCGTCCAAGACCAGGCGATAGGTCCAGGATGATCCGATCAAATGATGGAGAAACTTCTTTTATGAGATCTTGCAAAATGAAAGGTTCCTCAGCGAGTTTAGTTTCGGCATACAGCTTCAACGTCCCGCCGATTCCAAATGTCGGTAACATAAAGAGTTGTGGTATATCCGGGATAGGAATAATCGCATCATCGACAAAACATTTTCCTTGTACGACATCTGCCAATTCGTATGCAGGTGTCTCCTTCAAGAACCATGATGATGCATTGCCCTGGGGATCCATGTCTACGAAGAGCGTACGATACCCATCGAGTGCCGATTGACATGCGAGAGTACCAGAGATGGTTGTCTTGCCAACACCTCCCTTCTGGAGGTGAAAAGATAAAGTTTTAGCCATGAATCACCTTGGTAATGAGTATATACCGTAACCATTGGTCGTACAAGTATTATAATAAATTAAACAGAACTTTGTAACTTTCATTTCATTTTTATTCCGAACTACAATTAGTACAATTTGTTATAATATAAACAAAGGCAGTTATTATTTTGTATCTATATTCAATATATATATTCTTAGTATTGATTATATTAGTTTTAATACTAATTATTGGAATAGAAAAGGAGAGACAGACATAATTTCATTTTCTCAAGAAATCTGTATGAGGCAGCTCTTTTTACACTCATCATTAAGATCTACCTGATGCATCCTTCTCGATATTGTTATAGTACTTGTTTAATATTAATTTTATATTTTTTATATATTTTTTACATATTTTTTTGCTTTCTTTCCATTTGTTTTAATATTATAATTATATTGGTCTAAAATTGTATTTTATTGTTATAATATTTTTTATATTAATTTACATACATATTTATGTTATATATACATTGTTGCGATACTAGTACAATTAGTTCTTTAGAATTTTCATACATCGTTATTATACTACCATTATATTCTATATAACTTTTATACATATATTATTTGTGTTTTACTTCTTATTACTATAATCAATATTATTACATCATAATACCTATATATTTTTATACATATTCAATATTTTTTAACAGTATTACAATATTTCTATGATGTTAGGGCCGGGCTAATTTTTACCACCAGAGGTCAGGAGAATAGTTACCATC
>ERZ795058.5467-NODE-5467-length-11518-cov-12.777371_pt1 | contig 11518 bp, 14 predicted proteins | sample MGYA00375142_ERZ795058 | MGnify/ENA primary metagenome ERZ795058 (study PRJEB30187, sample SAMN05720210) | activated sludge metagenome | isolation source: anaerobic digester from wastewater treatment plant | place: Japan | collected 2015-04-20 ...
GTCGGTTTCGCTGGTCAGCGCTCCAATCTGCGCGGCTGTCACGCCGTGCGGGTTGTCGGTGCGGACGATGTGCGCGTCGACCTGTTGCGACGTTGCGAGGCCGGCTGTGCCTGCCGCGACTGCCGCGTTGATATCACCGGCCACCTGCTGCACCGCGCCTGCAAGCGCGTTGCTGAGGGCTTGCAGATCGGCGGCAAGGGCGTATTGGCTCACGGCGGGCGGCGGGTTCGTCGAGGCAAGGTGGCCGATGGTCGGGCGCATGGCGATGCGCCCGAACGCGCGCGGGTTCTGCGCGTTCGTGCCGACGATGAACTGGTAGTCGTAGTGCGCCGCGCCGGTGTCGAGCTCCGGCGTCCAGCGGACGGAGATCACGCCGGTGGCGGGATCGGCGGCGGCGGGAACGTGGCGGTAGAGGCCGGCGGCGAGATCGGGCTCGCGGTAGCGGAACTCGACGGCGTCGGTCACGGCCACCGGCCGCGTGCCCACGACCAGGCGCGGCATGAGGTCGACCGTCTCGCCCTGCCAGACGTAGGTGTCGTGGGGCACGGGCCGGTCGAGCTGCACGTCCCAGCGCAGCGGCGCGATCTGCGCGCGGCATGCCGCGCACAAACTAAGAGCGAATAGTGAGCAACCAATAACTGAACGCATGTCAGGCCTCCTGTTCCTGCGCCACGATCTCGTAGCGCATGGTGATGCCGCAGCCTATCCACTCCGCCAGCTCGGCGGCGCGGCAGCGCGCCGGGCCTACGGTGGTGGCGCCCGCGCCGTCGCCGTAGACGAGCGTCCCGGACGCGGCCAGCGCGGCGGCGCGCAGCGCGTGGATCGCCGCCTGCGCGAGATCCGGCGCGGCGTAGGTGTAGTCGGCCTCGACCACATCCACGTAGTGGCGGTTGCCGCGCCCGAAGACGCCGGCGGCCTCCGCGCCGATGCGCGGCACGATCTCGACGGCCGCGTGCCCGGCCGCGCCCACGATGCGGGCGGGCTGGCCGGACGCGGTGCCGGAGGCGATCACGGTTGTGCCGATGGCGATCTTCATCTTATGACCACGTTGGGAATGTGACGGTGTAGAGCGCGGCGGGGACGCCGGCTGCGAGCTTGACGGCGGGCGTGAAGGCGTACTGGCCGTGGCGCGGGTCGGACGCGCCGAACAGCATGCTGCCGCTCTGGATCTGGCAGTCGGGGAACGTGACGGTCACGCCCTTGTCGCCGTCGTTGGCCGGGCCGATCACGAGCTGCCTGCCGAGCTTGTTGCTCGCGCCGAGCTTGGCGGCGCCCGCGCCCTGGATGTTCCAGAGCTCCATGATCGCGGATTCGCTGAGGCCGAAGGGCGTGAAGGCGACGGAGGGATTCAGCGCGGACAGTTTGAAGTTGACCGTGCCGTAGCGGTTGACCGCCCTCGGCGTGACCGACGCGCCGAGGTCGAAGGTGAACCCCTCCTCGGAGTCGATCTCGACGGCGGTCTCGCCGGTGCCGAGCGTGGCCTTGTAGGCGGGCGTGGGGGCCTTGTCGGGGTTGAGCGTGTGCGCGGCGATGGCGGCGGTCTCGATTTTGTAGTGCGTGTCTTCGGCGGCGTCCTCGGCGGCGATGTCGCCGAGGCCGGCGAACTGCATCTCGCCCATCGGGCCGCGGTCGGTGCCGAGGATGAGCTGCGGCGGGCGCGTGACGATCCCGGCGGGGATGGTGATCTTCTCGCCGGCGGCGGTGTAGATCACGATGGGCGTGTCCGCGGCGGGCGCGATCAGCCTGCCGATGTCGGCGGGGCCGAACGGGAAGTACTTGGCCGCGCTGGTCAGTTCGCCGAAGGGGGTGAAGGCGAGCGTGAACATTTTGTCGGTGACGCGCCGGTCGACCGGCCCGTAGTACGCGCTGACCATCTCGCGCAGCTTGAGGTCCGGCGTGAGGGTGACCGTGCCGGTGGTGTAGTAGTTCTGCCCGTTCCACGCCACGACGGCGGGGCCTTCTGATATCACTCTGGTTTCCATTGTGTTTGTTCCTTTCGTTTAGATTCGCGCGGGCGGCGGCACGGTGTCCGTGTAGCCGTGCTCGCCGGGCTGCCGCAGCGGCGGCAGGTCCACGCGGGTGCGGAGGGTGAGGTTGACGACGACGCGGTTGCCGCTCTGCGGCCCGAGGCTGAGTGCGGCGCCCCACCCGGTCAGCGGCTTCTGGCAGCCGGGCGGCGTCCACCCCTTGAGCGCGCGGAGCGCCAGCGCCGCCCACTCGAGCGCGCGGCGCCCCGTGCCCTCCGGCGGCGCGTTGAAAACCGTGTCCTCAATCGCCGAGACGGTCACGCCGAAGGGGTCGAGGCGCACGGTCGGCAGGTTGGGGCCGGCCTCCTCGGCGGCGGGCGTGGCGATCAGCAGCGCCGCGCCGGGGCGGCAGCCCTCCTTCATCACGGCGAGGGCTTCCTCGATGCGGCTGTCGATGCTGCCCTCATACTGCATGATCAGCGCGATGCCGCCGAAGTCGCTGAATGACGCGAGGCGGTCGCGGACGGCCCGCTGCACGTCCGGGAACACGCCGCTGTTCAAAGGTTGGTTGGTTGTCGTTTCGTTCATGTTGCCTGCATCCTTAAGAGCACTTCGAGCGCGTCGAGCGCGCCCTCGCGGGCGGCATCGCCGAGCGTCCGGTCATCGGGCAGCGCGTCGGGTTGCGGCTGGTGCGTCACCGCCTTCACCAGCCAGAAGAGCACCTGCGGCGCCGCGCCCGCGCCCTTGCCGCGTGTGCGCCTGCGTCCGTTCTCGCGCTGCGGCCGTTCGCCCGCCACGAGCGCCGGGCGCACGCCGCCGTCCGGGTGCCGCGCCCACTTGATGTGGGCGGCGAACGAGCGCGCGCCCTGCGGCGCCTGCGCGGCCGCGTCGGTCGCGGGGATCGTCAGGTAGGTCTTGCCGTGATCCTCCGCGCGGATCGTCCCGCCCGCCAGCTTGTGGATCAGCGGCGCGGATTCAATCGTCACCGACGCGCGGGCGTCGTCGTGGACCACGTGGCCGGTGATCTGCTCGGCCACGCTGTTGCCGTCCGCGCCGGACCAGAAGCCGGTGTGCCGGAAGCCGTCGCGGCGCGGCCGCCGCTGGAGCTTGGCGAAGTGGTCGCGCAGCGCGTTCTCGATGCCCATCGCCGCGCCTTCGGTCACGGTGCGCTGCGCCCCGAGCAGGTCCGCCAGCTTCCTGCGCAGGTCTGCGGGCACGTCGATGCTGACCTTGATCTCGCTCATCTCATGATCCTCGCTATGCCGCGCTTGATCGCGGCCTCGCCCAACAGCCTGCCGAGCGCGGCGAGCAGTGACGGCGCCACGCCGGACACGTCCGCCTCCGCGTTCGCGTTGAAATCCTCGACCGGATCTGCGTCCGGTTTCCAGTCCCCGGCGATCACGCCGAGGGCGATGGCCTCGCGCCGCGACACGTCGCGCACGCCCATGCCGCTCTGAAAATCGAAAGGGGGGTAGGGGTTGCCGAAGCGCGAGATCGCCGTCCAGATGCCGTCCGCCTTTTCGGCGATCATGCGCCCGTCGTAGAGCTTGCCGCCCGCCTCCAGCCAGCGCGCGCGCCAGTCGCGCTTCACGCGGGAGTCGCGCACGCGCACCAGCTCCTGGCACGGAAAGGCCAGCAGCGCCCCGCCGGTGGAACTGCGCAGGAACCGCGCGTAGCCCTGCGCCTGCGCCCGGTTCGTATCGATCACCAGCTTGATGCGCCGCTCCGCCGCCGGGTTGGTCAGCACGTTCCCCTCTCCGGTGTCCAGCCCGCGCGCCTGCATCATCTGCCGCAGCTCGGTGATCGCCGTGTCGCGCCGGTAGAGCTTGCCGTCTTTGCTGGCCCCTTGCAGCAGCATTGCAATGGCGTCGCGCTCGGCGCTCAGCGCCTTGGCGTCCGCCACGGCCGCGCTGAAGAACGCGCGGCGGCGCAGCGCCGCCGGCACCGCGTCCCATTCGGCGGTCCGCGCCCACGAGGGCACCGTCGTCTTCTCAGCGAATAGCTCTATGGCTGTCTTGGTCATGGTTCTGTGGGCGGCGTTCACGCCGCCGTTCTGGTCCTGTGGACGGCGTTTACGCCGTCGTTCTACCATCCTAAAATGCTGTCGCTGTCCGGGTCGGCGATGGCCGGGCCGGGCTTGCCGGACTTGGGCTCCGTCTCGATGTGCAGCGCGTCGGGCGGCGCCACCGATACTTTGATCAGGTTGTCGCGCACCTGGTTGGCGCGTGTCCACTCGGCCACGCGCAGCTCGTCCAAGAGGTCGCGCATGCCCGGCAGGCGCGTGAACGCGCGGTAGCGGAAATCGGCCAGGACGTGCGTGAGTATCTCGTCGGGCACATAGCCGGGCCGCGAATCCACCTGCGCCACGCGGCGCAGGCCGGCGCGCCACTCGGCGGCCACCTGCGCGGCGATCTCCTCCAGCGCGTTGCCCTGCCCGGCGGCGGTCGCCGCGGACGCGAGGCGCGAGGCCTCGGCGGCGGTCACGCGGGAGAGGAGCGATTCTGCTGTCAAAGGCATCCACATGGCTGGCCCTTTTCGGTTCTGCGGACGGCGTTTACGCCGTCGTTAGGCGGCGCCCGCGCCGCCGCCAATTCCGGCGGCGCGGGCGCGCGTTCGGTTAGTTGCTCAGGATCAGCCTGCACGGGCAGACGTTGGTCACGGTCCCCGACCGCAGCAGGCGGTCGCCGGCGAACAGGTAGATGTTCGTCCCGGCGCCGATGTCGTCGCTGAACGCGCCGGACGCGCAGGAGCGCGTCAGGAGCGCGTTGGTGGTCGAGCCGTTCCGGCTGATCCGGCTGATGACCACCGTCCCGTCGGTCGGGACGGCGTCCTCGATCTGGATCGCGGCGATCTTGCCGACGCCGATCCCGGCGGCGGCCCACTCGCCGGGGGCGGGCAGGCTGATCACGGAGAGCGACGCGGCCAGCGCCGCGCCCGCGGCGGCGAAGACCGCCGCCATCATGAGCATACGTGAGCGTTTACGCATAGCTTGTTTTCCTTTCTTCACGGCGTTCCGTGATTGGTTAGCCGACGAGGCGGACCAGCGCGTCCGCGTTGCCGACGTCATATCCGTACCAGCACTCGGTGCTGAAGTTGGTCTTCCCGGTCGCGCCTTCGGTGTAGACCACGCGGTTCAGGGTCAGGCCGGTCTCCGGCTCGACCATGCCGCCGAACTCCTTGTACGGAGTGGTGTCGGCTATGGGCACCTTGCGGCTGCCGACCGCGATGGCGTCCGGGTGGCAGACGAAGCCCGGCTGTTCATACTGGGGCACCTCGATGATCGCGCGGAACCCGAGCAGGCCGGGGATCGCGCCGCCGACGACGGCCTCGCGGCCGCCGTAAACCTGGCTGTCGAGGTCGGCCAGCAGGGCGCTGAAAAAGTCCGGGTTAAGCGCGAGCACGCACTTGGCCGGGATCAGCTTGGCCTTGACGATCTTGGCGCGCAGCGCGGCCACGGCCAGCCGCTTGAACTCGGCCAGCGCGACGTTGATCTTCTTCGCGGCCGTGTCGCCGTAGTTCTCCGGCTTGACCAGGCTGATCACGTCCGCGAGGACGGCGTCGGCCATCTCCTTTTGGTTGAGGTCCGCCTTGCCCTCCCAGTAGTTCGGGCGGAAGTTCGCCATCTGGGTCTGGGTGACGGGGAAGCCGCAGATCTTGCGCTTGTTGATTTTGACGCTCCGAGCCTTGAGCGACTGCTTTGAGCGGGCGTAGTTGTTGGTCTCGTCGTCCCAGTCGTCGACGGTGTCCGCCGTGACGAGGGGGACGTTGACGCTCTCGCCCTCCTGGACGATGTCGTCCGAGAGGTCGAGCGAAAACGCCCGGAGCGGCGCCAGGGCGCGGGTCAGGCCGGCGATGAACTTGTTGCTGTAGATCTCGACGGCTGTATCGATGTTTGTTGGCATGTTGAGTTTTCCTTTCCGGGGCAAGCGCGGGGCCTGCCGCACGGGCTACACCGCATCCGCGCGGGCGTTGCGGAGGTCGTTGATCTCCTGGGCGTTGTCGCGCAGGAACTTGGCCTTGCCGGGGCCTTCCGGCATCTTCTCATATTCGGTGAGCTTGTTCTGCACCGTCCCGCCGAATACATCCTGCGGCTTCCTTGCGAGGGCCTTGTTGGTCACGGGCGCGGGCGCCTTGACCGTCTTGAGGACCGCGAGGGCCACGTCCTTGTTCGCCACGTAGAGCTTGATGAATTCGGCCTTGTTCTCGATCTTGTCCCCGTGCTCTTCCGCGACCTTCTCGGCCTCGGTGTTGAGCGCGGCGGACTCCAGCTCGGCCAGGCGCGCCTCGAGCGCGTCGGCCCGTTCCTTGGCGGCCTTGGCCGCCTCCAGAATCTCGGCCTCGGTCGCCGTTTCGGGCAGGCCGTACAGGGCGGCGAGTTCTTTCATGTTGTGTCCTTTCGTTTGTGGTTTGTTTCCGTCACCGCCCGGCGCGGCCTTGTTCAGCACCGGGCGCAGATTGAAATTCGGCGTGTTGGTGAGGGCGATGCTCTTGAGCGCGGCCGGCCTGCCGTTCTCGTCGAGCGCCCACACGGGGGAGAGGAAGCGCAGGCGGCGCCCGCGCACCGCCTCGGCGCCGGTGTCCGTGAAGCGCAGCAGGCCCCACAGCCCGTCCTCGCGGATCTCCAGCGCCTGCACCCACGCGGCGGCGGTCGTGTCGTCCGTGTTCTCCGCGCGGTGCTCGAAGTCCACGAGCACCTCCGGCTCGAACGCCGCCGCCACCTGCTCGAACGCGGCGCGGTCGCACACCTGCGTCACCACCCTGCCGTCGCCGGTCCTGCCGGTGAACTCGCCGAAGGGCGCGACCTGGCACCACACCTCAAGCCCGCCGTCCGCGAGGTCGATGGATTTGTTCTGGATCGTTATGCTCTTCATGTCTCACCTTTCCCTTCCTTGGCCGCGTCCTCAAGTTCCGCCGCAATCCGCTCGGCGCGAGCGGCCACCGCCTCCGGCGCCATCAGCCCGGCGGCGGCGCGGTCGTAGGCGTCCAGCGCCTCATCCACCGATGCCCCGGATTCCAGCGCCGCGAGCGCCGCTGCCGCCGGATCGGCGCCCCCGTCCGGAATCGCGCCTAAAATGCCCTTGTTTTGCGTTGCGTCTCCCGCCGCTCCCGTGACAGGCAATTTCGCCTCCGGCGCGTTGTGCGCGTTTTGCAACGGCTTTGCAACGGTCCGGGGCGCGGCTGTGTTAAACGCCGCGCCGAAACTCGCGGAATCGTCGATTTCAAGCGCAAAACCCGTCCGCTCCTCAAGGTCGCCCTTGGCCACGCGGTACCCCGCGCTCTTGGCCTTGGCGGCCAGCTCGAAAATCTCGCCCGCCGCGGGCGCGGGCTCCGGATCGAACTCGAAGTACGCCAGCGCGGGCCGGCCGGGGAACGCCGTCTCGAGCAGGCGGCGGGTCACGGCGCGGTTGACCGCGCGGGAGACCGCGCGGATGTCCCGCGCCACCACCGCCCGCCACGTCTCGAGGTGCGCGTTGCCGGCCAGCGTGCCGGAGCCCGGCGCGGTCAGCGTGGTCAGGAGCCCGCCCGTCGCCAGCAGCACGGTCAGCTCCTGCTGGTGCCGCAGGAACTCGCTGAAGGGGTTGGTGCCCCGCGCCTCGGTCGCGTAGCTCACCGTGCTGCCGAAGGGCAGCGCGCCCGATCCCGCGCGCGCCAGCTTCTCGGCGGCCTCCATGTATTCCTTCTCTTCGTTCTTCTCCGCGAACTCCGGCATGATGATCGTCACCGGCGGAATGCCGTACCGCTCCAGAAAGATGCCCCACTTCTTCTCGCCCAGCGCGGAGCGGATGAAGACCGCGAGCGCGGGGTAGTCGATGTGCCGCGACCGCTCCAGCGTGACCAGCTCGCCCTCCGGGATGGGCTCGAAGTGGTCGCTGGCCGCGCACGCCGCGTCCGGGTTCCACCACCACTCGCCCGTGGCGGGGTCGCGCGCGAAGTTCCACTGGTCGTAAAACTCGAAGCCGGAAACGCCGCCCGCCTCCCACACCGGCCGGGCATGCGCGAAGCCCCGGAAGAACCCCCGGTCGAGGTGCTCCGCGAGCGCCCCGATCTCGTCCCCCGCGCGCCCGTAGGCGGCGGACAAAAACTGCTGCTGCTCGGCGGCGAGGTTCTCCTCGTAGCCGCGCGTGCGCTCGGGGTTCGCCAGCGAGATGCGCCAGTCGCAGGCGCCCGCCGCCGCCTCGCGGCGCTCCGTGCAGACGAAGAGCAGCGGGTCCGCCGCCTCGATCTCCTGGTACAGCCACGCCAGCTCCGCGTAGATGCCGGTGCGCGCCCGGTCAAAGATCACGGCCGCGCGGTCGGCCGTCAGCCCGCGCAGCGGGTTCACCGTCTCGGCCCAGATGCCGATGTCCGATTTCTCATAGCGCTCCGCCCGGCGACCCGCGCCGCCCATCCATGCGGCGGCGAATGAAAAGCGCCTCAGCGCGTTCTTGGCTTTGTCGATCTTGCCGGTCACAGCACGGCCTCCTGTCTGCTAAGGGTGTTGAAGGTGCGCGGCATAAAGGCCGGGCCGCGCGCGGCGCCCTTGGCGTGCAGCGCGAGCGCCGCCGCCCAGAACTCGTCGGCGTGGCCGTCCTTGGTGCGCTCGGCGTCGAAGCGGATGTTGCCGGCGGCGGTGGTGACCTTGCGGATCGCGCGGAAGGCGGCGAAGACGCCGGGGTCGTCCGGGATCAGGAGCGTGCGGTCCTCCAGCGCCGCGCGCACGGGATACGCCAGCGCCTCTTTCACCGCCGCCGTGAAGGTCACGCCCTCCACGCGGCTGCCGTAGCGGCGCTTCGCGCGCTCGACAAACTGCCGCCCGATGCCGGTCTCGTCCACGCAGGCGCGGCGCAGGCGCGGCGTCTCCAGCAGTTCGTAGAACACCTTTTCCTGTTCGTGGAAGGGCGCGTTTTTCATGCGCACCAGACGGCGCGTGACGTTGCGCCCCGCCACCTCCTCATTGAGCCAGAAGCAGGTGAGGTCGTGGACGCGCCCGATGTCCACGCCCAGATAGAGCGGCCCGGTGCCGACCGTCTGCCACTCTGCGCCGGCGAGGTGGCGGCAGGCGTCCAGCAGCTCGTAGCTGATGAACGCGGACGCGTCGTCGGAAGGCTCGCACATGTACTCCTGCCGGAAGGTCTCCTCGTCCGGGCAGCCGGAGCGGATGAAGTCGAAGTACGCCGCCTCGTCCATCTCCTGCCGCTCGTCATCCGGCGGGAGCTTCTCTTGGAGCTTGAACAAAAAGCCCTGGTCGAGCGCGTCCTGCAGGGTCACGCGGTGCAGGCTGAACCCCTTGGGGTTGCCCTTGTGCCGCGCCTCGGCAATCAGCGAATTGAAAAAGTTGGCGGTGCCGCGGTGGGTGGAGAATATCTCCAGCGAGCCGCCCCACGTGATGCCGGGGTAGGCGATGGCGTAGAGCTTGCGCGGGTCGGGGTGCAGCGCGAACTCGTCGAGCACGCGGTCGCCGCGCTTGCCCGCCTGCGCGTCCGGGTTGCTGCTCATCGAGTGCAGCCGGAGGCCGTTGGCCATGGCGAGCACGTAGGCGCTGTTGCCGCGCTCGTCGATGGCGCGCTCGCCGAGATCCTCGGCGCCCGCCTGCAGGATGCCTGCAAAGTCCTTGCAGTCCTCCAGAAACAGCCTTGCCTGAATCTCGTCGCGGCTGCTGATCCACGCGTCGAGGCGGGCGGCCTTGAGGCTCTTGCGGCGCACCAGCCCGTAGGCCGTGGCCCACGTCCAGCCGATCTGGCGCGACTTCTCGGCGATCTTGAGCCGCGACTTGTCGCGCACCCACGCCGACTGATACGGAAGCAGCAGCCTGCCCTTTTCAGGTATGTTCTTCGCCCTTCCCATGCTACAGCAGCCCTGCGGCCTCCTCGATCTTTTTGAGTGTTTCCGGCGACAGCCCGCCGTCCGCGTTTTTCGGCGCGGCGAGCGCCTCGCGCACGGCGCGGAGGCGGTCTTCCGCCGCCTCGAACTTCTCGCGGGCGAGCTTGAGCTGCTCGTCTTTCGTGTCCTGCGCCCGCGCCTTGAGCTCCAGCTCGGCGGCCTTGCGCTGCGCATTGCCGATCTCCATCGCCATGGCGGTGTATTTCACGGCGTCGGCGGCGTTGCCCTTGAGCGCGAGATCGGCGGCGAGGCTCTTGTAGGCGTCGATCAGCGCGGCGTCCGCCGCGGCGGCGTTCGCGAGCGCGCCGATCTCGTCGCGGGCGGTGACCGCCTGCTCAATGCGGTGCGCGGATTCCTGCCCGCGCATCCGCGCCGCCCAGCGGTACATGGCCGAGCGCGCCGGCGCGCGCTCCAGCCCGAACTCCTCGCGCGCCCACTCCGCCACCTCATACCACGGAGAGCGGCGGAACAGGTCATACGCCTGCCAGCGCTGCGCCTCGGTGAGGTGCGCGTCCCATGCATCGCTGCGCGGCTTGGGTCTGTGGGGTTTTCTTGCCATCGGGGTGTTTCTCACACGAAGCCACGAAGGCCACGAAGCGGGACAGGCCGCCAAGGAAAACCTTTGTGCCCTTTGTGCCTTTGTGTGAGATTAAATTGGGGTTTGCTTGCCATGGTTTACAAAAGCGGGATCGCGTTGGCGCCGGCGTGGGTCAGGCTCCACGTCTCCATCCCCGTGATCGGGTTCACATGCCCCGCGATCCACTCGCGGTCCTTGAGTTCAAAAAAGGCGAGATCCTTTTCTCTGGTCGTCAGCAGCCTGCCCACGCCCGTCTGCGCGATGTCCATCAGCGCCGCGCGGCTCATGCCGTCCGGCTCGATGCGGCTGAGCGCGATCAGCGCCCGCTTGCAAATGATCGAAGTTTCGGGGGTGAGTTTTCTAAGGTCGGTCATAGCGTTTTCCTCCTAGTGTTTTTCAAGCAGCTTATCCACCTTGCCATCGATGGATGCCACCTGTGATTTCAGCCCGGCGAGCGAGCCGCGGATCTCCGCCTGCCCCTCGCGGGCGGTGGTCAGCTTCGCGTAGATGTCCGTGATCTGCCCGGCCAGGCTCTGGTGGCGCTGCTCGCAGAGGCGCGAGTTGTAGTGGTGCTCCGAGTTGCGCACCTCCAGCGGCTGCTCGATCTTCAGGGCGCGCTTGGCCTTCCAGACCTCCACGGCCGTGTAGAGGACGCCGATAAAATTGGCGCTGGTGAGCGCGAGCCCCATGTTGAATCCTTCTTCCATACGCTCCCTTTCCTTCCGTTCAGCGTTCAGCGTTCTGAGTTCAGCGTTCTGCGTTCTCCAAAAATGGCCGTTGCCCTCGCCAGGGCTTCCCAGGAGCGGGGGGACGGCGCCGCTCCCCCGCCGCCGGGCCGATGGACTCCCGGCGGGATCACACGCCGCCGGGAAACGGAAGAAAAACCGGCGGCTGAACACGGCACGCATTATGCGAGGGGGGAGGGGAAACGGCAACGATTCGGCGGGGAACACGCGCAACTCCGGCAGACTGCCCTTCCCCGCGCTATCCGCGCAAGACCGCGCTTTATCCGTAAGTTTGGAGGGGCGGAAACTTTTTTAGTTTCGATGCTTGACAACACGCACCGGAATTGAGACTATGACCCCATCAAAGACGCGATAGGCGCGTTGGAGAT
>ERZ795058.5481-NODE-5481-length-11498-cov-20.995543_pt1 | contig 11498 bp, 6 predicted proteins | sample MGYA00375142_ERZ795058 | MGnify/ENA primary metagenome ERZ795058 (study PRJEB30187, sample SAMN05720210) | activated sludge metagenome | isolation source: anaerobic digester from wastewater treatment plant | place: Japan | collected 2015-04-20 ...
CGCCCCGGCTGCTGGACGGACTGGTCTACCGGCTGGACGCCTCCGCCGACGCGCTCGATACCCTCACGCTCGATGCCTCGTCCAACGTGCTCGCATGGGCCGATTCCAGCGGCGCGGGCTTTGTCTTCACGACCAATAAAACCACGATATGTCCGGTCTACGACCCCGCGCTCTTCGGCGGCCGCGGCGGCCTGCGTTTCAGTCGCGATACCACCCGCTGCCGGCTGGCAACCGACCGGGCGGCCAAGATCCAGACCGTCTTCGCGGTAGTCACGCCAGCGTCCGGCAACAACATCGGCGGCCTCTGGGGGCTCTCTGGGAACGATTATGGTATCCGCTTCAACGCGACCTCCGTGCAATACACCGGTAACGACAACGACTTCTCCGCCTCTGGCGCGGTCTATACGAACGGAGCGTTCGGCAACGGCTTCACCGTTGGTCAGCCGTTTGTGTTGACGGCGATCAGCAGCATGCCGCAGACCTGGGTCACGGCGATCGGCGATTACTGGGGCAATCTTGAACACCGGCGCGTCTACCGTGGCGACATTGCTGAAATCCTGACGTACGACCGGCGACTGGATGACCGCGAGCGCCAAGAGATCGCGCAGTATCTCATGGCGAAATGGCTGGGCACGGTGCCGGCACCCGCATTTCCCGATCAACTCCTGCCGCGTGCCAATGCGTTGACGGTCGGCGCGGGTGCGTCGGTGGATCTGCACGGTTCCTCGGCGACGCTCTCCATGCTCCAAGGTGCTGGCGTGATTGGCAACGGACAACCCGCGACCTCGTTGCTGACGATCGGTGCGGATGATGCCGAATTCGCGTTCGCCGGTTCTATCACTGGTAACGTGGCCGTCAGCAAGATCGGCGCGGGGAACGCTGTCTTCGCCGGACAGAACACGCTCAGCGGTCCGCTCACGATCGAGGCCGGCACGCTCTCACTCGCTACCGGCGTCTCGTCGATCACGGGCTTGGTCTACCGGCTGGACGCCTCGGAACCTGAAACACTGACCTTCCTCGCCGACGGCTCGAACGTGACCGCCTGGGCGGATGCCGAGGGGTCCGGCTTTGTGTTCGCGACCACCAACGATCTCAACTGCCCGGTCTATGACGCCGCGCTCTTCGGCGGTCGTGGCGGCCTCCACTTCGGTCGCAGCGGCGCACGCGGACGCATGCTCGGTTCGGGCGTGACCAACGCCCAGACGGTTTTCGTGGTCAACATGATCCGCGACCAAAGCAATAGCGACAGCGGCTTGTGGGGCTCAAACGAGCAGGACTTCGGACTCCGTATCGGCGGCACCACTTGGTACTGGCCCGGCAACAAAAACGATTTCCACTTCCGTGACAACGGCGGACTCGTCGCCGTCAACGGCATTGTTTCCAATGCCGCAGTGACGGTCGGCCAGATCCATCTCGTCACCTCGGTCAACGGCACGTCTCAAAGTTTCCGGCCCGCGATCGGCGACTATTGGGGCTCATCCCAGTATACGTATCGGTACTATCGCGGTGACGTGGCCGAGATCTTGGTGTTCGACCGTACCCTCACCACGTTGGAACGCCAGACCGTCGAAGCCGCGTTAATGGCCAAATGGTTCCCGACCGATAGCGGTAGCGTGCTGCCGTCGAGCGCGGCGGTTACGGTGCGGGCGGGCGGAACGCTGGACTTGGCCGGCGGCGCGTTCACCGTGGCTTCACTGGCCGGCGGCGGTTGCGTCTCGAACGGCACACTGACGGTGACCGGAACCGTCGCACCGGATGGTGTGTTGAGCGTCACGGCTGCAGTGCAGTTTACCGGAACTTTGGAACTGAACGTCAGGGCGGACGGCACTTGCGACAGCCTGGCGGTCGCGGGTGCGCTGGACCTCTCGGGTCTGACGCTGACCTTGAACCTGCCGGCTGAGCCGCCGACCGTCGGGTCGTACACGCTGATCTCCGCTACGGGCGGGATTCAGGGCACTTTCGAGCAGACGTCGGTTCCCAAGCCTTGGGGCTTGATCATGGAACCGACCGCCGTGCGCCTCACCTACGCGAGCGGGACGTTCATGATACTGAAGTGATGTTGGCTGAGATGATGTAATAGGAGAAAATGATGAGAGTGAACAGACGGCAATTTATGGAAGGGGCGGCGGCGTTCGGGCTGGCCGCAGGGATGGGCCGGGTGGCCGACGGGGCAACGCCTACGGCATTCTCGGATTGGCGCGAGGGCCTGCTCGACATCCATCACATCAGCACGGGGCGGGGCGAATCGACGTTTGTCATCTGTCCGGATGGAACCACCATGCTGATTGATGCGGGCGACATGAGCGACGGACGCCCGGACGAGACGGTGCTGCCGCGCCTCCCGAACGCGAGCCGGACACCGGGCGAATGGATCGCCGCCTATGTGGAGCGTTTTTCCCGTCCGTTGAATCACAAAACGCCCCGTTTGGATTACGTGACATTGACTCACTTCCATTCGGACCATATCGGTTGTCGTCAGAACGAGGTCCGGGAGAAGAACGGTTATGCGCTTTCCGGCATCACGGAGGTCGCGGAGCACGTGGCCATCGGGACGCTCGTTGATCGCGCTTATCCCGATTATGCGTTCCCTACCCGCGAGGCGGTTGCGGCGAGCAACCCGAAATTCTTCAAGGACTATCTCGCGTTCGTCGAGCACCAGCGGACCAAGCGCGGAACGGTCATGGAGGCGTTCGACGTGGGCAGCCGCAAACAGTTCGCGTTGAAGCGCGCACCGGATCGCTTCCCCAGCTTTGCCGTGCGCAACATTGCCGCGAACGGCAAGGTGGGCGAGAAGACGGTTTTCACGCATGAGCAGCGTCCGGACGAGAACATGTGTTGTTCCGTGATGACACTGTCCTACGGCGCGTTCACCTACTATGCAGGCGGCGACTGCAGTGGTTCGCCTGTCAGACGCGATGTGGAGACTCCCATAGGGGAAGCGGTCGGTCGTGTGGACGCCATGAGCTTGAACCATCATGGGTGTGATGACGGTACCAATGCCGCTATTCTTGCGGCGCTGCGTCCGAAAGTCATGGTGATCCCGGTCTGGGACATGTGGCATCCGCAAACGAATGCCTTCACCCGAATGACGGACAAAACGATTTATCCCGACGACCGGATGATCTTTGCGACAGGACTACACGAAAAAGCCAAGGCTCGTCTCGGTGAGGCGGCAGCGCTGATCCGGCCTCAAGGGCATGTCGTCATCCGCGTGAGCGAAGGCGGCGCACGTTTCCGCATGTTTGTGCTGGACCCGGGAGACTTTTCCGTGGTCGACGCTACCGACGAGTTGCACGCTTCGAAGAAGTGAGCAGTGGGATTGCACCCAGTATGCCTACAGCCGCGACCAGAGCGTGGCCGGCGAGGCTGAGTGCGACCAGATGCGTGTTGTCGAGCCCCAGCGGTCCGGCCACTGCCTGTGCCGTCAGTTCGCGCACGCCCAGGCCGCCGATTGAAATCGGCAGGGCTGAAACCACGCCGAACAGCGGGATCACCATCCACATGCTGAGAGCCGGAATCGCGAGGCCGAGTGCGCGGATAATGAAGAAGTTGCTCCAAGTCTTGAGCACTTGTGAGGCGAGTGCCGCCAGTAACAGCGGAACTAGACGGCGCGGTGCGCCTGCGAATGCGCAAGCCTCGCGAAACAATGCACGCACGGCACCTCGCCAACCAGTCGCGTCCAACACCTCAGACGCATCGTGCGCGGGCACCGCGTAACGTCGCGCTGCTGCGATCGCAAGCGGCAGTGCCACAAGCACGGCCCCTACGGCCGCTACTGCCGTGACCAGCCCATGGCGGTCGATCAACAGCGCGAACCCGCCGATGCCGAGTAGCATCGCGAGATTGAGCGCGCGATCCAACAGCAAGCTCATTACCACGACACGCCACGTCAGCGCGGTGGCGGTACCACCGTCTGGATCGGGCGCACCGTCGCGCATTACGAGGTAGCCTTTAACCACATCACCACCGACATTGGAGGGCAGGAAGCTGTTGAAAAACATGCCGCTCCAGTGGCAGGCCGCCGCGTCGCGGAAACGCATCGACGGCAGGCGCGCGCGCAGGATGCAGAACCATGAGGCGGCACCCGCGAATCCGCCCAGCACCAGCATCAGCGCGGCAACCAACAGCGGACCAGGTCGCGCTTGGCGCAGACTGGCGGCGAGCACATCAAGGCGTACCCAGCGCAGGCTCACCACAAGCAACACCAATGTGACTACGATTTTTATCAGCAAGGACGAACGTTTGCGGGCGGCTTCTGTCACGCCAAAACCCGCCTTGCGCATCATCGAGTTGAATCCTGAAAACCCTATCATTCTGGCTAAAAACCCAAAGCTGCACGTTCCCGTCAGAAGAGCATGAGCTGCCCCGGCTCATCGGTACTCTTGCGGCGGCTATGCCGTGCGAGTTTCGGCATGCCGGCCTCCAGATCGTTCTCTTCGAGATTGGCGAGGATCTCGCGCGAACGCTCCACCACTTCATCCGGCATACCGGCCAAGCGCGCCACGTGAATGCCGTAGCTCTTATCCGCCGTGCCGGGCGCGATACGCCGCAAGAAGATAATCGAGTCCCCGTGCTCGCGCACCTGAACCGTGTAGTTTTTGACGCCATTCAGCGTGACAGCCAGGTCGGTGAGTTCGTGGTAATGGGTGGCGAAGAGCGTCTTGGCTTTAACGGCAGGCGTGTTGTGCAGGTACTCGGCGACCGCCCACGCGATGCTGATGCCATCGAAGGTACTGGTACCGCGCCCGATTTCATCCAGCACGATCAAGCTCTTGGCGGTGGCGTTGTTGAGGATGTTGGCGGTCTCTTGCATTTCCACCATGAAGGTACTGCGGCCGCGCACGAGATCGTCGCCCGCACCGACACGCGTGAAGACGCGATCCAGCAAGCTGATGCGCGCAGCGCTCGCCGGCACGAATGAACCGATATGTGCCATGATTGCGATCAGCGCGACCTGCCGGATGAAGGTGGACTTGCCCGCCATGTTCGGCCCTGTGATCAGCATTATCTGGTTGCGTTGGCAGTCGAGCAAGACATCGTTGGGCACGAACTGCTCGGCGTCGGGCAGTTGCTCGATCACCGGGTGGCGGCCGTCGCGGATTTCCAGCGTGTCGTCCTCGGTGATTTCTGGACGCACATAACCGAGGGCGAGGGCGCGGTCGGCCAGCGAACCTAACACATCTGCTTGCGCCAGCGCGTCGGCGGTCTCCTGCACGGCTGCGGTGTGCGCCACGACCTCTTCGCGTAGCGCGCAGAACAGCTCGAACTCCATCGCGGTGGAGCGCTCCTGCGCGCCGAAAATCTTCTGCTCGTAGGTCTTTAGTTCCGGCGTGATGAAGCGCTCGGCGTTGACCAGCGTTTGGCGTCGCTCGTACTCCGGCGGCACGGCACCGGCTTGGCCTTTGGAGACCTCAATGAAGAAGCCGAAAACTTTGTTGTGGCGCACCTTGAGAGTCTTGATGCCGGTACGCTCTTGCTCGCTGGCTTGATATTTGGCGAGCCAGTCGTGGCCTTCCGAAGCCAGCGCGCGCAACTCGTCCAATTCCGCGTTGTAGCCGGCGCGGATGATACCGCCGTCCTTGAGACTGACCGGCGGCTCGTCGGCAATGGCACGCTCAATCAGCGCGACCAGATCGGGCAGGGGGTGGAGCTGCGCGGCGGTCTCGCGCAACAGGGCGTCGGTCGTTTGCTCCAGGCACTCGCGCAGTGCAGGCACCGGCAGTAGCGATGCTGCCAGCGCTCTCACGTCGCGTGCGTTGCCGCGCCCCGAACCGATGCGCGCGATAAGCCGTTCGAGATCGCGTATCTGCGCGAGCTTTTCGCGCAGGTCGTTCAAGATCAGACGCTGGCGGGTCAGGCACTCGACCGCATCAAGCCGCGCTTCGATGGCGGGTACCTGTCGCAGCGGCCGGATCATCCACGTGCGCAGCAGGCGCGTACCCATCGGCGTCTGCGTGTTGTTGAGCACACCGAGCAGCGTCGTCTCCTGCGGCTTGCCGCGTCGCGGGATCAGATCAAGGTTGACGCAGGTGTTTTCATCAAGCGCCAGAAAGGCGTCGGCGTGGCGCACGTGCAGGGCGCGGACGTGACCGACCGCGTGCCGCAACTCCTCGTTGACATAGCGGAGCAGCGCACCGGCCGGGCCGACCAGTTCGGCCACGCCCTCGCAACCGTAGCCTTCGAGTGAGTGTACTTGAAAGTGACGCAGCAGGCGGTCGCAGGCGCAGTCATACTCGAACGTCCAGTCGTCGATGTCGGTGACGGTGCTGAGTGCGCCTGCGGCGCGGATGCGCCGTATGCGCGGGTCAGCGAGCGCTTCGCGTCCGATCAGGCACTCGCTGGGCGCGTAGCGCTTGAGCAGATCGGCCAGCGCGTCGTCATCGGGCACGGCTTCCACCGTGAAGGCACCGGTCGAGAGATCCAGAAGGGCCAGTCCCAGCTTTTTGCCGACATAGATCGCGGCAATGTAATTGTTGCGCGCCGCGTCGAGGATCTCATCTTCGGTGATTGTCCCCGGGGTGACTACGCGGGTGACTTCGCGGCGCACGAGACCTTTGGTCTTGGAGGGGTCTTCCATCTGGTCGCAGATCGCGGCCTTCTTGCCAGCGCGGATCAACTTGGCGAGGTAGGCATCGATGGCGTGGTAAGGCACGCCGCACATCGGGGTTCCGGCGCGCTGGGTCAGGGCCACGCCCAAGATCGGCGCCGCCGTACACGCATCCTCAAAAAACATTTCATAGAAATCCCCGAGGCGGAACAGCAAGATCACGCCGTCCGGCAACTCCGCCTTGATGCGCCGGTACTGGCGCATCATCGGGGTCAACTCTTCACCAGCCATCGAACAAACTCCTCCGGGCCGGCGATCTCCGACCCCGTTGATAGTCAGTTTCGCATGTTCACGCGCCTTCCGTCAATCCGGTAACGCGAGAGTGCGGTAACAGAGTGCCGGTTGACACCCTTTAGCGGAAGCGATAAGCTCAAACACAAACCGCTACGAAAGGAAAGCCATGAACGGGGCTCTGCTGCTTGTCGGGTCTTGTGTGTTGTTTTATCTCGCTTATCACTTCTACGGGCGCATCGTTGAACGGGTGCTCGGAGTTGATTCCGAGCGACCGACGCCCGCGCATACGCTACGCGACGGCGTGGATTATGTGCCGACACATCCCGCGATCTTGTTCGGCCACCATTTCGCCAGTATCGCCGGCGCCGGGCCGATCGTCGGGCCGGTGTTGGCGGCGCAGTTCGGCTGGGTGGCGGTGGCGCTCTGGGTTGTGCTGGGCTGCATCCTCATCGGCTCGGTCCATGACCTGGCCGCGATGTTCCTTTCGATCTGTCACCAGGGCCGCTCGATCGGCACGGTGATCGAGTCGCTGATGGGGTATTGGGGGCGGATGCTCTTCCTCTTTTTCTGTTGGTTCACGCTGATGTTGGTCGTGGCGGAGTTTCTGCGTATTGTGGCCGAAACCTTTGTTGAGATTCCAGCCGTCGCCACAGCCTCGCTACTGTTCATCGCGCTGGCGGTCGGTTTCGGGCGTCTGGTTTATCGGGGCGGCGTGAGCATCTTGGTCGGGTCGCTGATCTTTGTGCCGCTGACCTTTGCCTGTGTCTATTTCGGCACGCTGATCCCGATTGACTTCGTCAAGCTGCTGGGGTGCGATGCGGCGACCGCCCGGCAGATCTGGGTGATCGTGCTGCTGGCCTACTGTTTCGCGGCCTCAGTGTTGCCGGTATGGCTGTTGCTGCAACCGCGTGATTACCTCAATTCCTATCTGCTCTACGCCATGATGGCACTCGGTTTTATCGGCATCTTGGTGGCTCGGCCGATGATGAATCTCGACGCCTTCACCGGCTGGCATGCGGTGAGCCCGTCGAGCGGTGGCACCGAGCCCTTGATTCCGTTGCTGTTTGTGACGGTGGCGTGCGGCGCTTGTTCCGGCTTCCACGCACTGGTGGCCTCGGGCACGACCGCCAAGCAGATAGACAGCGAACGCCACCTCCGCCCGGTCGCTTACGGCAGCATGTTGATCGAAGGGGTGCTGGCGATCATTGCGCTGGTCGCGGTTGGCGTAATGACGCAAGGCGAGTACACGGCGGCGCTGAAAGAGCAGGGCGCGGTCAAGCTGTTTGCCGGTGGCGTTGCGAGTTTCACCGACAAACTGGGGTTGCCGCACAATGCGGGTGTCGTCTTTATCTCGCTGGCGCTGGCGGCTTTTCTGATGACGACGTTGGATACTGCCACGCGTCTGGCACGCTTCACCTGGCAGGAGCTTTTCCTGCCGCGTGGACAATCAGAAGAAGACGCACCTCAGGCCACTGCCGCGCCGGCGTTGCTTGCGGTCCAAGCGTTCTTCTCTAACCGCTATATCGCCACACTGATTGCGGTGGTCGCCGCTGGCTGGCTGTTGCTCGGCGGCGGGGCAAAGAGCATCTGGCCGGTCTTTGCCTCGTCCAACCAATTGCTTGCCGCGCTGACGCTGCTCGGGTGCAGTCTGTGGCTGTTGCGCCACAAGCGTCCGCTGATGCTCACGTTGTTGCCGATGCTCTTTATGATGGCCACCAGCGGCTCTGCGGTCGTCACCCTCTTCCTGCGTAATGCGCGGGCTTGGCAGGTGGATGGCTTTAAGGCCGGTGGCGTCATGACGCTGACAACTGGTATCCTGATCGTGATGTCGATCGCGTTGATCATCATGGGATCCATCAGTATCCGGCAGACTATGAAGCAGGATGAAAGGAAAGTGTAGGCATGGCGAAGGAACTGGCGTTCGTCCTCATCAATCCGTATCCGATCCGCAAATCGCGTACCGGCGGCATCATCGCGCGTTATCTCGTCCGTACCGATCTCAAACTGGTCGGTGCGCGTGTTGTCGGGGCGTCGGCTGAACTGGTCAACGAGTTCGCCACCTATCTGGAGACCTATGATCCAGACGACCCGGAAAAGTGCGCGCTTCTTGCGAACTATATGCGGCGTTTCTACACGCCGGACGCCGCGACCGGCCGTCCGCACCGCTCGATCCTGCTGCTCTTCGAGGGCGACGACGCGATCCGCAAGATTTTCGAAGTCACCGGCTCTATCCGCCAGCAGTGGGGTAGCGGGCAGAGCGTGCGCGACACCTACGGCGATCTGGTGCGCAACCCGACGACCGGTGAGGTCGAGTATTTTGAGCCGGCGGTGCTGGTCGGTCCCTCCCAGAAGGTCGTGGGCGACGTCCTGCGCATGTGGTTGCCGCATCTCGCGTCGCAAGCCGGTATCGTGCGTGGTGCGCTGGACGTACCGGGCGGCGCTGATGTGCAAGAGACGCTGGTGATGCTCAAACCGGACAACTGGCGTCAGCCGTCGTTGCGCGCCGGCAACATCATGGATCTGCTCTCGAACTCCGGACTGCGCATTGTGGGCGTGAAAAAGTTCTCTATGTCGGTGGCGCAGGCCGAGGAGTTTTACGGGCCGGTGCGCGAGGGGCTCAAGAAGGTCTTCAAGAAATTCGCGGCGGACCGCGCCGCGCAGGCGTTGTCGCGCGAGTTCGGGTTCCCGGTGGACGCCGCGCCGCTCGACGACTTGTGCGACAAGCTGGCGCCTTCCTTTGCCGAGCGCGAATTTGAGAGTATCGTGGAGTTCATGACCGGACGCCGTCCGTCGAACTGCCTGCCCGAGGAGCGCACCCTGCCCGGTACCGAAGAGTGCCTCGCGATCGTGTATGAGGGTCTTGATGCGGTGACCAAGATCCGCGACATTCTGGGTGCCACCGATCCGACCAAGGCGCGGCCCGGCTCGATTCGCCGCGAATTTGGCACCAACATCATGGTCAACGCTGCGCACGCCTCCGACTCGGTGGAGAACGCGCGACGCGAGATGCGCATCCTCGACGTGGCGAATGACCCGCATTTCGAGGCGCTGATCAGGAAGTACTATGTGGACTGACTCCGCCCAATTTTGTATAAAGGAGCGAAACAAGTTACGGGCGCGTGGTGAAATTGGCATACACGCAGGATTTAGGTTCCTGTGCCGCAAGGCGTGAGGGTTCGACCCCCTCCGCGCCCACCACTCCACTCTTTCGCGCGTGGCGCGAAAGAGTGAGTTTGAATTTGGGATTTAGGATTTAGGAGTTGGCGCTGCTCGGTTTTTTCATCCACAGATGGCACGGATTAGCACAGATTTTTGGGGGGCAGCCGGAACTGCTGTTCCTGCGAAGACTACGGGGAATGGCGGCGTTCACGCCGCCCACAAAACTCCTAACTCCTAAATCCTAAATCCTCCTTCCGGAGGGCGTTACTTTCCTGTCGCCACGAGGGGAGGGCGTGTGGTAATCTAGCACCTGTTTCTTGAGGTCAGGGGTTTTCAATTTGACAAATTTCCGAAATGTGTCAAACTGCGCGACCTCAAACGACGCCGGATAGCGGTTTAGGTTGATTGACGGCGTCAAAAGGAGCAACAGCATGAGTAGAAAAGCGTGCGTATTTGCAGGTCAGGGGGCACAGGTCCCCGGCATGGGCAGCGACTTCGCGGCGGATGCCGGGATTGCTGATCTCTTCACCCGCGCCAATGCGGTGTTGGGGTTTGACCTCGCCAAAATCTGTTTCGAGGGCCCCGCAGAAGAGTTGACGAAATCCAATGTCTGCCAGCCCGCGATCTTCACGGTCAGCGTGGCCGCCTTCAAGGCGTTTCGCGCGCGTTATCCGCAAGTGGAGTTCGCGATGGCCGCAGGCCTCAGCCTTGGCGAGTGGACCGCGCTGCATATCGCGGGAGTGCTGGACTTTGAGTCGGCGCTGACGGTGCTTGAGGCGCGTGGGCGCTTCATGCAGCAGGCGTGTGAAGAGCAGGCCACCGGCATGATCAGCATCATGGGTGCCTCGGATGAACAGTTGCAGACGATTTGTGATAGGGCTGGCCTTACGGTGGCCAACATCAACTCCGACTCGCAGATCGTGCTCTCAGGGCTCAAGACCGGTGTCGCCACGGCAGCCACGGTCGCCGCCGAGCTGGGCGTCAAGGCGATCCCGCTGAATGTCGCGGGGGCTTTCCACTCCCCGTTCATGGCCTCGGCCCGTACCAAACTCGCGGATGTCATCGCGGGGATCACCTTCCGCGCGCCGACGCTGCAGGTGCTCGCCAACGTCAGTGGCGCGCCGCACAGCAGTGACCCGGCCGCCATCAAAGATGCGATGTTGCGTCAGGTGACCGAGTCCGTGCGCTGGTACGACTGCGTGCGCCATGCGATCGCGGGCGGCGTGACGACATTCATCGAGTTCGGCCCCGGCAAGGTGCTCTCAGGACTCATCAAGCGTATCGACAAGAGTGTAGCCACGCAAAACGTGGCCGACACGGCATCGCTTGACGCGGCGACCGCAGTCTGCCAAGCTTAACGTTTTGCAAGAAGGGAATCATCATGGCAGTGTTTGAAGGAAAAGTGGCGGTCGTGACCGGTGCCGCGCGTGGTATCGGTCAGGCGATCTCCAAGCGGTTGGCGCAGGAAGGCGCCGATGTGGTGCTTTGTGATTTACAG
>ERZ795058.5483-NODE-5483-length-11495-cov-3.933741_pt1 | contig 11495 bp, 12 predicted proteins | sample MGYA00375142_ERZ795058 | MGnify/ENA primary metagenome ERZ795058 (study PRJEB30187, sample SAMN05720210) | activated sludge metagenome | isolation source: anaerobic digester from wastewater treatment plant | place: Japan | collected 2015-04-20 ...
CGACACCCACACGATCGACGCAAAGACCGTGGAAATACCTCGATCCGAGCTGGACGCGGCGTCGTCTCGGGTGACACGGGAAGACTGGGCCATTCTGGAACTGTCTGCCGAGCGGATCCGGAAATTCCACGAAAAGCAGACGGCAAAGGACCTTATTGATCATGAAGAGGCCGGGATAGAACTGGAAAACAGGCTTCTACCTTTGGAACGGGTGGCGGTCTACGCCCCCGGCGGTCGGAATCCCTATCCCTCGACGGTTTTCATGGCGGTCATCCCCGCCCGGATTGCCGGGGTGGACGAGATTATCCTGGTTTCCCCCACCAAGGGCAAGGGGGTCCATCCTCTGATTGCGGCGGCAGCCAAGATCAGCAGTGCCGACCGGGTATTCGGCATAGGCGGCGCCCAGGCTGTGGCGGCCTTGGCCTATGGAACCCACTCGGTGCCCCGGGTGGACAAGATCGTCGGCCCCGGGAACGCCTATGTGACAGCGGCGAAGAAGATGGTTTATGGTCAGTGCGCCATTGATATGATCGCCGGGCCCAGCGAGGTTCTGATCGTGGCCGACGGGACAGGTAATCCTGCCCACGCAGCGGCGGACCTCCTCTCCCAGGCGGAGCATGACGACATTGCGAGCGCCGTCCTAATCACGCCGGACGAAACATTCGGGCAAAAGGTCGCAGCGGAGGTGGAGAGACAGATAAAGAAGCTGTCCCGGGCGGACGTGGCGGAACGGTCTCTGGAGAGTTTTGGCGCTGTGATGATCGTGGCGGACATGGACGAAGCCGTGGGAGTCGCCAACCGGTTTGCGCCCGAGCACCTCGAGCTGATGGTAAGAAACCCTCGAGATATATTACAGAAAATCAGACATGCCGGGGCCGCCTTCTTGGGCTATCATACGCCGGAGACACTTGGGGATTATCTGGCCGGACCCAACCATGTTCTCCCGACAGGGGGAACGGCACGGTTCGCGTCCCCTTTGGGAGTATACGATTTCGTGAAGCGGATGAGCGTCCTGTCGTTTTCGGAAGAGGCTCTGGAGCGTTACGGCCGCCAGGCGGTCCGGTTTGCCATCCTCGAGGGTCTCGACGCCCATGCGAATGCCGTGACGATCCGGCTAAAGTAAGAGCATCAAATTAAAAACAATTCGATGTTCCTATCCTGTTGCTATTGACATAAATGTGTTTGATGATAAACTTCAATATCTCGGAATGCGGACAGCGGTCCCGTGGTATCAGGAGAATTCCCAACCGTTAATCAAATCTCTTTTCGGAAGTGTCTTCGGTTTGGCAAAAGGTTAACCCGGTTCAAACCACTCTCGGAGGGCCGATTTACCCCCTCTCCCTTTGCTGCTTTACAAAAAGGAATATCGAACAAAAAATGGGGCGTTCTTTTCCTGCGGCCATTCGCTTATGGACCAATTTCGCTCGCAGGGGGGAATGTTTTTTCCAAAAGCCATCACGGGGGGTGCTTTATGGCAACTATCGATTCGGCGGTTTATAGCGAAGACCTGACCCGTCAGTGCAAAATTGCGCTGGAGGCGGTCGGAAACCTGAATTACGCCCTGATGAATCTCTATCAGGCTCCGTCGGGAGGAGGCCTATACGATACGCACAAGACGGAAGTGTTTGAAATGATATACACTTTCCTTTGCCATGCCGCATGCATTTCCTGGATGCTCTGGCCTGGCACGGCAGAAGACGGGCGGTGCCATAAGCGGCTAAGAAAGATTGAAGGGCCGACGATGAGAGGTTCTTACTCCCTGAGAACGCTCCCCAAAGCGCCGGGAATATCCAAAGCGAGGTCTTTGAAAATGCTGAGAAGGGCGTATCCTTTCACTTTGGCGCTGCAAAATGAAACATCGGGAGCTATGGGAAAGACCGCTGCCCGCCATATTATCGGATCACCAATCGCCGTCACGGATTGTTTGTCTTCGGCAGGCATACGGCTCTACGATCCGACCAGCAGGGAATTTCATATTGACGGCTTTGTTTTTCCGCTGCAGGAAATTGCAGCAGCCATTGCCCTTTTATATTCTTATTCCAAGGTAAAAGAAAAGCCACCGGCAAGGATGTCACCGACGGATGCCAGGCACCGTTTCAGCAAGGCCCGGAGGAACGGCGTCAGGGATACGGTTCGACTTTGATCTTTTAGGCCGTGTAAAGTGCATCCGTGTCGGCGGAACCGATCAAATCTTGATGAAAGGAGGTACAGCAATGTATAAGAAAATCCTGATTCCCCTTGATGGTTCTCCATTGGCCGAGTGTGTTCTGCCTCAAGTCAGGAATCTGGCAGAAGGCGGCCTGGTGGGAGAAGTCATCCTGATCAATGTGGTGGAAATCCCTTCCGAGTGGGTGATCGAGGGTTTTGATTTCGTGGCCTTGAAAAACGCCAACTTCAATGCAGCACAGGAATACCTGGCCAAAGCGGAAGAAGGCCTCTCTGCAGAAGGGATCTCGGCTCGATCGGTGGTACTGGAGGGAAGGATTGCCGAAACGATAATCGATTATGCCAAAAATCAGGATATTGACCTGATTGTCATGGCAACTCAGGGATACACAGGCTTGAAGCAGGTTATGTTCGGCAGCGTCGCGCTCCGGGTGCTTCATGACGCCCATGCGCCCATTCTCCTGATCAGGCCGGAAACCTGCCGCAGATAAACAACTCTGAGAAACCCGGGGGCAGACGTCCCATTTCATGTCAAGATCGGTTCAGGACCGAGGTTTCAAGGCATGAAATCGACAATATGTCCCCGGATAACTTTTTCTCCTCTCTTGTCTGATCGGTGAATATTTCACAGGCATCCCATAACGGACGGGCATAAAAAAAATAACCTGTTCAGGCCATTGCCTTGCTTGACGCCTTCCTGCAACCCCTCTCCGGTTACTTTTAATGTGAGGCATTTGCCGCCGTAATCCCGACTTGACACAAGTGGCATCTTTTCCTATACTTCCTCCGCTAACGGCGCACTGGGGCAAAACCCTCAAGCTCTCTTCTAAAACGACCTTAGATCACAAATATAGACCAAAAAAGGAGAGTTTCATGGCAAAAATTGATGCTTTTTTTCAGCTGATGAACGAACAGGGTGCATCCGACCTTCATCTTGTCGCCGGCCAGCAGCCGGCTGTGCGCATCAGGGGCGACATGGAGCGTGTCAAATACGACATCCTGACCAATGATGAACTCCGGGCCATGCTCTACGAAATCACGCCGGAACATAAAATCAAGCAGTTCGAGGAAACGGGCGATGTAGATTTTGCCTATCAGATTCCGAACCTGGCGCGTTACCGGGCTAACTTTTTCATGCAACAAAACGGCGTCGCAGCCGTGTTCAGAGAAATTCCCAGTAAAATATCCACCTGCGCCGACCTGGGACTTCCGCCCGTCATTGCGAAACTGGCCACGCTGCCCCGGGGCCTTGTTCTCGTCACCGGACCCACGGGATGCGGCAAATCGACCACCCTGGCCGCCATTATCCATGAAGCCAACCGGCTGCGCAAGGATCATATCATCACCATTGAAGATCCCATTGAATTTGTTCACCAGAGCGAGAACTGCATTGTCAACCAGCGTGAAGTGGGCATTCACACGCGAACCTTCTCGTCGGCTCTCCGGGGGGCACTGCGTGAAGATCCCGACATCATTCTGGTCGGTGAAATGCGTGATCTGGAGACGATCTCTCTGGCCGTTGAGGCCGCCTCAACGGGACATCTCGTTTTCGCCACCCTGCACACCACCAATGCCGCCCGGACAGTTGACCGCATCATCGAAGTTTTCCCTGCAGGGGAACAATTACAGATCCGTTCCACCCTTGCCGACGGTATTCGCGCCGTCATTTCCCAGGTTCTTTTCAGACGGATCGACAGGAAGGCTCGCTGCGTAGCCCTGGAAATCATGATTGCCAATGCAGCGGTGCGCAATCTCATCCGGGAATCGAAAACCTTCCAGATTCCTTCTATGATGCAGACAGGGAAAAAATACGGCATGCAGCTTTTGGATGATGCCATCCAGGATCTTCTCGACAAGGGCTGGATCAGCGCCGACGAGGCCTACACGAAAGCAAACGATAAGGGCCGTTTCCGGCCATTCCTGAAAAATCCGCCGACTGACTTCACGGAAGCCTAAGCGGACGCTCTTTCCGAACGCCACGGAGGGACATCATATCGATCTGTAAAGTTTGTCATAGTTAAAATGCGGGCATGCCCCGATCAAGGTGAGGTGTCAAGATGAGAAAGCAGGAAATGGATTATCTATTTACTCAGATGCTCGATTCCCATGACAATATTTCGGACTTGAACATCACGGTTGACAAGCCTCTGCAGGTGGAAAGCTCAGGTCAGCTCCTGCCCGTGGAAACCGATCCACCGTTCACCAAATTGACACCGTTTCAGACGGAAGTGTTTGCTCTGAACCTGATCGGTCATGATCGTCGCCTGACCGATCACCTGCTGAATCATGGCTCATGCGATTTATCTTACGAACTGCCCGGCAAAGCACGCTTCAGAGTGAACATTTTTTCACAGCGGGGGAATTACTCCATTGTCATGAGAAAAATGGAATCTCGCATCCCCACCATCAAAGATTTTAATCTGCCCGAAGCTTTCGACAGAATAGCCAAGGAAAAGAACGGCATCATACTGGTTACCGGGGCCACCGGCAGCGGAAAATCCACTTCCTTGGCCGCCGTTCTGAATGAGATCAACAACAGTCAGTCCGTCCATATCGTTACGCTGGAAGACCCCGTCGAATTCTCCCACCCACACCGGATGTCCACCTTCAACCAGCGGGAATTGGGGACGGATTTCGACACCTTTGCCAATGGTCTGCGGGCTGCCTTGCGTCAGGCTCCGAAAGTGATTCTCGTCGGTGAAATGCGGGACCGGGAAACGGTTGAGATCGGTCTTTCGGCTGCCGAAACGGGACATCTTGTTTTAACGACCCTGCATACTGTCGATGTGGGAACAACCATCAGCCGTATTCTCGGCATGTTTTCCACGGAGGAGGAAAACCAGGTCCGCGTCCGTCTGGCTGATACCCTGCGGTGGATCGTCTGCCAAAGGCTCCTGCCGAAAGTCGGCGGCGGGCGGGTGGCCGCGTTTGAGGCTTTGAGCACGAGCCTGCGCGTGAAAGATGTGATCCTCAACGGTGAATCGGAGGGGAAAACGTTCTATGACATTATGGAGACCGGCAAAGCGTTCGGCATGATCACCTTTGATGCGTTCATCGTCAATTTATACAAGGACGGTCTTGTCACGGAAGAAACGGCGAAAGCCTATGCGTCAAACCGCTCCGTTGTCGGTCGCGGCATTGATTCCGTCAAGAGCGGCAAGGGCGAAAAAACCACCTCGCTGGAGAAGCTGCAGGTAGACAGTCAATACGGAAAACCGAAGGGATGGCAATAAAAATGGAAGAGAATAAAGACCTTCTGAGCGAATTACTCTGGTACGACTATGATGATGCGGATAAACCTTTCGATTTTATCGGTACGGACACCGAAACGGCTCTGATCTGCGTGACGGATGATCCAATCCGTGAAAAAATCACCGGTGACCTGACAGCCCGCGATTTTTATATCACAGAAGTCAAGACCGCCAAAGATGCCGTGAAAAAGATGCGTTTTCATCTGTACACCCTCCTGGTGATCGATGAGAATTTCGATACGACCAACCCCGACAGCAATGACCTGCTCCGCTATCTGGCAATCTTACCCATGTCAATCCGCCGGCGAATGTTTGTGCTCATGCTCAGCAACCGTTTCCGTACGCTGGATAAAATGACCGCCTTAAATCACAGTGTCAACATGATTATCAACACCCAAAATATCAAAGACTTCATCACCCTTATCACCAACGGCATGGCGGAAAACGAGGGTTTCTACTACACATTCACGGAAATTATGAAATCATCAGGGAGAATTTAAAGGCAGGATTAAGGTAAATCGTTTCCCCTAAACATGGCCGCCGCAATGTCCTCCCGTCCTATTGCTGTGCAGGATGCGGATAAATGCATAAAATAAAAGGGATTCCTTGGGTCGGACTCGATGGCTCGTTTGAAATAAGCAATCGCCGTTTCGTGATGGCCCGCTCGGGCCAGACTGTTGCCCAAACGATTACAAAAAATTCCCTCTGATGGCGGATTGAGCTCGACCGCCTCGTTCAACATCTGCTCGGCATCGCCGACACGCCCCATGGAAATCAGCAGATCCGCCAGATCAAGGCGCAAAAGGGGATTCCGATTCCCTTCCAGACATTCCCGCAGGAGCGCTTCCGCCGAAGCGGCATGCCCGGCCTTCAAAAGAACATCCGATAACCGGCAGAGGAAAACCTCCCGCTTTTCCGGCTCAATTGCCACGGCTCTTGCGTACGCGTCCCGGGCCTGATGCAATGCACCCGCAGCCACGCAGGCGTTACCCAAAGAACAGTAGACGGCAGACGCATCTGGCTCCATGTCGATCATTTTCTGAAAGATTCCGATGGCATCGGCATACCTTCCGGTCCGCTGATAGGCATCTCCCAGATCCCCCAAGAGCGCAAAATCATCCGCTTGAGCCTTGACGGCTCGCTCACAAACATCGACCAGCCGTGCCCAATCACCCTTTTCCTTATAAATCCGGACCAGTTCATCAAAGGCAAACCCGCTGAAAACTCTGCTGCTCAGTTCCCGCTCGAAAAGTTCACGAAAACATTTTAATGCCTCAGCCGAATAGCCGCCGTCATGGCAGACCCAAGCCAGAGCGAGAAGATAGGAGTCTTCTCCCGGGTGTGACCTGACCAGTTCCCGGTACAGGACAATGGCCTCTTCATAGCGGCCCTCCCGTACCAGTGCTTCGGCTCGTTCTAATGTCACATCGGTGTTGGAATAATCATCCATGGATTATTGCACAAGTACAGAGAGTTACAACGTGCTCCCCCGTTTCAGGCTCGTCCTACAAACCCGACGTAATCTTAAAACCGGCACCGGGAGTATATTCGATGAAATCAATATCAATCGGCTCCGCTTTTTCATATAGGTCCTGATCCATCAGGAAAGTAATACCGTGAATCGCGAATACCGCGTCACCGTCACCGGCAGCTTCATCCAGAACCAAACCCAAAGCATTAGCGCCGGCCGCATCGTCAAGGGTTATGCGAACTTTCTTTTGCGCCTCCATCCGCTGCATGAGATTCATCAGAAAATCAATCGCCTTATCCGTTACCGTCAGCATATAGCCCTCCATTCATGGCCGCATGAAACACCAACCACAATCGTATTATCTATCAACGCTTAATGTTCTGATCCCTGATAACTGAATAAGAAATTCCTATGGAGTTCCCGTTTAAGGACAGGATCAGCCGCATCATGAGATCAGCAACAACAGGTTCCTTCCTGCTTTAAGCTGGACGTAATTTTGAAACCGCCTCCGGGACCGGTGCCTGCGAAATCAATCCCGATGGGTTTCGCTTGTTCGTAAAGCTCCCGAGTTACTAAAAAAATGATCCCCTGTTTTTCAAACACTGCATCGTTTTCTTGAGGTTCATCCAGAACCAATCCCAATCCGTTTCCGCCTCAGGTTTCCATCATGGCCAGGCGGATCTTCTGCCCGCTCCCCATCTGCTCCATCATCTCGGAGAGAAAACTGATTGCATTATCCGTAACTTCCAGCATCTCGTCCTCCTTCAAACCAGTTTTTGCTTCGGCGTAAACTATATCATAATTCATTTTTGTCAACCGGATTTTATCCCGCAACTGGTCCTTGATACTTCCCTTGACAGAAGCCTCTTTCCTATTTATATCCATGGTCAGCGGGGCGTCTTTGTCCCAACCCCATTCAAAGAAGAATCGGGAGGTTCCATTCGATTTATGTTCGATTATGCAACATACCTCAGACGGCTCCAGGGAGGCGACATCACGCTCAACCCCTTCCTCGCTTTTCTGGGTATCCGTCAGGAGGAAATTACGGAGGGGTTCGCCCGGTTCCGCATGACCGTCAAACCTGAATATCTTCAAGGGGCGGGGCTCGTCCAGGGAGGGCTTATGGTTGCCCTGGCCGACGAAACGATCGCCCATGCCATCATGTCGGTGCTGAAGGAAAATGAAGGACTGACGACCGTGGAGCTGAAGAGTAACTTTCTGGCTCCGGTCACGACAGGTGACCTGATCGCCGAAGCGAACGTTTTCAAAAAGGGGAGATCCATCATCATCGGTGACTGCCTTATAAAAGACGATCAAGGCCGGCCGGTCCTTCGCTGCACGGCAACCTTTCTGGTCGTTGCCGAAAAGGCACAGCCGCCCCGGAAAGACGAAAAAACGACTCCTGTTGGCCCAACGCAAAAAAAGGAAGACGACCGGCAGACCAATCTGTTTTAATCTTTTAATAAAGGAGGCGATGACCATGCCCCGGGAAACAACCATAACAACGGCAACTTATTTATCATCGCCCGGTCCGTCCCACAGTCGGGCGGTCCTGGAAGCGGCGGTAAAACGCGCAGCGGAAAGACAAATCGGTCTGGTTCTGGTTGCCACCTGCAGCGGCAAGACGGCTCTTCTGGCGCGGGAAATCTTTCCGTCAGATGTTCGCATCATCGCCGTCACCCATGTGGCGGGTTTCGCTGCGCCGAACACCCAGGAACTGACGGAAGAAAACCGCCGGGCTCTGACGGAAAGAGGCATACCCATCTTCACGGGACAGCATGCCTTCGGCGGAGTCGGGCGAGCGGTCCGGAACAAACTCAACACCTACCAGGTGGACGAAATCATGGCCTTTACCCTGCGCACCTTCGGCCAGGGAACGAAGGTGGCCGTCGAAATCGCCCTGATGGCTGCCGATGCCGGCCTGGTTCGGACGGATCAAGACGTAATTGCCATCGGCGGAACCGCCGAAGGGTGTGATACCGCGCTGGTTTTACAACCCACCAACAGTTATCGTTTTTTTGATCTGAAAGTCCGGGAGGTGATCTGTAAACCCTGTAATTTTTAAGGGTTTGTCCTTTGTCATTTCTGACCGCAGGGGGAAAATAGTTTTAAGACGCATCGTATTGCTATCATCGGGGGGAGTTGAAAGGCAGGGCGGGCTATGCCTGACGCATTGATGAACCTTAAATTGTCATAGACGAGAAACCTGATCAATCTCTGCCCAGCGGATTTCCTATAATCACCTGAAACGCCTCACAATAGTCACCCGTTCCGGAGAGAATCCCGCGATACCGGTTCAGGCCCTTAACCGCCTCGTCGTAGGCCACGGTCGAGACCTGGGAGGCATGGCAGCGCAGGGCCGCTGTCTTCAAATCGATCCAGGAAGTCACCTCATTATAATATGTCGGTGAGCCAATGGGCGTCCAGACCTCGTAGGCCAGAACATGTTTGACCGGCCAGGGTTCCCCGCTGCAGTCCTGGAACCAGGGACCGGCAGCCCGGCGCACGGCCTCCAGAACAAGTTCGTGGGTCACCCGGTGGTCCCGGGGTCCCTCCTGGGCATGGGGCAGGTAAACCACATCGGGTTTCCGCTCCCGGATAAGTCTGACCAAGATGCGGATGCATTCCGGGGAAAAGTCGAGATGGCCGTCGGGGAAACGAAGAAAGATCATGTCCTTAACACTTAGAATTTCCGCCCCCTGCCGGGCCTCCCCTTCCCGGATGTCCCGCAGTTCATCGGAAGGAACGGCAAGGCCACCGGCCTCGCCGGACGTCAGATATACGATAGTCACCTCATCGCCCTTCTGAACGTGGGCGGCAATGGTCCCTCCGCAGCCGATCACCTCGTCATCCGGATGAGGCGCAAAAACCATGATTTTCATGACAATCCCTCCGCAAGAGAACTACCAAACCTCATAAGAGGTTTTTCCGGTTTTCACAAGACCTTTTTGAACATTCGAAATCATTATAATCGTTGACAATTATGAGGGCGCGTTTTAGTCTTCCTGTCACTGTCGCTTTATAACTCAATCGCAAAAGAGCGGCGGGGCGGCTTTTCATCATCGCGTACGATTTAAGTTCTCTTTGTCCGGAACATTTCTGATGAACATATTCGAAGAATTCAAGAAACTGGTAGGAGAATTTGAAAAACAAGGCGTCAGCTATGCCCTGGTTGGCGGGGTGGCCATGGCATTTTACACGGAGCCGCGATTTACCCAAGATATTGACCTCCTTATCGCCGCCGGTGATTTCGAAAAGGTAAAGGGTATTCTGGAAAAGGACGGATATCTTGCCGCCGCCCCGCCTTGGACTTTCCGCAACGTTGCCATTGAACTTCACCGTTTTTTGAAGGTTGTCACTCCGGAAGATGACTTGCTTATCGATATTCTCGTTGCGAAAGATGAGGAGGTCGCAAAGATTATTCAGGAAGCTCTCGAAGCGGAATCGGAAGAGGGAAGGGTCATGCTGGCCACCAAGAAAGACCTGATCCGACTCAAGCGAGCGAGAAACTCGAAGCAGGATCAGGTGGATATCGAAAAGCTCGAAAATGAAAAAGATTGACAAGGTCTTGAAAAGACTCAGTGAACTCTACGAGTTCAACCGGAAAATCAAGGACTTCGTGCCGAAGAAGAAAGTTCAGGACGGGGGAAAAATCCAACCGGCACGTCCCACCCGGCACTGATCTAATCGTTGAGCAAACAGATGCAGGGCAGACCCTGCCTGCCTCGTTTCTAATCGGCAGACGGCATCAACCTACTCCATTACTTCAAAATATTAATTACTTATTGCCTGTCGTATTTTGCTGCCATTGCTTTCAGTTTTTGCTCGTGCCCGGTCTGAGCAAATCATCCAAAGGACTTTTCGGAGCATGAGACATATCACGTAAAACGTGTGTGTATATCATCGTTGTTTCAACATTTTTATGACCCAGAAGTTCCTGCACTTCCCGAATATTAACCCCGTTCATCAACAAATGCGTCGCGAAACTGTGACGAAGGGTATGGACCGTGGCGAATTTGGGAATACCGGCTTTGCTGATTGCCTTTTTGATAACATCCTGGATCGCGGTAGCGCTGATGTGATGACGCCGGACTTTTCCGGAGCGAGGATCAACGGAGAGATTGCCGGCCGGGAAAACATACTGCCATGCCCACTCCTTGTCGGCATTGGGATATTTTCTGCCCAGGGCATCAGGAAGATGAACGTCGCCATGGCCCCTGGCAAGATTATTTTCATGCAGCTTTTTCACTTCGGTTAAATGATTCTTTAATTGTTCTTTTACTGTTGAGGGTAGAATAGGCGTTCTGTCCTTATCGCCCTTTCCGCTGCGCACGGTCAGCGTATGCAAATCCATATCTACATCTTTAACTCTCAATCGGGCGAGCTCCATCAGGCGCAGACCCGAACCATACAACAATCCGGCAATGAGCAAATCCCTGCCGTTCAAACAGGACAGCAAGCGTTTGACCTCTTCCACCGAAAAGACAACAGGTAACTTCTGCCCGCGTTTCACGCGGACAGTTTCCGCCAGATTGCCCATGTCCTTACAAAGCACATGACGAAAAAGAAAAAGAATGGCATTGAACGCCTGGTTTTGCGTTGAAGCG
>ERZ795058.5492-NODE-5492-length-11477-cov-8.494309_pt1 | contig 11477 bp, 15 predicted proteins | sample MGYA00375142_ERZ795058 | MGnify/ENA primary metagenome ERZ795058 (study PRJEB30187, sample SAMN05720210) | activated sludge metagenome | isolation source: anaerobic digester from wastewater treatment plant | place: Japan | collected 2015-04-20 ...
CCGTTTCGGCTCCACCTACTTTGACGGGCGTTGCTCCGATTTGGTCGGCACCAGATGAACCATCGGTAACAGCGAGTAAATCATCTACGATCCCATTGATGGAAGCCTTTAACTCGTTATCGCCTCGGCCATCAAAGAATGCTTTTAATTGTGCCGCAGTTAATGTCGGAGTGTCGGCAAGGTCTTTGACGTTGTGGGTATATGCTGTAATTTTTCGTGATAGTATTGCCATTTTGCACCTACTTTCTATATTTCCCGGATTCGGTGTATTCGATTAAAGCTTTGTAAAGTCCAAACGGTTCGTTTATTTGTGAGTTCTCAAACCGGAATTGAACTTTGTCCTCGCCACGAATCTTTATCTTTTGGCCGAGTGTGTGAGGGGTAGAATCGGTTGAGAATGTGAATGAATCGAAATACACTTCGGCAAACGAGAAATACATTGCTTCTAAATTGTACGGTACCTTTTCGCTCCACAGTCCCTTGATTCTTGCAGAGATTTTAATTCCTGTCTTGGGAGCAGATGCGATTCTTACCCCTACATAGGTAAATGTCTTTTTGTTTGCAAAACTCTGTCCGTCAAGTTCGGGTGTGTCCCAATATGCGGAAATTGCTTCTCCATCATCGTCCATCTGGCCGGAAACAAATTCGCATATCTTACCGTCTGATGTGCCAAACCATAGTCCATTATCTTCCCATAGTAGCCTTGCGTTTAGACCCGGCCACTTATAGCACTCATATTGCCTTGTAGAATATGGTCTGTTTCGTTCATAGGAATACTGGGTTCCGTCTAATATGTAAATGTCTGTTCCGGTGGTGAGAAAATAGAACCCGTCATATGTGCATGAATACGAATCGTCAAGTGTTAAACCTTTCAATGCTTCGGTGATGTAATATGACCGCTCTTGGCTTAACCGCTCGCCCAATACATCGGATGGTGTGATTGCGGAGATATTATTTTCCACGCTTACAAACAATGGTTCGTTTTCCAGTACAGAAAAGGAATGTTTCGCCAATGCTCCGGTGGTTTGGTAAGAACCCCTTAACACAAACGCTACCCCATCGTCTGTTAAAACGCCCTCTCGTAATACTGCGTTGGAGTTGTTGTCTTCTCCAGCTTTATGGGTTACTAAAAGTTCATTCACTATGGAGTAATTAACAATCGCCTTGTTCCCAAGTACAGAATAGTTAATGTCTGGGAAATAGGTTGGGTCGGACAGCTCGGAATAATAGTCATAATTTGGATAATCTGGATTTCCGGTAACAAACAACCTATCCCTTGACCCATTGACTCCGTACAAAATACAAGTGTCGCACTTGTTGATACGGTCTGAATACCCTGATATGGTCTTGGAATATGTGATATACACATTGTCCTCGCCTGTAATCGGTGAATCGCCCGGTGCTACGTCAAATGTTACTGTTCCGGCTGTTCGGTCAACTGTAAAATCGGTATCTTCGACTAAATCCACAAATACACCGGATCCGTCCATCTTTTTAGCGGTAACATCTGTGGCATCAAGTCCAGTATGTGGAAGTTGATATATTACGGTTCCGGCAGTACCCAAAAACCCTACTTGCATATATGGAGAAATTAGGTTTACCGCTTCATATACCGTACCGCCACCGGACGGACCTCTGCCAATCAGAATCAAAGGCACTTTGCCTGTAATGTCCGAAAATGAACCGTCATAGGTAACCATTTTTTTACCGTCTAAAATAAATAGATCACCGTTCATTAAAACGGAAACCGAAAAACCGTCTTTCATGGTGCTTGACAATAATGTCGGGGTTTCTCCGTCTTTATACAAGTTCTCGCCGGAATGGACAAGTTTATCTGTACCATGAAAATGAACACCGTTAATTTGGTCGGCATAGGTTCTTCTTGTTGTATACCCGTCTCGTTTACGGACTTTTCCAATAGTGTCCCGTATCATGTTGGGGCAGTTCGGACTTCGGGATATATTTACATTGTTGGGGGCAGAAGTTAAGTCTATTCCTAAAAAGGTTTCTATCTCATAGTTGTAGACTTTCTTTCTTGCCGGTATGTTGAATTGTGCCATCACATATCTCCAAATTCAATGGTACCTATATTTACGTTGGGTAGTAGTAGTTCCCTTGCGACTTCAAACTCGTTTCGCCATTGGGTTGAAAGACCAATATCATCGTCTTTATAAAGTTGACTTGCCATGTATAAAGGTAAAAGCACTACCACTTCGGGGTCTATCAAGAGTTCTTCCGTACCAAGCGTGTCTTTGGTGATTTCCTGTGGATATGCGTTGTAAAATACTTCCCACGTCCCAGCGAGGTTCCCAAATAATACAAATACGCTCTTTCCCTCGGTAGAATAATAAGTTGTCGGTTTGTAGTTCTCGCCATCGGTATAGTAAACCCTGTTCCCACCAAAAGAGTAAAAATCGGTTGTGAGTTCCGATAAGTCATATTTATTTACTCCCTCGTCTGTTCCATCTTGGGTGATCGTGATACTCTTGACAATGTATTTCCCTGCTGTGGAAAGTAATTTTAACCCCTCGTTAGCCACATATGGCATGGATTTTATATATGGCTCGGTAGTGGAATCTTCAATGAGGGTATCGCCTGTTGTTAAAAACATTTTCTGCAAACAAGCAATCCTGATATCATCCCATGTCATTGGTTTTCTCCTTTATATCGTAATTGACTTGACCCTTATGGCCACAGATTATTTTCTTGTCTAAATAAAGTTTGAACCCTGCGTTTTGTGCTTTGCGGCAGAAATACACATCTTCGCCCATCTCCAATGTGTAGACAAACCAAGGGTACGGTATTTTCTCTAATACAGATACCTTCATTAGTACGCACCCGAACCCGAAAGCGTCCACTTCCATTAATTCTCCATCGGTAAACAGTTCCTCGGCTAACACATCTATGTAATCGTCATTTACAAGCCTTTTAGCGACTACTCTTTTGTCGTTTAATAGTTTGTATCGGTATACCCCTGATACTATGTCTGTATCGTGCGATAACAGCCTTGTAAGGGTATCCTTGGGGAGTAGCATATCTGAATCAACCCACAAAATGTAATCAAATTTGTTTTCCTGTGCGTATTTTGCTATGACATTCCTCGCGACGTCCACCGAATAGGAATTGGGTATAACAAGTTCGATATTCCCAGTCTTTTCCATCTCGAACAAGGAAACAAAACATTCTGTTTCGATATACCTTGCGGATGGTATCGAGAGTAAGATTTTCATAATACCTCCTACACGAAAAGAAAGGGGAGAATGAATCTCCCCATCTTTTTACGGTAATACGATTGCTCGTACTTCGATTTGCGTTCCGGTTGTAGTGTCTTTGGACACTATATTAACCTTGCCCTTGTTGTCACCGCTAACATTTACGAATCGACCCGATTCTACCACTACGCAAGCCTCCTTATCCCCCGCCAACGTAACTTCAAGGTCGGAAACACCCTGTAACCCATTCCCGGCTTTGATTACCGCTGTATGGGTGACGTTGGTGATGTTGTTTTTCAGAAGAAGAAGTATCTTCTGGTCGTCTTTATCGAAAGTAACTAATGCCCCGTCCGTTTTGGCTACGGTGGCCGCTGACGGAACAGCGGTTGCGGCATTTCTGGTTACCACAGTTTTGGTAATTGCAGTTGCACTCATATCTTACTCCTTTATTTTATTCGTGAAATAACCTCGTTATACCTATTTATGGGCTTTGATTACATAGAGTTCTTTCGGTCTTACAACCTTGACTCCGTAAACATTCAATCCCTTAATGGCATCGGTAAACAGATCGTCTGGTCGATAAGGTTCTACCTTGTCGATTTGGTTTACATATGCAATCGCTTTCTTGGTTCGGACCATTGCATACCAATCTGTGTTATCATAGTAGAGGTTGTTGCTTACTCTAACTCTTACATTGTCGTAAAATCCTACAATGCCTTTCTTCATCATTTGACTATTGGCGGTATCGAGTTCGATGTACTTGTCTTTCAGGTACTGATAAACAAAAGGTGGAAGTTCCATCACTACTTCATCGTCAATCTGAACATCGTTCTCACGAAGTTTCAAGATAGCGGCATCTACTGCGGCTTTCGCACCGGCAGCAGAATCAATCTTCAAACTGTTTGAAAATGCTCCAGCTCCCAAGGCTCCACATTCGGCTACATCGCCATCGATTTCAAGTGCCATCGCTCTTGTGGCTTCCTCCATTAAGGCTTCCATCAATCCGGGTACACTCTGTGCCCTGTCTACATCGTCAACACCGAAGTTGAAATACTTCGCCTTGTCGATATCGAGGAATACCGAGGAATCCGCAATGTTTTCCGGACTTCCAATAGTTGTTCCGACATAGTTACCAATACTGGGTTTGCCTACACCAAGGATTTTAACCTTGTTGCCATATTTGGCTTCGCCCTGAAACTCTTTGTTGCACCACTCGGACAGAATGGCTCTCTTTTCTAATTCGTGTTGAATATGCTTTGACCAAAAGGTCTGTTTGAAATTTGTATAAGCCATATCGTTTTCTCCTTATTTCCATTTGGACATTGATCGTCTGACAGCCTCCATAATCTTGGGGTTGTCATAATCTTTGTCGGTTAATTTGTCCACTTCGGCAGGAGTGTAAAAGTCTTTCTCTTTTTGCGAAGATTGATTCACGCCGCCTATCTCTGGCGGTGCTTTCTTTGTTGTTGCGTCGTTCTTTGCTTTGACTATCTCATAGGCAAGTACCGGGTCTCTTTCATCACCCAACGCTTTTAATGTTGAGAAAAACTCGTCTCCTAATTCGTTTAGGTCTTTCACTTCCGGGTGGACTTTCTGAATTGCGGTTAAATCGTCTGCCATTAACTTTTGGATGGCAAGACTCTTATACATTTCTATCTCGCTTTGCATTTCCTCTTTTTCCCGTAAGGCGGATTCTTCTTTTTCACGAATCGCTTTTGCTTCCTCTTGGCTTATGCCATTGTTTTGAGCATATAAAGCATCTGCAATCTCTTGCGGTGAACCTTCGTATCCATAACCTTTTAGGGAATCGAGTAGACGGTCAAACTCGGCTTTCATCTTTTTATTCTCGGCTTCGTATTTCCGTCTGATTTCTGCAAACTTCGAGTTTTCCTCTGCACTCTGTTGAGGTTTAGCGACTTCCTCTATTGGTTCTTCTGTTGATTCTTCTATTGGTTCTTTGGGTTCTACTTCTATCGCTTCGTCAGGTGCTTCGGTATCGGGAGTAGCGACTTCCTCTATTACGCTATTAATTTCTTCCATCTTTTCTCCTTGTGGTTTTTACGCTAACCAGCGAATTTATGTAAAAGCTTATTGCTTTTGCAACGTGAAATACAATGTGTGTTCGGTTTCTTGGACAAACACCGTCTTGAAGTCGGCTTTATATAAATGCCGGAAATCGCTCATAGTGGTTTGTCCCACTTGCTTATAACTGTCTTGGTCTAAAAACGTTAAACTCTCTTTGGTGATACTTCTTCTATGGGATGGATCGCCCCATGTCCATACACCATTTGGCACGCTTGCCATAAAAAAACCACCGGGTTTTAATATCCGATGGTATTCGGTGAACTCTTTGAAGAAAAACTCATAATCGCCTTGGTAGGCTAAATGTTCCAATACTTGGTATGCGTGTATCTCGTCAAACTCGTTATCTTTAAACGGTAATGGGTGAACTGTTAAATCCCATACAATGTCCGGCTTATGGTCAGCATTGATGTCTAATCGAACAGGGTTTTCAAATTCTTGATTCCCGAAACTTAAATCTTTTATGATTCGGGAACCACACCCTATGATTAACTCTTTCATGGCTTTTCCTTTATCTGTGGTTCGACTTGTTCACCGCTTGCGGTAAAGGCTTTCTTATAGTCGGGGCATTTAGGGTTCATGCACACATACACATATATGGTTTTATCGTTCTCAACCTTGGTATGGTCCAGTAACAGCTCCATCGGGCATTTGGGACATATCAATATACTCACCCCCTTGTTGTTGCATTTGTTGTTCCATTCGCTTTTCTAATATGTCTTTAAACTTGCCTTTTGGAGCATTACCATCTTCGTCCAAGGCTTCTACATATTCCTCGAATGTTATGTGGCCTTGTGCAAGTGCGTTCTCCAAGGCTTGTTCCCTTGCGAATTTACTAAATGGATTAACTGGGCTAACATCTATCCGGACATTGGTTTTTAAACCTTCTAAAATCTCCGGAGGAATGAAGTCGTTTATTATCTCGCCATCTTCTTCCAAACTGATGGTTAGTCCGTTCGGGTTATAAGCTTTTACCATATCAAGCCATATCAAGGCTAAATCCTCGATAAACTGTTTATGGAATGCGCTTTGTTTAGTGGTGGCGATTGCCTGTTGGTCCCGTACTGCGATAATCGCCGCACCGCTTGCACGTTCGGGATTGATGTTTCCGGTTGCGTTATCTCCAGCGTTGGCTAACTCCCGGCTCATGTTAACAAGTTCGTCTTGAAGTTGTTTGCCATCGTTACTCATGGCCTGTGGGGCGATGTAGTCAAACATCTCCTTAACTTTGGTTGTTGGTATACCCTTGATTCTTACTGGTGTTGCCACTTTGTTGATGTCTTCCGGATTTGCAATGGCATCTACGTTATATACGGGTCTTGGGTAACCTGTCATTTTATTATTCTGCTGACGGATTGCCAGTAGTTTATTGGCATTGATTTGGTTGTTTAGATTGCGTTTGACTTCACCCACACCACGAGAAGAACCTCGTTTTGGTGACCACATCATTTTAGCGATTGGGATTCGGGTTAAACCTTCGATTTTGGTTTCTTCTTGATAAACTACCGTTTTGGTGGAACGAGATATATATATTCCGTCTGACTTCTTTTCGATTTGCAGTAAACAGGAACATTTCTCTTGTCCGCTCACTTCTTGACGGGCAATCTCGGGGAGCGTGTCGGTATCTTCATCGCCTATGATGTCTTCCCAGTTTTCAATTCCGTTGGCTTTGGCATCGTCTTTGACATCTTCAACAAGTCGGCGTTCATAGATAATCACCCAGCGTTGTTTCTGTATGTCCGGTTCTTGCTCGTCTGACAGGTAAACATTTGTCCGGTCAATGATTTGAGAATCTAAATCGGAATTATAGACAAACAAGTAGGAATCGCCCGTAATACACGCTTGGTTGACGATGTCCCAGTCCTTGACGTCCATCTTGGTGTGTTCCCATTTCATACGGGCAAACTCATTTAGCTTGTCACAGGCTTGCCTATAAATATGTTGGTCTTCACCTCCGTTATTAGACGAGTAATTGATTGTCATTTGGTTCATAGCCACCATAGCGGTTTTATGATTGACAATCCCAGTAATGAAATCATGTTGTGGAAAGACTTCGCTACCACTTTCAAGTCCTGCCCATTGATTGGCTTCGACCATGTTATAAAAAGTTTCGGTTTCACTATACAGATTGTTTTTGTTGTGGAAATCCACTCCGTTCTCATAGCGTTTCCACACTTTCGTTATATCGTTCATAATGTCCTCTGATTTCTGCCCGTTCCGTCATAGGCTTCAAGGTTATCCATTACCGTTTTTAATTCTTTTAGTTCAGCCGAGTCTTTAACCTCTCGTTTGGGAATTTTGATTTTCGGCTCAACGTAAACTTGATGTTGTGCTTGTATCACCCTTGCGAGTGTGTCCAACTTCCAAAGGATTCCAAGTTGAATTAGGCAAAGCACAATTAACACATATATCATATTAACCCCCTTATATATCTATGACTGTATCGCCCACTCCCACCGGAGAGGGTTCTGGTTTCTCAAAGTCGAAGTTGTATATCGGATTCGGTTTAGGGATTTCGGTTGCTTTTGGTCTACTGGTTATCCCGTATCGGATAGACTCACAAGCATGGGTTACTTCGTGCGGTTCGTTTGCCGCATCTTCTATCTTGGTTTCATGATATTGCAACAATGGAATGTTCTTGATCGCATACTTACAGTTTTCGAATATCCTCAATCTTGGAATATCTTTGCCGAATGGGTCCTTTGCAGGGTTGAGATACTCTCGCATTGCTCGCCAACCCGGTATCCTTGAATCGTCCGCAGGTCTCATGTTTGCTAATCCATAATCTTGCATAATCTCGTAACCGCTTTGTCCCGTCTCTTGTCTGCGGTTCCAAAGGTCCGGGGAGGCCACTATGTAATCGTATGGTTCTTCGCACATGCTGTGGATTCTTTTAGCCGCTTCGGAAAGTATTAAATCGGGTTCATGTAGCTCCCGATAGACTATCGCCCATCCGTATGGGTCTACCGCCCACCAGTAACAAGCTGTTATATCTAACCCATAATCAAGGCTTATAAACCTATTCCAGTTTCTCGGGATTTCAAACGGTTTTACCACGTGGACATCCCGATTGAACTCGGGGAAGAACTGACCCTCGAACGCATCCCAATCGCCATAAAGCATCGCACGTTTTCGCATTTCTGGCAGGTTTTCAAGATTTTCGATATATTCTGGATTGTTTTTCACGATAAACTCGTTATCATATACCAAACTTGGAATAAAGTCGTAATTGTCAGGGTTTTCGTTGCCACGATATTCTTTATCGATGAACAACCTTTTTACCCACGCATGACCGATGCCGCCGGGATTACAGGTAAAATACATTCTCGGGGTAAACTTCTCACGCATGATGCCCGAAGCTCGATTGCTTTCGGTCAAGGTTTCGAACTGGAATTGAGTGAATTGGGTCGCTTCTTCCATGAAAATTACGTCATAAGCTTGGCCTTGGTATTGCAGTACGTCATTTTCCGCTTTGCAATAGCCCAAAATGATTCGCGACCCATTCGGAAAGGTAAACTCCTTGTTAACCGCTGAATATTCTGCGATACCTTTGAGTAGTCCCATAAGTGGTAATACGTGGTTTTCCCGTAACTCCGTTAGTGTTCTTCGCAGGAGTAAAATTTGGATCCCGCTGTAATTTAGTGCAAGTAATATCGCCTTGATTCTTGCCGCCCAACTTTTACCGCCACCCCTCGCTATGCGCCGCCATAGGCTATATATCGTTTTGTCGATTCAAAAAACTGTACTTGCTTCGGATATGGTTTGATATCAAGCTCTATCGCAGACATTTGGCATCACCTCCCTTTTGCCCCAACGGACAAAAACTAAAAACCCACGCATATTTGGCATGGGTTGGTTTACATAATATTGCTAAAATTATTATTATTTTTTGTCCCGGCTCGGGAAATCTTGATACTTTTTTATGTTTCCTTTTGTTGGTTCGTTGGTTTTCCAATATTTTTGTTTGGTTTACATAATACTATTTTGCCCAATCTTTGACGCTCCCGCTTATTTTTATGTCCACGTTTCCTGATATCTCGGTTTCCTGTTTGTCGGTGTAGCCATAATTTTTCATTAAGAAGATAATCCCGGAATGACCTTTATTTATGGCTACTTCTTCATATGTCGCTAAAATCCATTCCCGGCACTCTTTTATAGTGTCAAAGTATTCATCTTTTTGTTTGTAGTTGTAAATCGTTTGACGGTCTATTCCTGTAAAGTATGCCAACCCCGCTATGGTTGGTGGCTTTCCTGTCTCTTGTAAGTAGCTCTTGTATTCTTCTATCTTCTGTTTGAGCTGTTCGGGCGTTAATTTTGGCGGCTGTCCCCTGCCTCGCTTCTTTTCGTCTGCCATAGCCTTATCCTCCATGTTCGCATCAGCTGTTTATATTCCCCCGTTTTTATAGGGGCTTTGATGTGATCGCCGCCCCGCAATGAAAGGAGGGTTGAATATTGCATAAAAATACCCCGGTTTTCTCCGAGGTTTATTTCTTCTCACAAGCTTTGCAATATTATACTACCATATATAGTGGATAATGTCAAGTGATACAACTATATGTAGATACCGTTGCAGGGTTTTATCCCTGCTTTTCTATTTCTCCTGCGATTGCCAAATATCCACACGCATCTATGTAGCTGTCTGCCTTGTATCTACCCGTCTGAATACGAGCGACTTTTAAGAGTGCCATCATAATTGCAACATCGCCAGATGTTATCTTGTCTACTCGTTCCCCCATGTAGGTGTTCCAGAAGTTTGCAATGGCTTGGAAGCTATCTTCGGGTGTGCCGTATTCGTTCTGCCTGTCTGAACAAATACACCTTTCTGCTTCGTGCAATATCTCGGCTCGGTTCATTTACTCTACCTCATGTTCTTCCACTTTCGTTAATATCTGTTCCCCAATCCATTTCTTGTTAGTTTCATCATACTCAAAGCCTTTGTGGGTTCTTAAATATATCCCCTTTTGGGCATATAGCGTATCTACCCCATCGCAAAACTTTTCGATTTCCGTCTTTGCTCCTAACGGTATCGGCTTTATCCAGTAAGGTTTCCCATTGTCCACACAATGCTGAATCTCGATCATGCACCCCTTACTGTTTTGGAAATCACCGTACACCCACATTTCATCGCACTTGTCTAATAATGCCAAGCACCAGTCCATGCCTCGCTCGTAGCTCATGGATTGATACCAATGCCCTGTTGCGTGGATTGGTGAAAGCCAATTGTGTTCCGGGTACTCATATATCAGGCTGTCGATTATTCTTGCGACTTTCTCCCGGTTTGAATCTTCGTTGTTAAACGGATGTGCCACATAAATTAACATATCATAACCCCTCATAATGGACTATCATCAGTAGTATGCCGACAATGAATCCCAAAGCGAAGCCTAATACAAGGCTAAATGTAACCATTTTTCTGCCTTTCTAATATATCGCATGTTACAAGACTATATTCTTGTATATCATGTTCTTGTTGGTTGCAGGGACGGGATTCGAACCCGTATTCAAAGGGTATGAACCTTTGCTGTTGACCGTTACATTACCCTGCTTTGCACCTTGCATGATAGATTTCCAAGTTTACTTTCATACTTATTTCGTGTGTGATATGGGTACGAAAGAGGGTTTCATTCTTGGTTATACGTATAACATTCTTTTTTTCCAATGTATTGTGTAGTTTTCTACCCTACTAATCATTCAAATCATTAGAATGTAGGTTGATTGTTTCGCAACGGTAACTTGCTGGTAACTTGCCTTTTCGTGGCAATTATCTGTTTCAGAGCTTACCTTTTCGTGGGGAAAATACTGAAATAATGCAGACGAAAACGACTTCTTATTTCATTTTTTGAGATTTAAAGTAATAGTGTCCGCCAGAATCCATTCGCTCAAGGAGGAGATCCCATAACCTGTATTGCTTTAAGATGCTGATAATCGCCTCATTGCCACTCCACCCTTCCGTATGAAACTGCAATACCTCGGTAGGTTCGCCCCTAACATCAACTGTGGTGGGTCCCGTTATTGCGTATTTACCCGTTATGGCATCAAAGAAAGATTCGTGAGCTAAGTCTATGTCTTTGCCATTCAGCACTTCCAGTAGTTCGTCAAGCGATTCCTCGGTTGGATAACCGTCATCATCGAGTTCAATGATTTTCATTTTTTCTCCTTTCGTGGGGAAAATCTGCATTGAGT
>ERZ795058.5493-NODE-5493-length-11476-cov-5.306803_pt1 | contig 11476 bp, 3 predicted proteins | sample MGYA00375142_ERZ795058 | MGnify/ENA primary metagenome ERZ795058 (study PRJEB30187, sample SAMN05720210) | activated sludge metagenome | isolation source: anaerobic digester from wastewater treatment plant | place: Japan | collected 2015-04-20 ...
CGGTCAGGCTCCCTTCGATCAGCTCGATGCGCCGAGCGAATGGCGCCAGATTTTCCCGCCGGCCCGTCTCAAAATCATCCAGCACGCGCACCGCCTCGCCGGCGTCGAGCAGATACTCCACCAGGTTGGAGCCGATGAACCCGGCGCCCCCCGTGACCAGGTAATTCGCCATAGAGCCGTCCTACCTTCGGACGTTGAAGATGATCTTGCGCACCTGCGTGTTGCCTTCGCGATCGGTGGCGTTGAACGTCGCCACGTGCTCGCCCGGGTCGAGCGCCGGCGTCACGAAGCGATACTCCTCGCTCAATTCATCGGCCATGCCGTCGACGGGCAACAGCGGATAACTGTCGCCGTTGTCGATGTCCACCTTGACCGACGAGATCAACGACAACTCATCGCGCAACCGGAAGGTGATGGTCGCCTTCAGACCGTCCACCTCCGCCTGGAGGTTTTCAAATTCCGGCCGCGTATTGTCGATCACAATCTCATCGGAGATTTCCTCGGCCAGCAGCCCCTCGCCCGGCGGGTTGTCGAACTGATCCGTCGCGCGCACCTTAAACCGGTAGCGTCCGTCGGCGATCCCGCCGACGCCGATCGCAAGCTGGTTCACGTCCAGTTCGTCATCGATCAGCTTCCACTCCGCTTCGTCCGCGGCCCGGTAGTAGAGGTGGTAGCGCAGCGTGTCCTCGTTGGGATCTTCGGCCTGCCATTGGATGTTGATCGTCATGGCGTTGGAGCGTTCCTCGACGCCCCCCGCCGAGGGTTGCGCCTGGCCCGGCGGCATCCCCGAACCGCCGGGGCCGCCCGGCTGCGGCGGTTGCGGCGGCTGGCCCGGTCGCTGCGGCGGTTGCGACGGACGCCCCGGTTGCTGCCCCCCCGCCGGCGTGACGGTCAACTGTGTGATCCGCGGCGCGGCGTTCGGCTCGATGTAGAACACCTCGACGTAATCCATCCGGGCCGACTCACCGCCGCGCCCCGGCTTCCCGAATTGAACCTTGTACTGGAGGAACCGCGCCGGCCCGCCCGGCAGCTCGAGCGCCTGGCCCGGCGATACCTCGCGAGCCTCCGACCATGCGCCCCACAGATCCGATTCCGGGTCGCCGTCGTTGCCCAGCCGCGTCATGACGCGCACCGACTGGCCGGCGGGGATCTCGCCATGCCAGTAGAGGTGCCCCCAGCGCACCAGCGCACCGGCGTCGAGCGGCCGCGAAATGTAGGCCGCGTCGGCGGCGGCGCCGTCATGAATCGCCCAGACGGTCCCGTTGCGCGCCGTCGTCATCAGCAACTGCTCGCCGCTCTCGGCCAGCCGCACGATGTAATCGTCGCGCAGGTCGGCCACGATCGCATACTCGCCGTCATCGCGCACCTCGAAGAGCCGCCCGTTGCCGCCCGCCGCCGCCAGCACGCCCTCGCCATCGGGCGAGACGGCCAGGTCGTGGATCGGCCGCTCCGGCGCGTTCCACAGCGTCCGGCTGAATCCGTCGCGCTGCAGCAGGACGACCTCGCTGCGCGGCGTCCCGTAATCGGGCTGGCGGGCCGGCGAGAGCGCCTCGGCCAGCGCCTGGCTCACGTCGCCCGGCATCTGCGGCGCGCCGGGAGCCGGCCCCGCAGGGGGCGCCCCCGCCATCCGCATCGTCAGGTTCATCGCCTGCGGCGTCGGCGCCCGCTCGGTATTGACCGCCAGCGCCAGACCCCGCGCATAGGGCCGCACCGCGCGGATCTCCTCCGCCCGCGGGTTAAACACCACCTCGACCTGGTCCGCTTCCGGCAGATAGCGGTAGAGCCAGCCCGGATCCTGGCCGCCGATGTAGAGCGCGCCGGCCTGGCCCATCAACCCGTCGCGGTCGATCCACAGGTCGAGCAGGTTGGCCGATTTGAAGTCATGAATTTCCCGCACGTCGGCCGTCGCGCCGCTCGGCCGCAGGCGGAACAGTTTGCCCTCGGCCCCCGTCGCGACAAACACGTCGCCGTTGGGCCCCTCGACCATCCGCCAGATGAACTTGGCCTCGACCGCCGCGTAGGTCGTCAGCGTGTCGTCTTTCGCCAGCCGATAAATGTGGCCCGACGGGGCGGCCGCCGCCAGCACCGTCCCATCCTGAAGCCGCAGCAGCGACGTCAGTTCCGGTTCGGCCACCTGCGCGACCGTTTCGCTGGTGGTCTCGTCCAGGATGCGCACCAGCCGCCCTTCGTGGCCGGTCGCGGCCAGCACCGTCCCGCCGGCCTCGGTCACCGCGTCCCAGATGATCGGCGTCCCGCTTTCACCAAGCTGTTCGCGCGCGAACGCCGGCCGGACGAACCCGTCCGAACTGAGCGCCACCGATTCGAACTGGCCCTCGCCCAGATTTTCATAGGTGTCGTCCTTGATCGCCTCGGAATTGACGGCGAGGCCCGGGGCGGCCGACAGGCTCCATCCGGCCGCCGCCAGCAGCAGCACGCTGATCGGTCGCAAGAGCGCTTCCTTGACTGATCCGGTCTTAACGTTGGACATGTTCCACCACATCGAGCAACAGGGTCTGCGCTCCGTATACCGGGGCGGGGAAATCGTAGGTCTGCGTCTGCGCCAGCCGCCCCACGCTCATCGACTGGAGCCCGGCCGGGGCCGTCGCCTGAATCAGGCTTTCGACCGACACCGGCATCCCCCCCAGCGAATGCTCCAGCAGATCGACGCCCAGCGCCGGCTCGTAGAGATAGAGATACAGCTTGTCCTCCGGCACATGCGAGGCGCGCGCGATGCGGATCAGATCGTCAAAGTCATCGGCGAGGAACTGCCCCGGCCGCGCCATCGATTCGATCCGCACCGCGGTGGAGGCGTCGGCCACGTGCAGCACGTAGGTGCCGGGTTTCAGATCCTCCGGCAGCCGCAGCTCCAGCACCCGGTCGTATTCCGGCCCCAGGTATTCCTGGAACCGGGCGCGGATCTGGACCAGCTCGCCCGGTTCATAGCGGCTGTACTCGGGCTCCATCCACAACATCGAATCGCGCCGGATGCCCGGATTGACTTCCGTCCGCATGTCGATCCGGTCGATCTGCCCGACCCGGAACGGGTTTTCGGTCAGCAGAAACAGATCGAACATCATCTCATAGCTGGCGCTGAGAATTGTAAACACATCGGACGAGGCGACGAACGATTTTTCGATCTCGCGGCCGTCGCGCATGCGGATCCGCGTCACGGTCCGCGCCGTGTAGTCCCCGGCCTCCGAGACCGACGAAAGATACGCTTCCTCCAGCGCCGTCACGACCATCATCGGCATGAAATCGGGGTGATCCCAGATCTTGAACCGGAACTCGCGCGCGCGATGCGCCGCCTCGCCCACGATCTCGGCGCGAACCTCCACCTGCCCCGGCGTGGGCCCCACGCGCCCCGCGACGGCGAACAGCCGGTCCTGCGTGATCGTGCCGATGGCGGGGCCGACTTCGGCCAGCTTGAATGATCGGTTGTAGCTCTGCATGAACCCCAGCACGCGCGAGGGCGACATCGGCGCATTCGTCGGCCCGAGGGCATACATCGGATGGCCGAACGCGATAATCCGGTCGCCGTCCGCCCAGGTGACGGTGCCGACGCCCCCCAGCATCAGGTCGCCGGTGATCATCGGCACGCCCAGCGACGAGCCCGCCTGGAGCGGTGGGGCGTCCATGGGCGCCGCGGCGTCGGCGCCGGTCAGGCCGCCGGCGGCAAACAGCTCCAATCCGCGCCCGGCGAGGAAGCGCCCCAGCCGGTCGCGCGTCCGCGGCGAGGCCGACGACACGAAGACCGGCGTCATCAGCGGCCGCATCTCCCCCTCAAGCCCGCGAAACTGCGGCAACGAGGGCCGAAATCCCGTCGGCGGCGGCTGCGCTTCGGCCGGCTCGCCCGCCAGCCGCCGCTGATAGGCGTCCCATGCCTCGCGGTAGTTCCACGGCCGGCCCGCGCCGTTGCGCGCCATCCGCGTTGTCGCCGGCGCCTCATCCACCTTGTTCCAGACCGACCACATGTCCTCGATCGGCGTGATGCCGCAGTACGGGTGATAGGCGAACGACCAGCCGTAGGCGACGGCGCCGATCAGCCGGCCGTCGATGAACACGGGGCTGCCGCTCATCCCGGCCACGACGCCATGCTGCTCGAGCAGCGGGCCCGACAGCCGCGCCAGGATCATGTTGCTCCCCGGATAGGCGTTGTGATCGACGCCGAGGATTTCGGCCTGAAACGTCTCGACGTCAAATCCGCGAAAGACCGTCCGCCCCTCGCCGCGCATCCCCGGGCGCACCTCGCTCGACGGCATGAACGCGGCCGGCAGCGGCTCGGCTCCTTGCGCACCGGCGCCGGCAACCGCGACGGCCAGCAGCGAGAGAAGCGCCAGGCGACACGACAAACAGAAAGGCATGAAGGGGGACCTTGGGGCGGAGATGGGCGAGGCCCGGTCGCACTGACGCGCATCCGGGCGGGACTGGGTATCCGCAAAATTCTACCGGCTTGGCCCGGCCAGTGCAATTTTCAAAAGCCTGCGTGCCGTTTCGTGTCTTGCGTGATCCCTTCCCTGACCCAAAAACAAACGCGGGGAAAACCGCGCTGCCGGCTTTCCCCGCGCTCATTCCATTCAATCGCGATCAATACATCGTCCAGACTGTGTCGGGCACCGCGTTGCGGATCGCGTCGGGCAGCTCCTCATAGACCGTGAAGATGCCCATCTTCGTCGTCGTCGAGCCGCCGCTGGTCATGTTCTGGACGGCAATCCGGCGCGGCCCGAGCGTCGCGTCCTCCTTGACGCGGATCACCACGTCGAGCACCGCGCCACTCTTGCGATCGACTTCCAGCACTTCGATCCCCTGGCCGAACGAGACATGCACGCCGGGCTGCCGCTCGTATTGCGCGTCCTCTCCCTCGCCGCCCAGGTAGGTCACCTGGTCGGGAGCGAAGTTGCCGCCGATCAGTCGCACCTGCTTCGTCTCGCCCAGTTCGGCCGCCGGGGGCGTGGCGCTGAACACGATCGGATCGCCCGGCGTCTGGATGATCCCCTCCGGCTTCGCGTTGAACCCGTCGCCGATCAGCCGGTTGCAGTAGAAGATGTCCTGCGCGCCCATTACGGCCAGCTCGCCGGTCCGGCCGAGGCAGGTGATCATCATGTCCAGGTCGCCGTCCAGGTCGGCGTCGAACAGATCGACGTCGGTCGCCCATCCGGCAAAATCGAACGCGTCATCGGGCTCGTCGCCGATCTCCGAGACGTGAAGATTGGCGCGGCTGAACGGGACTTCATGCGAGATCTCGGTGAAGTAGCCCTGGCGGACCGTCCCGTCGGCAAAGGTGCGCGTCCCGTTGCGCCAGACGCGGACGTGCCGGGTCACGCCGCCGACATACTGCGCCACGACGATGTCCATGTCGCCGTCCAGGTCGATGTCGCCGGCGTCGCAACCGCGCGACTCGCCGCCCCCGAACTCGGTGTCGGGCAGGCGCGAACTGGACTCCCCGGCCAGGAAATGGCCCGGCTGCGCCGGATCATTCACCAGCAGCAGATCGGGTCCATTCATCACGCTGATGAAGATGTCGACCGACGCATTGCAGATCCCGTCCGATTCGCCCTTGTCCTCCCAGTCCAGGATGCCGTTGCCGTTGGTGTCTTCGCCCGGGTCGAGCACGCCGTTGAAGTTCACGTCCTCGGTCGTTTCACCCAGATTGTCGAAGTCGGCCAGCACGATGGCATACGGCTTGAGTCCGATGAACTCCGGAATCAGCGACCCCGGTTCGGTCTCCTCGAACATCGCGTTGCCGTCGTTGAGCAGCAGGCGGAAGCCGTACGGCGCGCCGGCCGTCGACTCGTTGACGAACAGAATGTCGATGTCGCCGTCGGCGTCGAAATCCGCCAGCCCCACGTCGTTGGTATTGTCCGGGATGCCCATCGTGACGCCGCCGATCTCCGTCGTCGGCAGGTTGGTCTCGGTCACGTCGATAAAGGTTCCGGGGTCGCCCGGCTGATTCAGCAGCAGGGCGTTGGGCGCGCCGGAATTCGTCAGCCCGTTGGCGATCACGACGTCCAGCAGGCCGTCCCCATTCAGGTCGGCCAGCTTGATCCGTCGGTTCTGCTGTTTAAGCACAACGCCGAGCAGGTCGCCCCCGTCGGGATCCTCCAGCACGGGGAAACCCGGCCCGGGGTCGAAGATCGCGTCGCCCAGGGCGTCGTCGTCGGGCGCGGAGTTGAACAACTGAATGTCGCTGTCCTGGTTCAGATAGAGCCGCGTGCCGCTGCCGACCGAGGCAATAAACATGTCGAGGTCGCCGTCGTTGTCGACATCGCCCAGCGCCACGTCGCTCGTCTCGAACTGCTCGCCCATGAACCCGACCAGCGGCAGCGGGTCGGCCAGGAAATTGTGGTTCCACATGTCCACGTGCGGGGCCGGGAAAGTCGCGTCGCCCGGTTTGAACACCGGCACCGAATCGCCGATCGGCTGGCCCTTGTTCAGCAGCACGCGGGTGAAGTCGCCGTCGGCCGAGTACTGACCGCCTTCGGCGATCACCATGTCGGGCCGCCCGTCGTGGTTGATGTCGCCCACCGTCGTCCGGATCGAAAGCCCGGAGAAACTCGAGTCGATGGGCGCCGGCGGCGCCAGCACGCTGCCGCTCAGATCCGGCAGGAACAACCGCGTTGTTTCATAGAACAGTGTCGCGTCGTTCGTTTTCGCGAGGTCCGGCGGCTTGTTGAAGATCGTATTGAAAAAGATCTCGTTCCCGTCGTTGGCGTTGAACACGACCAGGTCGATATCCCCGTCATTATCCAGGTCGCCTGACACCGTATGCATACTGATGAGCTCATTGTTGGGCAGCAGCGCATCGGACATTTCGGTGAACCGGGCGAAACCGTCATTCAGGAACAGCTGATTCGGCGCGGGATTGCCCCCGATGATGACCGTGCTGGGATTGATGGTGATGCCGGGGACCGTCGTATTGGCCAGGAAGAAGTCATAATCGCCGTCCCAGTCAAAGTCCGCGACGGCGACGCCGAACGGCTCGCCCGCCTGGACCGACTCGGCCCCTTCGGACGGTTCCACGGCGAGTTCCGGATAGTACTCCACTTCCTCGCTGTCCGCTAATCCGGTGTAGATGCCGGGATAGTTCTGCAGATACTGCACGGCAATCCCACCGATGCCGCCTGCCTCGGAGGTGCCAAATCCGCGCGCGACGCCATGGGCCGAATAATCCCCAAATTCGTCGGTATAGTTGGACGTATAAGGCGGCCCGCCCAGACCATCCTCATTATCGGCGGCGATGAACGGCCGCGGCGCCGAACGGTTCTGGAAATCGGCAATATACGCCGCCCAGCCCACGCGCGAGACGTTGCTGGCAAGGTCCCGTTCGAACGGCGGTTCATTCTGGAAGTTCCAATCGCCGTCATGCCCTTCGGGGAAACCGATCAGCAGCGGGAACGCGTCATGACGCAACCGCGACGGATTGGTCGGATCGACCTCGATCGCGAACAGGCCGCCGGCCGTCGGCATCACCGTCGGCGACGGCGGATCGCCTTCGCCGATCGCCGCCTGATCGAACGGCAGCATGTCGAACTGGGTGGTCCCGGTCGCCACTCCGTAGTCCAGGTTGTAGTTGAAGCAGGCGAAATAGCCGTCGTCGACTTGGTCGGCGCCGAGCAACCCCTCCTCCATCGACCACATGTCGACATTGCGGAAATACGCCTGGTGGCCGCCGTCGAATGTGAGGCCCGTTAAGGCCGAGCGGAGCCCCGCCGTCACGATGCCCTCGCCTTCCTCGACATCCAGCGTCAAGGGAATCAGACCGCTCACATAGAGAATGTCTTCCGACAGGTTTCGCACCGAGAACAGATCCAGACTGGCCGACGAGACATACGGTCCCAGTCGCGGCTCGGCTCCGGCGGCCGCCATCGGCGAGGCGACGCCGTTGATCGTGCCGTCATCGGAAATATTGAACATGATCGGGAAGACGGGCGGCATCCGGTCCAGTTCCGAGGAGTCGAACGAGATCAGCGCCACCCCTTCGTTGATGCTGCTGTTCAGCGTCACCCGCTGGGTCACGAGCGAGGTCAGCGTGCCGGCCCGTTCATCGCTGCCCAGCGTTTCATCCACGAAGTAGAAGCCGCGCTTGTAGGGGCTGTAATTCGGCTGATTGATCTGGTTGACAAGGACCCGTTCGGCAAACAGCAGCGCCTCGGAGAAGAGGTCCGCGCGCGAGTCCATCAGTTGATCGCCCAGCGGGAAATCCTCGTCGCGCGGTGCGATATCGGCCCACGCGTTGGTCTGCGTGTCGTCGAAGAACGGGATCCGCTGACTGATGATGAGGTCCAGATCGCCGTCGCTGTCGATGTCGCCGACCGCGGCGCGATGCGGAAAATCCCAGCCCGACGGGTCCTGTTCGTCCCAGCCGCGATTGAGCAGGCCGGGAAGGACTTCCGCCGAAATGTCGGCGAAGAACCCGATCTTGTCCGGATCGGGGCCCAGATTCTCGTAGAACCGGTTCGGCCCGTTAATGTTCGTGACGAACAGATCGATGTCGCCGTCGCCGTCGAAGTCGGCCATATTCACGCCGACGCTGTTCTCCGCCACGATCCGGTCGAAGCGGTCGTCGGGCGTCCCCTTGATCCCGTCCTCGCCCAGCGTCACGTCGCGGAAGTAGTACTCGATCGTGCCGTCGGGCAGGACCCGCTGTTCGTTCAAATACAGCCGGTTGATCCGGCTGGCGACCAGGTCGGCGCCGCCGCCGAAATTGGCCACGAAGCAGTCCAGGTCGCCGTCGTTGTCGATGTCGCCCAACGCCCCGTGCATCGTGACGAAGTCATCGTCCGGGAACCCGCCGTTGCGCGCCCGGCGGAACCGCAGCGGACCGGAGGCGTAGCCTTCCTCGGGCGAAACCTGCGCCACCCCTTCGATCTCCTCGCCGGTGTTGGTGATGATGTCGATATTGTCGGTGATCTCGCCCTGGGTGACATGGACGAGCGCGACGCGCCCCGGATCGTCCTCGAACCCGGTCAGATCGCCGATGGTCACGTCGCCGTCGGGGAACGGCACCCACGAATCGCGCAGCTCGCCGGGCGGCAGGAAGCCGATGTTGAACGAGAGGTTCACGGTTTCCTGACCGGGCACCTCGATCCCTTCCCACAGCAGCGCCACGCCGGTGTCGAGGGCGCCGGCGTCCGGCCCGCGCAGATCCGTGCCGCGCGCCTTCCCGTCGTTCTCCAGGGCGCTCAGCCGGTCGATGATCACCGTGTCGGGCGTGACGGTCCCCGCCCCGCGCAGATTGATGTAGCCGCGGAAAACCGGGTCGGCGATCGATGTCTGGTAAATCACGTTGGTCGGAATCTCATCGCCCGTCAGCGCGATTGATTCGTCCAGGACTTCCTGGGTCCCCTCATAGTCGAGCACATAGATCGGGTTCTCGCTGCCGAACAGCAGCGTGTCGAGCACCTGGCGCAGCGAGTAGACGCGCGGGGTGAACGTCGGGTTCGTCAGGCTGTAGGTCACTTCCACGCCGTCATTGATGCCGCTCTCGCCGCCGTTCTCGGTCTCGCGGATCGTGATGCGCAGTTCAAAATCGTTGTTGCGGCTGAAGACGCCCGTCGCGCGCTTGTCCGCGTCCGAAATCAGCATCGACTGAACGACGTTGCCGATCGCGGTGAACTTGTTGGAGAACTGGCCCAGCGGCGAGGTGACCGACACGAACGACTCGGGCCCATTGCGGAAGCCCGACAGCAGCGCCTGGCCGTCGTTGATCGACAGCGCGAACCGCCCGATCAGATCGACGTCGACCGTGATGTACTCGTTCTCGAACTCGCGGTCGGCGCGGTTGAAGAACACCGGCGCCTGGCCGTTGCCCTGCGTGATGGTCAGCATCGGTCCGCCGTAAAACTCCGGCGGATAGTCCTCTTCCTCCAGGAAAAAATCATGCACCGGGTTGAGCGGGTATTCCCCGTCCTCATCCAGATAGAGCGCGTAGCTGAGCGTCGTGCCGTTGTCGTCGTGCGAGGGCAGACCGGGGAACAGGTAGGCCGAATTGAGCCGCGACACGGTGTCGACCACCCCGTCGTCCTCCAGCGTGATGCCCCCCTCGATCTCGTCGGGCTCCTCGTCGCCCTCGATGTCGATCGGAAAGAACAGGTCGTCGTCCCCCTCGCCGCGCTGGATCACCAGCTCGCGCCCGGTCAAAACCTGGGCGATCATCCGGTAGGTGCCGTCGTTGGCGTCGCCCAGCACGGATTCGGCCTCGATATTGTCGGGGTGTTGCGTGTACTCCGGATCGACGCGGCCGGTGTTCCCCCCCGCCAGCACGGCACTCTCGGCAAGCTGCACCGGCCGCACGCCCAGGAAGACCGGCTTCTGGACGATGTAGGCGTCCAGTTCGTTCTCCTCGTCGACCGGCTGCGTCACCTCGCCGTCGTCATCGACATCAATCGCGTCGCCGTCGACGACCGCGCCCTCCAGCACGCTGCCCGCGATCGCCCCGAAATTGGGGTCCAGCCAGTTGGGGTTGTGCGTCAGTCGCGCCGTCATGATGTCGTCGAACGCCAGCTCGCGCTTGCGATACGGGTTCGTCGGGAACGGACTGCTTGGCCCCTCGGTGAACGGATACATCACCGAATCGATGATGTAGGTCAGGCCGATCCCCTGGGCCAGTCCCAGTTGCGTCATCATCGTGGCCTGGATATCGGGCGAGCCGGCCACGAACGGCTCCATATTCACGGGGATGTCGTCCGGGTCTTCGGGCCAGTCGTAGTAGGTCAGCGTCGTGGCGAAAATGATGTCGACGTCGATCAGTTCGCCCTGCTTGTAGTTGCGGATCTCGGGAAAGAACAGGTCCAGTTGGTCGTCTCCATCGAAATCCAGCGCCACCCGCGTCACGTCGGTGTCGCCGAAGTGCAGCGAATTGAGCAGGTCGGGGTCCACTTCGGGATAGCCCGCCAGGATATCCTCCAGGCTGAAATCGCGATGGAAGAAGGTCAACAGCGTGGCGGCGATCTGGCCCCCCGTCACGTCGCCGGGAAACGTCTCGTCATCCAGAAAGGTGATCAGGTTGTAGCCGTCGAGCGCGGAATTGCGCGGATGATATTCCCACCAGGGGGGCGAGTTGGGGTGAGGCGCCCACAGGTCCGCGGCGATCGGCGGCGGGAACTGGAAGTCGTCCAGCGCGTCGTTCCAGGTTTCCACGGCGCGGTTGATCGCCTCGCGCACGTCAAATTCGGTCAGTTCGTTGTCGTTCAGGCTGCGCGTCAGGACTTCGAAATCGCCGAATCCCGTCGGCCGCCGATAATACAGAAACTGCGGATCCAGCCCCTCGGGCCAGCGCACCGACCGGGCGACGGCGGCGTCGTCCAGCGTTGTGTTGATGTTGCCGTCGACCGGGAACCAGACCTCGAACGGCGCGCCGGCCTGCGCCACGCCCGCCAGCAGCCACAAGCCCAGCCCCAACAGGGCCCCGGCCATCGTGCGATTTGAGACAACTGACACCATCAATCTCCCTTGCCTGTCACCCCGGCCTGCCGATGGG
>ERZ795058.5506-NODE-5506-length-11460-cov-4.812889_pt1 | contig 11460 bp, 10 predicted proteins | sample MGYA00375142_ERZ795058 | MGnify/ENA primary metagenome ERZ795058 (study PRJEB30187, sample SAMN05720210) | activated sludge metagenome | isolation source: anaerobic digester from wastewater treatment plant | place: Japan | collected 2015-04-20 ...
TTATAACCAAACTCCGCGAAGAATCGCTTCTGGAGTTCTGAATCCCGCGGTGCGGGGTATGACTAGGTAAGAGGATTTTTTCTATTTAAGAGGTTATGTTACTTACCTCCCCAAGCCTTCGGAATATCGGTATAGTTGCTTAGCTTGGTGGCATTTTTGAAGCAATCAGCAGTAGTCCACGCTCCACCTGTGCTGAATAACCAGAGTTGAGGGGCGGTGCCTGTACCCTGCGCGAGATTCGAACCTACGCTCCAGAAACTTTGATCCCAAGTCATAGCTCCTCTGGCTACAAAAAATTGGGTTCCGTAGCCGGATTTGGAAACATTGTGGTTACCAGCACCAAATTTTTGCAACTGTAGAAACATTGATAGAAATCTGTAGCATTAGGATTGTAAAAGAAGAGTCTCTCCGGAATAGTGGTTAAAGCGTTGCAAGAGTGGAAACATTCTCTGAAACTTGTTGCATTTGGATTATAACGGAACAATCCGGAAGGAATAGATGTCAAATTTGTAGCATTTTTGAAGGTCTGGTTAAAATCAGTTGCCTCCATATTGGGGAAGGGGTCAAGTATTGCTTTTACCTCCTTGTCTCCACTATTACCACCTCCTTTGAAACGTAGTTCAGGTAACTGTTTTTGGGAAGGGTCTGCTTGGTCGGAACGGATGGTAATGGTATAAGTGTTCCCCATGGTGTAGGTATTATGACTGGCAATTGCTTGTTGAAGTTGATCGCCCTTGGCGAAGTCAGTCGTAGTACCATCTCCCCATTCGATAGTCAGATTGGCCGGGCTGGTAGATGCGGCCTTCTGATAGATTGTGTAAGAACTGCTATTACCAAGATGTATTGTAAATCTGAACTCACTAAAGGCCTGTGCCCAAGCAATTCCGCTAGTCCCGGGTATATTGGCGGTATAACGCTTTCCTGCTTCGTAGACCTTACCGGCTGAAGTAACGATAAAATCGTAAGATTTGGCACTACCGATGAGTGTTATTTTAAATTTTCCATTGGCTGGGATACCCATCGTATTGGGGTCAAAAGCAAGCGGTCATGCTTGTCGTGCCGGAAGCTACGTCTGTCACTAAGAGAGTACGTTGTCTGGTATAAACCTCATCCGAAGTTCCAACACTCCAAAATATTTTATCGAGGGTTCCCAGATCGTTTGGTATGCCACTTAGACTAACTTTCATGATACTGCTCATAGCAGCCAATCCAAAGGACTCTGTAAGGGGATTTGCGATAGTATCCCTCAAGATTATCCTATCACGAAGGTGTGCTGTTGAGCTGATCCCGGACTGTGTTTGTGCCGCTTGCCAGAATAGAGTGCCGGGAAGTGGCGGATTGCCGTTGGAATTGAATACCGGGTCACCGTTTGCATCCAGTTGGACGGCACTTGCCGGATAAAAGGCCTTGTATTTGGTGGCATTTGCCGGCATTTGTCCCGTATACGTAAACGTGTTACCGCTTCCGCTATAGGTAAATGTGCGATGGCCTTGATAAACATCGCTGTCATTAAATCCGATCAGCATGAGTTCGTCGTCAGTCTGCCACGAGAGAGCCCCGGGAGTGTTGCCGACCTGGCTGTCATCGTACAATACACGTGTCTCCGGTGAGAGAGTTACACTTACTGTGACCTCCTTACCCTCATTCTCCATGGGTACGGCAGGATCATTCAGAGTGCAGTTTGCCACAATTAGGGCAAGCAGTGCAAAAAGAAGTAATTTTAACTTCATGGCTTTCTTGTTTAAACTGTAGCCGGTCAGCTTTCAGCTTTGATTAGTTGTTAATTTAATGCTACCATGCACTTCCTCCATCATCGATAGGAGGCAATTCGGCACCAGCGCTGCACTGGAGGATGTTTTGACTCAATTCGACTTCGATCACCTCGATAGCGGGTGCGATGTACTGTTCTGCAGATTTGAATTCTTTTTTGTTCATAATTAATAAAAATTACCTATCAACGCACAAATATATTAAGTTTTTTAATATGCTGATATATTTTGCCAAAATTTACACAAATTTAGTCTAATTTTTCTTAAAAACTGCTATCAGCACTTTTTTGATTGAGGTATTTCCTCTTTTAATAGAAAAACTCCCCCTTAAAATTTGTAAGAGGGAGTTATATATCTAAAGGAGTATCTTATCTCCAGTTGCTCGGGATAGAGTTATAGTTTGTTAACTTATCGGCGTTTTTAAACGCATCAGTAACTACCCATTGTTGGCTACCTGTTACTCCGGCTCCGTTATAGTTCCACAGCTCGGGAGCGGTACCGGTTTCTGTCTTATAGGTAGACCCTACCTTATTGAAGCTCGATGTGAAATCCATTTTTTTGCCGGCAAAATAGTCGGGGTTTGAAGAGGGAAGCGGGAAAATATCCTCCCTCAATACCAAGCTTGAGCAGTTGCTGAAGCAGGAGTTGAAATTGATGGCATCCGGATTGTTTTCAAACAGTCCCGCCGGAATGGTGGTTAAATTATGACAACCTTCGAAGGTTGAACTGAAATCCGTTGTTCCCATATTGGGGAAGGGGGTAAGTACCTCTTTTAACTCTTTGTCCCCACTGTTACCATTGAATGTGATCTGCGGCATCTGCTTAATGGAGGGATCCGTCTGCTCCGAGTAGATACTTATTGTATAAAGACCCTTTCCAGGATAAGAATGCGTAGCGATTGTCTTTGAAAGCGAAGCTCCCTTGGCTATGGTTGTGTTGGGAGACCCATCTCCCCATACTATGGTCAAATTGGCAGGGCTGGTAGATGAACCATCTTTCTGGATGATAGAGTAAGTAGTTTTATTCCGAATATCTATGACATAGCTGAATTTTGAGTGGGTCATTGTCCAGGGTCCATAGGCGGGAGCGTTGTAGCGCTTTCCGGCTTCGTACTTCTTACCGTTGCCGGAAGTGACACTCCACTCGTATGTAAGATCGCCAATCAGAGTGATCTTTACCTTTCCGCCCGCGGCCAAAATAAATACGCTAGGGTCAAAAGCGAGGAACGCAGTCAAAGATGTGGTTCCGGCAGGGATATTGGTTAAATTGAGGGTTGCCGACTTGGGATCACCTTCGGCTGTCGTCTCAATCGTCCATATAAGTTTTCGGAGTGTTCCTAAATTACCGGGTATGTTCTTTAGAATAAAATTAATAATGCTGCTCCTTGCAGACAACTGAAAGGGTTGATTGAGTGGGGTGGCCACCTCATCGGTCAAAAACATCTTGTTACCGATATGTGCCGCATTATTATCACCGTTCTGTGTCTGTTGCCAGCAGGCATCGTCAAGACACTGTATGCGACCGTTATCGTCAAGTGTGGTACAGCCTGCGGGGTAGTAAGCCCTATAAGCATCCGCCCCTTCTACGCTTTGTCCGGAAAAATTATTGCCGTTTTTGGAATACTTGAATTTTGATTTTCCTTTAAAAGATTCAGCCTGATATCCGACCAGCATTAACTCGTCATTGTCCTCCCATGAGAGTTTGAGCGTCACATCATCATAGGATACACGGGTCTGAGGCTCTATCGTTGCGGTTATGGTAACTAATCGCGACTCTTGCAGGGCAGGCTCGTGCAGATTCTCACGGGCGCAGCTTGCCACAAATAAGGTTATTAATGCGAAAATAAATAGTTTGATTCTCATCTTTTTTTTGTTTAAGCTGTCGCTAATTAGCGGTCAGCAAATTGAATATTATATAATTTTAATTAAGTAAAAATCTTAAGTTCCCAAATTCTGAATACTTTATCCTGCAAAAGTGCCTTACCGCTCGTAAAGTCAGGTAAGCCACATACCTAGTCACACTCTCTTCAAGGCTTTTGGGGGTCAAATCTAATTCAAAGACTTGGATGTAAGGTAGGTTTTATTTCCTTCTTAAAATGCCCAGTTTTGAATTATTATTATTTAATAATCTTTAAAATTATCTACCAAGTCACAAAGGTGTAAACTTTTTTTATAAAAACAAATTTTTGGTTTAAAAATTATCACAATTATAATTTACGCCTGTTCACAACTTAATATGCTCGTTTTAATGGGGGAAGTTGTGTTGCGGGTTGCGGGATAGTCCCGAGTATGGAGTTCCGATGTATGGAGTTCCGGGTTAGGAGTTTCCATGTAGCTCTCTGTCGAGCGACTGCATTAGATCTTACCGCCTCCCCAGGCAACAGGAATTTCTGTGTAGTAATTGGTTAACTTGGTAGCGTTAGTGAAACATTCGCCAATTGTCCATGCTCCGCCTTTATTAAACTCCCATAGCTTAGGGGCCGTACCGGTGGGATCCGAATAGCTCGAAGCCACTTTGTAAAAACATCGTTGGAAATTCATCGCTCCCCTGGCTAGAAAAAAGTCATTGTTTGTCCCTATATCGGGATCCGGAAAAATGCCTTGTATTAATACCAATTTCAGGCAATCATTGAAGCAGTAGCTGAAATTGGTTGCTTGCGTATTATAGTGAAACAATCCGGTCGGTATGGTAGTTAAGTTGCCACATCCACTGAAGCAGTAACTGAAATTGGTCGCCAGCGTATTATATTTGAAGAGATCTGCCGGAATGGTGGTCAATGAGGCGTTGTTGCAGCCTCTGAAGCAGGCGCTGAAATCGCTGACCTGAAGAGTATGGTCAAAGAGTCCCGCCGGAATGGAGGTTAATTTGGTGCAACCGTTGAAGCAGTTACTAAAAGTGGTTACTTGTTTATTGTACTTAAACAGATCTGCCGGGATGGAGGTCAATTGGCTGCATGCTCTGAAGCAGAAGCTGAAATCGGTTGCCGCCATATTGGGAAAGGGGGTAAGTACCGCAGTCAGGCTTTGGCTTCCGGTGCTACCGTTATAGAAGTGTATTTGTGGCATCTGTTGGTTGGAGAAGTTGCCCTGATCGGAAATTATAGTGACGGTATAACTGCCTGAGTTGGCGTAGATATGTGAGGCGAGTGTCTTGTTAAGAGTACTTCCTTGTGCAAAGGATGTGTTCGCCGTCCCATCTCCCCAGTAGATAGTCAAGTTGGCAGGATTGATTGAGGTATTGTTTTTTTGCCAGACCTGGTGTTCTATGTTGGGATTATATGTTCTTACGGTATAGATTAGTGGAACCACTCCTTTCCAGTTGGCGCTTACATTGGCGTTGTAACGTGTTCCTCCCGCGTATGTTTTGCCTTGGTTGCCGGTAACGATGCTCCACTCGCATGATCTGTCGCCAATCAGCGTTATTTTGAACACTCCATTTGCGCTGATTTTCATCAACAAAGGGTCAAAAGCGAGGTATGCCGTCAGGTTGGTGCTGCCGCCGGAGATGGAAATGCCGGTTAAATCGAGTACCATCGATCTGGTCGCTCCTTCAGGTGTGTCCTGAACCGTCCATATCATTACTTGATGAAAGTCAAACTTTGTCTCTTGCTGCTCCTGCGAGGGTCGATGCGAGACTTGCATACCTCGTGATCCACAAGATTCGGGCACCAGTTCAGATACTTGATCCTGTGAGTCTTGAAGTAGTCGGCCATAAGGAGGTCATACGGAGCTGCGGCCTCTTTCTGCCTTGGAGAGGTCTTCCAGAATTCAGCAATCTCCTTCCCCATTCCTTCAGGCAGGTAGAAGCACTGATTCATCATAAACTGACTTCCAGGGATATAGCGAGTGCCTATCGTGAGGTCATCCTTGCGCATCGAGAAGAACTGGATGACATCATTCGGATGGTCAGCAATTATGCTGCTTATCCTCTCGAAGAAGTTGTCGCAGAGGATTACATCGTCCTCCAGATGGACGCAAGGCCCGTCAGTGAACGTTATTGCCTTCAGGAAATTCCCCATTGCATCGTGGTCTCTGTCGGCAAGGACTACGAGAGGCGGTATCTCTTCCAGCATCTTTGTCAGGTCGTGGCCACCAACGGCCGTTGTGCGAACTATGAATGAAAGATTTTCCATAGACTATATCTTTTCAGTGGTCAATAATGAGAATTCGTCCGTTTTCAGGAGGTTTAAGCCTTCGAATGGGGCAAGTGTGCCTCTGGAGAACAAAAAGACGCCTGCGGACGATTTCTTGCTATTCACGATACGTTTCAAGTCCTCCGCATCCAGAAGTTCAGCATTGAGGCTTGTCACGATGTCGAAGTTCTCGTACGAAAGATTGGCAACCTTTTCCAGCCAAATCCTCTTTGGCATATCTGGTCTGTTCTCACGGAACTGGAGAACAGCATTCTTCCGGAAGTCCACTCCGGAGTAGTTCTCCAATTCGATGTGAATCGAATCAAGCAGCTGACCGCATCCGCAGTTAAGGTCAGCAACTTTGCATCCGTCCTTAATCTTTCCGGCCATTGTCTGACGGATGGCATTCTCAAAGAAGATATCATACGGAGCAGGGGCAAACGGAGCCTCGCTGATGAAGTCCTTCTTGTATTCATCCCTGTTGACAAGGTCACATACCTCCGGAGTCGGATCCATATCCCAGTACTTGTATCCGTTCAGGTAGAAATAACGATAGCGCCTTCCGTAGAAGACACCTTCCCTGCTATTCTCACGAATGAATCGGACAAACCAGGTAAAACGCTCTATGTCGTTGTACTCGGTACGAAGACAGTACCAATGCGGAATGGAGGCCATTGACTTTGCAAACCTCCATTCGTGACTCTTGATGAATCTTTTTGCTCTCTCGAAATCGTTCATCACTTATCGAATTTCTTGACCTGAAACTTATAGCCGCATTTCGGGCAAGTTACATCGAGCAAATCCTGATGCTTCTTCTTGTCCTCAATACCGCTCTCTATCTTGGCAGATGCCTTGGCAACATCGCTGGCGGTGGTGATACTGTTCTGCTGCGTAGGGTTGAGATTCGGCTTGTAGCCTTCCTCCCAGTCCTTTACTTCAACTCCCCATTCTTTGGCATTGGCTCCCTCAGGATAATAGGCCTTGTAGGTGGTGGCTCCGCTTACGATTTGTCCCTTAAATTGATTACCTGTTCCCGTCCATGTAAAGGTAGTTTTCCCTTTATAGTTGTTGTTTGCATCATATCCGAGAAGTAGGAGTTTGTCTTTATTTTCCCATGAGAGCGCATTATTACCGGTACCCCCGTTATATGCCACGCGGGTTTCCGGTGAGATTGAGGCGTTTATTGTGACGATCTCTTCCCCTTTAGTTTCAGGTTTGGGAAGAATGATATCTTTTGTACAACTAACTGCCGTTAGAGTGAGCAGTGCAATAATATATAGTTTTAATTTCATACCTTTTTTTTGTTTAAACTGTCGACTGTCAGCGTCAGGCAGTCGATTATATTAAAAATTACTTAAACGAGAAGTGTCAAGACTTCCAATAGCTTAATCCTCTTTTGTGTTTATAATTCATCAAAGTTTATAATCAATTATTTTAGAAAAACGGGCAAAAGGCAAAATTAGAAAGTTTTTTGATATAATCAAACAATTATTGATTTTGAGTATACTTAATTTATATACGTGTATTTAAAAAACTCCCCCTCACTGTTGTGAGAGGGAGTTTGTGATAAAATGCGTTTTGTCTATTCTATAACGCTACGGTGTTGATGCAATTTCTTTCACCTTAATAACTGAATCGGCATTGGTATATATTACATACACTTTGTTCGCTGTGTTGCCTTTATTGACCGCTGCCACTTGAGTGCCGCTTCTTACTGTTATATCTGTATAGACATACTCCGTTAGAGGTCCTGCATTGAAATACTTGGCAAACAAGTTAGAACCGGAAAGTCCGGCAATTTCAAGCTTATGTGATAGAGTGTGAGGAACCGCGCCAGGTGTGGTAATCTTAGCATTATCAACAAACAGTGCCTGTGTCCCTTGAACCTTAATAGTGGCTGTCTGGTTTCCATTAGTGTCTTTATAAAGCGCAACAGCCTTAGTCCCGTCAAACTCTAAATCATATATATCGTGTTGGTCAGTTGGTGATGTTGCTGAAGCACCATACATTGTCGTAGGTGTTTTTATTGATATGCTGTAAGTATGATTTTTCGGCTGAGACTGGTAAGGAAGCATATGAGCGTATTTATGCGCTATAATGTAGTAAAAAGTTCCGGCTGCGTTCACAGCAATACGTGAGCCTTTAATATAGTGATACTCTTCCCATTGAGTGACGTATCCGTCAAACGCAATCGTTTTTACAAACACACCACCACTATTGGTTTGATTTTCTGCATACATAATATTAGGCAGGTCAGCCTGGTATCCCGCATTTAGATCTCCTCCTTTCGTGTCTGTATAGGTAATATGAGCATAACCGCTGCCATCCACATCGATGTCGGGTTTTGAGCATTTTCCGATAGCCCCGACATTATTGCTTTCAATGTAAACGGGCGCATTCCACGCAGTGCCATTATGTTTAAGGTAGGCAATTGTATTGTTGGTGGTGTTGGTAAAGACCACATGCGGACGGTTATTTCCATCTATTGCAATACGCGCATCCGTGCCTGTTCCTAACCAGGTTTCACCCGACCAGGTGGTGCCATTTTGCGTGCTATTGTAATAGACATTGTTATCGCCTTTGGAGTAAACTACACCGATAAAATCGCTACCGCCGTCGGCATGCATAACATCACCAATGAGAGCAGGTATAAAGGTGCTGTCGGTAAAACAGACCTTGCTTCCATCCCATAAAGCGTAGAGATGATATGCCTTTCCTTTCTGCATTACAGAACCTCGCGCCGGCTTGCTGTTAAGGGAAACATAGGTTGCTCCTCCTTGACCTACGGCATTCAACCTGATTTCCGGAGTATTGACATTTTTAGGCATTACCCATTGTGCCAATTGTACCGTGCCTCCGGCCGGAATGGTTACAGGTGCGGTAGTTGAAGGAGTTACAGTGAAATCTGAAACCTGGTTATTATACAAATTGTAATGAGGAGCAGTAGTACCTCCTGAATATGTATGATACCAGCTTATTCCTCCATTATTTACCAAAGTGGGAGTCATAACAAAGTCCGTTGTTGAAGTATTCTTAAAGTTGAGACATTGCAATAGTCCCAAATGTCCGAAATTAATGGTGATGGGGGATAACAGATTATTGACCGTAATTACGCCCGATACAGGTACATTGTTCAACGAATTTAATAAACTGAAGCCTACAGGGGAAACATTTACGTTTACATAACTATACATATTTAATTGATATGTCGCTCCGTGTACTGCGTAAATAGTACATTTCTTATTGATATCAATCCCTTGCGGAATAGCGACGGTAAAGGTGGCAACCTTTCCGTTGGATGAAATATTCTGCTGGGTCAACGTTATAGGGGTTCCCTCCTTAACTGTCATAGTTTGGTCGAAGACCAAATATAGCACATCTCCCGCTTTCCATTTAACGATAATGTTCTTTGTCCCTGCTTCAGGCTCTAAGCTAAGACGGGTTTCCGGTGATTCATCCGGCGTAGAAGCCGTTATAACAAGTGTTCTTCCTTCAATTTCAGAAGTCGGCTTTTCGTTGTCAATCTCATTATAGGTGCATCCTGTAATAATGAGGAGCGCCGATGCTATCCATATAAAATATTTGTTTTTTCATATCTCTACCCTTTAATACGTGTCATTACCAATCTTCACCACCAAAATTAGCAGGTGCATTACCCGTGTAGGGACTTGGCTGAAGGATGTTTTGGGTTAGTTCAATTTCTATAACTTCGATGTCGGGCGATGTATATGGTTCCGCCGATTTGAATTCTTTCGTGTTCATAGTTAATCAAAGTTTATAATCAATTAAAATTGTGTAGTATGGGCACAAAAATAGGCAGCTTTTTAATATTACCAAACAATTTTTGCGTTTTTTAGAAAAAATTATCAAAATTTTAGGTATTTTTTTAAATTCACACTAAAATTTATTCTTTACATACTGATCTGCGCTTTGTTAATTGATCTACTATTGTACAAGAGAGCACAAAAAATCCCTCTCACCGCCGGTAAGAGGGATTTTTCATTTAAGGGACAGTATTATTACAACCATTCGTTCGGAATATCACCGGCATTGGTCACATAAGCGCCTTTAAAACAACCAACAGTCGTCCATGTTGCTCCACCTCTATCGAATTTCCATAACTCGGGGGCAGTGCCGGTGGGGGGATACGGCTCCGTTTTTCCACCTACACCGAAAAAACAGAGTTCGAAGTCCATATTCATTCCTGCAAAATAATTGGGATCTGTAGCAGGATTTGGGAAAATGTCCGGATTTAATATCAACAATCCGTCTTCATAGAAGCAATAGTAGAAAATGGTTGCTTTGGGGTTATATTTAAATAATCCGGCCGGAAGTGAGATTAAACTATGGCATTGAGCAAAGCATTTGCCAAAATTTGATGCATTCATATTGAGGAAGGGAGTAAGTACAGTCGTCAGCGTTGTATTATTGAATCCAGCGGGATCGCCGAAAGTAATGTGAGGCATCTGTGGCTCCTTGTAATCACTTTGGTCAGATTCAATGGTGATGGTATAATTGCCTTCGTTATTATACTCGTGGGCAATGATGACCGCGTCATAAAGTGCAGTGCCTTTATCGATTAGATCGAAGGATCCATCCCCCCATTTGATCTTTATGTTGGCAGGGTTTTTAGTGGGAGTAAATGGCTGCCATATCTCGTATCTCGTGCCTGCTTTCCTAATTCTTATAGTATACATAAATGAATCAACTGCTTGCCACTTGTCGTCGCTTACTGTTCCTGTGTAGCGAACTCCAGGCTTATATTCCATGCCCCCAGAGGTGGTTTCCCACCGATATTGCCTTTCGCCAATTAGCGTTATTTCCACAAGTCCTTGCTTGTCGATCTTCATCACGGCAGGGTCAAAAGCGAGGTAAGCAATTAGACCATCAATTTTGTCAGGTATTTTTTCAAAATTGAGGGTCGCCGATCGTGTCCCCGCATTCTTGTTGGTCTCAACCGTCCAAATCATTTTTTTGAGGGTTCCAACCTCGGCCGGGATTCCTTTGATAAAACACCTCATGATGCTGCTCTTCAATTCCAATTTAAAGGTCTCTTTGAGACTATTGGCTGTCACGTCGAATAGGAGCAGTTTGTTGCGAATATGTGCCGTAGTACAGTCTTCGTACTGTGTCTGTGCCCAGAAATTCTCGTCAAAAGGTAATACGTTGCCGTTTTTATCCAGTTTGATTGCCCCCGCGGGATAGTAGGCCTTATAGGTTTCTGCTTTTGCTACCTCATCTCCCTCAAAACTGTTGCCTCTGAGCCAGGTAAAGGTGGAGTGTCCTGCGTAGCTTCCGTCAGCATAATATCCGACAAGCAAGAGCTGGTCGCCCTTCTCCCATGAGAGTGTGAGTCTGTCGTCATCGTATGCCACGCGTGTTTCCGCTGGGATCGTTGCGCTTATAATTACGCGCCTTCCCCCTCCCTTCTCAGGTTCTTGAAGAGGGTCGCGGGTGCAGCCCGCCACCAATAGGGCGAGCAGTGCATAAATAAATAGTTTGAGTTTGACATGAACCCCGAAAGTTAGACAAAAAACTTTCGGGGTTTTGTTATGCGTA
>ERZ795058.5507-NODE-5507-length-11460-cov-4.021131_pt1 | contig 11460 bp, 9 predicted proteins | sample MGYA00375142_ERZ795058 | MGnify/ENA primary metagenome ERZ795058 (study PRJEB30187, sample SAMN05720210) | activated sludge metagenome | isolation source: anaerobic digester from wastewater treatment plant | place: Japan | collected 2015-04-20 ...
GACCGGATCATCCTATTTTGCTGGGACATCCGGAGGGCCGTTATCTTAAAGGATTACTGCTGACCGTTTCGTAATTTCATTGCCAAATCGAGAGCAGCTTTAGTTTGCAGCGGCGTGTCCGGCGCAGACTGAACCGTCGGCTGCCGCGAGGTATGAGGAATGCGCTTTATTGACCCTTCCCGGCGGTATTGATATCGCATCAGTCGGGAAGCGAAGACAAAAGCTTTGCCACCTCCGTCCATCAGTCTCCGCATGGCCATTCGGGCACCCCCGACGAGCGTTACCGGCAAAGGCGCTGCGCTGATTCCTGCTTTCATCACCGGCCTTTACGGTCATACGGGAAATTTACGGAGCGACCAATTTGGCAGCTATCTTTTCGTGGATCAAGCGGGAGGCCATGTTGTTACCGGTTACACCGACGAAAACAGCAACAGAAGTCGAGCCTTTGGTTACATATTCGACGGCAATGAGCACCTTCTCATCCTGAATTACCGATTTGATTGTGCCGGTGGAAATTTTGCGCTCCTTCTGTATTTCTTTGCCCTGCAGCTCGCTGACTGTTTTTTCACAGGCTGCCCAGACCAGATCAATATCGGCTTTATAGTTCGACACCAGGTTCCCGTCCTGATAAATGAACTGTCCCGAACTGACGCCGAGAATTTTGCCGTTCATATTTATCGCGGCGTCGCATCCGGCAAGAACTCCCAGAACTAAAATGATTAAAAAGATCGTTCTTTTCTTCATGGACACACCTCGCAAATAAATTGTTGGATGAAAAGACAAACATTTGTTTATCAACATAAGGTAAGCAATATTATCTGTCAATGCCATTTATGCTGCTGCACAGCGGAATGCTTCAGGGCATTTTACATGCTTGCCGACGACAGGACGTGTGTGATGGCATAAACAGCCGCCCAGATCAAAACTCCCGTCGTGATCAAAATACAGGCGTAGGACAAAAGTTTGTGCCCGGCCGTCTCCGGTTTTTTGTCGTTGTAACCCATTAAAAACGCCAATAAAATACCGGAAAACAACCCACCGCCATGGGCCCAGTTGTTGATGCCGGGGAACAAAATTCCGAAAATGACGAGTCCGGCAACCCAGCCCATTGCCTGTTTGTAGATGGCCTGTCCGTAATAGCCGCCACGGCTTTTTCCGTAATAAATGATGGCGCCGATGAGACCGCAGAGGCTGGCCGAAGCCCCGATGGTAAAAGGAACGCCGAAGAATACGGATACCGCATAGCCGACAACTCCGGCGAGAATGTAGATATTTAAGAACCGGTGAAAGCCGAATTCCCTTAAAATGAAAGGCCCCAGCTGAGCCAGCGCCATCATGTTAAAAAGAATATGCAAAACGCCGCCGTGCAGAAAAGATGCGGAAATTAAAGTCCAGTAATGCTGGAACTGGTAAATGGGAATCGTGCCGGTTGCTCCTAATAAAAAAAGGCTTTTATTAGAAGGCGATAATAAACCGAAGATACCGCCCCGGCTGGAAAAAATTTCTCCGGGATTCAGCAAAAGCGCCAGAATGTAAAAAGCAATGTTTAGGGCGATGATGGTTTTTACCGGGTCGAGAATGAAAAAAATGTTGCTGACGAATCCCGCCGTATTATGCATTCCCGGCCGGGCGAGACCGCAGTAAGGACAAAGCGGCTCATCGGAACTGATCAGTTTACGACAGTTGGGGCAAAGGATGGATTTTCTTTCGGAGGTCATGGTTAATCCTCTAAATAAATGTGCAATTTTAACCATTCAATTAACAAGAATACGGATAGTTGTAAAGAAAAATGCCGCTTGAGTTGACCAATCATATTGGGAAATGCTATGAGCATCAAGGATCAATGATGAGGTATAAATTGCAGATTAGAGACCGTGTCACGATAAGGATTGAAAGCATGGCTTTCGGCGGCGCCGGGGTCGGCCGCAGCAATAATATTGTGGTTTTTGTTCCGTTCGGCGCTCCGCAGGATGATCTGGAAATCGAAATTACGGCAAGAAAAAAGAATTTCGCCCGCGGCAGAATATTGGAAATAATCAAGCCTTCGCCGTTAAGGGTAAAACCTTTGTGCGGTTATTACGGAAAGTGCGGCGGGTGCTGCTATCAGCATCTGCGTTATGATGAACAGCTGCGCATCAAAAAACAACAGATCAGCGATGCTTTTCGGAGAATCGGCAAAATAGCCGCGCCGCCGGTAGCGGATGTGCATGCCTCACCGGTATGCTATCATTATCGCGGAAAAGCGCAGTTTCATCGGCTGACTTCTGCGGACGGTCTCCGGCTGGGGTTAATGGATACTTCGGGCGGCAGAATAGTGGATATCGCGCGCTGTGAAATCATGGAAGAAACAATAAACGAGAAAATCAACCGGTTGCGGAGCAATAACCTAAAGGCTAACGGCGCTGAGAACGATGTTGTCATTTGGTCTGGTTTGCCGGATGCCGAGATTGCCGGGAATAGGCAGATCAGGCGTGTTGTCCGGGAACAGGATTTTTTAGTACCCGCCGGCGGCTTTTTCCAGGCCAATTTGTTTCTGACGGATGCGCTGGTGGAAGAAGTATGCCGGCTGGCGGCGCAAAGTCGTATCCGGACGGCAATTGATGCTTATTGCGGCTGCGGACTTTTTGCCCTTTTTCTGGCGCCTTTTGCCGAAAGAATTATCGGTGTTGAACTTAATGAGCAGGCAATAAAGTTTGCCCGCCTCAATGCCGAAAAACAAAATATACAAAATAGCGAATTTATTCAGGGCGATGTGGAGGATGCGTTCGCGGGGGCATTATCCGGTGAGAAGGCAAAAATCGATTTGATAATTCTTGATCCGCCCCGTACCGGATGCAGTGCAGCGCTGCTTAAAAATATTGCCGGGTTGGAGTCCGGCCGCGTTATTTACATTTCCTGCAATCCGGCCACGCAGGCACGCGACGTCCGGATTTTAGCGGAATCCGGCTACAGTCTCCAGCATATCCGGCCCTTTGATATGTTTCCGCAGACACAGCATATTGAAGTTGTCGCCCTGCTGGTGCGGGACGGTTGATAAAAGGCAAATGAATAATAAACTCATTGACATAATGCGGAGATGGATGTACTTATTTCCCGCAGTTTCAGCTTGGTTTACCTCAGAAGGGTAATGCAGCCAATATGGATAAAGGTATGAGGCCTAACCGGCCAGACCGCGACGCTCCTGGTGCCACGCAATCTTCCGCCGGTTGGGAAAACCCAGATGTTGCCGCGCATGTCAGCGAATCCTCCGGAACGAGTTTTTACGCCCTCTTCGAATCGGCCCGGGATGCCATCTTTCTGCTCGATGGAGAGAAATTTATCGACTGCAACGCAAGAACGCTGGAAATGTTTGGCTGCGAGCGCGCGCAAATAATCGATCAGCCTTTTCAGCATTTTTCACCGCTGCGGCTCCCGGAAGGCTCCGGCACGACGGGAGGAAAGTTGCAGCAAAAAATCAATACTGCGCTGGGCGGCGCGGCGCAGTTCTTCGAAGGCAAACTGGTCAAGAGGGACAAATCTCTTTTCGATGCCGAAATAAGTTTTAACGGTTTTGAACTTAACGGAAAACGGCTGCTGCATTGCATTATGCGCGATGTGACGGAGCGCAAGCGGGAAGAAGAACTTTACAAAACTCTCACCACCAGCTCTCCCGTCGGCATCTATATAATCCACGGCGGAAAATTCCGTTTCGCTAATCCCCGGGTTCAGGAGTTTGTCGGCTACAGCGCGCGCGAGTTGCTCGAAATGCCGTCCATTTCCCTGATTCACCCCGACGACCGGGCCGCCGCCCGGGAAAATGCGATTAAAATGCTGAAGAAGCAACGAACAGCGCCGTATGAATTCCGGATAGTAACCAAAGGTGGTCAAATTAAGTGGACAATGGAAAAAATTATTCCCATTTATTATGACGGCCGGCAGGAAATTCTGGGCAGTTATATGGATATTGACGACCGGAAAAGGGCCGATGAAATTCTCCGGGCCAGCGAGGAGCGCTACAGAACGATACTGGAGAATATCGAAGACGGCTATTATGAAATGGATCTGAAAGGGCGGCTTACGTTCTTTAATGAGTCCTGCCGCAGGATATTCGGTTACTCCCGCGAAGAACTGCTGGGAATGAAAACTCTTCAGTATGTGAACGGGGATACGGCGGGAAAACTTAACCGCCTGGCCCGCAAAGTTTATGAAACCGGCCAGCCCGAAAAAGGCTCCGACCTGGAAGTAATCAGGAAAGACGGATTCAAAAGACACATCGAAGTATCCGTTTCTCTGGTGAAAGATGCCGGGAAACCGGTCGGGTTTCGCGGCATAGTGCGGGATATAGATGATCGCAAAAAGGCGGAGGCGACGATTTTGCATATGGCCTACCATGATGCGCTGACCGGTTTGCCCAACCGGGTGCTTTTCAATGATCGCCTTAATGTTGCCATCGCCGCGGCCCAGCGCCACGGTAAAAGATTCGGTGTGATGATGCTGGATCTGGATCAATTCAAGAATATTAATGATTCATTGGGGCATGATGTCGGTGATCAGTTATTGCAAAGCGTAGGAAACCGTCTCCGCGGTCTGCTGCGCAAAAGCGATACGGTGGCGCGCATGGGCGGTGACGAATTTATGCTGCTTTTGCCGGAAATCAACCAAAAAGCCGATGTCGAAGCCGTGGCGAAAAAAAATTCTCGCTTCCTTTCAGCGGGAATTTGTTTTGGCTTCCCGGGAAGTGAAAATTACGACCAGTATCGGCATTGCCGTCTATCCTGAAGGCGGTCGGGAATTCGATACATTGAAGAAAAATGCGGATATTGCCATGTACAAGGCCAAGGAAAAGGGACGCAATAATTTCCAGAGTTGAATTTTCGGCTGAATACGGCAAGAACAATTTCTTCCGGCTGCCGGGAAGTCGGCTGGAAAATACGGTCAATGAATTATTTTTGTGGCTTTTGCCGGAAAATATTGATAGTCCGTAACCATAATTTTTAAAGAAACAAGGGGAGGAAAAAATGCCATCGAAAAGTAAGGATGTTAGGCTTGAACAGCGCCGGATTTTAGAGAAAAAGCTGGATTTGCGGTTACAGCAACTGGCTCAAAAGGGGATTGATAGCGAAAAAGCGAAAAGAGACTCTCTTGTTAAAAAGCTAAAATCAAGAATAAAAGAAACAAATACAAGAATTGCCGCGGCGGATAAGCATGTTCAGCTTACCCGGAACCTGGCCCAGGCGAAAGAGCAGAAATTGGCGGAATTGGAGCTGAAAAAGAAAGCGCCCGAGGCGGAGCCTAAACAGAAGAAACAGGCGGCCGCCCCGGCTAAAGGAGAAGCGAAGAAGAAACCAGCCGCCGAAGAGAAGGAACCGAAACCTAAAAAGAAGCCGACCGCGGCCGCCGAGAAAGAAGCGGAAAAGCCAAGTGCCGCCGAAGGCGAGCCGGCCAAGAAACCGCGTAAGAAAAAGGAAGAGTCCCCGACGGAATAGCGTTCAGGAAACAAAAAAAGGGCAGCTGTTAAACGGTCTGCCCTTTTTTATTGTCTTGGCGTCCCCATGGGGAGTCGAACCCCAGTTACAGGCGTGAAAGGCCCGTGTCCTAGGCCTCTAGACGATGGGGACGTCGTGAGGTCAATTTTCTGGTAAGTTGCGCCTTATATATTTTTCAATGGCGATTGTCAAGCATTGCCGCAAAAAATATCATGAAAATTTATTCCAGTTGATTAAATGTCATTTACAACCGGCATGAAAACAGTATAAATTTCAATTAAAATCCACTGCCTGAGGGGTGAAAAATGACCTTCCGTCCCGCAGTAACCAAAGAAACCGTTGTAAAAATTCTGGAAGAAATTGCCGTCCTGCTGGAACTTTCCGGGGAAAATCCATTCAAGTCGAGAGCTTATCAGAACGCCGCCCGTAATCTGGAAAAACTGGATGTGGATATCAAACAATTGATTGCCGAAAATCAGCTGGCGGAAATTGCCGGAGTCGGTGCCGCGATAAATAGTAAAGTAACGGAACTGGTGCAGACCGGGAAACTGGAATATTATGAGAAACTGAAAGCTGCCGTGCCTCCCGGCCATCTGGAAATGTTGAAAATTCCCGGGCTGGGCACGAAAAAAATTCATGCGCTTTACCGCTGGTTGGGAATCACTACCATTGGTGAGCTGGAGTATGCCTGCCATGAAAACCGGCTTCTCGAACTCAAGGGATTCGGCCGGAAAACGCAGGACAATATTTTAGCGGGGATCGAAAAACTCAAGCACTATAAGGAAAGAAGACTTTATCCGGAAGTGGCGGGCGATGCACTTGCCCTGCTTGCTTCCCTGCAGGAAAACGAAAATGTGCGGCAGGTCGGCATCGCCGGTTCCCTGCGCCGCGGGAGTGAAACGGTCAAGGATATTGATATCGTGGCAAGTTCTGACCAGCCCGCGGAGCTTGCCGGTTATTTTGCGGGTCTGCCGCAGATCACATCTGTTGGGGCCAGGGGGCTTACCAAAGTAAGTGTTACCCTGCAGACGGGAATCAATGCCGATTTGCGCATCGTGGCGGACGCGGAATTTCCCCATGCGCTGCTGCATTTTACAGGCAATAAGGATCATAACACCGCTTTGCGGGGCCGGGCTAAAGACCTGGGGTTGAAAATTAACGAGTACGGCCTGTGGCAGGACGGCAAAAATATTGTCTGCCGCAGCGAAGAGGAAATTTTTGCACATTTGGGGATGGCTTTTATTCCGCCGGAATTACGGGAAAACATGGGCGAAATCGAAGCCGCCGCCGGGGAAGGCCTGCCTGTACTGCTCGAGGAGCAGGATATCCGGGGGATTTTTCATGTTCATACTAATTTCAGTGACGGAACGGAAACTCTGGAAAGCATGGTGTCTGCGGCAAAAAGAATGGGGCTGCGGTATCTCGGTGTAAGCGATCACAGTCAATCCGCATATTACGCGGGCGGTTTGAAAAAAGAGGATATTGAAAGACAGTTCCGCCTGATTGATGAATTGAATGAAAAGCATGCGCCGTTTTATATTTTCCGGGGAATCGAATCCGACATATTGCCGGACGGCAATCTGGATTATGAAAGTGCAATCCTGGCCGGGTTTGATTTTGTTATTGCTGCTGTTCATTCCAATTTTCATCTAAGCGCGGAGGAGATGACCGGCCGGATCAAGAAAGCTCTGCAAAATCCTTATACGACGATGCTGGCGCATCCGACGGGCAGGCTGCTTTTGGCCCGGGAGCCTTATGCCGTCAATATGCCAGAAATCATCGATACGGCTCATAAATACGGCAAGGTTATCGAATTGAACGCCAACCCGCACCGGCTGGATCTCGATTGGCGCCATTGCATTTACGCCCGGAAAAAGGGCGTGAAAATTTCCATCAATCCTGATGCGCACCATGCGGCAGGGTTGGCCGACATCGGGTTGGGTGTAAAAGTAGCAAGAAAAGGCTGGCTGACAAAAAAATATTGCCTTAACTGCCTTGAACTTGAAGAAATGAAAAATTATCTGGCATACAGAAAATAATCAAACGGCGTTTATGGCACGAAACTTGATAACTATTATTGGGAGATCAATTGCGGATTGCCGGCGGCGAAATTATGTTTAGGCCCGGAACCATTGCTGTTTGCAGGTTGCAGAGTTGTCCGCCGGAGAATAATCCGGGGCGGGAAAACAGCCGGACATGATACAAAATTGTTCTATCAAAAAATATATCAAGGATGGAAGCGAATGACACCATTACCTCGAGTCAGCACCGGTATCAGCGGTTTGGATGAAATTATCAATTTTTTGCGGATGGGCGATAACGTAGTTCTGCAGGTTGACGATATTGCCGATTACAAGAGATTTGTTGATCCCTATGTCGCCGCCGCCCTGGCACGCGGGCAACGGATTGTCTATATGCGCTTTGCCGCTCATGCGCCGCTGTTCGATGCCGATCGGCGCATAAAAACATATAAGTTGAATTCCGCCAGTGGTTTTGAATTATTTTCCACGCAGGTTCATAATATCGTCCGCGAAGAAGGCCGCGATGTTTTCTACGTCTTTGATTGTCTGTCCGATCTGCTGATGGCGTGGGCAACCGATTTGATGATCGGCAATTTTTTTGTCATTACCTGTCCTTATCTCTTTGAACTAAATACTGTTGCCTATTTTGCGATTCTGAGAAACCGTCATTCCTTCAAAACGGTTGCCCGCATCCGCGAAACGACGCAGATTTTGCTTGATATCTACAGCCATGAAGGGAACCTGTGCGTGCACCCGCTTAAAGTCTGGCAGCGCTATACTTCCACCATGTTTTTGCCGCATATTATGGAAAACGGGAAGTTTATCCCGATCCTAAGCAGCACCGATGCCGCCAGCTTTTTTTCCCGGATAGCAGATAAAAATTCCTCCAGCGGGGAGCGGAATCTCGATTTCTGGGATCGTATTTTTTTGCAGGCGACGAATCTGCTGGCGGATCCTGCCGCTTACGAAGCGAGACAGGAAATGGTGGAAACGCTTTCCCGTGTGCTTATCGGACGCGAAAAACGCATGCTTTCCCTGGTGAAGGAATATTTTACGCTGGAAGATCTGATCGAAATCAAAAAACGCCTGATCGGAACAGGTTTTATCGGGGGGAAATCGGTCGGCATGCTGTTGGCCCGCAATATCCTGCTCCGTGATTCGGCGCAGGACTGGTCAGCGCATCTGGAGCTGCATGATTCCTTTTATATCGGATCCGATGTTTTTTATTCCTATATTGTGCAAAACGGCTGGTGGAAGACTTTAATCGCACATAAAACCGAGGAAGGTTATTTCGAAAACGCCCGCATATTGAAGGGCAAGATGCTGCACGGGGTCTTTCCCGAAGAAGTGAAGGAGCAGTTTCAGCTGATGCTGGAGTATTTCGGCCAGTCGCCGATAATTGTCCGTTCCAGTTCTCTCTTGGAAGACGCCTTCGGCAATGCCTTTGCCGGCAAATATGAAAGCTATTTCTGCTCCAACCAGGGGACTCCGGAGCAGCGGTATGAGCGCTTTGAAGAGGCTGTCCGTAAAATATTCGCGAGTGCCATGAACGTGGACGCCCTGACGTACCGGCTGCAGCGCGGTTTGGGCCGTCAGGATGAACAGATGGCTTTGCTGGTGCAGCGGGTCTCCGGGGCGCATCGCAAAACGTATTTTTTCCCGGATATGGCCGGTGTCGGACTTTCTTACAATACATTCGTCTGGCAGAAGGGCATGGACCCGAAAGCCGGGATGCTGCGCATTGTTTTCGGACTGGGGACACGGGCGGTAAACCGTGTGGAAAACGATTATCCGCGGATAGTGGCGCTTGATGCCCCGCTCACTAAACCTTATGCCCGGCAGGAAGATGTGCGGCGCTTTTCGCAGCGGGAGGTCGATCTTCTTGACCTCCAGGCAAATGAATTTCGCTCTTTGCCTGTTCCGGAAGTGCTGAGCGAAGATTTGGAAACGCGGATCGATCTCCTGGCGGTGCGCGACACCGCTGCCGCCGAATACATGCGTGCGCTTGGTAAAAATGCGCCGGACAACTGGATCCTGACTTTCGATGAGCTGCTGTCTACAACACCATTCGCCGGTATCATGTCCCGGATGCTCAAAAAACTGGAGCAGGTTTACCGTTACCCGGTTGATATTGAATTTACGGTTAACTTCAATGCGGAAGGTAAGGCGAAAATCAATCTTTTGCAATGCCGTCCTTTCCAGACCAAAGGACATTACAGCCGGGTGGAGATTCCAGAAAAAATCAGCAAATCGAAGGTGTTGTTAAAACAGGAAGCCAATTTTATGGGGGGCAGCGTTTACATGGCCATTTCCCGCCTGATTTACATTGACCCGCAGGGTTATACCAGGCTTTCTCTTTCCGAAAAATACGGCATTGCCCGCCTGGTCGGGAAACTCAATAAGCAAATCGGCCGGCGCGATGATCTGCCGACGATTCTTTTCGGCCCCGGCCGCTGGGGAACAACGACCCCCGCCATGGGTGTGCCGGTGACATTTTCCGAAATCAACAATGTCGCTGCCATTGCCGAAATTGCATATTCGGATGGCAGCCTTATTCCCGATCTTTCTTTCGGGACGCATTTTTTCCAGGATATGGTCGAGATGGATATTTTCTATATGGCTGTCTATCCGGAGAAGGAAGGGGTCGTTTTCAATAAAGCCTGGCTGGAGCGCCAACCGAACATTTTAAAAGATTTAGTGCCGGAAGAGAAAAAATATGCCGATGTCGTCCGCGTCTGCGACGTAAGGGAGAAGGATATGCGCTTACTCTCGGATATTGTTAATCAGAAAATGATTTGCTTTGCCAATAAACAGCGGTAATGTTTTAACTGTTGCATTATAGTGTTTCTTAAAATTGCGGCCGGCGGAAAAAGAGGCCGCCGTTCTCCGGTGTTCTGCTTCGTTACTGATGAATTATGCAAAGGTCTTGCAAAATGCCGCCGTCCTGTTTTTATAGGGACGATGAACGATAATATAAAAAATCACTTTTTCAAACCGGCGATTTTTCCGGCCTGTTCGGGCCAGCCGGCAAGCAATTTTTCTTTCGGTCCGGTGTTTTTAATCTGTATATACCCAGTTGATGAATTTTAAGAAACATGCAATATAATCACCGTGACGTCAAGCTGCTGCAGCAAGCAGGAATGGCATAATTAACGGGGATTATGAAAGGAGAAGTTTGATGGCGGAAGAAAATTCAAGAGAGGTATTGCTGGATCGGATCGAGAAGGCGGCTTACGAAAATGAAAAATCGTTTCATGGCTGTTCGCGTTGTGTGGCCAAGGCGATTCAGGATCATCTGCATATCGGCGATGAAAATACAATTAAAGCAGCCACTCCGCTGGCGGCCGGAGTAGCGATGCGGGGAGAAACATGCGGTGCGCTTCTCGGCGGCATGCTGATGCTCGGACTTGTCACCGCGAGTGCCGACGTGAAGGATTCCAAGGCCATGACCGGCACAATGGGGGCGGGCTTCAAGCTGGCACGGAAGGTCGAAAAGGAACTGGGTACGACCAACTGTACCGAACTGCAGAAGGCCAATTTCGGCAGATTTTACAGTCTTGCCGATCCGGCTCAATACGAGGCGTTTATCCAGGCCGGCGGTTACGAAAAATGCTCCAAGGTCTGCGGCAAGGTTGCCCGGATCACGGCGTCGTTAATCCTGGAGTATCAGGATAAACTGAAGCAGTAGTTGGCTTGATATAAAAAAGAGGATTGGCCGGAGGAAATCCGTTCATTTGTAAACATCATGGAATGTAAAAAGGAATCTAATCTGAAAAAATGCACCTGCTCTTATGAACCGTGCCGTCGGAAAGGGATCTGTTGCGATTGCGTCGCCTACCATTTGGCGAATCGGGAGCTGCCGGGCTGTTTTTTCCCGAAAGATGCGGAAAGAACGTACGACCGGTCGTTTGAATATTTTGCCGGTCTTGTTGCCAAACGGTCTGTATAACGAGGCGGTCTGTTCTGACATTTAC
>ERZ795058.5513-NODE-5513-length-11446-cov-4.377667_pt1 | contig 11446 bp, 10 predicted proteins | sample MGYA00375142_ERZ795058 | MGnify/ENA primary metagenome ERZ795058 (study PRJEB30187, sample SAMN05720210) | activated sludge metagenome | isolation source: anaerobic digester from wastewater treatment plant | place: Japan | collected 2015-04-20 ...
CTGGATTTCTTCGACAGCCACCGACAACGATTTTCTGGCTTTCATTTACGACGTTGATGAGAACGGGAATGCAACTCGAATACCGGGGACGGAGGACGGCCAGATAAGAGCATCGCTTCGGGCGCTCAACGACCCGCCGTTCAACAATTCAGGGCTTCCTTATCACCGGTGTTTTGCCGAAGACTACCAACCGCTCACTCCAGGAGAGCCGGTCGAGCTGGTGTTTGACATGGCGCCACTCGCCTACAACTTTGGAGCAGGGCATCGCATCAGGCTAGTTATCTCCTGTGTAGCGATTCCGAGAAGAAACGCCCCAGCCATAACCCCAGTACTAGATCCTGCGCCGGTCGTCAGCTTCTATCGGGATGCGACTCGCAGTTCCTACATCACACTGCCGGTCAATGCTCCCGTAGCAGCGACGGTCGACAAGATGGAGTCGAGCGGGAACAGAGTACAGGCCGTCATTTCATTCCCCAAGGCGATGGACAGCCGTTACTTGCAGGATATCCAGCCCGAGTCCATCAAGTCCCAAGGTGTGCCCGCTGAGTCGGCAGAGGTAGATGGAAACACCCTGATCGTCACGTTCAGCAATGGCGATTTGGCAGAGCATTTGCGAAGTGGAGAGATCATAACAATAGAGGGGAGGTTCGGGAACGAGTTCTACTACGGGGATGAGATGTGCTTCGTGGGCGAATTCACCAAGCCATTACGAGACTGATCTTCTGGCTGTTGTCGACGGTAAGCGCTAGTGTCTCGTCAAGTGGTGCAAAAGGACGTGTGCATCCTCATGGGCCGGCGCGTTGAGAGTCCCCTTTCTATGTACAAGCGGCAGCCGCACCGGGTGTGGCCTGCTATTCGGCAGCGGTCACGATGCAGTGCGCTTGCGCATGGACTCGTGGCTGAAGCTGCGACGCTCAGCCCGTCAGCCGCCGCTGATTTCCGTGAGGGATGGGCTCATCAGGCGCGCGCCCATCTGCAAAGCCGAGGCGCCTCTCGCTCCGAACTTGCGCAGATACTCCGATCAGCGCCATGTTCTGCCCGGCCATCGTGTTGCATCTCTTTTCAGGATTGCCAGCGCAACGCCTCAAAGGGAATGTACGCGATGGCCCTTTTTGTCAAGGCCCGAGTGCTTTGGCACCACTATCTGAGATATCATCCACCATACACTTCACCGCCACCCTAGGCGCCAACGATCAGGCGCGGTCGCGCCAAGGCGAAAGGAGGTGACCTTAGGCTCGACTCTCAAATCCGGGTTGACGCTTGTAGTCGAAGATGCTCAACTTCCCAAGGAGAGGAGAACACCGATGAAGAGGCGCATTGGTATTTCGGGCCTGGCCCTAGTTGTGGTGCTCTCAGGAATGCTGGTCGGCTGCGGCAGTCAGCAGCCAACCGCCACCGTGGCTGCGCCCGCTCCCACTGCTGTGCCCGCGACTACTTCTGCCGCACCCGCTCCCACCGATGCCGCACCCGCTCCCACCTCTGCTCCAACTACTGCTCCGGTCGATACGCCCAAGTCTGGCGGTACTGTGACCATTCTTGTCAAACAGCTTCCGCCATCCATGGGCAACCTGAAAGCGAGTGCTCCCATTCCGGACTATCTCTTCCCTGTCGTGGAGACCCTGGTGGGCGTGACATCGGAGGGGCTGGCGCCCACCAAACTGGCTACCGGCTGGAAGATCGCCGAGGACGGCTCGTCGATCACGTTCGAGCTTCGAAAGGGCGTCAAGTTCCACGACGGCACCGACTTTAATGCTGAAGCGGTCAAGTGGAACGTGGATGTGATCCGAGACCAGAGCGCAGAACTGAAGGTCATCACCTCGATCGACGTGGTAGATGAATACACGGTGAGGTTCAACCTCTCAGAATACAGCAATTCGCTCCTCGTTCACATGTCCTGGAAGAATGGGATGATGATATCACCCGCCTCCGTCGAGGGCCGCTCCGACGAATATGTCGCCACCCACCTGATTGGCACCGGCCCCTTTGTGCTCGAGGAGTTTCAGGTGGACACGAAGGCGGTGTTCAAAAAGTTCGCCGACTACTGGGACGAGGGCAAGCCCTACCTGGATGGTATGGAATACCTCGTAGCGGCTGACCAAAACACGGCACGGACCGCGTTCCTGAGCGGCGAGGCGCAGATGTGGGACTATCTCGACGCTAGAAACGCCCCGGATTTGAAGGCGGCGGGACATAAGGTCAACACCTGCCCCGGGCTTGCCCGAGTGATGCAACCTGATAGCGTCAATCCCGATTCCCCTCTTGCCAAGAAGAAGGTCCGCTGGGCTCTCGAACATGCTATCGACAAGCGGGCGATCGCGGATGCGTTTGGCTACGGCACCTGGTCGGCCACCGTGGGGCCCTGCGCATCCATCCACCTGGGGTGTCCTGTCGCCGAAGAGAATGCGCGCAACTTCGACCCCAAGAAAGCCAAGGAATTGCTGGCCGAAGCCGGCTATCCCGATGGCTTCAAAATGACCATCTACTCCGTGCGCAGCATCGATGACGAGCTGCTGATCGCCATTCAGGCCTACCTTGCGAATGTCGGGATCGATGCCGAGGTGCAAAAACCGGACTCGGCCACATTGAGCTCGCTCCGACGGGAGGGCTGGCAAAATGGCGTCCTCCTTCAAGGGCTAACGACAGATAGCCCGAGCTACGTGACGGCGCTGCAGATCGATGGACCTCATAAACTCAACGCCTCCAGCACGTTAGTTCCTGCGGAGTACAAAGATCGGCTGGCAAAAGTCGCAGCGGCACGTGACGCAGCTACAGAGAAGAAGCTAAGCGAAGAGTTGGTCCGGTATGTTCAGGAGGAAGCCATTTTTATCCCCGTGGTCGTCGAATCGCGAAACTGCGCCTATCACTCACAGGTCCATACGGATCTCGAGGCCTATTCGATCCACTTCTGGAATCCGGCTGATACCTGGATAGAGCAGTAGACTGGGTAATAGCTCGCACAGTCTGAACCCGTTCTGGAGTCCCTTCACAACGGGAGGGACTCCAGAACGGACTCCTCTCGTTCATGGATGTTCGGTTTCCCCGCGTCACCATGCCCGTTGACATTGCGCCGTCAGATGACGTGCGTCGCGTGCTTTGCCGAGTCGTGGTCAAGCAGGCGAATCTGAAGCGGAATGGGCGGCTCAGTACTGAGATCGAGGCGCATTGCGAATGAGCCTGCAGCACAGGAGAACACCACCTGTCTACTCAGTTGTGACAGCGCGAATGGCGTTTCTGCATATCCTGACAAACACAGAATGGCGGAGGGAGTTGACATGGCTAGGATATGGGATGATGTGGTGACAGAGAGGGACAGGCTGGTCTACGAGGCCGCTGGGTATGGCCAGAGAGTGGGGTTTGGCAGGACCCCCGCAATGCTCATAATTGACGTAACCTACAACTTCACTGGCGATAAGCCGGAGCCCATTCTGCAATCGGTCGCCAAATTCAGCCGTAGCTGCGGACTCGAGGCCTGGGAAGCGGTAAGCAAGATTCGACAATTGCTGGAGGTTGCGCGGCCGAAACGGATCCCAGTCTTTTACAGCATTGGCCGCAGAGAGAAGGAAGCATTGCCGCGCGGGCGGATGGGGAAGAACCGACGAGCAGTGCCAGAAGCGGGTTCCCTGGGGAATCTGGACCAGAAGATCGTGGATGAGATCGCACCACAAGGGAACGATGTGGTGTTGACGAAGACCAGGCCCAGTTTCTTCTTTGAGACACCCCTGTTAGGCCACCTTCACGCACTAGGGGTGGATTCACTGTTGATATGTGGCTGCACCACGAGCGGCTGCGTGCGGGCTACTGCGGTGGACGCCACCGACTATGGCTTCCTTACCACCGTGGTAGAGGACTGCTGCTTCGATAGAGGACAGGTATCGCACAAGGTCAGCCTCTTCGATCTGCATCAGAAGCACGCGGATGTGTTGCCACTCGCAGAGGTGCTAGAGTGGCTAGAGGGTCTGTCCATTCCTTAGCTCGGTTGGAGCGATTTGGGCTCCGATAGCACGGTCGTCACACTAGATATCGGCGAGGACGAAACAAGGCGGACCAGTCCCCCATGACCGATTGGGCACAACGCACGGCGAAAACGCCCACAAGCCGCCTGTGGCGGCCAAGGGGGCTATGCTACGCGGCGCCTGGCGGCTGTTTTCAGACCAGCTCAGACAACGGCGTCTGTCTAGCGGCTAGCAAGGGAGTCAGGTGTGACAACATTCATCATTCGCAGGGTACTGCAATCAGTAGTCGTTCTGCTGTTGGTCAGCCTGCTGATCTTCCTGGCCATTCGACTCTTGCCCGGTGATCCGATCTACTTGCTTGTCTTTGAGAATACACTCTCGGGGCTCGGTGAAGAGGAAATAGCCCAGTTACGCCATGAGTTCGGATTGGATAGGCCGATGCCGGTACAGTATCTTGACTGGCTCGTGGGGGTCTTCCGAGGCGATTTGGGCACCTCAATCTTCACCCGCGCCCCGGTCGCGAAGGAGATTTTCCGGCGTTTGCCGATCACCTTCGAGATCGGTATGTGGTCAATTGTGCTGAGTGCGGTAATTGGAGTGCCCCTGGGAATTGTCAGCGCGGTCAGGCGCGGCCAGTGGATGGATCAACTCGTCGTCTCTCTGAGTAACGTGGGCATCACCATCCCCGTCTTCTGGCTCGGCTTGATTCTGATGCTGGTATTCGGCCTTCACCTGGGATGGCTGCCAGTGATGGGGTACACTCCTCTCTCTGAGGATGTGGGGATGCACTTTCGGCGGCTCGTCATGCCGGTCATTTGTAGCTCAATCGGCAGCATCGCCGCTGTGGCCCGGCAGACCCGTTCCAGCATGCTGGAAGTGATACACCAAGACTATGTGCGGACCGCCCGGGCCAAGGGGTTGACCGAGAATGTGATCATCCTGAAACACGCCCTGAGCAACGGCCTGATCCCGGTCATCACTACCATCGGCTTGAGCATTCGTGGGATCGTAGGCGGATCAACGGTGATCGAGACGGTCTTTAGTATTCCCGGCATGGGCCGCCTGCTCGTGAACGCGGTGCAGAGTCAGGACTATGCCTTCGTGCAGGGGATCATTCTGATCATTGCGGCAGTGGTGGTGCTGGCCAACTTGCTGATCGAACTGGCCTATGCTTGGGCCGACCCCCGAATTCGCTTCCAATAGGAGAGAAGAATGGCCAGTGATGGGATTGCCTGTACGGAAATCAGTGAGATCCCGCCTCGCGTCACCGAATGGCGCAGGTTCAGAAGGGTCTTCTTTTCCCGGGGGGTGGTGCTCTTTGGAACTGTGATCATCGCCTTCCTGGTGCTGATAGCGATTATCGGCCCATGGATTGCCCCGTACGATCCTGTCAAGATCAGTCTGAGCGAACGTCTGCAGGGTCCCAGCGGGAACCACTGGCTCGGCACCGATCCTTACGGACGGGATACGTTGAGCCGCCTCATCTGCGGCGCCAGGACTTCCCTGGTGGTGGGCCTGCTGTCGGTGGGCCTCGCCAGCGTGGTCGGCATGATCCTGGGAGGCGTAGCCGCATACTACGGCGGTGCGATCTATGCCGTTGTTATGCGCTTGATTGACGCCTTGATGGCCTTCCCAGTGGTGGTGCTGGCCCTTGTGATCGCGGCGCTGCTGGGCGGGGGTGTGAGGAATATCATCCTCGCGCTGGGCATCAGCATGATGCCGCAGTATGCTCGCCTCATGGCTGGACAGGTCCTTTCGGTGAAGGAGAACGACTATATCCTGGCCGTCAAGTCCCTCGGGGCCAACGACCTGCGCATTATCGCTCACCATCTCTTTGTGAACAGCTTCTCGCCCCTGATTGTGCAGTTCAGTTTGAGGCTAGGCACGACCATCCTGGCCGAAGCAACCTTGAGCTTCTTGGGCATTGGCATTACGCCGCCCACCCCGGCCTGGGGGGCCATGGTCTCTGACGGCCGTGACTACCTACAGCGGGCGCCGATGCTGTCTTTGGCTCCCGGCCTGGCTATCATGCTGGTGGTCTTTGCCTTCAACATGGTGGGCGACGGGCTCCGCGACGCGCTGGATCCACGACTGAGGGGCAAGCTGTAGGGTGAAGGGCAGTGTGCAGGGAAAAGGAATGGTGAGTGCGACGCCTGCTACCACAATGGACTGCTGCTGACGTCTTCAGATGCTGGCTCCTGAACAAGAGCCCCGGTTACGGGAGAGACCATGGCAACTCTGTTGCAAGTGAACAACCTGCAGACGCGGTTCGACACCGAAGCCGGCGTAGTCAAGGCCGTCGACGGCGTCACGTATCATGTCGATGAACACGAGATCGTGGGCATAGTGGGTGAAAGCGGCTGTGGCAAGTCGGTGACGCAGTTGTCCGTCTTGCAGCTCATCCCGCATCCCCCGGGCCGCATCATCGGTGGCGAGGTCTGGTTCGAAGGCAAGGACCTGCTGAAGCATGAGCGCAATGGCCCGGAGATGAGGTCCGTGCGCGGCTCCAAGATCGCCATGATCTTTCAGGAGCCGATGACCTCGCTCAATCCGGTGCTGACTGTCAATGACCAACTCTCCGAAGGCATGCAATTGCATCTGGGGTTCAATAAAGCCGATGCCAGAAGGAGAGCTGCTGAACTACTGACAATGGTTGGTATCCCCGATGCCGAGAGACGGATCGACGACTATCCACACCAATTCAGCGGCGGTATGCGGCAGAGGGTGATGATTGCGATGGCGCTTTCCTGTAATCCCAAGTTGATCATCGCCGATGAACCGACGACCGCCCTCGATGTCACCACCCAGGCCGTCTTGCTGGAATTGATGAAGGATCTGGTCGATCGCTTCAACACCTCGTTGGTGCTGGTCACCCACAACCTGGGCGTGGTCGCCCGCTATGCCCAAAGAATCTATGTGATGTATGCCGGCAGGATCGTTGAAGCCGGCCCTACCAAGGAGGTGTTCGCTCACCCCCGCCATCCCTACACCGTCGGGTTGCTGAAGAGCGTGCCACGGCTGGATCAACCCCGAGACGTCAAGCTGGTCCCGATCGAGGGCTTGCCGCCCAACCTGATCAGGATGCCGCCGACCTGCGCTTTCTTGCCTCGGTGCTCGTATCGCATCAAGCGCTGCGCCAAGTCGCACTGGCCAGCTCTGACTACTGTCGGGAGCCGCCATTTGGCAGCTTGTTTCGTCAATCTCGAGGAGATGGAGTCATGAAGCCGAGGGGACATGACACGCTACTCGACGTGAGGCAACTGAAGGTCTACTTCCCGGTTACCCGGGGCCTGCTGAGAAGAAAGGTCGCCGACGTCAGAGCGGTCGACGACGTCAGTTTGCAGGTGCACGTCGGTGAGACCTTGGGGTTGGTCGGAGAAAGCGGCTGCGGCAAGACGACACTCGGTCGTGGTATTGTGAGGCTGATCGAGCCTACCGCCGGGCAAGTCTTTTTCGAAGGCCAGGATATCCTCACACTATCATCGGGGCAGATGAGAAGGCTGCGCCGCAGAATGTCCCTGATGTTTCAAGACCCGTATGGCTCACTGGACCCCCGCCAAAGTGCCGGCAGCATCGTCGGCGAACCGTTGATCATCCACAACATGGTACAAAGCAAGGCGGAATATCAGGAAAGGGTTGAGTATCTCTTTCGTCGGGTCGGCCTCGACGCGAGCATGATCGATCGCGTCCCTCACGAGTTCAGCGGTGGGCAACGACAGCGCATCGGCATCGCCAGAGCTCTGGCCTGCGATCCTTCCTTGATTATCTGTGATGAGCCGATCTCGGCCCTGGACGTCTCGATCCAGGCGCAGATCATCAACCTGCTGAAGGAGCTGCAGCAAGGCACGAAAGGGTTGACGTACGTCTTTATTGCACACGATCTCTCCGTCGTCAGGCATATCAGCGACCGCATCGCCGTGATGTATCTGGGCCGCGTGGTCGAGATCACCGACTCGGATACGCTGTATGACAATCCGCTCCACCCATACACGCGGGCGCTGCTATCGGCCGTGCCCATCGCCGATCCCTTTGTGGAGGAGAAGCGAGAACGCATCCTCCTCAGGGGAGAAGTGCCCAGCCCACTGAACCCTCCTCCAGGATGTCCCTTTCATCCACGCTGCTACGAAGCTACTCTCGAATGCAAGGAAACCATCCCTCAGCTGAGTAACGTCGGCAGCGGCCATGAGGTGGCGTGCATTCGGGCCGGGCGCTAGAGTGCACCAAAAGCCTATCCGAAAAGTCGCGTAGCCTAGCCCCTTGTGGACGTTGCCAAACGGCCACAAGGCCCCAGACTAGGTGACTTTTCGGATAGACTCCAAGGCTCGGCCTCTTGACAAAGGTGCGCACTCGTGCTACAATGCAAAAACTTGGAACGTTGTTCCATAATGGGGTGATCGCCTCATGGCTGATGATACTATCATCCGCATCGAGCTGAGCCAGTTCTACGAAAGCCGCGCGAGAACCGCGATAAGGAACCTGCAAAGGAAGAACATGGAGGGGCACTTTGTGCCTAACCGCCAGCAGGCCCTCGACCTCGTCATGTCGCTCATTCCTCCCGGAGCTGTTGTCGGCCGTGGCGATTCGGTCACCCTGAACCAACTCGGTGTTATCGAGGCGCTGGCACGGCGCGGTCAGAATAGAGTCATCAACCCGGTGCAGACAGACGCCGAGGGCCTGCATCTGCCACGGGAGGAGCGGAGAAAGCTGCAGCGCGAAGCCCTGTTCTCCGACATCTTTTTGACCAGTACGAACGCACTGACGCTGAATGGGACCCTGGTCAGCATCGACGGGGCCGGAAACCGAGTCGCGGCGATGATGTTCGGCCCCAAGAAGGTCCTGGTCGTGGCCGGCGGCAACAAGATCGTGACCGACGTCGAAGAAGCTCTGCACAGGATCCACAACGTGGTCTCGCCGATCAACTCCATCCGGCACTATAACAAGCATCGGCAGGCCGAGGCTATCGCGCGCCCCTGCGTCAAGCTGGGCAAGTGCACCGATTGCTTTCACGAATGGCGAGTCTGCCGGTATACCGCCATCATCGACGGCTGCCAGCCGCCGGAGCAGGGGCGCATTTGCGTGATCCTGGTCGGCGAGGACCTGGGCATCTAGTACGACAACCGTATTTGGCGCTATGGCACTCGGCAACAGCCGGCTCAGTTGCCCCGCGCTCTCCCGGCGCTATCCCGGGTAGGGGTTTTGGAGGTTGTCTGGCGCCGTCGGCCCGCCCGCGGGCGGGCCGACGGCGCCAGACAACCTCCAAAACCCCCAAAAAGGATTTGCTCCGGTCTTCTGCGAAGCGTTGGGCCCGGACATCGCCTGGGTCTTGGAAGCAAACGGTTGTCGTACTTGAGCCTGCGACGGCAAGTCGCCACCAGATGAGTGGGAGGCTGGCTCTGTGAAGGACTCGAGTGCATATGAGGTTGTATGGCCTCGTGGCAAACGGGGCGAGTCGGGTGGCAGGCTCGCGAAACGCCTGGATACGCTGGAGGGCAAAGTCGTCTGCGAGCTGTGGGACTGGATCTTCAAAGGCGACGTGATCTTCCAGGTCTTTGAGGAGGAACTGGCGAAACGATACCCCGGGATCAGATTCGTCAGTTGGCGGGAGTTCGGCGAAATCCACGGGGCGAACGAGAAGGCGGTGCTTGCCGCCCTCCCAGAAAAGCTCAGACAGTTCGGCTGTGACGCCGTGATCTGCGGGGTCGGTTGTTGAGGCAGTTGCACGCCCGCGGTTACGCGGGCCAGCATCCTGGTCGAGAAACTGGGCATTCCTACGGTCAGCATTGTCTGCGACGGCTTTTTGACGCAAGGTCGTCTGTCGGCCAAGGGTATGGGCATACCGAACCTGCCCTATGCCGTCCATCCCGGTCATCTCAACCTGGCGACTATTGAGCAGGTGCAAGCGAATGCCGCCGGGATCATGCTCGACCAGGTCATCGAGGGCCTGACGGTACAGCCGCCGGAGGCCAGGCCGGCCAAGGAACCGGGGCTGAGAGATATCGTCTTTGAAGGCACCTTCGAAGAGGTCAACGAGTTCTTCTACGATCGCGAGTGGAGCGAGGGTCTGCCCATTGTGCCGCCTACAGTGGCCAAGGTGGAGCGATTCCTCCAGTTCACTGAGCGCCCTGCCGATGCCGTTCTTGGAGCGCTGTTGCCCGACAACCGTGAGGCGACTGTATGGAACGTTGCCGTCAACGGGGTGATGGCCGGCTGCCGCCCAGAGTATATGCCTGTGTTGCTCGCCATCGTCGAAGCGATGGCTGACCCGGAATTCGGGCAGGAGCACCTTGGGCATACGCCCGGCACCGAGACCCTGATCATCATCAACGGCACGATCATCAAGGACCTGGAGTTCAACTACACCCAGGGAGCGCTCCGGCCCGGGTTCCTGGCGAACACCAGCATCGGCCGTTTCTGGCGGCTGTATCTGAGAAACGTGGCCGGCTTTTTGCCCCACAAGACCGACAAGGGATGTTTCGGGAGCAACTTTAGGGTCGTCCTGGCGGAAAATGAAGATGCCGTGGCCAGCATGGGCTGGGAGCCGCTGAGCGTTGACCAGGGGTTCCAGGCAGGGGATGATGTCGTCACCATCACTTCCTGTACGGAAAAGACCCAGGCGATCGAAGTGGGAGCGCCAACCGCAGAGCAGATCCTCCGCAACATCGAAGCACGCATGGCCGATAACCATCTGTTCATCCAGTTCTTCTTCAGAGGGATGAGAACACGGCCCACGATTGTGCTCACGCCCGCCGTGTTGAAGGTGTTGACCGATGCCGGCTACACCAAAGCGATGGTGAAGCAGCACTTCTATGAGCATGCCAGGCTGAAGGTCAGCAGGCTGAGCGGCATGATTGTTGACCGCTTCTACAAGGGCATTGATGCCGGCAATTGGCCGGAACAGTTGGGCACCTCCAGAGACCTGAACCGCTACATTCAGATGGTCTCTTGCCCCGACGATTTCTTGATCGTGGTGAGTGGCGACGCGGATAGAGACCATGTCTTGATCTGTGCCAACAATGGATACATCGGTTATCCGGTAAGCAAGAGGATACAGTTGCCGTCGAACTGGGAAGAACTGTTGAGGACCGCCAAGAGGACGTGAGCTTGGTGATCGTCAGGGATAGGGTAGCCGCTGACTGAAGGCATCGCGCTGCCAGCGCTGGCAGCGCCGCAGCGGCAGTAGCGCATAGCAGAAAAGGGGAGGCGAGAGATGTCAGCGCATGGTTCGGCATTCGACTGGGACAGCTTGAGCGACGAAGAATGGAACAAGAGGCTCGACGAGCACATTGCGCGGTTCAATGAGGGCCGGGGAGAGATCAAGACCCCAGCGGCGCCCCATATCCTCATGGACAATGAGTACGAGCGGGGCATAAACTACAAGCTGGTTACGGAGGACCTCATCAGGCACTATGCCGACGCCATCGGCGACCCGAGCCCCTTTTGGCGCGACCCGTCGTATGCCGCCGGCACCCGTTGGGGCGGCATCATCGCACCCC
>ERZ795058.5520-NODE-5520-length-11433-cov-13.037001_pt1 | contig 11433 bp, 7 predicted proteins | sample MGYA00375142_ERZ795058 | MGnify/ENA primary metagenome ERZ795058 (study PRJEB30187, sample SAMN05720210) | activated sludge metagenome | isolation source: anaerobic digester from wastewater treatment plant | place: Japan | collected 2015-04-20 ...
AAGCAATCAAAAATACACATTTATTTATTGTATTTCATCCTCCTTTTCCAAAGATGATTAGAAATTCAACTGTTCCGTAATTTAATCCCCATCGGATATAATTCTTGGGAGAGATGTAGTTACCGGCAGAGATGCAGTTGCCGGCAGAGATGTAATTACCGACAGAAACATAATTCCCAACTGAGAATCGGAAACGACTTTCTGTAATGCCTAGCCTGTTTCAGCAAGCAAGCAAGCAAGCAAGCAAGCAATCATTCAAGCAAGCACCCGCCAGCGGACTGTAGCGAAAGGGCGTGCCCGAGGCCGATATATAGACACGGCGCCCGAAGCGCGCAGGGTAGTTTATCTAAACACCACCACCGCCCTCTTATCGTAACGCAAGCCCTGCAGCCTAAGCACATAAGCACCCGGCTTCATTGTCAGTTCAAGATCGGAGTCCGTTGCAAGGGTTTTCACCGGCAGTCCCGTCAAATCGTACAAAGTGACTTGTACACTTTCGGTCACTCCCTTCAGCACCAAGGTTTTGCCCGAGGCATAAAATTCGGGAGTCGAATGTACCGACTGTAAACCACTGTTCTGTACGGGATTGGAAGCTTCGCTCAGTCCGCCGTGTTCGTTGACCGCATGCACCACAAATTCGGCAGCACCCGTGCCATCGGGAATCTCATAAGTGCAGGAAGTGGTAACATCCACTATCTCGCCGTCGCGGCAAACCACATAACAGAGCACATAATCGCTGGAATCCCAAACCAAATGCCCCGCATCCAATGTCAGAACAGGAGCCTCTGCCTGTTCGGTAGCCAGCACCGGCTGCCAGGCATCCGATCCGCCCAATACATTGTCGATGGTAAACTGAGCCGCCTGCTCGGGAGTAAGTACCGGATTGTACGACACCGTACCGGCCGTAAACGTGGTCATACGATTACTCAAATCAACCGGATCGCCGTTGGCATTCACACTATTGAATTCCGCAAACAAAGCCGGCAAAACGGTTTCGCTCATATTAGTCCAACCGGCAGCCGTGGGTACTACCTTCATGGTCGTGTTGAGGTAAACAGCCCGCGGAGCTCCCTGCCAGGGACGTCCCAAACTGTACGTGCCGTTCACCACCGCCCTGGCTTCGTCGTCTACGCCATCGATGGTGCAATCGCTAAAGACATAGCCCCAATCGCCGTTGCCCGAAGGAGCCGTAATGCAATTGCCGCTGCGTTTTTCCAAAGCGAGCAGACAACGGTTGAAGAAAATATCGCTGCCGCCGCAAATAAAGTCGACCACCCCGTTGATCTGGCAATCTTCGAAATACATCCGGCCGGAATTGCCCGAATAATAGGTATCCTGGAAACTGAGCAGACTGATGTTTTTGAAAATATTCTTCGTGCCGGTATCGCGCAACACCACCGCCCGGCCCGTCGTATTCATGTAAGGATATTTATTCTGGAAAGTAATGTCCTGGGCATAAAATCCCGTGGCTCCACTCAGGAAAATGGTGGAAGTAATGCTTATGCCCTCGTTGATGGAAGTATTGTAAACCAGGACACCCTGTCGGCTCTGCCCGATGAGCGAAATCTTGTGGGCCGTGATGGTAGTGATACCCGAACCCAGGTCGTATTCCCCGTTTTTGAGCAGGATGCGGAAACGTTCGCCCGTCTGCGAAGCATGTGCCGCCTCAAGTGCCGCCAGCAATTCCCCGGTATTGGACACCACGGCATCGAAAAGCCTCTTAGCGACCACAGGCCGTTCCATAGTGGTGAAGCGGATGGTAATCACCGAATCGAGGAAATTATCCGTCAGGTCCGATACCGCATTGGCGGGGAGAACAAAAGTGTATTCCCTGGCGTACTCCAGGCCCCTGTAAGCAAAACTCAGGGTTTTTCCGCTGACCAGGCCTTCCAGAGGTTGGTCATCGAGAGTGGCATACAAGGTATCGGACAGCTTGATCTTTTCGTCAAAACTGAGTACGATTTTCCCGGTTGCCGAAGCCCCGGTCGATTGGTCGGCCGGAACCGAACCCAGGAAAACCGGAGCTTTGCCGTCGTCGTAGATCAGGCCTGTTCCCGTGATATAAATATCGGTGATCGAAGTGCCGTCGTTGTTGGATGTGGTGCCCAACACAGGCGAAGTATAATCGGGCAGCCAGCGCACATACACCTTGGGTGCATGGTCGGCATCGGAGGGCAGACTGAATTCGGTGTCGTACCATACCTTGTTGCTCAACATATGAATGGTATCTATAGTGGTGAAATTCTCATTATCGAGCGAATATTCCAGTTTGATTTTGGAATAGGCATTGTAATTGAACAAAAGCGCCGAAGCTACTTTTATATCCGTGAAATTGGTGGCGTCGAAGCTGAGCTGGTAATAATACTTGTCCGCCAGAGCTTTCCAGTTCACTGCCGAGGGGCGGCCTTCGTAACCTCCGGCGGCCTGCTGCGACTTGTCTAACCAGCCGGTGGCATTACCCTCGGCGTTGCGGAGTATCAGGATGGAAGTGCTGTTGCCTTCGGAAGCAAAATCGGCGGGACGGCCGCTGTTGCCGGGACGGTAAAAATCCCAGCCCACAATGAAATCTACTGCGCTGTAGTAAGCCGTCAGTTCGTAATCACGGGTCATATCGAGCAGCAATTCGCTGTTGGTTTCACCCGAGCTCCAATTGTTGAAGGTCAAGATTTTGTTTCCCGAAGCTTTGAGGCTCACCTGTGTATTTTCTTCGTAACGAAGGGTATCGTTGATAAGGGTGCCTGCAGGCGAAACGGAAAGCATGTAATCGTTGGCGCCGCCCTCCACAGCGAGCATCAGGCTGTAGGTATTGAGTTTGTCAAAAACGGCAATCAGGTTGGTATCGGCCGTAATGGCATGCACATAGGGATTCTCTTGCGACAGGACGGTACCCTGACCGTCTTCCCAATGGTTGAATTTGTAACCGAAAGCCTTGTTGGCGGTCAGGGTGATTTCGGAACCTTCGTCGAAGGAATTACCCTGGGGACTCAGCGTTATGCTGCCGGCTGCGGCAGGAGAAACGGCTGTGTTCAGCGTATATTTGTTCACTTCGATCAGTTCGCCCGTAATCCGGCCTGTAACGGCAATGTTATAGAAGCCGATTTGCTTGTTGTTTCCCAGGCTGTGTATGTAAATCTTAAATACAAAAGCGTCCTCCGAAGCCGGCAGACCTTCCAAGGCATAATCGTACACCGAAAAGAAGGGGTCTACGTTGTTGCGATTGGGTTTTAAATCCTGGGCTATCGTTTCTTCTGCCCCTTCGCCGGTGGCCCTGGTCAACACCAAAAAACCTCCGTCGGTACCAAAGCGCGAAGCCTTGAAACTAATGCGGGTAGGTGTAAACTGCAATCCCCTCGAGGGCTTGAGCATAAAACTAAGCTCATAGCCCGGGGTGGCCGAACCCATCTGGGCATCGGGCTGAAATTTGGAATACGAAACGCTTTCGGTATTGGGCGACTGTATGCCGGTGCAGGTCAGGTGCGAACCCAAAACGAAATTGCTCAATGTAAATGCCGTATCGTTGTCGATTTGGGCAGACGAAGGATTGTCTGTACCCCGGTCAAAAGGCCAGGTGGCCGTTACCGTGGTTTGGGCCGCAGCCGATGCCGAGATTAGCAAGAGGCCCAGAATAAGGGGTCTGATTGTTTTCATATCTGTTAGTAAATAAGGCTAATAAAGAGGCGAAAGTAACTCTTTTTTAGAAAAAACAAGAAAGATCGGTTGTTAATCGTATCAAATAGTTCAATGGAGCAGAAGGCGGCGATACGGTGTCAATATCCGCAAATCTTGTATAAATCGTCTCGGGAAAAATCAATTGAGCCCAGCCCGATCCGTTTCGCCGGGAAATCCATCGCTTTTTTATACCTTTGCAGCAAATTGTTTTGTTCCTTCATCATGTCCGCTTATTCCGTCTGCCGGCTCACAGCTCCCGATCGTGTACAGGGAGAAATTGCCTTGCCCGCTTCCAAAAGCATCAGCAACAGGGCCCTGGTGCTCTATGCCCTGGCCGGCAAACAAAGCCTGAGAACCGATTTTGCCGATTGCGAAGACAGCCTCTTGATGTTGAACGCTCTGCAAAGCCCCGAAGCCGTCAAGGACGCGGGTGCAGCAGGTACCGTTATGCGCTTTTTGACAGCCTATTACGCACAAACTCCCGGAGAATGGACGCTTACGGGAACCGAAAGAATGAAACAACGCCCCATAGGTTTACTGGTGGATGCTCTCCGCCAACTGGGAGCGGACATCACCTACACGGAAAATCCGGGCTACCCTCCCCTGCTGATCAAGGGCAAACGGCTCAGCGGCGGACGCCTGTCCATCGACGGAAGCATCAGCAGCCAGTACATCACGGCTTTGATGCTGATAGGGCCTTACGTCGACGGCGGCCTCGAAATAGAGTTGCTTAATAAAATCGCCTCAGCTCCCTATATCCGTATGACACTTGGTCTGATGCAAGTCTTTGGGGCCCAACTGAGTTTTGAAGGCAATCTTATTCGCATCGAAGCAGGTGCTTACACCGCTCCCGAAGAGTTTCGGGTGGAAGCCGACTGGTCGGCCGCTTCGTATTGGTTCGAAGTGTTGAGCCTGGCCCAATCGGGGCAAGTCCTGCTGCACGGCCTGCAAGCCGACAGCCTGCAGGGCGACGCCAAGGTGATGGAATGGTTCCGGGACTTTGGAGTTCAGGCCGAGTTTATCGAACTTCCCGCCGGGAAAAAGACCTCTGCGCCCGCGGAAGTCGTGCCGGAATTAATTGCCGGAAAAGTCGTGACGGAGTCAATTGCCGGAAAAGCCCTGCCGAAGTCAATTGCCGGAGAAGCCCTGCCGGAGTCAGTTAGCAGCAAAATCGCCGGCAGCCCGCAGGCAGGAAAACCGAGCAAACGAGCCCTACTCCTGAGTAAGACCAAGCAGCAATGCTCCTTCTTCGAAGCAGACTTCAGCCAACAACCCGATCTGGCTCAAACTTTTGTAGTAACGGCCGCCTTAAGGGGGATTCCTTTTCGCATCGGCGGACTGGAAAGCCTGAAAATAAAAGAGACCGACCGCTTGCAGGCCCTGATTCGGGAAATGCTGAAACTGGGCTTTATACTCGAAGAGAGCAGCCCCAATACGCTGGAATGGCAGGGCAAAAAGCAGCCCGCACAGCACCGCGTCAGCATAGCCACCTACCAAGACCACCGCATGGCCATGTCGTTTGCTCCCGTGGCACTCCGAATGAAAGACCAAAACGAAATAAAACATTTCGAAATAGAAGATCCGGCCGTGGTCGCCAAATCTTACCCCGGATTTTGGGAAGATCTCAAAAGCTGTGGTTTTACTATAGAATACAAATGACAACGTTTATCTGGATATTATTTAGCGCTCTGGTGCTTCTGGGTTTATTCAGTTGGCTGCTGAGTAAACATTTCACCGGCAAAGCTCAGTCGCCCGCAGACGGAACAGACCCGGCGGAACAAGACGTGGAAACAGACCCGGAAACGGACGACGACGTCTGCTGCGGACAACATCTCGTGTGCGAAAAAGACAGCCTGATGTACCAGGGCGAAGAAATTGTCTATTACGACGACGATGAGCTGGATGCTTACAAGGGTAAAGCGGCAGATGCCTATACCGGAGCAGAGATCAAAGACTTCGAAGAAGTATTTTACAGCTTGCTCGAAAGCGATATGGCCGGTTGGTTGCGCAGCCTGCAGTTGAGAGAAATAAACCTGCCTTTGCAGTTGAGAGACGAGGCCCTGATGATCGTAAGCGAAAGAAGACAAAACATACAATAAAACCGGCAAAAAGCTGTTTAATAAACGATCGGTTCTTGAGTATTGAAAGCACAATTTTCACATATCCTTTTGCTAAGCCTGCTGCTGGTGGCAGTCTCTTCTTGTTCCACCCAGAAAAACACCTGGATGGCCCGGAATTACCACGCCCTGACCACTCATTACAACATCAAATTCAATGGGCGGGAAAGTTACGAGGCGGGGCTGAAACAAATGGAGCTCGGTCACAAAGAGGATTATTCCTCGCTGCTGCCTGTGTTTCCTTACAACGAGCAATCGGCTTCACGGGCGACAGGCAATATGAATCGCTGCATAGAAAAATGTGAAAAGGCCATCAAAACCCATTCCATACGCGTAAAGCCCGAAAAACAACCGGAACGCAACGCCAGCGAGAAAGAAAAGCTTTTTTACAGTCAGGAAGAATTCAACCCTGTCATGGGGCGGGTATTTTTACTGATGGCCAAGGCCCAGTTTTACAAAGCCGATTACTTGTCGGCGGGTTCTACCTGTTCCTATATCATCCGGCATTTTTCCACCGATAAACCGCTCTGCGACGAAGCCAAAATCTGGCTGGCCAGATCGTATTACGAACAGGAATGGTATTACGATGCGGAAAATATTTTTTACGCACTCAACGATCAGGGTTTCGATCCCACGCTCAACGCCTTGTATGCCACTTCTTACGCCGATTTTCTACTGAGGCAGGAAAGAATCGCCCAGGCCTTGCCCTATTTGGAAATTGCCCTAAAGAACACCCGCAAAAAACAGGAAAAGCAACGCTATCTTTTTTTGCTGGCCCAAATGCATCAGGAAACAGGCTCTCCGGCCAAAGCTTATGAACTCTTCAAAGCAGTGCCGCGCAAAAATCCGCCTTACGAAATGGCCCTGAATGCCAGAATAAGGCAAACGGAGGTCTATCCGCAAGGCAACAGCCGATCGGCTCTGAAAAAATTAAAAAGGCTCAGCCGCAATCCCAACAACCAAAACTATCTGGATGCCATCTATTACGCCATGGGCAACCTGTACTTTTCGGAGAACGATACGCTGAAAGCCATCGACAGCTACAACCTTGCCATTGCGCAAAGCGTTTCCAACGGGCCCTACAAAGTCCAGGCCCTGATGACTTTGGGCGATTATTATTATCGTAACGAACTCTTTCTCGAGGCAGCTCCCTGTTATCAGCAAGCCAAAGGCCTGATCGGAAAGGAGCACAAAGAGACGGAACTGGTCGAAGAAAGAGCCCGGGTGCTGGATCTGCTTCAGCCCCACCTGGAAACCATACATCTGCAGGACAGCCTGCAATGGGTGGCCGACCTACCCGATGAGGAACGCGATAAACTGATAGAAGAACGGATTACCCAGGCCAAAAAGGCAGCCCGCCAGGAGGCCAGGCTTCGCGGTCAGGAAGACGCTCTGAGTGCCAACCGGGAGCTGACCCAGGCCAATGTGCGTGAAGAAGAAACAGCCCCCACCGTCTTGCCCGGCATGCAAAACACCGACGACAGTTGGTACTTTTACAATCCAGCCACTCTGGAGACCGGGCGGCGGGAGTTTCAACGCAACTGGGGCAGACGCAGACTCGAAGACAATTGGCGTATAAGCAACAAGGGCGACTTTTTCAGCCAAAATGCTTTTGCCGGAATCGCTGACGAAACCACTTTGCCCGGGGCCGCCACCGACAGTCTGCCGGGTGATGCTCTGAGAGGCGAAGGTCTGCTTTCCGACACGGAAGTCGGCAGCACCGAAGAGGAAAGAACCGGGCCGGAATTTGAGGCCTCCGACGATCCCACCCGGGAAGGCTATTACCTGAAAGACCTGCCCTTTACCCGGGAACAACTACAGGCATCGATGGAACTGATAGCCGAAGCCAGTTTTATGTCGGGCATGATTTTCAGAGAACAAATGGGCAACAACGATCTGGCTTTGAGAACTTTCCAAAATTTTGAAGAACGTTTTCCCGAAGACACCACTTATCTGCCCGAGATTTATTACATCTCTTACCTGATGCAGATGCAGAGCGGAAACGAACAGCAAGCCGACAGCCTGAGAAGCAGCTTGTTGAGCAGATTCCCTCAAACTCAGCAAGCCGGCCTGCTCGAAAATCCCCATTTTTTGGATAAACTCAAAGAAATGTACCGCATGCAGGATTCCTTGTACGCAAGCACCTACCAGCATTACCTGAACGATGCTTCCGACAGCGTTAAGCTCAATTGTGCCTACGTGGAAACGAATTACCCCAAAAGCGAACTCCGACCCCATTTTTGGTTCTTGAGCGCTCTGGAGGCCGTTAAAGCAGGAGACGCCGAAGAATTTTTACGTTTAATCCGGCTGATAGCCTCGGAATACCCCAACACTCCCTTGGGGCCCGTAAGTCAACAAATGATAGGCTATTGGGAAGAAGGCCGCCGGCCGGTGAGTTTCAAAGGCTTCTTTTTGGATTCGGGCATGACTATCGAAGATTCGCTGGCTATGGCCCGTCTGGATTCGCTGGCCACCAAGTTCAGCTACCGGCCCGAAGAGCCCCATATACTGGCCTTGGGCTACTCCCCCGATTCCATCAACGAAAACCGCCTGCTTTTTGATGTGGCGCTCTACAATTTCACCAATTTTCTGATCAGGGATTATGAGTTGAGCCTAGAAAAAATCGGTACTCAGGATGTCCTGATGGTGCGCAGTTTCGAAAATCAGGAAGACATCTACCGCTATATATCGACTTTAAGCTTTCAAGGCGAAGACCCTCAGGAAAAATACCCCGGGCTTAAAATACTGATCTTTTCGGAATCCAATCTGGAACTGCTGAAGGAGGAATTTCCCGAAGAGGTTTACCGTCGCTTTGTCGAAACTCACTATCCTTAGGAACCCCACTATCCTGAGCGATCCTACAAGTACGAGCATTCCGCATACCTCAGGCCATCCTGCAGCCCGGCCATTCTATTAGCCTGAACAATCCTATAAGCCTCAGCCATCCCACAAGTCCGGGCAAGCCTACAACCCTACAGGCCCAAACCTTTCTACAAGCCCTGCTTAAGGCTGAGACGACGCACTCCCGTCTCGAGCACGGTCAGCTCGATTTTAACGCAGTCTTCGGGCAGTAGTTCTTCTATTTTTTCGGGCCATTCGATAAAACAGTAATTTCCGCTGTAGAAATAGTCTTCGCTGCCTATGCTGTAAGCTTCCTGTAGTTTGTTGATGCGATAAAAATCAAAATGATAGACCGCATCGACCTTGTCGAGGGGGTATTCGTTGATCAGGGCAAAACTGGGACTGTTTACGGAGCTTTTCACGCCCAGCCGGCGGCAGAGTGCCTGGATAAATGCTGTTTTGCCGGCTCCCATGCCGCCGTAAAAAGCGAAGACCCTGCGATCCGGAAAATTGTTCAGCAACAGGCGAGCTGCCTCCTGTATACCGGATAATTGAAATTCGATGGGCAACATATTTATTTGGAATCCAACAAAATAAACGGAACTACCATTTCTTCGAGCGAAATACCGCCGTGCTGAAAAGTATGCTTGTAGTACGAAGCATAGTAATTGTAGTTGTTGGGGTAGACAAAATAATCGTTGTGTTGGGCAAAAATATAGGTAGTGCTCAGGTTGGGGCTAGGCAGTTTGTATTGCAGGGGATTTTTGATTTCGTATACCTGCCGGGGATTGTATTCGAGGGTTCTGCCCAATTTATAACGCAAGTTGGTATTGGTGTTGCGATCGCCCACCACCTTGACCGGATTATCCACTCTGATGGTGCCGTGGTCGGTGGTCAGTATCACTTTGCAACTTTGTTGCGAAAGATAATCGAGCAATCCGGCCATGGAAGAATGCTTGTACCAGGATTCGGTGAGTGAACGGTAAGCCGCTTCGTCGTTGGCCAGTTCCCTTATCATCCTCGATTCGGTACGAGCGTGCGACAACATATCTATAAAATTGAACACCACCACATTAAGCGGATTATCCATATAGCTCTGCAAGTTGGCCAACAATTTTTCGCCGGCCGAATTATCGTTGATTTTATGGTAGCTGAACTTATATTTCTTGCGGTAGCGTTCCAGTTGGGATTGAATCAGGGGCGCTTCGTTGAGGTTTTTACCCTCTTCATCGTCTTCGTCTACCCATAGCTCCGGAAACATTTGCTGAATCTGCAAAGGATAAAGCCCCGAAAAAACGGCGTTCCGGGCGTATTGAGTAGCAGTAGGTAAAATACTGAAATACAGCTGTTCATCCATACTGAACCACTGCCCTATTTGAGGTTTGAGCATTCTCCACTGATCGAAACGGAAATTATCGATCAATATGAACCAGACCTTCTCGCCCTCGTCGAGCAAGGGAAAGACTTTTTCGCGAAACAAATCGGGACTCATCAAAGGACGATCCGGAGAACCTTCCATCCAACGGGCATAATGGCGGGACACAAAACGGGCAAAAAGCCGGTTGGCTTCGTTTTTTTGCATCAGCAGGACTTCGTCCAGGGCGTTTTTGGTTCCGGCCAGCTCCAGTTCCCAAAACACCAATTTTTTGTAAACTTCTTTCCAGTCTTCTTCGCCCGAAGCCTCTTCTATTTGCAGGGCAATTTCCCTAAAACGCTGCTGGTAATCGGCTGTGACCGTCCCGGAAATAATTTCGTTTTTGTGAAGGTTTTTTTTGATGGTCAACAATATCTGATTGGGATTGACCGGCTTGATGAGGTAATCGGAGATCTTGCTGCCTATGGCCTGGTCCATGATATCCTCCTCCTCGCTCTTGGTAATCATAACTATAGGCAAGGAAGGATAAAGTTCCTTGATGGCGTTGAGGGTTTCAAGGCCACTGAGCCCGGGCATATTTTCATCGAGAAAAACCAGGTCAAAAACCTGGCTGCGGCACAAATCCAGGGCGTCCTGGCCATTGGTGGCCGTAACCAGCTCATAGCCTTTTTCTTCGAGGAAAAGAATATGAGGTTTGAGTAAATCAATTTCGTCGTCGGCCCAAAGCAGCCTTTCTTTTCTCATTAAAGCAATGCCTCAACTTTCTGTGCCAATGCACTTTTTTGGATGGCTCCCACTTGTTTGTTTACCAATTGTCCTTGTTTAAAAAACAAGATGGTCGGAATGTTTCTGATGCCGAAACGAACGCAAACATCGTTGTTCTCGTCCACGTTCATCTTACCGATGTTTACCCGGTCGGCGTATTCATCAGCTAATTCTTCGATGATCGGGCCTACCATTCTGCAGGGTCCGCACCAGGGTGCCCAAAAATCGACTACTAAAGCTTTACCGGAGGAAAGATATTCCTCAAAATTCGAGTCTGTTATTTCCAATGCCATATGATTCGTATTTTAATTTCCTTATACATTATAACGTCGGAGCATGACTATTATTTGTCACAAAGTTATAAAAAAAACCACGTTATATACTGTTAATTCATTTTTATTTCAATCTCACCGCTTTCTTCCAGAAAGTCTGTTATTTCCTTGTCGACCTGGATGCGATAATTCCTCGAAAACAAAGAAGCATGGAGTTTGGGCTGGTTGTCCGGATCGTATACAGTGATGTACAACAGAGACTTACCCGGTTTTTTATTGATCATAGACAGAAAACGCCGGGTAAATTCATTACTGATCAGATGCAGAGGAATAGTGATCTGAATTTTATGGATAGCATTATCGGCCGCCTCCGAAAGCAAAGAAATTGAATTAA
>ERZ795058.5522-NODE-5522-length-11432-cov-5.194691_pt1 | contig 11432 bp, 9 predicted proteins | sample MGYA00375142_ERZ795058 | MGnify/ENA primary metagenome ERZ795058 (study PRJEB30187, sample SAMN05720210) | activated sludge metagenome | isolation source: anaerobic digester from wastewater treatment plant | place: Japan | collected 2015-04-20 ...
AAGAGGACGGCTGCTGCAGCACTGAGAGTTGCTGTTGAACTTGTTGAGGAAGGCAAGATAACCAAAGAGGAAGCAGTGCTGAGAGTAGATCCTGCACAGCTTGACCAGCTTCTTCACCCAACTTTTGATCCGGATGTGCTGAAAAAGGCTTCACCGATAGCCAAAGGTCTCCCCGCTTCTCCGGGAGCTGCCTCAGGCAGAGCATACTTCACAGCTGCAGAAGCAGTAAGCGCTTCAAAAAATGGTGAAAAGGTAATACTTGTAAGACTTGAGACATCACCGGAAGATATTGAAGGAATGGCAGAATCTAAAGGAATTCTTACAGCAAGGGGAGGAATGACTTCCCATGCGGCTGTTGTTGCAAGAGGAATGGGAAAATGCTGCGTCGCCGGATGCGAAGAGATAAAGGTCAATGAAGAGACGAAGCAATTCACAGCCGGGGGCAAGGTATACAAGGAGGGTGACTTTATATCCCTGAATGGCGGTACCGGCTGCGTTTATGAAGGAGTCATCCCTACAAAGGAGCCTGAATTGTCAGGATACTTCGGAACGCTCATGTCATGGGCCGACGAAGCAAGGAGGATGAAGGTCAGAGCAAACGCAGACACACCGAAAGATGCAGAGCAGGCTGTGAAATTCGGCGCAGAAGGGATAGGGCTTTGCCGTACGGAGCACATGTTCTTCAGCGAGGATAGAATAGCTGCGGTAAGAGAAATGATTATATCGGAAACAGTAGAAGAGAGAAAGGTTGCATTGGCAAAGCTGCTTCCAATGCAGAGAGAGGACTTTGTCGGGATATTTGAAGCAATGGAAGAAAGACCGGTTACAATAAGGCTTTTAGACCCGCCGCTGCACGAGTTCCTGCCTCAGGTCGATGATGAGATAAAGGCCCTTTCAAAAACTATGGGAGTTGAATTTGAAAAGCTGAAGGCAAGGGTGGAAGGCCTTCATGAGTTCAATCCGATGCTTGGGCACAGGGGCTGCCGTCTTGCGATATCTTATCCTGAATTGGCCGAAATGCAGGCAAGGGCAATAATAGAAGCTGCTGTAAAGGTTAAGAAAAATAAAGGAATAGATGTTCATCCTGAAATAATGATACCTCTTGTAGGAGAGATAAAAGAGCTTACCTATATTGAGAAGGCAGTAAGGAAGGTGGCTGACCAGGTTATTGCAGATTCAGGCATAGAATTGAATTATCTGTACGGCACAATGATAGAAGTACCGAGAGGCGCCATAACAGCTGATGAAATTGCAGAAACGGCGGAATTCTTCTCCTTCGGCACAAATGACCTTACCCAGATGGCTTATGGCTTCTCAAGGGACGATGCAGGAAAGTTTATTAATGAATATATCAGTAAAGGCATATTTGAGCGTGATCCCTTCCAGACTCTTGACCAGAAGGGCGTAGGGAAATTAGTAGAAATGGCAGTAGAGCTTGGAAGAAAGTCAAGACCGGACATCAAGCTCGGCATCTGCGGAGAGCATGGCGGAGACCCGGAATCAGTGGAATTCTGCCACAGGGTAGGACTCAGCTATGTGTCCTGCTCACCCTTCAGGGTGCCTATAGCAAGACTTGCTGCCGCCCAGGCCTCGATAAAGGATAAGAAAAAGCAATAGGGACGGTTCTTTCTGCTTTTCATAAACATCAAAACAGGGTATTGGCACCTGATTTCAGGGGCAAAACCCTGTTTTTTGTGTGCGCGTTTCTGCACTTAAAAAACACTTTTATACAGAAAAATGGTTTTTTATGCAGGACAAAGCAGGTAAATGGCGAATATAACGAATAACGAAGAGAATCCAAAAGGAGTGAATGCGGTGATTAAAAACATTCAAGATCAGTTCATCGAAAAAGCCCCTTTAGCTTTTTCTTTTTATGAAGTAATTTTTAATGCTCAAGGCTTGCCTATTGATTACAAATTATTAGAGTACAATTCTGCCTTTGAAAAAAACTTTAATCCTGAAAAGTCAAAGATAATTGGTAAAAACATGTCGGAATGGCTATTTAAATCAGAGAAAACTCGGGGAAAATGGTACAATGCTTTCGAAGATTTAATATTAACGGAATACAGCAGGGAATTCGATGAAATGCTGGAGATTAACGGCCATTGGTATCTCGTTTCTGCTTTCGTACCTTTTTCCGGTTATTTGATTGTTTTATTTCATGACGCAACCAAATTCGAGAAAGCAAAAATGAAGCCCCGGGGAATGCAGGATTTATCGGAGGTTAATAAGGTTTTCAGCCAAAGTATCTTTGATTATTCTCCCCTTGCTATCATCATTTATCAGGTAAAAGGAGATGGCGCATCAAGCAGCGACTATATTATTCAGAGTGTGAATCCTGCCAGTCTTAGAATTGAAGGATGGCGCGAGGAGAATGTCATTGGTAAACCTTTAGGGGAGGTCCGGCCCGGAGTTGATGAATTTGGCATTATCAATATTTTTCAACAAGTATGGAAAACAGGCAGGACTGCATATTACCCAGCCAGGGTCTATAAGGAAGGTGAGGAGCACCGCTGGTTCAAAAATACTATTTTTAAACTCCCAACCGGGGAGATTGTAGCAGTTTATAGTGATGTTACAGAAAAGATTGAAGCAGAAAAAGAATTATTTGCGGAAAAAGAAAAGCTAAGAGTGACACTGTATTCCATAGGGGATGGGGTAATAACTACTGACAGGCGGGGCAGAATAGAAATGATTAATCAGGTAACTGAGAACCTTACCGGCTGGAAACAGGATGAGGCTAAAGGCATGCTTCTAACCACCGTATTTGATATTTACAGTGAAGCTACCGGGAAGCCCTGTGAGAATCCGGTGGATATGGTTTTAAAAAGCGGTAACATTGTAGGTTTGGCTAACCACACTGTTTTAAGGGCTAAGGACGGCAAGGAAAAGCCTATTGTAGACAGCGCAGCTCCTATTAAAAACCAGCAGGGGGAGATATTGGGAGTTGTTTTAGTGTTTCGGGACGTATCGGAGGCTAAAGAAAAAGAGGCTCAAATCAAGTTCTTAAGCTATAGGGACTCTTTAACTGGACTTTATAACAGAACTTTTTTTGAGGAGGAATTAAAAAGGCTGGATACGGAAAGCCAATTGCCCTTAACATTTATAATCGGGGATTTGGATGGTCTCAAGCTGATTAATGATGTTTTTGGGCATCAGGCAGGAGATCAGGCTTTGGTCAAGATGGCTGAAACAATCAGTGTTTCCTGCAGGGGTTCAGATGTAATATCCCGCTGGGGCGGGGATGAATTCGTTGTCTTGCTCCCTAAAACCCCGGAAGACATAGGACAGAAAATCTGTGATAGAATAAAAAAGATTTTTTGCGATAAAGAGGTCACAGGTACTAAACTAAGCATCTCCCTTGGTTGTTCCAGCAAGACTGACAAAAGTGAAAAATGGCAGGAAATCCTTAAAAAAGCAGAGGATAATATGTATAAAAGTAAACTTTTAGGCGCAAAAAGCTATCGGAGTACTATCTTATCTTCTATTAAAAACACTCTATTTGAAAAAAGCTACGAAACAGAAGAGCATGGCGAAAGATTGGGGCATTTTTGCAGGGAAATAGGCAGAATAATGGATTTACCTTCCTTTAATATAGACGAATTAGAAGTTCTAGCAATGCTTCATGACATAGGTAAAATTGCAATTGATGATCAAATATTGAATAAACCCGGCAAGTTAACAGAAGCCGAGATGCTTATAATAAAAAAGCATCCTGAAACCGGTTGCCGGATTGCCCAGACTGTCCCCGAACTGTCAAATATAGCAGATTATATTTTAGCCCACCATGAAAGATGGGATGGCAAAGGCTACCCCAAGGGTTTGGCCGGAGAGGCGATTCCCTTGTTATCCAGGATTTTGGCAGTGGCGGACGCTTATGATGCCATGACTCAGGACAGGCCCTATCGAAAAGCTGTTTCTCCGGCAGAAGCAAAAGAAGAATTAAGGAGAAATGCAGGCACCCAGTTTGATCCTCAAATAGTGGACATTTTTCTTGAGTATTTAGAGGGAATTGTTCCCTGAACAGCATTAATGTAAAAAGGAGCCTACTGGACAGGTAAAACCAATAAAAGATATACAGCATTAAATACACGACTGGGTAAACATGATGCCCAGTCGTGTTATTTTATAGTATTTAAGTGCCCGTGCCATTATTTCCTCATTCTTCGGAAAAGGCACATGAGCTTCAAATGCGGCGAAGCCGCTTTTGTTTTCTGGTTGTAGCAACAGAATGTACAAGTCATATAATACTATTGAAAGATGATAAACCTGTACGAATTTTATTATTTAAGAAGGAAGGGGGTGACCTTATGATGGATAGCGTAAGGATTCCCGAAATGCTGTCCCCGGAGTTAGCTAAGGCTTTAGCAGGGAATGTATATGTAATTAAATACGGGTCCAGCCCTAAAGAAGAAATTACTGCATCACGGAAAGGGTTTTTTAAATCAGATAATAAACCGGGTAAAAAGAAAGAAAAAGAGTGCGTACCGCAAAAAAACATGAGAGATATTGATATGTGCTGCCAGAAAAAAGTCAAATGCATATTTGTATTGAACAGTGCTGTAGTAATCAACATCAATTCAGTCTGTGAAGAGGATCACCGTACGGCGTAAAGACTGTATTAAATGAATAGGTATATAATGTTCAAGCAATTGTACCTACACTTTATTGTGCGTATCATGGTCGGAAAGTGAGGTGATGGAAAACATGGAACAAGTTGTTATGCCTGAGCTTATTACTCCCAGGTTTGCAGAAGTGATAGCTGAAAACCCGGAGATGTTTAAAATAATCACAGACCATCAGTCTGGTGAGGGGGTAATAGCAGGAAAGAACTGTACTATAGATTGCGGCAATAATCCGGCAAATATAAAGCTGGTATTATGCAATGTAACTATCGGTATAGATGAAAATGCAGATGAGAGCGATAAAGTCTACAGCTCAAAAAAAGCAGAAGAACAGATTGAAGACTTGCATATAAAAATAGTCGGCAACGGCCAAAAACAAGGAAACAAAAGCTGGGGGGAACTTCTGAAGGAACAGAGCCAATTAAAGCTTGATATAGCAGTGCTTGAAGCAAGAGTAAGTGTAATTAGAAATATACTGAGACTGATACCCAGACAGATATTTAACAGAAAGCTGGTTGCACGATGTAAAAAAGAGATTATTGAAGCAGAAGTGCAATTAGCCTCCAAAAAGAAGGAATTGGAATATTCGGTCTTGTTTAAGGAATACGGAGAGCATTAGGGGAAAGACGGCAGGAGTATTTTTTACAATCAGTAGCAACAGAATGTACAAGTCATATAATGCTAATGGAAGAGGACAAACCGGTTCACATCCTCCATCCTGTAAAAGAAAGGAGGTGACTTTATGGAATATGTAAAGATGCCTGAATTACTGTCGGCCGAAGCAGCAAAAGCTCTTACCGGTAATATGGAGGCGGTAAGGGATTTGATAAGCTCAAGAGAAGTTGACAGCGGATGCCATGGCGAAGAGGAATGCTGCTGCCCGAAAAAGGTTAAGTTTATATTTATACTAAACAACGTGGTGATAATAAACATCAATGCAGTATGCGAACAAGAAAATAATGGGCCGCCTAAACAATCCTAAATCCTTATAACAAGAATACAGGTATAGAGAGTGCGCAATCTCTATACCTATACTTTATTTAGGAGCGGTCTCATATCCGGTGCTATTAAAAGTTTCTGCCGAATGCTCTGTTGCCCCTTCCGAAGCCGCCCATTCCGCAGCCACCGTTCATTCTTCCCATGCCGGGGACCTGACCGTTGCAGTTTTCAATATTGCTTTTTATTCTTTCTTTAATAAGCTTGCCCTGTTCTTCCGTAAGTCTGCCGGCTTTTACTTGTTCATCGATATATGCGTTTTTCTTTTCAATAAGGTCATTTTTGTAATCCTCAGCCTTTATTCCCTCTTCCTCTGCAATCTGGTAATATGATTTACCTGCCTGCCTTTGTGCCAATACATCTTTAATATCCATATCAAGTCTGTCGGCAAGTACTGATGCAGGAATGAGCCGGCCGTATCCGACCTTCTGGTTTCGAAGCTCTGATATTTCATTGTCGCTTAATCCGGTAACCTTTGATAATATACTCTGATCGGTACCGGCAAAAACTGAAAATGAAGAGAGCACCAATGCAAAGGTCAAAACAATTGCCAATATAGCTTTTTTCATTTCATACACCTCCTCTCCTGAAAATTTCTTATTTCTATATTGATTGAGCTCTAATTTTATTTTACACATCAGGTTTGTTGGTATAATGATGAAATTGTGATGGATTTATGAAAATTGAACAGGTGAGAGTTAAACAGTTACTTTAATCGATAATATATGTAATAATATTGCTATAACGAGGTGCATGGGTGATTTACGAATTACCCGTATAAATATGCAGGGGAACGGGAGGAGTGATTCTATGGCAGGGGAAAAAATCCTTTTGGTAGAGGATGAAGACAGAATCAGAGAGATGGTAAAGGAATATCTGGAAAATGAGGGCTTTATTGTAACGGAAGCGATAGATGGGGCAGACGCGTTGGAAAAGTTTAAAAGCTTTGAATATGATATGATGGTGCTGGATGTAATGCTTCCCAGGGTGGATGGATGGAGTGTATGCAGAGAGGTCAGGAGGACTTCTTCGATACCAATGTTAATGCTCACAGCCAGGGGGGAAGAATATGACAGACTTTTCGGGTTTGAACTGGGAGTCGATGATTACATTGTAAAACCTTTCAGTCCCAAGGAGCTTGTTGCCAGAATGAAGGCAGTGCTGAAACGCAGCAGAAATGCCGCAGGCAATGGCTTTTCTGCCGAACTGTTTGAATATAAAGGGCTCTCAGTTAATATTAGCTCCAGAAGAGTTGCAATAGACGGTAAAAATATAGATATGACACCCAAAGAATTTGATCTGATAAGCTTCTTTGTAAAAAACAGGGACAGGGTATTTACAAGGGAGCAGCTGTTAAATCAGGTATGGGGCTATGAGTTCGGAGGGGATTACAGGACGGTTGACACTCATATAAAAATGCTCAGGGAGAGCCTTGGAGAGTATAGGGGCCTCATTGTAACTGTCTGGGGCGTAGGATACAGGTTCGAGACGGAGGGATAAGAGATGAAAAAGATATCTGTCAGGCTATGGGTGCAAATGCTTCTTCTTATTGGGATTACCCTCGGGCTTCTTTGGTTTTCTCAGATTGTCATGCTGGAACGATATTATTTGTACAGTCAGGTTAGAAATATTAAACAGGAAGGATTGGCACTGGCAAAGGTTTATGAAGATGGGGGATCCGTTGACCTGCTCGAAAAAGGGGCTGAGGAGCTAAACCTGAAATATAATGCAGGAGTCGAGGCATACTCCATAAGCGGGGAGAGGGTATTCGGGTATTCCCTTATGCCTATGATGATGGGCAGGGCAGTATATAAGCAGGAGGTATTCAGTGAAACAGCCAAAGGCGGCATAGTGGTCAGGCAGACAAAGCACAACAGGCTCAACAGCAATATTCTGCTTGTCGGAATCCCTATAGGGGAGCCGGAATCGATAAAAGGGGTTCTAATCATTAGTTCACCTCTTGCTGCCATCAAAGAGACAAAGATAATAATAAAAGAGCAGCTGGTAATAATAACCTTTATACTTGTACTAATATCTTCAATACTGGCATATTATTTTTCAAAAGCTTTCACAAAACCGATGCTAAAAATCAATGAAGCTGCTGCAAGGATGGCGGAGGGCAATTTATCCGTAAAAGTAGATGTGGAGAGCCAGGACGAGCTTGGAATGCTGGCAGGTACAATAAGGAATCTTTCGGAGCAGCTGCAGAAAATCGAAAAATTGAGGAGAGACCTTGTAGCAAATGTATCCCATGAGTTCAGAACCCCCCTCAGTCTGATCAAGGGATATGCGGAAACCATAAGGGATGTTACAGGGGATGTAAAAGAGAAAAGGGACAGGCAGCTGGATATCATACTGGAGGAGACTGACAGATTAAGAAGCATGGTTGATGACACCTTGAATATGTCGCAAATGCAGACGGATACCTTTAAATTGAATATTGGGGCCTTTGATATTTCAGCTGCAATAGGCAGTATTGCGGGCAAATTCTCATATATGACGGAGAAGAAAGGAATAGACATGGAGATGCAGGGGACTGATAAGGTTATCACAGTTATGGGAGATGAGCCGCAGATAGAACAGGTTCTATATAATTTTGTGAATAATGCTTACAATCATACTCCTTCGGGAGGTTGGATACGAATAAAAGTTGCAGAGGACAAGAACAATGTCAAAGTCGAAATCTCGGATAATGGGGAGGGCATATCGGAAGAAGAACTTCCATATATCTGGGATAGGTTTTATAAGGTTTCGAAGGGTAGTAAAGGAACCGGGCTGGGGCTTTCAATAGCAAAAGAGATATTGAAGGCCCATGACAGCAATTATGGTGCAGAAAGCATGCAGAATGAGGAAACTAAATTTTGGTTTACCCTTGAAAAAATATAATAATGCCCAATTTCAGGCGAAAAGGGTAATTAGGCATGGGGTGATAGGTACGAGGTGCGGGGTGAACAGTGTTCGCCCGCACAGATTACGACCCATATCGTTCCGTATCCTGATGATTCGAATATTTGGCATAATAGTTGCTATACACAATTATGATAATAATAAATCATTGAGGAGGTTATAAATACTATGAGAGAAGTTGTTATAGCAGCCGCCGTAAGAACCGCAATCGGCAACTTTAACGGCAGCCTTGCGGGGGTATCTGCAGTAGATCTTGGGGCTGTTGTAGTTAAAGAAGCCATTAAGAGGGCAGGCATCAGTGCTGAAATGGTGGATGATACTATTATGGGCTGCATTCTCCAGGCAGGCCTGGGACAGGGAGTAGCAAGGCAAGCAGCAGTAAAAGCAGGGATACCGGTAGAAAAACCGGCTTACACAATCAATATGATATGCGGCTCCGGTTTGAGGGCCGTACAGATTGCCGCTCAGCAGATAATATCCGGAGAATGTGATATTGTTGTTGCAGGAGGTACGGAGAACATGAGTGCCGCTCCTTACCTGCTCAGAAATGCAAGAACGGGTTATAGGATGGGGCATGGAGAAATAGTTGATTCAATGATATTTGACTCCCTCACTGATATATTTAACAATTACCATATGGGTGTGACTGCCGAAAATTTGGCGGAAAAATACAACATATCCAGAGAAGAGCAGGATGCATTCTCGGCAGCCAGCCAGAACAAAGCCGAAGCTGCAATAAAAGAAGGCAAATTCAAGGAAGAAATTGTACCGGTAGTTATCCCTTCAAAGAAAGGGGATATTGTTTTTGATGCTGATGAATTTCCGAGGGCAGGGGTTACAGCAGAAGCCCTGGCTAAGCTAAGACCTGCCTTTAAGAAGGACGGAACGGTGACGGCCGGTAATGCATCAGGTATAAATGACGGTGCGGCAGCCTTGGTGGTAATGGCGGCTGAAAAGGCGGAGGAGCTAGGCTTGAAACCCCTTGCCAAAATAGTGAGTTATGCATCTGCCGGCGTGGATCCCGGTATTATGGGCATAGGACCTGTTACTGCAGTGAAGAAGGCACTGGAGAGGGGCAAACTCAAACTTGAAGATATGGATATTATTGAGGCTAATGAAGCTTTTGCCGCACAGTCTATTGCAGTCGCCAAGGAATTGGGCTTTGATATGAATAAGGTCAATGTAAACGGCGGAGCGATAGCCCTTGGCCATCCTGTTGGCGCAAGCGGTGCAAGGATACTTACAACACTGTTATATGAAATGAAAAGAAGAAATGCGAAGCGTGGCCTTGCAACCCTGTGTATCGGCGGCGGAATGGGAACCGCACTTATTGTGGAAATGTAAGAAGGAGGTAGTTTATGAGATTAAAGGGTAAGGTAGCCATAGTAACCGGTTCGACAAAAGGAATCGGCCTGGAAACCGCAAAGGTTTTTGCCCGGGAGGGGGCAAAGATAGTGATCTGCGGCACAAGGGAAAATGCAATAAAGGAAGTAGTTGAAGAGATAAAGTCTGGCGGTGCTGAGGCATTGGGCTTCAAGGTCGATGTAAGTAACAGGGCTTCCGTAGACGAAATGGTAACCGAAGTTAAGAATGCATGGGGCAGAATAGATATACTTGTAAACAATGCGGGAATAACGGCCGATGCAATGCTTAAGAAAATGACGGAAGAACAATTTGACAAGGTGCTGAATACCAACTTAAAGGGTGTATATAATTGTGCGCAGGCTGTCCTCGACACAATGACCGAGCAGGGAAGCGGTGTAATACTGAATGCATCATCCGTTGTGGGGATATATGGAAACATAGGGCAGACCAATTATGCAGCTGCCAAATGGGGAGTCATCGGAATGACGAAGACCTGGGCAAAAGAGCTTGGAAGAAAAGGAATAAGGGTGAATGCGGTTGCTCCCGGATTTATAATGACTCCAATGACTGAGGCGGTTCCGGAGAAGGTGCTTGATATGATGAAAGAAAAAGCACCCCTGCAGAGGTTAGGAATGCCTATAGATATAGCAAATGCATATTTGTTCCTTGCATCAGACGAAGCAAGCTTCATTACCGGAGCTGTGCTATCTGTGGACGGAGGACTCGTAATCTAAGAAATCACTGGTATCAAAAAATCAGCCGGCTATAGCCGGCTGATAATTTTTGGTTGTTTCTATTTCGCTATTGGCATTACTGCCTGAATTTCAAGTACCTGTGAGTCTTTTGGCGTTTTTTCCACCTTCAGATAACCTATAAGCAAATTAGCTGCCTCGGCCTTTGTAAGCTCGTGGTTTGGTCCGAAGCTGCCGTCTGTCACATCGACAATGCCCAGGGCGGTTGCAATTGCCGCATACCCTTTGTTTTCTGAAGTAATATTTGAAGCATCGCTAAAGTTAAGATTGAATATACTGCCTAGATCTGCAACGAAACCGACGCCCAGGGCTTTTATCGTCATTTTTGAGGCTTCCATTCTTGTGACACTGGCTTCGGGATTCTTGTCCTTTTTAGCCAGTATATTCTGCATTATGGCCATATCATAGTATCTGTCATATTCGCTGTCGCTTGCGGCATAAGGTATCGGATAATAATCCGGCTGGGTTGCTTTCATCAGCAGCTTGACAAAATACTTCTGGGATATTTTTGAATCCGGATCAAATTTGCTTTCGTCGGAGTCAATGATACCCAGCTCCGCCAACAGCTTAATATCATTTTCATACTTGTGTCCGTCTATATCTGTAAATGTAATCTTATTATCATCTTTTACGGGATTTCCGTTGTAGTCTATAAACTGTCCGCTTTTCGCATCAATCATCCCGTAATAGTCATCAAGCATGTAAATAAGTTTTATAACAGTACTTTCGTTAAATCTCTCATAATTATGCATTCTTGCATATTTGAGAGCAAGATCATGTTTTTTAT
>ERZ795058.5535-NODE-5535-length-11404-cov-6.200458_pt1 | contig 11404 bp, 11 predicted proteins | sample MGYA00375142_ERZ795058 | MGnify/ENA primary metagenome ERZ795058 (study PRJEB30187, sample SAMN05720210) | activated sludge metagenome | isolation source: anaerobic digester from wastewater treatment plant | place: Japan | collected 2015-04-20 ...
CGTTGGCGCTGCAGCAGAACCTTTATGCATAGAATACACCGTCTGATATCGTTCTTTATCTTCCAAAGCTTTTTTTATATATGGGGGCAGGGGTATATTGCCCAGCCTATCCAGCACCTCTTCGAAGATGCCATTGTAATAGAACCTTACCAGTCGGTTACCCCCTTCAATTATCTCCAGCACCTCTCCTTCAAGTTCCCCGTTTCCAAAGAGAAATACCGACCCGGGTTTTGCCTTTTTGCCGGGTTTTACCATAACCTCCCAGATATCCATTTCTTTCCTGTTCAACAACAAGAATTCAATGCTGCCAAGACTATTCTTTTTTACACCTGTAAGCCTTGCGGGTATGACCCTTGTGTCGTTAAGCACCAGGCAGTCTTCTTTATTCAGGTATTCCAAAATATCTCCAAAACTCCGATGTCTTATTTCCCCGTTTTTTTTATCAATTACTAATAACCTTGACATATCCCTGCAGCCAATTGGTTCCTGTGCTATAAGCTCCTCAGGCAAATCGAAGTAAAAATCCTTAAGATCCATCCTATGTCCTCTTTCTACTGTACTATTGCACCCTTATAATAATATTCCAATATTTTTTGATAGTTATTACCCGCCTCTGCCATTCCTTTTGCTCCGTACTGGCTCATCCCCAAACCATGGCCGAAGCCCCTGCCGTCAAAGGTATATAATTGCGGAATCGAATTATATGCTTTTGTGCTGTTCATGCCCTTTATGCTTACCCGGCCTGAGGAGCCAATCACTTTTGCCTTTCCTGAAGCAGAAACGACATACATATTTGAAGTTCTTCCCTTATCGGATTTGCCTGAAATAGACCCTCTGACAAAGACATCCGCATCTGTTTTTAAATTGTACCATATGCTTTTCAATGTACCATTACCCAAAATACCTCTTATTTTTTCCCTTTCAAACACCTTGGCCTCTTTTGTGCCTTTTACCTCAAGCTTGGTTACTCTGCCATAGTTACTAACTTCCAGAATTCTTATATCTAATATATCACCCAAATCAATATTTGCCTGTTTGAGCTTTTCTTTAATATCTGCTCTGCTCAGCTCAAGGGTCCAGTTATCGTGGGGACTTCCGAGGCTGTATTTATCCTCGACTCCCCTTATATAGTCAATAATTGTACCCCACACATTCTCGCTGTCTTCAGTGTGCCCTCCGCTGCTGGAATGGTAAAAGGCAGATATAATACTTCCATTGCAGATAAGTACTTTCCCTTTGGTTGAATTTACGGCTTCTGCAGAACTTTCTTTTTCTTGCTCCAGGCCGCAATATGCCTGACAGTGCTCAGTGCTGCAGAGGTCAAAGCCTTGGTCTCTATGCCTGCCGATTGTCGCAAGGGTGTAATTCCTTGAGGCCACAGCCTGGGCCTTCAATGCCTCCGGATGCCAGGCTGAGGGCATTTCAGAAGGTACAACGCTGTACAAATACTGTTCAAGAGGAAGTTCGTTTATCAAAGTAACATTGCTTCCTGCAAGGCTCTGCATTATCATGCTTCCCCTGTACTTTTTCCCTTTATATTTCAGCGCACTGACCTTCCCCGGTACCTCTCCGGGTATAACTTTTATTTTTTCTTCGCTGTTCAGCAATAGTATCGTCCGGCCGGTGATACCATCAAGAACCTGTATTCTTTTTTTATCGGGATATATTATCGAATAGCCTACATCGCCTATTTCATTCTGCATAACCTTGATTTGCTTAAGACATTCGCTTTCATCCAGGTAAAGCTGGGACCAGACTTTCCATCCTCCCTCATATGCCAAAAATACCGACGGAGCAACAGAGGAAACCCGATTCATAACCTTTCTGGCCGCCTCTATATCAGCATATATATTACCTATCTGTATATGGTATGGTCCGATTACTTCTCCCTCATACCTTGCTGCTCTCACATAGTTTATCTCATTTTCTTTGCCGTTTACTACGTTGTAATATTCGTCCCTGCGTATTTTTATAATTGAAGGGGCGTTCATTTTCAATAAATCCTTGTATGTACCGTTCCCATAAGAAAATATACTCATACCTGTTTCACTTTCGAGATTGAATAAATTCGCCTGGGCTTGTCCGAAACTCAAGCCTATCCGTATTGTGTCAGGAACCGTGATATCCGCATAAACCGTAACGGCATCTAGAGGAAAAGACATTAGAACAATTGCAGTAATTATTATATGAATCAGTATGGTTTTTTTTACTTTCACTCTATAACCTCCTTCAATAATTGCAGACTACTTCCTGAACAATGCAAGAATAATTGTCAGAATGATACTTGCTAAAATACTTGTCACTACCGGAAAATAAAAAGTAAAATTTTCCTTCTTTATATAGATGTCTCCTGGAAGCCTGCCTATCCCCAGCTTACCCCCGAAATATAACAATACTCCTATGACAACCGCACCTATTCCAAGGGCTATAAGTGTTTTGGCAATATATTCAATATTCATTTTCTTTCTTCCTTCCTCTTTGGTGCATATCTGTCCCTCTCACTGTATATGCAGCCGCAGTACTGCTGTCTGTACAATCCCAGCTGCTTTGATTTTTCTACGCCTTCTTTGAAGCCCCCGCGGAAATCCTGGTATAGGAACTGAACTCCATATTCCTCTCCGGCTTCCTCCCCGATTTTCTTTATAAGATCATGTTTTTGAAAAGGGCTTACCAATAGAGTCGTAGTAAACGCATCAAAATTCCCTTTTTTTGCAACAGAAGCAGCCCGAAAAAGGCGGTCGGCATAACACATGATGCACCGCTGTACCTCTCGGAAAGCTGCATTCCTCAAAAACTCATCCAAATTGTATTCATCTATTGCAATCAGCTTAAATCCTGACTTATCGGCAAACTCCCGGGCAGTATCCATTCTTTTCTTATTTTCCGTAAAAGGATGTATATTGGGGTTATAGAACAGCCCTGTTATGTCATGGTCATTTTTCAAAAGCTGATACGGATATACGGCACATGGGCCGCAGCACATATGCAGCAGCAATTTCAATTGTCTCACCCCTGAATTAATCTCTATCTATACCTAGGTGTCTGTATGCAGAATTTGTGACAGTCCTGCCTCTCGGTGTCCTGTTTAAAAATCCAATCTGAAGGAGGTACGGCTCATAAACATCCTCGATAGTACCGCTGTCTTCTCCTATGGATGCCGCAAGGGTATCCAATCCTACGGGTCCGCCGTCAAATTTATCTATTATTGTAAAAAGCATTTTTTTATCAATACTGTCAAGCCCTATTTCATCTATTTCCAGTAGTTTCAATGCTTTATCCGCTGTTTCCTTGTCGATTATACCGGAGGCCCTGACCTGGGCATAATCCCTGACCCTCCTTAATAGCCTGTTTGCAACCCTTGGGGTTCCTCTGGACCTTTTGGCTATCTCATAGGCTCCGGCCTCGTCGGTATCTATCTTAAGTATTCGTGCAGACCTTATTATAATATCAAAAAGCTCTTCATCGGTATAATATTCCAATCTGCATATTACTCCAAATCTGTCCCTTAAAGGTGCAGTGATCATGCCTGCCCTGGTGGTGGCACCTATCATGGTGAACTTCGGCAGGTCAAGCCTGATGGATCTGGCACTGGGTCCCTTGCCTATTATGATGTCCAATGCGTAATCCTCCATGGCAGGATAAAGTATTTCTTCAACGCTTCTGTTAAGCCTGTGTATTTCATCAATAAACAGAACATCATTGTTATTAAGATTCGTAAGAATTGCCGCCAAATCCCCTGGTTTCTCTATTGCCGGTCCGGAGGTTATCCTTATACTTACACCCAGTTCATTGGAAATGATGTTTGCAAGAGTTGTCTTGCCCAGTCCCGGAGGCCCGTATAGCAGGACATGGTCCAGAGTCTCATTTCTTTTGTTTGCTGCTTGGATAAAAATGCTGATTTTCTCCTTGACACCGGTCTGTCCGATATACTCCCCAAGGGTTTTTGGCCTCAGGCTGGTATCAACCTCGAAATCTTCATCAATAATCTTTGGTGTTATCAATCTGTCTTCCATTTTAATTCCTCGCTGATATCAAGTTTTGTATCATGATCTATCCGCTGCCTGCCTCAATGCATCCTTAATAAGGGCATCCAAAGGTTTTTTGGTATCCGGAAGCTTCATCACAGCAATTGATGCTGTAGAATAATTATACCCCAATGACACCAAAGCTTCAATTACCTGCGATGCCTCATCTCCGCCACTGAAAGTATCTGTTACGCCTATTGCATTTTTGGCATCTATCTTATCTTTAAGTTCAAGTATTATCCTCTCCGCCGTCTTTTTCCCTATGCCCTGAGCTTTAGTAAGGGCCCCTATATCCTTGCTTATAATAGCTGCCGCTATTTCGGATGTTTTGCATTGATTCAGCAGTGAAGCTCCAACCTTTGGCCCTATCCCGGATACCGATATGAGCAGCTTGAACATTTCCAGTTCATCCCTTGTGGAAAATCCGTACAGAACCATGTCATCCTGCTTGACAATCAAATGGGTAAAAATCTTCGAAGTCTCGCCAATCTTAAGGCCTTTTATTGTATTCTGTGAAGTAAACACCCTGTAGCCCAGACCGGAAATGTCTACAACGGCATAGTTTTCCCCAATATACTCAACTCTTCCGCTTAAATACTCATACATATATCTTCACCTCTACACCCTGAATTGTTCCGAGAATTTGGACGAATTACCGTGACAAATAGCAACAGCTAATGCATCTGCTACATCATCAGGCTTCGGTATCCCGGGAAGATTAAGCAGAACCTTCACCATTTGCTGAATCTGGCTTTTTTCAGCCCGCCCATACCCTACTACCGCCTGTTTGACCTGAAGAGGGGTATACTCATATACCTGCATTCCGCATTTTGAGCCGGCCAATACCGCCACTCCCCTTGCATGTCCTACCGTCAGGGCTGTTTTAATATTTTTGTTGAAGAACAGCTCCTCAACCGCAAAGGCATCTGGCTTGTACTTTTCAATAATATCAATAAGCCCGTCATATATATGGGTAAGCCTTACCGACATCGGCAAGCCTGCATCTGTGGTAATTGCCCCGTAATCAATAATTGTAAACTTATTTGCCTCGTATCTTACAAGTCCAAAACCCAGTATGGCTATGCCCGGATCAATACCTAATATAAGCAAAGGAAATGCACCACCAAACATATATTCGCTCTATTATAATATAACCCTTCCTGGCAAAAAAATAAAGCAGTATTTAAGACTTGTTTCCTGCTTAGAAACTTCCTTATGCGGGTCCCTTGGCGGGAGCCACGGGATGGAGCATAAGTTCATGGAGTTTCTTGGCAGGAAACATTTCTACCTTAATTGCTTGTTTCCTGCTTAGAAACTTCCTTATGCGGGTCGCCCTGTATATTCTAATTGCTGAATCCCTCCAAGGTCTGCTCCTTTTGCTCCTCTGTATCCACCACTATCCCCCTGCTAAGGGCTTGCTGATCTTCGGGAGTAAGGGTTTTAGCGGATATGTCGGTTTTTTCCTGCATAACCTTCTTTCCGTTCTCGTTATATACATATATGGTAATAAATCCGTCATCCACTCCTATTATGAAGTGTTTGGGGCAATATGCATCAATTTTTCTGCTAAACTCAACTATCGGAGGTGAAAAACTGGTAATTTCCCATCCGGAATATTTAGCCATAAGCTGCTGCTCATCCATGTTTGCTTCTTCGCCTGCAGCTTGAACGGCTTTTTCCGCAGTATGTCCGCAGAAATTATAGTATGCTTTGAAAATCAACTGGGTATTTGGGGTTGATAGCTTATTTTCAGTAACATCCTCTTCTTTATCGGAGTTGCTGTCTGCATTTACCTCTTCATAAGGTTTTTTATCGGTTGTTGGATTTATCAAGCTGTCCGGTATCTGCAAAACGGAGGTTTTGGGCTTTTTGTAGTAGTCTGGATCATCAGGGGTATATATATTAAAGAAATATCCGACTCCAAATGCAACAGAAGCCAACAGCAAAAAAGCCGCAGCTATCAACAACCTTCTTTTGCGTCTGACACTCTTATCCTCAAACATAGTTTACCCTCCATATTGTCTTGGAGGGTATTATTTCCAAAATATCAGCTTTTATGCATCTTTGCGGAAAAATGCGACAACGTCACATTTTTCTCCCTATGCGCAATATTGTTTTTTCATTTTCGCCTCCCCTTTCACAATGAATGGAAGATTGAGTTTTTCTATTCCTTGTGATACCATTGTCCTATACCGAAAGATGAAATACTACAGCGAATGGCAAATAAGCGGTTTTACTAAAACTGATTATTTGCAAAAGGAGAAAATAAGCCACAATATCCTTGTATCAAATTATTGTAATAGTAATTGAAGAACTTACCGAGGTATCGTTATGTCAGAAACAACAAATAATAGATGGATTTCTTTCTATGGCGTTTTAAGACTTCCGATCTTGATGAATCGGAGGTGACAAAGTGAAAATGTTTTTTAAAGATTATAGGTTAGTTTCCATAATGGCATTTTCCTGCCTTTTTGCCTATTTGCTTTCCTTTGTGTTTGAGGGGCAGGTTCTCTACAGCATCATTGACGTCTTTGGCGCACAGACGCATACATACATACTCTCCGCAATTATCGCACATTTCGCCGGATTGTTTTCCTGCGGCTGCTTCATAAAATCACCGCGGATGGCAAAACTCGCCATGGCAAGTGGAATGTCGGTCTGCCTGCTTTCCACTGTGCCATTCTTCTTTACTCCATCGGCTTTCTGGTTAGCGGGATTAATTGTTTCCGGCTATGCCGGAGGCTGCGCGGTGGCTGCATGGGGTTATTTCTTAAAAGCTTTTACCCCAAAAAACGAGAGGATTAAACCATGTGCCGATGTGCTGATACTCTCTAATATTATTATGATAGGCATCAATGTAGTGGCGATGAACGCCTCACATTTTATCGGGCTGGTGCTAACTATGCTCTGTCTTGTGATCGGAGCTGTATTTACGTGGTGTATGCCTACTGATGAAACTATCAGTTGGAAAAGCGAAAATGAAAAAAAGCTCCCCGGTAATCCGAAAAAACCGATGACGATACTGTTCCTGTTCGTTGCAATTATCACTGTCAACTCCGGATTAATGTATCAAGTCATCAACCCCGCTTTTAAGCATCTGACCGGACTGGTGAGCTGGTATTGGGCTGTACCCTACATTATCGCCCTTGCCATCATGCGGAACCTTCCCATGAGAGCAAAGCGTTCCCTCATGCTCTATGTGGGAATGACAATGATTATGGGTGCTTTCATCTGTTTTATGATGATGGGACGTGGCGCAGCGGAATACTTTGTAATAGATACGCTGATGCTCGGAGCTTGTGGTATCTTTGACTTGTTTTGGTGGAGCATCATCGGTGAAATGCTGGACTATGCAAAAAACCCGGTCAAGGTATTCGGCATCGGTCTTTCGGCTAATGTGTTCGGCGTACTGTGTGGCAACGTGCTGGGTATAACTGTAACCTCCATCGCATTGCCCAGTGCGGAAGTGGCTGTGATTGCTCTATCTGTAGTTTGCGTTACCCTTGTAATTCTTCCACTTTTGAACAGGCAGCTTCTCATGCTCCTGAAAAGCCATGCCTATTTAACAGCCTACTCCAGTATGAGCGAGAAACAGCAGAGTGCCATCATCAAACACACAAAGATGCTTGACACATTGACAGAAAGAGAAAACGAGGTACTCCAACTTATTCTGTCTGGCAAATCCAACAAGGAAATTGCCGAAGCATTGTTCATCAGCGAAAACACCGTCAAGGTACATGCTCGCAGCATCTATGCAAAATACGATGTGGGTGGACGCGCGGAGCTTATCAGCACCTTACTTAAAAATCAGACAGATGCATAGAGAAAAGCCCTGAAACACGGCGTTTAACCGGCCTCTAATCCGAAAGGATTAGAGGCTTTTTTCATAAATTAATCCTTTTGGGTCATGACAGCAGAAGCGTTTTTCTCTATCTTTTATTGTGAAAGGAAGTGATGGCGACGGTGAAATCTATCCAAAAAAGACTCGTTATTTTTTCTGTACTTTTTGTCGGTGGCACCCTGCTGACGTTGTGGTTTGCGATCTCAGTCATTTTGGAGGCTGTTATTACAATGGGAGTGGTCAGCACTTTTCTATTGTTTTTCCTTATCAAACAATGGAGTCAGCTTTGTAATGCGAGGCTTATTTGTGAGAATCGCATACTTACTGTACCATCGGCTATCATTGCCAAAGGGCAAGATGGACATGAAATATATACGGAGGAAACCATCGTTTCTACTTTCGGTATTTTGTTAGGAGACGAAGTTTTCAGATGGGGCTTTGATGGGCTGCATGGAGTGCGGCTGAATGCTATCAAGGTTGACCGGGCAAATATCACCCTTGAATTTGGTAACAGAGAACAAAAATTGCGCGTAAAACTGTTGCACGGTCTCACCGATGAACAGGCCGTCGCAGAAATTAAACGCAAACTATGGCATGAAACCGGCGTGAAAGCTGAAATATCTGATTGGTAATACACCAAAAGCGCGTGATTAGTGAAAGAAGGAGTGAGTATTATGGGTAAATTCTGCACAAGCTGCGGCACGACTCTGGATGAGGGAGCAAATACTTTTCAAAGCACTGAATCTGCGCAAATAAGTACGGAGCAGCCGGAGGCCGCAAAAACCGAGCAAAAAATTCCGAAAACAATGAACGGTGCAAGGAATAAACCGTCGACAGACCGGGCTTCGGATGATGCTTCACAGCACAGTCCGATGGGTGCGGGAAAATTCATCATCGAATATATCCGCCAGTCGCTGACTGTGCTGAAAAATCCCAAACAGATGCTCCCCACTGTTGTGTTGGGGCTTGTCTGGCTGGTGCTTGCGCTGCTGGGTTCTTTCGGAATAAATCCGCTTCCGGTACGCATTCTCAGCTTCCTTACCTTTGCACAGGGCGGGATGTTCGGCGGCGTTCTCGGCGCAGCGGGTGGGATTCTCGGCAAGGTGGTGGTCGCCGCCTTTCTGAACGCTGCCATTGTGCCGCTGTTTCAGAAAAAAGCGCCGTTTTCGGGGATTGTCGGCGGTATCAAGGACTTTTTTGGCGGGCTTGCCGTTAAGAGCATAACCGCTGTTGCCCCGCTGTTGGGCGGAGTAGGCGTTTCCCTACTGCTTTATGCTTTTATGAACAACACCCAGTCGTTACAAAACAGCATGGTGGGCATTATCGCCTTTGTAATGCTGCTGCAAAACCTCGGCAGACAAGGCGGGTTTTTGTGGGGGCTTGCCTTTTCGGCTGCAAACAGCCTCTCCAAGGGAAGAACGCCGTCCTACGTAGGGGTCACGCGGTGCATAAGCGGCATGACGCTGGGGTTTGCCCTTGGCGTGACGCTGTCGACCATGGGACTTCGTTGGTGTGTATGGCTGGGGGCACTGCTGCTGATTGCTGCTTTGATATTCGTCATTGTCTCGAAAGGCAAAAAGGAGGTGGCTGCGGCATGAAAAAGATAAGAAATAAACTCTCCGCGATTTTAATTGCGACTATCTGCTGTGCACTGTTTTTTTCCATAACAGCGTTTGCGACAGACGCTGAAGTGCCAAAGGGCTATGTTGACCCAGTCAGCACGCTGGGCATGAGGCGTGGAGATACGGATTCCTTTTGGGAGTTCTGGGAACGCTTGGACGAAATTTATCTTGTGCCTTATGAAGCACATGTAATACTTTTTGACGCTTTTCTTAATAATGCGGAAAATAGAAGGTTTCATCCGGTAAGTGGGGCACCATTGGTTATTAAAAGAGGGGAAGTGATTCCCGAATACCGACTTGATATCAGCTATGGTCCCGTTCAATATACTTTGATAGATTCAACAGTCACAGCGGAGGTATCCGGTGAATATATGATGAAGAATATTCAGTTTGGTACCACGGAAGGAAAAGCGATTATCCATAATGTAGGCGGCCATTTTTCCGTAATGGATGACTTAGCTGGCCCCAATACTTTCAGCGAAGATTTGGTCGAGTCCATAGATTATGGCAATCATTATCGTTTGCCGGAGGCCTCTTATGCTGCCGGATGTAAAATTGAAGCCGATGACCCCACGACATTAGTATTATCAGCTAATGGCGACAGGTTGAGCCGGGATGGCACGCCAATGCAGGCCGTCATTGTGAATTTTCGGGTCGCCGGCGTAAAGCTGGCGAAAACCGGGGCGACGCTGCAGGATGAGAATAAAGAGGAAGCGAAAGAATCGGGGAAAACGCCTTCGGGTATCTTTGGCAAGGATAAGGATAAAAGCTCTGACAGCCCTGCCGACCCGCTGTCCACCATTTCTATCAGCATCCTTGCGATTCTGCTGTCCATCCTGTTTGGCAATACGGGCGGGTTTATCCCGACTGCACCCGTGGGGACAGGCGGAGCGCCCGCTCCTGCACCTGTGGGCGTCGGTCCGAGCCGATGGCTGCGCTTTGACGGCGACGGAGATATTGAAACAACCGACCCTGTAAGCGGACAAAGGCGCACCTTTGTCAATAACGGAGACGGCACCTATACCGATCCTGTCAGCGGCGCGACCTATACCCCCGAAGAGCTTTCCGAACAGATGGAGCATCGCATGGATAATGCCCAAACCATACGGCAGGACGAAGATCAGTTCAGACAAAATGTCAGCGAGGATTCTCAGCGCAACCAAGAGCGCAGTGATGAGAGCCGTCAGCTTGAGGAGGATTTGCAACGCGAACGGCAGGAGCGAACCCGCAAGGAGAAGATTGAGCGCATTGCCAGTGATCTCGGCATGAGCGGCGCAAGCGAGGATGAAATCAGACAAGAGTTGAGCCGCCGCATGGAAAGAGACGAGGATTTCCGTCAGAAAATGAACGATTACGCGCAGCGGCGCGATACAGCCGTCGATATTCTGGAAGCCACCGTGGATATTGCCGATTACACGATGGCGGCAGGCGAAGCGGTAGTTCCGGGAGGAAAGGTTGTGTCCGCTACCTATAAAGGGATTAAAAATATTGGCTCTACCGTGGCGGAAAAGGGACTTAATACGGGCGCCGTGATAGAAGGCGCTATCAAAGGCGGCACCGAGGCGGCGGGTACCGTTATGGATTCAGGTATCGGCAAGGCGGCTGTTACTTTCGGAGGTACGGTGGCAGGCGAAATTGCGGAGGCTGTCAACGATGGCGAAGACCTGACCCGCGCGACAATGGAGGGCTTTGTGAAAGGAACCGTCAATGCTGCCAGCGGCGCGGTGGGTGATGCCTACGGAGACATGGTAAAGGGCGACGGATTGCTGAACACGGCTGCCGAGGCTGCCGGAAAAGTAGGAGAAGTCGGCTTTGGCAAGGAAGCTGCGGATCCGATGTACGATAAGATATTTGAAAAAGATAAATAACCGTTTTCGGTTTTGACGGCAGTAACTAAGAAAAATATAAAAATGGAG